>Ga0209502_10000077_pt1 | contig 103135 bp, 88 predicted proteins | sample ArcticOcean_MG_C_10_FD_187442 | JGI IMG/M metagenome (GOLD analysis project Ga0209502, IMG submission 187442) | Marine microbial communities from western Arctic Ocean - ArcticOcean_MG_CB11_90 (SPAdes) (version 2) | ecosystem: Environmental > Aquatic > Marine > Oceanic | place: Arctic Ocean... | reverse complement strand
CTATCAACTCACGCATATCAAGCTTCTTATCTTCCAATAACCAAGGGTCATATTCATGTGGAAGTTTTTCGGCCTGTTCTTCGTTAAGCACTATACCTACGTTCATGTCCCCTATTATATCAATGCCTATGGCATCTAAACAGCGCTGACAACTAATTTGTACGTTTTTTATCGCAGCATGACCCTTAATAATGGGCCGATGCGCGTTATCACGTGAAAAATGTAACTCCACACTGACCTGACCCTGATCCGACTGAAGGTAGCTACAAAAACCAGTTAAGGTTGATAACTCTACTTTTCCAGTGATGGTTTGTTGGCCATCGCACAGCTTGCGCGGGTCTAAAAAACGGGGTAATTCTGTGTCAAACATGGCGCGATATGATATGCATCTAACGTCCTTATGTCAAAGAAAAACAGCATCAAAAGTAAAAAAAATGCAGTTTAATCATGCCTTTTGTGAAACCTAAGTCAATATCACGCTCATCAAAAATTTAGTGTATCACTAAGTTCTGCTTTAAACCCCAACCAAGGGCGGTTTTTGTTTGTGCACCTAACTGCTCCATGACTTCTTCCAAAGGCGATTGTTCGGGTGAATACCACACCACATTTGCCACGCCAATTTCATCTCGCGCTACACTATGTAAGTTACCTAGGCCATCAATTAAGCCTAGCTCTAGAGCACGCTCTCCATGCCAAACAACCCCAGAATAAAGGTCTTCATCATGCACTAAGCGCCCTCCTCGACCTACTTCTACCTGAGTAATAAACTGCTGATGAATGTTATCCAGTAAGTTTTGAAACATGATTTTTTGAGTCGCTTTTTCTGGTAAAAAAGGATCCAAAAAATCTTTATTGCCGCCGGCAGTGTATGTGCGTCGCTCAATGCCTAATTTGTCTATTAATTGATCAAAGCCAAAACCGCTACCTATGACCCCTATTGAACCCACCGTACTGGCTTTATCGGCATAAATGTAATTGGCCACTGCGGCAATATAATAAGCCCCTGAAGCCCCAACATCTGCAATCACAGCATATAAAGGCTTGCTTGGATAAGCTTGCTTGAGCAGCTGCAATTCATCAAACAAAATGCCCGCTTGCACAGGACTACCCCCAGGACTGTTAATATTAAGCATCACCGCTTTTGCATTAGGCGCTGCGAAAGCATCTGCTAAGGCCGGTAGCAAGCGCTCTGCACTGGCCTCAGATCCTGCCATTATAGGTCCGAACACATCCACTACAGCCACATGTTCTTGTGATTCCAACAAAGATTCGCCATCATCACCAGACATAATTATGCCAAGTACGCTAAATAAAAAAATAAAGGTAATACTCTTAAAAAAAATACCCCAGCGCCTAGTGCGTCGTTGCTCCACCTGAATACTGGAGACTAATTGGCCAATCACCTGCCATTCTGGTTTATTTGCATCTTCACTCATGGGCTAGACCTTTAGCATGTATCAATGTAATTATATTAATGGGCCCAAATGTTTGTTTTAAAAGCCCTTCCGTTTGTATTTTTCTCTGCTATGCTAAGTCGTCAAAGCTTTATCATTAATCCTCACGATCAATAAAGCGCCATTACAACTAAGGATCTATATGCACACCATCGACGCCCTCATATCGCCCCAAGGAAGCTTAGATATACTCACCTTGGAGGAAATCAGTCAACTCCATAAGTCAGCCTCTACAGGCCTGCATGAGTTATTCAGACAGTGCTGTCTTGCAATCCTTAATTGTGGCAGTGAAGAGGATGATATTGAGGCCTTGCTAGCACGCAATCAACAGTTTGACGTTGAAGTGGTGCCCCAGACCCGGGGTGTACTGCTGCAACTCAACAATGCCCCCATTAGCGCCTTTGTGGATGGTGAAATTATACTTGGCATCAAAGAAAACCTCTATTCAGTGTTACGCGATATTATCTACCTGAGTAATAATTTACTGCATAAGGAAGAGTTGCGCACTGGCGCTGAACTTACCGCCTTAGTATTTAAAATACTACGCCACGCTCAGGCCCTCGCACCAAGGCGCAAGCCCAGCATTGTGGTGTGCTGGGGTGGCCACTCAATTAACACCATCGAGTACGATTACACCAAAAAAGTGGGTTATGAATTGGGGTTAAGAGGGTATGACATTTGCACTGGCTGTGGCCCAGGAGCAATGAAAGGACCCATGAAGGGCGCTCACATCGCCAATGCTAAACAACGGCGCCATGATTATCGCTACATCGGTCTAACCGAGCCAGGCATTATTGCCGCCGAGTCACCTAACCCCATGGTCAACGAATTAATCATCATGCCTGATATTGAAAAACGACTTGAGGCGTTTGTGCGACTGGGTCACGCATTTATTGTGTTTCCGGGGGGAGTAGGCACCGCAGAAGAAATTTTGTATTTATTAGGCATTTTACTTCACCCAAAAAATGATGAACTCAAGGTGCCTTTGATATTTACGGGTCCGACCAGTGCGAAAGCCTACTTTGAGCAAATCGATGCCTTTATTGGAGCCACTTTGGGGGCTAAAGCCCAAGCCAAATATGAGATTATCATCGATAACCCAAGTGCTGTGGCGATTGCTATCAAAGCCTATATGAAAGAGGTGGTAGAACACCGACAAAAAGCAGGTGATGCCTACCATTATAACTGGCAGTTGCACATTGAGGAGGATTTCCAGCACCCCTTTATTCCCACCCATGGCAACATGGCTAATCTGAAACTCGCAGCCAACCTACCCACTGCCAGTTTAGCGAGTAATTTACGCAAAGCCATGAGCGGCATAGTGGCGGGCAATGTAAAGACCTTCGGTTTGGAACAGATTCGATTACATGGCCCCTTTCAACTCAAAGCAGAAGCAGAAATGCTGGACAAACTTGATGTCTTACTGAAAAGTTTTGTCGCCCAAGACCGCATGAAGTTACCAGGTAGCCAAGATTACAAACCCTGCTACCAAGTTAGCTAGAAGTTAATTGACTACACCGAGGCCTCGTTGTTAGAAAAATAGCCTTGGAAAACTAGCCTTGGAAAAAAGGCTCAGCCATGGTCTGTAACTGAGCTATGACCTAAGCTAGCTTTAAGCAATCACCTGAGCGCTTAATAAAGCGGTATATTCGGCCTCAGTCATAGCCAACCAATCCTGCAATACCACTTGGGTATGCTGGCCTAACATAGGTGGAGCTTGGGTATATTGCAAAGGGGTGGCTGAAAGTTTGATGGGGTTAGCTACACTGGGCACCTTGCCTAGTTGTTCGTGGTCTAAGTCAATTTTCATTTCTCGAGCTTGAATCTGTGGGTTATTAAATACCTCATTGAGGGTACATATTGGCCCACAAGGCACACCCACAGCATTGAGCTCAGTTAACCACCAATCAGTTGCCTGTTGTTTTAACAGCTGCATGAGCTTGGGTATTAATAGTGTCCGATTAGCCACCCGCAGCGCATTCGTTTGGAAGCGAGGGTCAAAAACTAGTTGTTGCGCTCCAGCCACCTTACAAAATCGCTCAAATTGTTTGTCATTTCCCACCGCCAAAATAAGGTGCCCATCTGCCGTAGCAAACGCTTGATAAGGCACGATATTTGGGTGAGCATTGCCAAGACGCTTAGGGTTTTGCCCAGTCGCCAAGTAGTTCATCGCCTGGTTAGCCAAACTAGCCACTTGCACGTCCAGTAAGGCCAAATCTATGTGTTGACCCTGCCCTGTGCGTAATTGATAGATCAGAGCGCCTTGAATGGCATTTGAGGCATATAAACCCGTCATGATATCCGCTAATGCCACGCCCACCTTCATAGGCTCACCGTCCTCACTACCCGTGACACTCATTAAGCCCCCCATGGCCTGAATCATGAAGTCATAACCAGCGCGATCTTTATAGGGCCCCGTTTGACCAAAGCCAGTAATGGAACAATATACCAAACGCGGATTGAGGGTGTTTAAGCACTCAAAATCTAAACCATACTTAGCCAAACTGCCCACTTTAAAATTCTCAATCAGCACATCCGCTTGGGCCACTAACCGCTTAATTAAGTCTTGGCCTTTAGGCGTGGCTATGTCCACACATAAAGAGCGCTTGCCTCGGTTAGCTGATTGAAAATAAGCCGCCTCTGTCGCATCAGCAACTGCATAACCTGCAGCAGCAGGCATATAGGGTGGTCCCCAAGCCCGGGTATCATCGCCCTTGCCAGGCCGCTCCACTTTAATTACATCTGCACCCAAATCTGCCAACATTTGCCCTGCCCACGGGCCTGCCAACACACGGCTCATATCCAGCACTTTAATGCCCTGCAATGGGGTTGTTATGGTCATAGTAGATGGCCTAGTAAAAAGCTTGGATACCCGTTTGAGCACGGCCTAATATCAAGGCATGAATATCGTGAGTACCTTCATAAGTGTTCACTGCCTCTAGGTTCATGACATGACGTATGACACCATACTCATCGCTTACCCCGTTACCTCCATGCATATCGCGAGACTGACGCGCTACATCCAAAGACTTGCCACAATTATTTCGCTTCATTAAGGAAATGAGTTCAACAGGGCAGTTGCCATCATCCATTAAACGGCCCATTTGCAAACAACCCTGCAAACCGATAGAAATCTCAGTTTGCATATCAGCCAGTTTCTTTTGCACCAGTTGAGTGGCCGCTAATGGCCGACCAAATTGACTCCGATCTAAGGTATATTGACGCGCTGCATGCCAGCAAAACTCAGCTGCCCCAAGAGCACCCCAAGCAATACCATAACGGGCCTTATTCAAACAACCAAAAGGCCCTGCGAGGCCTTTAATGGTAGGAAATAAATTGGCTTCTGGCACAAACACCTGATCCATCACTATTTCGCCTGTCACCGAGGCACGCAAGGAAAACTTGCCTTCGATCTTAGGTGTGGTTAAACCATCCATGCCACGTTCTAATACAAAACCACGAATCACATCATCTAACTTCGCCCACACCACCATCACATCCGCGATAGGCGAGTTAGTAATCCACATTTTTGCCCCCGTCAAGCGGTAACCGCCATCAACAGCCTCAGCACGAGTGCTCATACTGGCTGGATCGGAACCAGAATCAGGTTCAGTTAATCCAAAACACCCCACCCACTCACCACTGGCTAGTTTAGGGAGGTACTTCATACGCTGCTCTTCTGTGCCATAGGCATGGATAGGGTGCATGACTAAAGATGACTGTACGCTCATGGCTGAGCGGTAGCCGCTGTCTACCCGCTCCACTTCACGCGCTACTAGGCCATAACTCACGTAATTAATACCAGCACAGCCATATTTTTCTGGGATGGTAGCGCCTAGTAAGCCCAAAGCTCCAAATTCGTTCATAATCTCACGATCAAACACCTCTTCGCGGTTAGCCTTCAATACCCGGGTGGCTAAACCATCCTGACAGTAATCTCGAGCTGCATCTCGAATCATGCGCTCTTCAGAAGTGAGTTGCTGGTCTAAAAAGAAAGGATCCTGCCAAGAAAATTCGGTACGCGTTGCCATAATTAAATCCCGTTAATATATATTGCGGCTATATTATTTGCCTTTTCATAATAATATCGCCATTAATTCATAATGTCGACATTTTTTAATGCAGAATAAAAAAACCTGATGCCACAAACCATTTATTGAATGGAGGTAATGGAGGTAATGAAGGGTAATGAAGGTAATAGAGATAATGCCTATAATTTAAGTAACCGTGTTTTGGCTCAACATCTGGCGTAGCCAAACTACTAACAGCAAAGGGCATGACTGCACCATAGAGCAGGCTTGAGACTAAAATAAAAATCATACTTGAAAAGACCTCTACTTAAAGAAAAGATCTTAAAGACGAGTACCCACACTATGGGGACTGTTAAAAATTGAGCTATAAAAAAGCCCAGATCAACTGGGCACAAAAGGGTTACTGTAAAAAGTGTAGACCATTAATTTTATAAAATTATTTTTATTAACTTTTTATTAATTTTTTATTAATTAATGTGTGTCTTACTTTCTCATTTAATCATCTTATGTAACCTTTATAGGTAAACCTTATAAGCCACCTTCCTTTAGAGTTTAACTAGTGTGCGACAGGTAAATAGAGGCTTAGCCCAGCTTTATTACTTATCACGTTAAACCTTGTTATTGGCATAGTGTTGATAAATACTGGAGAAATCTAGCCCTCCATGACCTGCCTCGCCGTGTGCTTTAAATAACATGGAAGCTTGCTGGCCCATGGGCACAGAGGAATCAGAGACTTTTGCTGCTGCCAGGGCCAGAGCAAGGTCTTTGTTCATTAAGTCCACCATAAAACCACCTTGGTAATCTTTGCTGGCCGGAGTGCCTTCCATGACTCCAGGCACGGGATTATAAATTTCCAAAGCCCAGTTTCTGCCCGAACTTTTAACCATAATGTCTGATAACACCTCAGCATCTAGACCGTTTTCCATGCCCATGCGCAGAGCTTCAGCAGTGCCAGCCATTAACACACTCAAAAGCATGTTATTACACATTTTAGCAACTTGACCAGAGCCGACGTCACCTGCGTGAAAGATGTTGGCCCCCATAGCTTTAAGTATGGGCTGTGCCTGTGCAAAGGCATCTTTTTCGCCACCTACGATAAAACTTAGGGTACCCGCTTTGGCCCCCGCTGTGCCCCCTGAAACAGGGGCGTCAATGAAAGAAATACCAAGTTTTTGGGCTGTAGCCCCTACCTGGCGGGATGTTTGTGCATCAATAGTACTAGAGTCAATAACTAAGGAGTTCTTAGCTAGCAATTTTAAAAGTCCATCTTGCCTACGTTCATCGCCTAGATATAGCCCCGCCACATGTTGGCCCGCAGGTAACATGCTAATCACGACTTCGGCTCCAATCACCGCTTCAGAAGCTGAACTAGCAGCAACACCACCCAATTTAACAAACTCGTCCAATGCGACTTGAACTAAATCAAAGGCCGTCACTAAGTGCCCAGCCTTGAGTAGATTAGCCGCCATTGGGCCACCCATATTTCCCAGCCCTATAAACGCGATTTTTGTCATTTTTATTGTCCTATTATTAAGTCAATTCACGGTTAACATGATTACAGAAATTGGGCTGGCACCATATCGTCAGTACTAAAAAACTGATCAATCCATGCTTTAGGCGTAGTCTCAACACTGGTATAACGCCAATTAGGTGTTCGGTCTTTATCAATTAATAACGCCCTAACACCCTCTTTGAATTCCCCCAAACGGGTGGCGTTAACCGCCAGAACGTATTCCTGCAACAAGGCATCATCAACAGTAGTGAAATTCATATTAAACGCTCGATAAATCAGATGTAAACTAGTGGGAGAACCATGCTCCATGGTGCGTATGGCTTTGTCTAACCATTTGCCTCGCCCTTTTAATAAGCCTAAGCTAGCCACAATGCTGGCAAGGTCTGGCTGCTGCAAGGCCTCAATAATATAGTGACGATGGCTATCTAAATCAGAGGTTTGAACTTCACTAGCCGCCTTAGATTCCATGCCTTGAATAAGGCTTTGCGCCTTGCTTAGGGTGTCAGATTGCGATTGGGCAGGTAAGTTTACCAAGGCTTGCATCAACTGCTGATAATCATTATCACCCAATAAAGCATCTAATAAACCCAACTGGCGAGCATCGTTGCCATTTAACATGACCCCTGTAAGTCCTAAAAACAAACCCAGATCATCTGGCACTTGACGTAAAAAATAGCTAGCACCAACATCTGGAAATAACCCGATAGTAACCTCTGGCATGGCTAAGCGACTTGAGTGCGTGCCAATGCGAATGGCTGCAGCTTGTAATAATCCCATGCCCCCGCCAATGGCATAGCCACTACCCCACACTAAAAGTGGTGTAGATAATTTATGGAGCATTAAATCAAGGTGATATTCATGATTAAAAAAAGTTTCACCAATATGCCAATCGCCCTGTTTAATTTGATGATACAAATGCCTCACATCACCCCCAGCACAAAAGGACTTGCTGCCTGAACCACGCATAATGATAGCAATGACTGTGTCATCGGCTTCCCACACAGGCACATGCTCTAGCAACAAATCGACCATTGCAACATTCAGGGCATTGAGCGCCTCAGGTGCGTTGAGTGTGACTTCAATGACTAGCTGACCAGCCATAGTGGCGTGAGCCTGCACTAACAATGGCCCTGAATTTATCTCTGTTATCATTATGAATTAGTCCATTGAGGTTGACGTTTTTCTAAAAAGGCTCGCACACCCTCTTTTTGGTCATTGCTGTTAAACAAATTAACAAACTCATCCCGTTCACAAGCCATACCCGCCATCATGGGATGGCTGCGTGCGTTTTGAATTAAACGCTTGCAGGCCGCCACACTTGTGGGGCTTTGTTGTTCAGATTTTTGTGCCCATAACAGAGCCTGCTTTAAGGCTTGGCCTGATTCAACTACGGCTTCCACTAAACCAATATCGAGGGCTTGTTGTGCACTCACTCTTTCACCACATAGAATCATACGCTTAGCCCAGCCCTCTCCTACTAGCCATGCTAAGTTTTGCGTGCCACCCGCGCAGGGTAACAAGCCCACAGCCGCCTCAGGCAGAGCCATTTGAGCTTGGCTTTCGGCAATGCGTAAATCACAGGCTAAAGCGACTTCTAAGCCTCCACCCATGGCGTAACCATTAATGGCGGCTATGCTAAGGCCCCTAAATTGACTGAGCGCCTCAAAAGCACGCCCAAAAGCGGTGGCCATGAGAACTGCCGTTTGTTGGTCACCGTCGGCAAACAGTTTAAGATCAGCCCCAGCAGAAAAAAACTTCTCACCCGCACCAGTTATGACTAGGCTGTATATGTTTTTATCCTGATTAAAGTCAAGAATCAGGTCAGCCAAACTATCTAGGCTGTCGTGGGTCCATGTGTTAGCTGGAGCATTGCTCATAGTAATGACAGCCACATGACCTTTAATGGTAAAAGGAATACATGCATGCATAATGAAATCCGTTAATCAAAAAAAGTTAATTAATAAAGCCGTTATAAAATAGGCTGCGCATCAGTCGCTAACATGCGCCTTGCAATAATGACCCGCATAATATCATTGGTGCCTTCTAAAATCCGATGGACTCGTGAGTCGCGCAGATAGCGCTCCATAGGATATTCCTTCATGTAACCATAACCACCAAAGCATTGTAGGGCTTCGTCACATACTTGATAACCTATATCGGTGGCAAAGCGTTTAGCCATGGCACAGTAAGTGGTGGCATCAGCATCTTTGTTGTCGAGCTTAAAAGCTGCCAAACGCACCATTTGGCGCGCAGCAACGAGCTCTGTATTCATGTCTGCAAGCTTAAATTGTAGGCCTTGAAAAGCTGCAATTGGTTTGCCAAATTGCTGGCGTTGTTGAACGTAAGCCAAAGCATCATTAAGAGCCTGTTGAGCGGTACCTACACCCACAGTTGCAATATTGATACGACCCCCATCTAAGCCTTGCATGGCCATGGCAAATCCATCACCCTCTTGGCCTAACAAATTGTCTAGTGGCACTTGCACCTGATCAAAATTAATGGCTCGGGTAGGTTGCGCGTTCCACCCCATTTTGTGTTCCTTGCGGCCAAAACTAATGCCCTCAGAGGTTGCATCAACCACAAAGGCTGATACACCATTCGCCCCAGCCTCACCCGTTCTGGCCATAACCACCAAAACATCAGTTTCCCCAGCCCCAGAAATGAATACTTTATTACCCGTCAAAACATACTCTGTTCCAGTATTAACCGCCTTAGTAGCAAGGGCTGCCGCATTAGAGCCTGCATTAGGTTCAGTCAGGCAGTAGGATGCTAATAGTTCGCCACGGGTGAGCTTAGGTCCATAGGCAGTCTTAGTCGCAACAGTTGCATAACTAGACACCATCCAAGTGGCCATATTATGTATGGTCAACATAGCAGTGGTGGTGGTGCACCCCATGGCTAACTGCTCAAAAATGAGCGCCGTATCTAATCGAGAAAGACCTAAACCACCTATAGTTGGGTCACTGTATAATCCACAAAAACCTAACTCACCCGCTTGCTTTAACGTGCTTATGGGAAAAATAGCCTCAGCATCCCAGCGCGCCGCATGGGGGGCCAACTCGTTAACAGAAAACTGTTGAGCCAATTCCACATAAGCTAATTGGTCTTCATTTAAATTAAAGTTCATAATGAATACTCATTAAATACCTTCGCCTGCCATGCAGTGAGTGTAACTACACCAGTTCTATCGCGACTGCCGTGGCTTCACCACCACCAATACATAAAGCCGCCACACCTCGTTTAAGGCCTTGGTTTTTTAACGCTGTCATTAAGGTCACAATAATACGAGAGCCCGTAGATCCAATAGGGTGTCCCTGCGCACAAGCACCCCCATAAATATTCACTTTACTGCTGTCTAAGCCCAATTCCTTTGTCGCCAACATAGTGACCATGGCAAAAGCTTCATTAATTTCAAACAGATCCACATCTTTTACCTGCCAGTCTATGCTTTTTAACAAACCCTGTACTGCTCCAATGGGTGCAAGGGTAAAATCGCTCGGCTCTCGTGCGAAGCTTTGCACGCCCACTATGTGCGCTGCAGGGGTTAAGTTATTTTTAGCCACTGCCGTTTCACTGGCGAGCACTAGTGCCGACGCTCCATCAGAAATAGAACTGGCATTAGCTGCAGTAATGGTGCCTTCTTTCTTAAAGGCTGCTCGCAACTGCGGAATTTTATCAATACGGGCTTGACCCGGTTGTTCATCAGTAGTGACCCTTACCTTACCCTTGCGAGTGGTTATTTCAACAGCTTCAATTTCACTTTCTAAAACCCCATCGGCGATAGCCGAGTTAGCTTTTGACAAGGAATAAATGGCAAAATCATCCATGGCTTTGCGGCTTAAACCAAATGCATCAGCTGTGGTTTGAGCAAAGCTGCCCATTAACCCGCCCTCGTAGGCGTCTTCTAAACCATCTAGAAACATATGGTCTAACATTTGCCCATGGCCCATGCGCATGCCCTGCCTCACTTTGGGCAATAAATAGGGCGCGTTAGTCATACTTTCCATACCCCCACATACCATAATATCTGCAGACCCTGCTCTGATAGCGTTGTAGCCCATAATGGTGGTCTGCATACCCGAGCCACACATTTTGTTGACTGTTGTACATGGCGTACTTTTGGGCAGCCCCGCTCCAAGGGCGGCTTGCCGCGCTGGAGCCTGACCTTGGCCTGCAGCCAGCACACAGCCCATATAAACTTCATTAACTTGTGTCGGAAGGACTTTGGACCGAGTCAAGGCACCCGTTATCGCTACGGCACCAAGTTGTGATGCAGTTTGGCTCGCAAGGCTGCCGTCAAGCCCTCCCATAGGTGTTCGACTTCCAGCAACAATATAAACTTTTTGACTCATTTTGTAGGGCTCCAATACAGCACATATAATAAGGTAAACATATTGATTGACCTTTACGTTAACGTCAATCAAAATATGTTTTTCAATGAAACGATTGGGCATTATCCATGCCAACCCATCAATTCACAATTAGCCAATTGTCGAAAGAGTTTGCCATCACGACGCGGAGTATTCGATTTTACGAAGACCAAGGCTTATTGTCCCCTCAACGTGATGGCCAAAAGCGCATCTACTCAAGTCATGACAGAACTTGGCTCAAGCTTATTTGCCGAGGCAAACGATTGGGGCTTTCGTTAACTGAAATTCGTCAAATTTTGGACATGTACGATTCATCTGCCAGCAATAATGACCAACAGTTATTAGCCTTTATTGACAAAATTAAACTTAGAAAAGCCGCTTTAGAGCAACAAATGCTGGATATTAGTGCCTTGAAAAAAGAACTTGATGAGGCCGAAAAACGCTGTAAAAAGGCACTTTCTATTCAGTCTATATAAATATTAGCGCACGATGAGCCACTCACATAAATCTTTAAACTGGAGTTGTTACTGGAGTTGTTACTAAAGTTTATATCGCGCCAATAATCTGTTTCATTTCTATTCTTTTCGCCCAAGTGTTTACTAGTGAGCAGATTTACACAATCCTGTACAATTGCATTAAATACAGATACTAGACCCGTAAACATGTCCCTAACATTAATACCTAAATACGTTAAAATTGTAGAAGTGGGGCCCCGTGATGGGTTGCAAAATGAGGCTGGCCACATGTTGAGCGCCAACGTTAAAGCCAACTTAATTAACCAGCTTGCAGCCACAGGCTTGCGCCACATTGAGGCTGCCGCTTTTGTGCACCCTAAATGGGTACCACAAATGGCTAACAGTAGTGAGGTATTGGCTCAAGTAAAACGTCTTTCTCACGTTTCCTACAGTGCCTTAACACCCAATTTAAAAGGTCTAGAGCGAGCATTAAAAGCTGGTGTTAATGAAGTCGCAGTATTTGCGGCTGCCACAGAGAGTTTTAGTCAACGCAACACCAATTGCTCCATGGCGGAGGGCTTAGGGCGTTTTGAACCCCTCGTAAAAATGGCTTTAGAAGCCGGAATTAAAGTGCGCGGCTATGTGTCTGTTGTTATTGACTGCCCTTATGAAGGTGCCGTTAAGCCCCATGTCGTGGCTCAGGTCGCTCATCAACTGCAACAGATGGGCTGCTACGAAATTTCTTTGGGGGACACCATTGGCACCGCTACGCCTGCGCGCATGTTACATATGCTAGATGCAGTGCAAAACTCAGTGCCCGTATCTCAACTGGCAGGTCATTGCCATGATACCTATGGTCAAGCCTTAGCCAATGTTTTGGTGTTATTACAAGCGGGCGTGAGCACCTTTGACAGTTCTGTAGCTGGCCTTGGCGGCTGCCCTTATGCCAAGGGAGCCAGTGGCAACCTAGCTACTGAAGACCTTGTTTATTTACTGCATGGGCTTAATATTAAAACCGATGTGGCTCTAGATCGTCTGATTAAAGTGGGTCATGATATTAGCCGACTATTAGGCCGTCCTAACGGGGCCAAAGCGGGCATTGCTTTATATCAACAGAACTATTAATTCGTGGTGCTATGAAATAGTGGCGCTGTGCAATAGCCACACTATTAACCGCTAGGCATAAAATAAACTAACGAAATCGGTAATTTCTCTACTAAAATGTACGATGATAAGTTAATTTAATCCAAGGACACCCCATGAAACCTGCCTTATGGCAACCCAGTCAAACCCATATTGAATCAACCCACATATGGCAGTTTATGCAGCATACCAATGCTAAACATGGGTTAACTCTGCAAACTTACACCGATTTGCACCAGTGGAGCATTCAACAAAAGCATCATTTTTGGAGTGATTTATGGGACACGGTCGGTATAGTGGCCAGCAAAAAAGGTGATTGTATTGTCTCTGATGACGATCTTATGCCTGGCGCCCAGTGGTTCCCTCAAGCAAAACTTAATTTTGCAGCCAACTTATTAAAATATAAAGATGAGCAAACAGCGCTGGTTTTTTGTGGTGAAGACGGCCATCGACATCAAATTAGTTATGCCCAATTATATACCCGCGTAGCACAACTCACCGCGGGGCTTAAGGCCTATAACATTAAACCAGGTGATCGCATTGCTGGCTTTATGCCTAATGTCATTGATGCCGTAGCAGCCATGCTTGCCACTGCCAGTTTGGGTGCTGTTTGGAGTTCTTGTTCTCCTGACTTTGGTATTAATGGGGTCCTAGATCGATTTGGACAGATCAAGCCACGCATTTTGTTTACCACTGATGGCTACCTTTACAATGGCAAAAGACTCAATTCTTTAGAACGGGTCGCCAGTATTGCCAAGCAACTGGATAGCATTGAAGCCATTGTGGTGTCTGACCACATTGGCACCAAGGTCGATTTGTCTGCCTTAAATGCCATAGTGCCCAACAAAGCCATGCATTGGGACGATTTTGTTGACGCCTCTGCCAGCGAAATTGATTTTGTGGATTGTAACTTCAGTGATCCGCTCTACATCATGTATTCATCCGGCACAACGGGCGTACCTAAGTGCATTGTTCATAGTGTGGGTGGCACTTTGCTGCAACACAACAAAGAACACCTCTTGCATACCAATGTGAGCCGTGATGACGTACTATTTTATTACACCACCTGTGGGTGGATGATGTGGAACTGGCTCGTCAGTGGGCTTGCCTTAGGCTGCAGTGTGGTTTTGTATGATGGCTCACCCTTTAAAACCCCAAGCATTCTCATGGATATGGCTCAAAATGAGGCTGTGAGTATTTTTGGCACCAGTGCTAAGTACATCGCCGCATTAGAAAAAATAGGCCAAAAGCCCATACAAAGCCATGATTTAAGAGCCCTCAAAAGTATCTTGTCTACAGGTTCACCTTTGTCCCACGAAAGCTTTGACTACGTTTACCAACAGGTAAAGACTGACGTCATGCTGTGTTCCATTTCTGGCGGCACCGACATTGTGTCCTGCTTTGCTCTAGGTTGCCCCATACTGCCCGTTTACAGGGGCGAGTTGCAATGTGCAGGCCTAGGTATGGACGTGCAAATTTTTAATGACGCAGGTCAATCCATCACTCAGTTAAAAGGCGAATTAGTGTGTGCAAGTAGCTTTCCCGCCATGCCCATTTACTTTTGGGATGACCCTCAACAGGAAAAATACAAGCAGGCCTATTTCAGCCAGTTTGATCGAACTTGGGCCCAAGGTGATTATGGTGAAATAACCCAACACGGGGGTATTATTATTCATGGCCGTTCAGATGCGGTGTTGAACCCAGGTGGAGTGCGCATTGGTACGGCAGAAATATACCGCCAAGTTGAAACTATTGAAGTGGTGCTAGAGAGCATTGTTGTGGGGCAAAGTTGGCAGGACGATGTGCGGGTTATTTTATTTGTGGTACTGCGTGAAAATGCCTTACTAACGGACGCCGTTATCACCCAAATTAAACAAAAAATACGCACCAACACCACTCCAAGGCATGTGCCTGCAAAGGTTATTCAGGTGGCAGCTATTCCTCGTACCATTAGTGGAAAAATTGTTGAACTTGCTGTGCGTAAGGTCATTCATGGTGAAGCCGTGAAAAATATGGATGCCTTAGCTAATCCTGAAGCATTGGATTTATTTGTTGGTCTACCGGCGCTAGCTTGCGATTAAAATGTGTAAATCAAGCAATCTTTGATGACATAGGGAAACTATTACCTAGTCTTTACAAATGACACCCTTGTGGCTGTTGTGCCTAGTTAATTTACTCGATAACATGTGAGCCTATCTTTTCTTGAACTGCGGGCGGTAACACCTTTACTGCCCAAAACTGCTGAGGCTATTAAATGGATATCTTTGATTTCTCCAATGGTAAAGAAGGCTACTATGGAGAGTATGGTGGTGTTTTCCTACCAGAAATTTTGCATGCAACCATAGAAGAGTTGCTTGTTTGTTTTCGTGAGTGTAAGAAAGACCCCAAGTTTTGGCAAGATTACATTGCCTTACTTCAAAACTATTCAGGTCGGCCCACACCCATTACGCACTTAGAGAACCTATCGCGTAAACTTGGTGGTGCACAAATTTATGTGAAGCGTGATGATTTAAATCATACGGGCTCTCACAAAATTAATAATGTTATGGGTCAGGGCCTTCTATGCCAGCGGTTAGGTAAACGCCGCGTAATTGCAGAAACGGGTGCGGGTCAACATGGTTTTGCTACCGCCACTATGGCCGCTAAGTTTGGCTACGACTGCAAAATTTATATGGGTTCTGTGGATGTTGCACGCCAAAGGCCCAATGTATTTTGGATGGAGAATCTAGGTGCTGAAGTGATTGCCGTAGAAGATGGGCAAAAAACCCTCAAAGATGCGGTCAACTCATGCATGCGTGACTGGGTCACAAACATGGCCGATACCCACTATATTTTAGGTACCGCTTGCGGGCCTCACCCCTTCCCAGAAATGGTGAGTTGGTTCCAATCGGTGATCGGCATAGAAGCCCGTGAACAAATTATTAAACAAGCCGGCAAACTGCCTGACCGGATTTATGCCTGTGTGGGCGGTGGTTCTAACGCCATGGGTATATTCCAAGGCTTTTTTGATGATGAAAACGTAGAACTCATTGGCTGTGAAGCCGGTGGCGAGGGTGTGGGGTCTTACATGCACTCGGCACGCCTAGCTTACGACGATGCGTCTGTGGGCGTCGCCCAAGGCTACAAGACCTATTTCTTGCAGAACGACGAAGGCAATATGAATGAAACCCATTCAGTAGCCGCAGGACTCGATTACATTGGCATTAACCCCATTTTCTCCTACCTCTGGGAGCAAGGTAAAGTTCGCTTCGAAGCGGCCACCGATGTTGAAGTGAAAGAAGCCCTCAAGCTTACGATGCGCACCGAAGGTTTAATTCCTGCCTTAGAGAGCACCCATGCATTTGTGACGGCCATTGCAGAAGCCCCCACTATGGGCAAAGATGAGGTAATTTTAATTAATCAATCTGGCCGTGGTGACAAGGACATCTTTACCATTGCCGACGCCCTAGGTGATGCCAAGTGGAAAGCCTTTATTGATGGTAAGGCCCAACAATACCGCACGGAGGGCATGTAATGGGATTACAAGCCTATATTGAACAGCGCAAGCAAAGTAAAGACCTACTAGTGATGGCCCATGTGGTGTGTGGCTACCCAAGTTTTGCAGCCAACATGGAAGCCTTAGAGATCATGGCAGAGGCTGGTGTTGACTTAGTGGAACTGCAATTCCCCTTCTCAGAACCCAGTGCCGATGGCCCCTTGTTTGTTAAAGCTAACGAGCAGTCGCTCAAGGCAGGCACAACGGTAGATCAGTGCTTTGAATTTATGAAACTGGCAAGCGAGCGCTTTGCGTTTAAAATTTTAATGATGGGCTACTACAACACCGCCTTTAAAATGGGTGAAGACGTATTCGTCAAACGCATTCAAGAGGCGGGTGGCGTGGGTTACATTTTACCCGATTTGCCGGTAGAAGAATCAGACAACCTACACCGCTTATCGGCAGAAGCCGGCATTGAACCCATTATTTTAATGACACCTACCAGCAGTGAAAAACGCCTAGCACAATTGGGTGCTGCAAGCCGAGGCATGGTGTATGTAGTGGCTCGAAGAGGCGTAACCGGCTCTAAAACCAACATGGGCGACGACGTCACCAGCTTAATAGCACGTTGCCGTCAACACACCAGCGTACCCATTGGCGTGGGCTTTGGCATTAGCAGTAAAGCCGACCTAGATGCGTTACGAGGCTCTGCTGACCTAGCCATTATTGGTACCGCCGCATTAAAAACATGGGAAGCCTCGGGTGCTGCTGGCCTGAAGACCTTCTTTAAAGATCTTATGGCGTAAGTTGATTGACCCCAATAACCAGGACGCCGGTTAGTTCGGCGTCGTGGTTTAATCTATTAATACCGTTTGATGTGCTAAGGCCCCCAGTGCAAAGGGTACCTTAGTGTTTTAAAAAGCTACTAATACTGCTTTCTCGTTAAAAAAATTCCACACCTCTTACACGACCTTGGATGCATCATAGCGAACTAGCCAATGTGCTAAATGTTAGATCTAAAGGATGTTAACTGTTATGCCTAAAGGATGTTAAAGTTAGTTTTTTAAGATTTACAATGGCTCAATACTTGGCTTAAACCTCTGATAATCACACCCTTTAATGAACTCAACCTCCCTCATACATAATGATCACCCCTTGACTAAGAGATTGGCAAACCTGTTAAAAAAGATTGGGCCAAAGGCCTGGCAAGCGTCCGATTTTGCAGGTGTTGATCAACTGCATTTAGGGGGGCTTGAGGCGTCTAAGACACTGGCGCAATGGCTGCCCTTGAACGCTGCACGTGGCTTAGACATTGGTTGTGGTTTGGGTGGCACCAGCCGTTATTTGGCAATTAATCATGGCTGTTCTATGGTTGGTTTAGACCTGAACAGCGATTATATTCAGGGGGCACAGCTGCTTAATAGCCACTTACCTGCTCTATCTGATTGCCACTTTGTGGTGGGCAATAGTTTGACTCTGCCCTTTGCTGAGCATAGTTTTGACTTTGTGGTAAGCCAACACGCCAGCATGAACATTGCCCAAAAGGCTGTTTTATTGGCCGCTGTGCACAAAGTGTTAAAAGCTGAGGGCTGCTTGTTACTGCACGAAGTGATGTTGGCACAAGACTGTGCGCAAACTAGTGTGGATTACCCTACCCCTTGGGCTGATCAATACGATCACAGCCACCTAAGCCATTGGCCAGATTTTATGCAACTAGCCCATGCAATCGGCTTTAACCTAATTAAGTTTGAGGACAACACAATGGACGCATTGGAATGGTTGCATAAGACTCGAAATCAGCCACCTCCACCACCTTTCACTCCCAATATTGCTCTGGGTCCCACGGCAGGTATGATGAGCGCTAACATGCTGCGTAACTTGCAGCAAGGTCGGTTACAAATTATCAGCGCTTCATTGGTTAAAGCATCGTTTTGATATCGGCATCTAGCTGCTTTTTGGGATGCCAGTGGTTGATTAGGTTGGCTACTAACATCAGCGCCCCGCCTGCAATCACTGCCACATCAAAAGTTTCGCCATACATTAACACGCCAATAATGGCGATGATGGGCAGGCGCAAAAAGTCGAGGCTAATGACTACACTCACATCGGCCAGTTGCATAGATTTAGAGATGCAGTAATGGGCTGCTAAGCCCGTCAATGCCACCGCCATGACCCAAGGCCACATCCAAGGTTCGGGCATGGTCCAGTCGGCGCCTGCCATTAATGCCCCTAGGGGCAATTGTATCAAGGTCATATAAAACACCACAGTTAGTGGATGTTCAGTGCGTAATAGCGACTTATTAAAGATAAAGGTTAAAGCAAAGCACAAGGCGGCAATGAGCATGATGATCGCACCACTATCTAGAATCTCTACACCCGGTTTAACAATGATTGCCACACCGATTAAACCCAATGCCACAGCAGCAAACTTGCGGCCAGTAATGCGCTCACCCAAAAATATAGCAGCAATAATTAACACCCAAAGAGGCACAGTAAATTCAATAGCAAACACTTCGGCCAAAGGTAATATACCAATGCCAACAAGCCAGCTAAACTGGCCAACAAAGTGAAATAGGTTACGCCAAACATGTGTTTTAGTGCGCTGAGTGAACATCAATCTTGGGCGTTTGATCACGTTCATAATGATCACTAGTAGCACTAAACCCACCATACTACGGATGGCCAGCAACTCAAACTTATCAATTAATCCGTCTAGCTCTCGTGCAGAAATGGCCATGAGGCAAAAGGAAAAAATAGCCCCAGACATCCAAACTATAGCGCGCATTATCGTGTCCTATGCATGTGAGTGGGCTGAACGGGGTAAATCTGGATCAATTAGACTCGTTCCTGCGCGCATGACGGCATAAATCTGCCAGCCCGTGGCCACAGCGCCCCACAATAAACCAATCACCACGCCTGCGTCTAAAATGGGACGCCAAGGTTGCGGTAAATTTAGGGCGATAAAAATAAATACCGCAACCATTATTAAAATAGTAAACGAAATAAGAGAGCGTTTGGTGGAGGCATAGACAAAACCCATAGCGAACAAAGGTGCCAATAACACCAACCAAGGTTTGGGGTTGTTTTGCAACCAAAGCAAACGAGCCGCAACACGGGGCGAAAAGGCCTGCTGAAAACCTTTGTAACCCTCTGAGTAAGCCATAAACACAACCCACACGGACAACACCACATAATGCCAAGTTTGGGCGGGGTAATGTAGGAACTCTAGTGCAATATTAGACAAGCGCACCACAGAGGTTAGCAGTAATCCAACGACCCCAATCGCACCCCAGAAAAAACCAATCCGACCTAACATAATGCCATAAACCTGAAGCCCATAAAATCAACCCGCATTCTAACACAGAGGTCTTTCCTAAGCGCCTTTCTAGGGCCATAATAAGCACCTTACTTACTAACTATTAGCCAGACATCGATTATGCGCCGCCGACCTCGCCAAAGCCGTAACATTGACCACAGTATTGCCTCGCCTTGCATCAAAGTATGCCAATTTAAGAGTGACGAATTGGTGTGTAAAGGCTGTTACCGCAACCAAGATGAAGTGAGAAACTGGATGATCATGAGTAAAGAAGAAAAGTTACACGCCTTGGCCCAGGTGCAACTTAGAAAAGACAATCCTTAAACTCACATTAATCGGGTATAGACTTGGTGTCGACAATTCAAAAACCAGATTAAACCTAATTCAAGTCATCACTGTTGCGCTTTGGATTAGTGCGGGTCTGCATGTTTTGGGCAAGCGAAGTTAATGAACTTCCTGTTGCATCAAAATTGTCATGCCCCAGCCAGTGCTCAATAATCGAACGCACCTCTGGCCACTCAGTATCCAGAATAGAGTACCAAGCTGTGTCTCTGTTTTTACCTTTAAAAATGAGGTGATTATAAAAAACACCCTCAAACCTAAACCCCAAACGTCTGGCCGCCGTTCTAGATTTTTGGTTGAGTGAATTACAGCGCCACTGCATGCGTCGATAATTCAAATCATCAAAAGCGTGACTTAACATCAAAAACAGGGCCTCAGTTGCAGCCCGTGTTCTTTGCAACTCTGGCGCGAACCATATGTGTCCAATTTCGGTCACTCCATGTTGCGCATTGTTGTCTAAAAAACTCGCTTGACCACATGCCCTGCCCGATTGCTTTGAGCGGATAGCGTAGAATATGGGGTCAGTGCTGGCAGATTGAGAGCGTAATACTTCTTTATAGGCATCCACATTAGGCCATGGCCCATAGGTGAGGTAATCCCAAATGGCCAAGGCTTCTGGTGACTCATGACCTGCAATATAGAGTTGCTCAGCATGGAGTAGCGCGTTTTGTGGCTCTAACACCACTTCACGACCCACCAACTCAGCCCTTGAGGGTAACAAAGCGGGTGGTGGGAGGCTAACACTATGACCAGAAAGTGGTCGCGGGAAAATGTCTTCATAGCCTGCTGGTTTGTGCATAGTGCGACTCCTTAATAGACTGAATATTTACTGGTATTAAAAACTATATTAATGGCAATAAAAATCGTTTATAGCCGCTACTGTCTCGCTCAAACCGACGCTTTTGATGAGAGAAAACGTTTATTACGTCGATAGGGGAATACGTCTTTCACCTGCCCATCTACAATATCTCGCTGCAAAGACTGCCAGTAATCAGCATCAAAAATATCACTGTGTATTTGGCGAAATATCTTGGCTATGCGGGGTCGACCTGCTAAAAAGACGTGGAACTCTTCTGGAAAAACATCGTAGGGTCCTACTGAATACCATGGTTCACTAGCCAACTCTTGTTCTGGATACATGGCCTCTGGGATTTTGCGAAAGTTACATTCGGTCAGGTAACAAATTTCATCGTAGTCATAAAAAACGACACGGCCATGACGGGTCACACCAAAGTTTTTAAATAACATATCGCCAGGAAAAATATTAGCGGCGGCTAGTTGTTTGATGGCGTTGCCATATTCATCAATGACATCGTACAGTTGTTCATCACTGGCGGTATCGATATAGATGTTGAGAGGGATCATGCGACGTTCTACATATAACTGTTCTATGACTACGTATTCGTCAACAATGTGGATCATGCTGGGCGCTACAGCAAACAACTCATCAATTAATTCTTGCGAAAAACGGTGTTTGGCAAAAGCAAAGTGTTTAAATTCTTGGGTATCTGCCATACGACCCACCCGGTCATGGACTTTTACCAAACGGTACTTTTCTTTTACCACCGCTTTGCTCATCGCTTTTGGCGGGGCAAATTTATCCTTAATGATTTTAAACACAATGTCTAATGAGGGTAAGGTAAATACACTCATGACCATACCTTTGATGCCTGGAGCTATAATAAACTGATCATCAGAATCATCCATGTGATGCAGGTAGTCTCGCATAAATACTGATTTTCCATGTTTATAAAACCCAATGTTAGTATAAATTTCAGCTAAGGGTTTGGCCGGCAGGATTTGCTGTAAAAAGCCCACAAACTCTGCAGGCACTGGGGTTTCCACCATGAAATAAGAGCGGGTGAAACTAAAAATAATACTCACATCGTCTGGGTCTGTAATTAACGTGTCGGTGTAAATGCCTTGGGTTTCATCGTTCAATAAAGGAATAATAAACGGCTGAGAGTGACTTGGATTGACTAATTGCCCTACTAGATAGGCCCCTTTGTTGCGGTAAAAAATAGACTTTAGAATTTGTACCCGTGTTTGGGCACCAATGGCCATGCGAAAGTCAGTATTGTGTTTGATAATGCGTACTAAGTTAATGACATCAAGGCGTTTATTAGCGTAAGGCACACTAAATTTGTAATCCTCCAGAATTTCATTGACCATGCTCACCACACCTTGACTAGCATCGTATTGTCGGTACATATCTTGAGCCAATACCTTGGGTGCTTGCTCTGTTGAACTAAATAGAAACATGCGGTGTTCACGCAAAGCACGGTGGCGAAAGGTACGACAGAAAATAGAGTTATAAAAGGTTTCAGCTAGCTCTGGGTCCGTGCGTTGGGGGGTTAATTTTTCAAATTCAAGTTTAACAGCAACCCATTCTCGAGCCTTTTCTTGCCCCAAATTTTCAGCACTACGAAATAGATCAAGCCTTTTTGTGACCTCTGTCACCATTTCACCATAAAGATCGATGCGTCGCATGCCAATGGCTTGAACCTGTTGCCACAACGCCTGCTCAAAACGTTGCTTAGCGCCAGATGATATGTGCTCAAATTGACTACGGTACTCGGTAAAGCCTGCATCCATAATATGTGCAATGTTAGCGGCTTGTGCCCTACTTAGTGGCATAAAAATTCCTTATTTTTCGTTTTCGAGACGCTGATGCTTAGCAACAATCTTGTCTAACACGCGGGCCACAGCAATAAATGCAAAGGTACCAGTAACAAAGCTGACCGCCCCAAAGCCTCGACTGCAATCCATTTTAGCCCCTGCCACATTTGCACTTTTAGCCCAATCGACACTCCCATCAGGCTGCGGATAATGCAGCTGTTCAGATGAACATACGCACTCAATCCTAAATCTACTTTTAAGATTTTTACTAAACCCATATTGGCTGCGTAAAACCGATCTTAATTTAGCCGCCAAGGGATCCACTTTAGTCATGGCTAGATCCACTATTTTAACTTTGCTTGGGTCGCGCTGTCCTCCAGCGCCCCCAATAGTGATAATGGGAACACGCCGATGTTTGCACCAAGATACCATCATGGCTTTGGCCTTAATGGAATCACAGGCATCGATGACGTAGTCATAATCTCGATTTAAGCAAGCTTCTAGGTTGTTTTCACCCACAAATTCTTCAATTAAATTAACCTGACATGAAGGATTAATGTCTTTAATTCGGTCTGCCATGACCTCTATTTTTACTTGGTCGACGGTTGATAGCAGCGCCACTAATTGACGGTTAATATTCGATGCAGCGACATCATCCATATCGATTAGCGTGATTTGACCAACTCCAGAACGCGCCAATGCCTCAGCTACCCAAGTACCCACACCGCCAATGCCAACCACACAAATATGTGCCTTACGGATGGCCTTGTAGCTGTCTGCTCCGTATAATCTTTCGACACCATCAAAACCTTGTTGTGCTTGAGTCATTAATTCAATTACATGTCTGTTAAACTTCCGTCCATTGTACCTGCTTGGGACCACATACAACCAGAAGACTGCGGGTTTTAAAGCATATTTAACTGATAATTTAAGGTCTAATTTGAGCTACCAAATTCCACAACTAAAGGACCAAGAGTTAGAGTTGACCCTAACCATCAAAAACAGTCGCTTTATTGCCAATTTACGTCATGCCAATGGGCGCGACGAATGTGATATTCATTTAAATGACATGCGCAGAAAATACCCTGACGCTAACCATCATTGTTGGGCTGTGGTGGCTGCAGCACCAGACAATAGTACTTATTGGGGTTTAAGTGATGCAGGTGAACCGTCTGGCACAGCCGGCAAACCCATGCTCCAAGTACTGAGTCATTGCGGTATTGGTGAAGTGAGCGTGGTGGTATGTCGTTATTTCGGTGGCACTAAACTTGGCACTGGTGGTTTAGTGAAGGCCTATGGTGAAGCTGTCAAACAGGTGGTGGAACAATGCCCAACTACATTAAAGCAAAGTTTAACTGAGCTGCACATCGAGTGCCATTATGACCTCAGTGGACAACTCGAATACCTTTGTAAAAAGCATGATGCCCTTATAAATCAAAGGCATTATAGCGACTCACTAAGCCTTAACGTCACTGTGCCAAGTCTGCAATTAAGCGCTCTTAGGGCCGATATAGCCGCCCTCACCTCAGTAAAGGTGAGCACCCAACGCAATTAAAGCCTGATGGTTAAAGTGACTGCAATAAAGCGACTAAACTACAGTGACCATCATAAAGTGACTAAAGTAAAATTAATATCGTTCAAAAATCTTAGGTAATTGACTTAATAAAGGCATGCTGCACACTTATGGCCTCATAAAATAATGGTGTATGAGGGTAAAGAGCCCCAAAATGGCCACCATCAATTTCATAAAACTGTTTTTTGGATTTAATGCGGTCAAATATCTCTAACTGCACCTCACGTTTGATGTGCGGCATTTCGTCTTCCTTACCCGTCATCATTAATACAGGAACTTCGATAAATGGGGCGGTAATAAACGGTGAAAAGGCGACTTCAGTCTTGGGAATAACTCGAGTTATGCTATTTTTCCAACCAGTGTTCCACTGACCTCCTTGATCTATAAACCAACGAAAGGCTTGAATGGGTGTGAGTAAAGAGGGGTTTGTCTGTTGGTCAGAAGACACCACTGCCATGGGCCCTTCGCGCGAAAGATCGTCCAGTTTTTCAAACTCACCCTGATCAAAGGTGTGTTTAAGTATGTTTAAACTTTTTCCTGCGTTCTGTACTTCTAGGGTGCTTAGTCCGCAAGTGGCAGCAAAGCAAACCACCCCCGCTAAACCTTCAATAAGAGCACTTGCAACCAACACAAGCATGCCAGCAAAGCTATCACCCCACAAAATAATTTTCCCATTATGTAACTGATGTTCAGATTTCAAAAAGGTCACAGCATCAGCAATACCTCGCCCTTGAAGCCAAGGATTGATAGTCTGCGGTGTCTTACCATCGCTGCGACCAAAACCCGCATGGTCATAAACAAAAACATTGATGCCTTTGTTTTGAAATTCAGTGGCATAGTCTGCAAGACACATGGAAATCGTTGCTGAAGTGCCATGACACATGACAATGCACGGTGACAGAGATGCTTCCGAAGCAGCATACCAACGGCCCCGAAGAATAGACCCTTGGGAGTTAAATTCTTTTTCAACAAACATTTTAATGCGTCCTTTTTTACCCACAGTTACTAAAATTGTGATCGTCTGTGACTACCCCTTTAGTTAACCAAGATGCACAAAAGTGAGTGCAACGATTACCCATAAATGCATTTTGATGACTCTATATTTTGGTTTTTTGAAACCTAAACTGACGATATAAGCTAGGTGGGTCAGGGGTTATTGCTTTTTAACAAACTGAGACTTTAATTTCATGGCCCCAACTCCTGGGATTTTGCAATCGATGTCATGGTCGCCATCAACTAAACGAATACCTTTAACCTTAGTGCCTACTTTTACCACTAGTGAGGAGCCTTTGACTTTAAGGTCTTTAATGACCGTAACGGTGTCGCCATCCTGTAAAAGGTTGCCATTACTGTCATGAATTTGTTTGCCATCTAAATGCTCACCACTACCCTCAGAGGCATCCTCAGAGGCCCTTACTGACCACTCATGGGCACATTCTGGGCACATGTACTGGCCCGCGTCTTGGTAAGTGTATTCAGAGTTACACTTGGGGCAGTGAGGTAAATCAGACATAAATAATCTCTTTTAAAGCCAGCCTATTTTAACCCTCAAGCTTAACACGAAAGCTCAGTGATATTGCTCCAGCAAGCAAGGCGCTTATTTACCAAGAGGTCTGAGCTACGCTTGTTATTTTTAGACAAGAACATGAATCACTAAGCTCGGCCTTTAAGTTGCTTGTAGTGCCTAAATTGAAATGCGCCTAAAATAGCCGACAACAGAGCTAACACAAAGGTGAATCTAATGCCCAATGGATCGACGATCACTGCCCCTAAACTGATTAATACAATAATCAGTAAGGACCAACCATAGTCACCAAGTACAAAAAACATAACCTCATGAGGTTTTATCTGTTGGCGTAAGGATGTCACTAAAAGAATCATGCCATTAACGACTAAAATAATACCAATGGAATGAATCAACATGGTTTTTTCAGTGCCGATCCACAAGTTCACCACATCAGTTTTGAGTAACATTACTAAACCCAAAGTTAGCCAAAAGCCACTATTGATTCGCAATAATAAATTTAAACTCATGCTAACCTCGTAAGCGTCTTATTTTAAAACTACGGCCCTTAATCTTACCTTCACTGAGGCGATTAAAGGCTGTTTTACCATGGGCTTGGGTGACTGCTACATAAGCCCATTGGTCACCCACCTGTATTTTACCAATCTCTGAGGCAGGCACACCCTCATCTCCAGTTAACGCTCCGACGATATCACCCGCCCTCACCTTTTGCTTTTTCCCACCACCAATTTGAAGGGTGATCATGGGGGCAAAAAATGCGGGTTGGCGCAATAATGATAGAGGTGGCAAATCATCACGCTCCAGCTTTTGTTTGAGGTAGTCTTCTAGCAACCCAATTTTGTGGTTTTCTTTTTGGGTATGCAACGTGCAGGCAATGCCCTGTGCACCAGCCCTGCCCGTGCGGCCAATACGATGGGTATGAACTTCCAATTCACGGGCAATCTGATAATTAATAACAAGATCCAAGGCTTCAATATCTAAACCCCGCGCAGCCACATCGGTGGCCACCAATATTGAGGCACTGCGATTTGAAAAACGCACTAAGGTTTGGTCCCGTTGCTTTTGTTCTAAATCACCATGCAAGGCTAAAGCTTCATAGCCCACCCCGCGCAACTCATTAGCCACTTGGTCAGTTTCAATCTTAGTATTGCAAAAAATGAGCGTCGATTCAGGTTGATGAGCTTGTAATAAAAGTCTAACAGCCTCGATACGGGCATCATCATTTTCAACCTCATAGAGGTTTTGAATGATGCTTTTTTTGCTATGGCTATCCTGCACTTCGACCATGATCGGAGACTGCATGATTCGATTTGCAGTGTGTTCTATTTTAGGCGGGTAGGTTGCACTAAATAGAAGAGTTTGGCGCTGTTTAGGCATGTAACTAATAATGTCATCAAGGGCCTGCTGAAAACCCATATCCAGCATTCTATCAGCCTCGTCTAATACTAAAGTGGTGAGATTATCAAGATTTAGATTGGCTTTACGCAGGTGTTCTTCTACTCGGCCCGGCGTACCTACAACAATATGGGCGCCATGCTCCAACGAACCAACTTGCGGCCCAAAAGCCATGCCACCGCACAAAGTGAGCACTTTAATATTATGAATACCACGGGCTAGTTTGCGTATTTCTACTGCCACTTGATCTGCTAACTCACGGGTGGGGCACAATACCAAGGTTTGCACTCGAAACCGTTTTACCTCAAGTTTATTTAATAAACCCAAAGCAAAGGTTGCCGTTTTACCAGACCCTGTTTTGGCCTTAGCAATGACATCCTTATTGGATAAAATTGATGGTAAAGCTTGCGCCTGAATGGGCGTCATTTCTGCATACCCTAGGCTGGAAAGATTATCGACTAAGGCAGAATTCAATCCTAAACTGGAAAAATCGTAGCGTGACAAAGGCATTCTCGTATTATGTTTTGGAACAGCAGGCAACTATAAATGCGTGGCTGCATTAAACTGCAGCAATATTAAAAACCACTTATGTGTTTGCAGTGCGCTCGTTCAAGATTGGAACATAGTCTAATCAATCGCAGGGGACGCTATTCTAACAGAATTATGCCTGCTTAGTTGTTTAACATTTCCTCTAACAACTGGCGGCGTTGGTCTATCTGGTCTCCTTGTAAAACAAACCCACAAACTCTGCCTGCTTCATTTTTAAAACGCGCACTGATGCCTGCTTCAGTTTGTTGTAATTGCCATTCGCCTAACTGTCCTAAGGGCGGCGGTAACAGCGTGATGGGGCAAGCGGGTGTCTTGACAACAACGGTCATTAAGGGGTAATTCACCTCTGTGGAGGTACCGGTTAATGTCTGCGATAAAGCTTGGATACCCCAGTAAATCGGTGCAATATAGGGCTGCAACTGACCATTGAACTCTACACAATCACCTAAAGCATAGATATGTGGCACATTCGTCATTAGTCGGGCATCTGTTTTGATGCCCACCCCACAAGTAATACCACTGTTGATGGCTAATTTTGTGCGCGCCTGCAAGCCTACCGCAGAGACAATAATGTCCACTTGTATTAGTTCATCATTATTGAGAGTGACTAAGTAACCTTTTTGCGGTTGGTTTGGGTCCGTGTAATTAATGGTCTTAATGGTGTTATTCAAGTACCAGTTTACACCCATGCTAGAGAGCGCCTTTTGCAACCGCAAGCCCACAGGATGGGGGATCAAACGATCCATGGGCCACGACGTTAAACCGACCACATGTACCTGTTTACCCACTGACGCTAGATCATTAGCAAATTCGCACCCAATGAGGCCATTACCAATCAATAATACCCGTTCTTTACCTTCAAGACGGTGCCGATAATGCGCATAATCTTCTAAGCTATTGACGCTAATAACGTCTGCGCTTGCATTACCTTCAAAAGGTATCTTAATCGCTTCCGCACCTTGAGCTAAAACTAACTGACCATAGGGTTGCTGGCCTATATTGGTGAACAATATTTGTGCCTTAGAGTCGATCCGTTCAACCGTGCAGTGGGTAATAATGCGAATTTTCAAACGGTGGGCTCTATCGAGGGGCAACTCCACCACTAAGTCCTTAGCAGTCTCTTGCATAGCTAAGCCCGTCGATAGGGCTGGCTTAGAATAATGCATGCCTTGGTCTTGGGTTAACACCACCACCTCTAACTGGGCATTGAGTTTCACAATGGTTTCTGCAAGATTATAGCCGGCATAGCCTGAACCTATTATAACAATAGGGCCTTGAGGCTTTTCAGTGGCCTCCAGCACTAACGTCGCTGCCGTGGCATTAGCTCCTGACTGAATAGGCTCTGCAGGCATTTCAATCATTTCAAAATCTTCTTTGCCTACCAGACAATCTGGGCATAACCAATCATCTGGCACATCATCCCAACGAGTGCCCGGTTCTATACCATCATGGGGCCAGCCAAGGGCTTCGTCATAAATAAAACCACAAATAATACACAGCCATTTTTTATAGGGCGCAGATTCGTCATGAAGTGACATACATAATTCTCTAAGGGGTTAAGCGAATGGCGATGTTTTTGGTGCGGACGTAATTATACAAAGCTTCTTGACCTTTTTCACGTCCAAATCCAGATTTTCCCACACCACCAAAAGGTGTACTAATACCACCAGCAAACCACTCATTAACAAATACCTGACCGGCAACTAAGGCCCGACTGGCGCGCAAGGCTAAACTTACATTTTGAGTAAATACGCCCGCCACCAAACCAAAATCAGTGCCATTGGCCATGGCGTAGGCTTGCTGCTCACTGTCAAATTTCATTAACACCAATACGGGTCCAAATACTTCTTGCTGCGCTATTTCTGTATCTACGGCAGCCTCAATAATAGTAGGGGGCATAAAATACCCTGTCCTAAGTAGGGCTTCACCTCCGATTAAACACTTAGCACCCTGTGCTTTAGCACCCGCACACATGGCCACAATTTTATCCAACTGCGCTTGCGTTAGAATGGGGGTTACATCGGCTTCATCTTTGCCTGATCCAACAGATTTGGCAGCAAAAGAAGTCACTAAACGCTGCTTAACTTCATCATAAATGCTCTCATGCACAATGAGCCTAGACATGGCCGAACAAACCTGTCCAGAATTAAATAAATTTCCCACTTCAGCGCTGGTAATGACTTGATCTAAGTCAGCATCTGCAAATACCACACCTGCAGACTTTCCACCCAACTCCATGACACAAGGCACCACATATTCGGTGGCCGCTTGCATGATAGACTGACCCGTGGCGACAGAGCCTGTAAATACAATTTGATCGATATCACCATGAGACACAAGCGCTGCACCCGCCTCGTGGCCATAACCACATATTATGTTCACCGCTCCGGGAGGCACTTTGGCCTTAACTATGGCTTCTGCAAGCAACGACACGGCCAAGGGTGTTAATTCGGGAGACTTGATGACGACACTGTTACCTGCCGCCAAGGCAGGCGCTAATGATCGAGCCACTAACGACACAGGGAAGTTCCATGGAATCACCTGAGCGGACACACCGAATGGTTCATACTCGGTAAAGTCTACTAACCCTTCCCCTAAGGGAATAGACTTACCTTCAATCTTATCAGCCATGCCTGCATAATATTCAAAGTAACGCGCTGCCTCCTCGAATTCCCACTCCGCTTTACTCAAAGGTTTGCCATTTTCTAGGCACAATAATTCCCCACCCTGCTTGGCAAGGGCCCTAATTTGGGCTGCAATAGCATGTAACAATTGCATCCGTTCGTAGGGAGCCATATCTGCCATAAGTCTTAGCTCATGACATTGGCGAGCGGCACTCACCGCTTCATCGACCTGCTGGGAAGTGGCACAGGCTATGGTCCCAATGAGCTCTCCAGTTGCAGGATTTTCTACCTCAATGCACTGTTCACTATCCACCCACTGTCCGTTAATAAAATTAGTCCGGTGAGTCACGCCCTGCTGCAACTGATTCATCACTTTAATTCCTTGTTGATTGTGTGCTTACAATTAAACGTTTGGCAGCCCATTGGTGAAAGTAATGTGTCGGATTATCTAATATGGGAGAGAACTTGCCCCCTTTAAATCCAGGCGAAGCACGACCCCGTTGCATGCCCTCTACTACGCCTATGTCTTCACCAAACACTTCTTTCCAAGCCTTTAAAGTTGCGTCTCGACAGCCCTTAAAAGTTTCCCCTATAGACTCATCACCCACATACATTAAGCGCACGTGTTCGACTGTCTGACTATGTGTAATGGGTTCTAATACAATCGCAAACGTGTGGTCAGCTTGGATACCCAAGAGCACATTAGGAAATACGGTAATGTATTCCGCTTCTTTCATGCGCTCTGTCTGCCATTCTGGAAACACCGGCAACTGTGTTCCTGCAGAATCAGCTAAGTTGTATACATTGGTGCCTTGACCTGCAAATTCATTGGCAAACATAATGTGGTAATGATCTTGAATACGAGAATATACGTTAAGCTTGGGATGAATCCATGGCAAATGATAGCTTTCACAGTAATTTTCTACGGCTAATTTCCAGTTACAAGCCACATTCAAGGTAAAAGCGCCTTGTAACTGGTCTCCCACTGGATCCTCTCTGCGCATACGGGCATAACCAGAATCACCTAAAAAAGGCTGCCAACGGGCCATCACTGGTGCAATAAACTGCTCAAACGGTTGAGCCTGTCCATCAAGGTTTACAAACACGATGTCAAACCAAACCGAACTAGACAACTGCTTCATGCCGTGTTGTTCACAGTTAAAGCTATCCAGTTTATGCACCCCGACACCACCCAAGTGGGGAGTGCCTTTAAGTTGCCCTGTTAAATCATAGGTCCATGAGTGATAAGGACACCGAATATTGCCTTGCACTGGACCTGCTGTATTGATCAGTATCATTCCACGGTGACTACAGACATTATGAAACACCCGAATCACATCATCTTGACCACGCACAATGACCAATGGTAAGCCCATAAACGTAATCGGTTTAACGTATCCTAAAGTAGATAAATCCCCAGCAAAACCAATGCCAGACCATGTCTTACCCAAAATACGGTCTCGCTCTTCGGCTAGCATATCTGGGTCATGGTAAAGAGCGTTAGGAAGGCCACTCGCATCTTCAATGGGCAGCATGATGTTTTCAAGGCTAGTGAGTGGAATACGGTCTAAGATGTCCATGTTAGGATCCTAAAATTGACGTCAATCAAACGATAGCCACACTTTGCATGAAAAGAGTTTTATGCACAAACAACTTAACCACTGACTCAGCAGAGCTCTCATTCGTTACTACTTTATCAAAGGCCACTAGCACATTAAGTGGTGGTGAAATTTTGATGGCTAAAGACATGATTAAAATCTGTACATTACGTGCTCTGGAGTATGCCGTGCTTGGAAGCTTTATTAAACCGTAAAATATTTAATATTTTAATAACTTTTTATTCATTATAAGTTTGTTTTATAATTTACCCATGAAAAATATTCCTACCGAACTATTACGCACCTTCACTACCATTGTCGACTTAGGCGGCTTTACCCTAGCGGGTGCACTCTTAGGACGCTCCCAACCTGCCATCAGCCTACAAGTAAAGCGATTGGAAGACTTGTTAGGTATTAGGGTGTTTCAAAGAAACAATGGTCTTCAAGTCACTGAAGAAGGTGAGGTCTTACTTGGTTTTGCCAGACGAATGTTAGATATCAATGACAGTGCGGTGACCCGTTTAGCGAAAAGTCGCATTTCTGGGCAGGTGCGGTTGGGTATACCTAATGACTTTGAAGTGTCTTTTTTACCCCGATTATTGAGCCAATTTGGACAAGCCCACCCTGAAGTCAGTTTAGAAGTAAATTGTGATTTGAGTGTGACCTTATTAAAAGATTTCCAACAAGGGCATTACGACCTAGTTTTGGCGACAGATAGTTTAGAAGAAACTCTGCAACCTAATACGGAGGATGAATTTCATGAAACCATCGTATGGGTCACTAACGGCCATTTTGACTGGTTTGACCAACAACCTATACCTCTGGTGGTCTACCCTATTGGATGCCGGTACCGACAACAAATAATCAGCAAACTCAATGCGGCTGGCATTGCCTGGCGGATCGCCTATAGCTCGTCTAGCCTACTCGGCATTCAAGCTGCTATTGAAGCAGGGTTAGGCATTAGTGCCCTGGCTCAAAGTACTGTGCCGCAAGGTTTGCATAGTCACCTGAAAATCGAAAACAGTCCTCAATTGGGCCACGTAAAGTTGGTCTTCAAGCATGACCAAAGCAATCAAACAGATGCCACAAAACGGCTTTACGAATACCTTTACACTGGCCTAGAGCAATCATCTAGTTAGGATAAGCATACCAGCGGTGGCCATAAGACCGGCCGTAGATCGATTGAGCCTTTGTACTGATTTATGTTGGCTAAATAATTTCCGGGCTTTGCTAGCACCAAAAGCGATGAGCATCAAACCCAGCATCAAAGCCATAAAATTAAGACCGACAACCCAAATGACATCTTGGTTGGTTAACACTGTCAAATCGACAAAGGTGGGTAAAAAGGCAATGTAAAATAGCATCACTTTCGGGTTAGTGGCTGATATGAGCATGCCTTCTGCATAACTCAAAATAAAACCTACGCCTTTAGAACGAGTCTTAACGGCAGCGTTCCCACTTAATACAATAGGGGCGTGCCATATCTGCCAAGCGAGGTAAAATAAGTAGGCTGCGCCACACCACCGAATGAGAACAAAGATCAATTGATATTCGTTAGCAATGTAAGCCAGACCCCACACCACTAGCAGTAAATAGACGATATCGCTCATTGTCATGCCGATGGCTAAACCCCAACAGGCATTCCCACCTTGTTTCAACGCTTTAGCGATAAGTGCAAAAACTCCAGGCCCAGGAGTAATCGAAAATACAAACACAGCCACAAAATAGGCTAACGAAAACTCCACTGTCATTGCCCCACCTAACAACCAATTAACTAATTTTACCCGTCGCATGTTACCCGATCTGCAGCAGATAATGACAATAAATTCACAATTGACCCCTGTTCCTTGCAGAGTTAGTATGCGCGATTAATAGTTTAGGCTTTTGAACACCTTTCAAGGGCCTAGTTAGGGGCTATGTAGGTGCTATGTAGGGGCTATGTAGGGCCTATGCGGGGCCTTTTTAGAGGGCCAATGGCCTGATCAGAAAAGCAGATATAAACTCTTTTAGTCACACTCAGCTAAGAGTTGTGGGTAGGTTAGTGGCTAATTTTTGAACCATCAAAGGGAACACCCATGTCAGAAGTTATCACCGGCACTGTAAAGTTTTTCAACGACACAAAAGGTTTTGGTTTTATAGAGCAGCCTAATGGTGGAGACGTGTTTGTGCACTTCAGTGCCATCGTCAAAGATGGTTATAAAAGCCTAGAACAAGGCCAGCAAGTGGAATTTACTATTACTGAAGGTGAAAAAGGCCTGCAAGCTGAGAATGTAACACCAACATAGACCCCAAAAAGTCGCTTTTTAAGCATTATTTTAAGCATTATTTTAAGCATTATAAAGAGGCTTTATAAGACACTTCATCTGCCACATTTAAAGCTTTAACTAGGTTTTAACTTTTGTTCAGTTATGCTTCAGATATAATTTAACTATGGTTCAATTAATTATCTGGATTTAAGGGCTACACAGTGATGGTGTTTACATCATGTATGCTGGACCGTTGCCATCTGCACTGGGTTGGAAGTGCACTGATACCTCACCTATTTTTTGAAGGGCTTGCAGAGCATCCTGATCATCTCGCAATTCAAAGGCGTTAAAACCTACCCGCAGCATAAAGTCAATGCGGTCCATCGCCACATCACCAACCGCTCTAATTTCTCCTGTATAACCTTGGCGACGCAACATGCGGGCCATACTAAACCCTCGGCCATCGGCAAAGGTGTCAAACTCAATAGCAATCATGGACAATTTTTCAGCATGGGCTAACAAACTTGGCAAGTCATCTGCACCGTTAGCTAGAACAGCATCACCTGCTGCTATGCCACCACTTAGCCAATCAGCAAACCTTATTTCTGGCGTTGCAGCATGGCTAAAACTAAGCTGCTGATCTTTGATGAGTGCCATAAACACGCTCCTTAAATGGTGCAAAGCCAACACGACGTATCACTTGCAAAAATGTTTCATCCGTTTGACGCTGCTCTACGTAAACGTCTAATATTTGACCAATTACCAACACCACCTGATCTTGTTCGATCGAACGACCCAAGGTCTTGCCCAAACTTGCATCATTAGAAGCAGAGCCACCCAAAGTAAATTGGTAGACTTGCTTACCACCTTTTTCAACACCCAAAATGCCAATATGCCCAACGTGATGATGGCCACACGCATTGATACAGCCAGATATTTTTAGCTGAATTTCGCCAAGGTCATAGAGATAATCCATATCGTCGAAGGTTTCATTGACTTGCCGCGACAGTATGAGGGTTTCGGCATTAGCTAAACTACAAAAATCAAGCCCCGGACAGTTAATCATATCGGTTAAGGTACCGACGTTGGCACGGGCCATACCTAAATCTTGTAATTTTAACCACAAGGCGAATAAGTCACGCTGAGCAACATCTGCTAACACTAGATTTTGATCATGGGTCGAACGTAATTCAGAAAAACTAAACTCATCAGCCAAGGCGGCAATGCCATCCATTTGTTGGTGGTTAACGTCGCCTGGGGCTTGCAACTGATTTTTAAGCGCTACAATAATAATGCGATAACCTGCCTGCTTATGGTCTCGCGTGTTTTGTTTATACCATGCGGCAAACTGGGGGTGTTCTGCAAAAGTGTCATTCAAATCACGACTGGCATGCATGGCCGATAGATAGTCTGGGGCTTTAAAAAAGCCTTTCACTCGCTCAATCTCAGCTTCAGGTAAACGTAATTCTTGACCCTTTATTAGCTGCCATTCGGCCTCAACCATCGCTCCAAACACGTCAACACCCAAGGCGTTAACTAATATCTTGATACGCGCTTTGTATTTATTGTCCCGACGACCGTTGAGGTTATACACCCTCAAAACCGCGTCTAAATAGGTTAGAAGTTCTTGCGGTTCAAGAAATTTACGCAACGTCTTCCCTATCACTGGTGTGCGCCCTAAACCACCACCTACCAAAACTTCAAAACCCATGTCACCCACTTCATTGCGATACAAATGTAAACCAACATCATGCACTTGGGAAGCGGCTCTGTCGCTACTGGAACCGGACACCGCTATTTTGAATTTCCTGGGTAAATAGGCAAACTCTGGGTGCAAGGTACTCCACTGGCGAATGAGTTCACACCAAGGGCGAGTGTCCTCTATCTCGTCAGCACTGACACCCGCAAATGGGTCTGTTGTAGTGTTTCGAATACACGCACCACTGGTTTGGATCGCATGCATCTGTACTTTAGCTAGGTCAGCTAAAATGTCAGGCACAGACTCTAAGGTTGGCCAGTTAAATTGCATATTCTGTCGCGTGGTAAAATGGCCATAACCTTTATCGTAGGTTCTTGAGATTTGGGCAAGCATGCGTAATTGATCACTTTTCATGAGCCCGTATGGAATAGCCACGCGCAGCATGGGTGCAAGACGCTGAATGTAGAGCCCATTCATAAGTCTTAACACCCGAAATTCTTCTTCCGGAATTTCTCCCGCTAGATAACGACGTGTTTGGTCACGATACTGTTCCACTCGCTGATCTACGAGGGTTTGATCAAATTTGTTGTAGGCGTACATGTCGCTATCCTAATTTGCTTCTCGGATGTTATGCGAGTCATCATAGCCTAATCTGTTTATAACCTAAAATACTTAAAGATGATTTACTTATATCTAATTAGAATATAGAATTATTGTAAATTAATGCGCCTGAACGGCGTTTTGATGTAACTTGTAGGCTATAATTGGCCTCGGATAATGAAGGCAAAATTTGCCTGCTCCAAGTTGCTTTGGGTACGAAGGAATTAAGGATAAAATGGTAGACTATTTACTCATCCTAGTCAGCACCGTGTTAGTGAACAACTTTGTGCTCGTTCAGTTTCTTGGATTATGCCCTTTCATGGGTGTATCTTCGCGCTTAGAGACGGCCATGGGTATGTCTTTAGCAACCACCTTTGTGCTTACGCTAGCTTCATTGTGCAGTTATCTTACCTACACATACCTACTCGAACCCTTTGGCTTGGAGTTTCTGCAAACCATTAGCTTCATTTTAGTGATCGCTTTTGTGGTTCAGTTTACAGAAATGGTAGTGCATAAAACTAGCCCTCTATTGCACAAAGTGCTGGGGATTTTTCTTCCCTTAATCACGACCAACTGTGCCGTATTAGGCGTGGCCTTGCTCAACATTAAAAAAGCCAACGGTTTTATTGAGTCCATCCTGTATGGCTTTGGTGCCGCTATTGGTTTTTCTTTAGTACTGATTTTATTTGCCGCCATGAGAGAACGCATTACTGCGGCTGACGTACCTGCACCATTTAAAGGGGCGGCGATCGCCATGATCAGTGCGGGCATCATGTCTCTAGCCTTTATGGGTTTCACCGGGTTAGTGGCTATTTAAATGGAGATACTTTACGTTGCCGTTTTGATATTGGCGTTATTGGCCCTCGTTTTTGGTGCCGTTTTGGGTTTTGCTGCGATCCGCTTTAAGGTAGACGGGGACCCGATCGTTGATCAAATAGATAACCTTCTACCTCAGACACAATGTGGACAATGTGGTCATCCTGGTTGCAAGCCCTATGCTGAAGCGATTGCCAACGGTGAAGCCATTAACCGTTGCCCACCTGGTGGGGAAGCAACAATAAAGGCCCTTGCCGATTTATTAGATTTAGAAGTGATTCCATTAGATGCAGAACATGGCAGTGAAGCCATTCGCACCATAGCGTACATCCGCGAAGATGAATGCATTGGCTGTACGAAGTGCATTCAGGCCTGCCCTGTGGACGCTATTCTTGGTGCTGCCAAACAAATGCACACCGTCATCGTTGATGAATGTACCGGTTGTGACTTGTGTGTAGAACCTTGTCCCGTTGATTGTATTGATATGCTCCCTGTACAAGTCACACCAGGCAGTTGGCATTGGCAGCATCCAGGGCATGTTATTGCAACCAGTAGTTTACCTCTTAGCCATGGGACAAATGACAATGCGTAAAATATGGGACTTTCATGGTGGCGTCCACCCTGACGAAAATAAAACACAATCTAATAGTTTAGCCATTAACGTCATGCCGACCCCCAAGCAGTTAGCCCTGCCTTTGAGTCAACACATAGGTAAAGCCGCTAAAGCGATCGTTGATACTGGAGACTATGTTTTTAAGGGGCAGTTAATTGCCAGTGCTCAAGGCGTTTTAAGTGCAAACATACATGCCCCAAGTTCCGGCTACATTAAGGCATTAGCAGAACGAATTTTACCTCATCAATCGGCGCTATCAGGCCCCTGTATTATTATTGACACTGATGGCAAGGACGAATGGATTAAGTTAAGCCCTGTGGCCAATCCAGAATCACTATCGAAGTCGGACTTATTAAATATTATTCAAGCGGCTGGCATTGTTGGTCTGGGAGGTGCAGGTTTTCCTGGCTCAATTAAATTACAACCTAAACATACCATCAACACCCTTATCATTAATGCGGCTGAATGTGAGCCTTATATTACAGCAGATGATCGCTTGATGCGTGAATATGCTGATGAAATTATTATGGGCATCCAACTGGTGCAGCAACTGCTTGACCAACCTAAATGTTTAATTGGCATCGAAGAAAACAAACCTGAGGCAATTGCAGCACTTGCAACAGCTGCAAGTCAAAATAGTAATATTGAAGTGTGTGTCATTCCTACAAAGTATCCTTCAGGTGGTGAAAAACAACTGATTGAAATTCTCACTGGGAATCAAGTACCTCAGGGTGGCATCCCTGCAAACATTGGCATTGTTTGCCAGAATGTGGGCACTATCAAAGCTATTTTTGATGCTGTTATGCTAGGCCAGCCACTGATAAAACGCATCACTACCGTAACCGGGAAAGCGGTTGCTAATGCGGGTAATTATGAAGTGCTTATAGGCACAGAGGTGGCTGATCTTTTAGCTTTTGCCAAGGTTGACCTTTCTCAAACATCACGCTTAGTTTTGGGTGGTCCGATGATGGGCTTTACCATACAAGATACTAATACGCCCTTGGTCAAAAGCAGTAACTGCATCTTAGCAGCAGCCGACCTAGAACTGGCCCCTGTCGCTGACCACCATGCGTGTATCCGCTGTGGTCAATGTGAGGTTGCGTGTCCAGCGGAGTTACTTCCACAACAATTGTTTTGGTTTGCAAAGTCTGAGGAGTTTGAAAAAGCTCAGGACCACAATTTATCAGATTGCATAGAGTGTGGTGCTTGTGCATGGGTTTGCCCAAGTCAGATTCCCTTAGTGCAGTATTATCGTTTTGCTAAAGGGCGAATCAAAACTCTCAACACAGAAGCCCAGCTAGCAGAAGTAGCTCGCGAGCGCTTTGAAACTCGTGAAAAACGTTTGTCGGATGAAAAATCTGCTAAAGAAGAAAAACGTAAAACTAGAGCATTGGCCGCTGCTGCCGCTCAAGAAGCTAAGCGAGCAGCTAACCCTGATGCAGAAGACCCTATTGCCGCTGCATTAGCTCGGGTGAACAAACAAAAGCAGGCGCAACACACGACTAACTCACCCATACTTCCTGAAGACGGGTATAAGGCTCTTAAAACAGCCGCAGCTATTAGCCGCACTCAACTGAAGAAGACCAGTAAAGCGCTCGCAGATGCGCTAGCAAAAAACCATGAACAAGCCTCAGACTTGCAACAAACCCTAACTGCTCTGACGGCTAAAGCAGCCGCTGCGGAAGCTGAATTAAGCGCTTATGAAACCAAACTTGGCTTAGATCCAGAGCAAGAAAAAATACTTCAAGCCGCTTTGGCAAAAGCCAATGGGGTATTGCGCAAACAAGAGCAATGCTTGGCTACCGCTGCTGACCCAAAGCAGGTTAAAGAAGATATTATAGCGGCTAAAAGTATACAGGAAGCTGCCACTCATGCCTTGGCAGAGCACCAAAATAACCCCCGTGCAAAAGCTATACCGGCTGAGGAATTATAACCATGGCCTTAATGAACTTATCGTCTCCACATCACCACAGCTTAAGTAAAACATCACGCTTAATGGCTTGGGTGTTGCTAGCGACACTTCCAGGTTTGGCCGTACAGAGTTATTTTTATGGTTATGGCACCCTTATCAACTTGGTCTGGGCCAGTGGCCTTGCCCTTGGTCTTGAGGCGCTAGTACTGGGTTTACGTAGACGCCCCATCATGATTTTCTTAACCGATGGAAGTGCTTTGGTGACAGCCTTTTTGATTGCCCTCGCATTACCTCCTTTTAGCCCGTGGTGGCTTACTTTAATCGCAGTATTATTCTCAATCGTGTTTGCTAAACATCTTTATGGAGGTTTAGGCAATAATCCATTTAACCCAGCTATGGTAGGTTATGCAATCTGCTTAATTGCATTCCCTGTGTCCATGACTCAATGGCCAGCTATCGAACAGACCTTAAGCTTTGGGCAACAGTGGCAATGGTTTTGGATGGAATCGATTGACGGTGGTATTGATGCCTGGACCGGAGCAACAGCTTTAGACTTAATGCGTCATACCAATGGTCTCACCTTAAACGAAGTAGCTCTTGATAACCCTCAGTTGGGTTTAAGTTTATCAGTTAGCATGTGGGTCAACCTTGCCTACCTAGCAGGGGGCATTGGACTTTTGGCTATTAACGCTTTTACTTGGCATGCACCGATCGCTATGTTAGCCAGTTTGGGCTTTTGTGCTGGCCTATTTCACATGGGTGAACCTGACCTTTATCCAAGCGCATCACAACACCTATTAACTGGCGCAACCATGTTCTCTGCGTTTTTTATAGTTACAGACCCTGTCTCTGGCGCTACCAGTCGCAAAGGTAAAGTGGTGTTTGGCATTGGAGTTGGCATTTTGGTGTTCATCATTCGCACTTTTGGAAGTTATCCTGACGCCTTTGCTTTTGCCATACTGCTAATGAATTTATCGGCGCCTTTAATCGACACTTATACTCGTCCCAAAGCATATGGACATAAGCCTTCGAAGTCGTCGTCTCAAGGAGACCTTTAATGAGTGTGAAAGGCCCTAACAACTTATTCAAGTCAGTGCGCAATGGTGCCTTTAGTTTGGGTGTATTTGCTGTTGTGACTGCGGCCGCTATTAGCCTCACTTTTGTCACTGGCAGTGATGCAATTGCTGCCAATAAAGCCGCGGCTAAAGCGCGTGCATTATCAGCCGTAATGCCACCAGATTTCTATGATCAAAGCTTATTATCAGCGCCTATAGAACTGCAGGATTTTGCACCACTTAATATTACACCCCCAGCCCTTGGTTATGCGGCAGTTAAGTTTGGAAGTACCCAAGCTATCGTCTTACCTGTGATTACAAAGGATGGTTATAGTGGTGACATTGCATTACTTATTGGCATAGATCAAGAGGGTTTTATTCGAGGCGTGCGCACGATTGAACACAAAGAAACACCAGGTTTAGGTGATAAGGTAGAGCGTAAAAAGTCACCGTGGATAGACAGCTTTATAGGGCGTTCCCTTGCCAATACCCCATCAAAGGATTGGTCGGTAACTAAAGATGGGGGAGTGTTTGATGGCTTTACTGGTGCCACGATCACCCCTAGAGCTGTTGTCAAAGCAGTGTATCAAGGCCTACTCTACCATGAGCGTCATCATGCGGCCCTTTATGCCAAAACGCAGGAGAATTAAAATGGCTACAGAGCAAAAACAAATAGTCATGGATGGACTTTGGAATAACAACCCTGCTTTAGTCCAATTGCTCGGGCTTTGCCCACTCCTAGCCGTAACGGGCAGTGTTGTGAATGCCCTAGGCTTAGGTTTTGCCACATTATTAGTGTTAGTCGGATCAAACTTGCTGGTCTCGTTAATTCGAAATCAGGTGGCGGATGACATTCGTCTGCCTGTGTTTGTGATGATTATAGCGGCCTTAGTAACTATTGCAGAACTGACTATGCAAGCCTTGACCTATGAGCTGTATCAAATATTAGGAATTTTTATTCCACTCATTGTGACTAACTGTGCCATTCTAGGCAGAGCAGACGCTTATGCTCGCAAAAACCCACCGCTGTTAGCCGTGTTAGATGGTTTAAGCATGGGCCTTGGGTTTGCTGTTGTATTATTTATACTTGGGGCGATGCGTGAATTTTTAGGCCAGGGAACTCTGTTTGCAGACATGCACTTATTACTAGGTCCCATCGCAAAAGACTGGACACTAGTGATTATATCCGACTATCGTGGCTTTTTGTTTGCAGTGTTGCCCCCTGGGGCATTTGTGGGTATGGGGTTAATCATTGCTGCCAAAAACTGTTTTGATCAATACCAAAAAACACAAAAACTTAAGGCTAACCCTCTAGCAGAAGCGGGTGGCAAGCGGGTTAGGGTAACTGGCATCATTGCTTAACATCAAAACTGGATACTGCAATGAATAAAAGCAAACGTGAACAAATCTTTGCCCGTTTAAAGGCTGATAATCCAGTACCAGAAACAGAGTTAAACTTTAGTAATCATTATGAGCTTTTGGTGGCTGTAGCGCTTTCTGCCCAAGCCACAGATGTGAGTGTAAACAAGGCTACAAATGAGTTGTTTAAGGTGGCTAATACGCCACAAGCCATGCTCAACCTGGGTTTAGAGGGTTTAAAACAGCACATTAAAACCATTGGCCTATACAACAGTAAAGCCAAGCATGTGATGCAAGCTGCAACGATGTTGGTAGACCTCCATAACGGCATAGTCCCGGAGACTAGAGAAGCTCTCGAAGCCTTACCTGGCGTGGGTAGAAAAACAGCTAACGTGGTGCTAAATACCGCCTTTAGACAAATTGCTATGGCTGTAGATACCCATATTTTTCGCTGGTCTAACCGCACGCGAGTGGCACCTGGTAAAGACGTGATAGAAGTAGAAAAAAAACTATTGAAATTTGTGCCCAACGAATACCTTTTAGATGCACACCATTGGATGATACTTCATGGACGTTATGTTTGTGTTGCGAGAAAACCAAGATGTGGTGCCTGCACGATTGAAAATCTTTGTGAATTTAAACACAAAACTTCAGATTAAGTTATGTGCTAGATTGCTTGGCATTTTCCAAAAACTGGCACATACTAATCATCAAAATTACGCACATTTAATGAAAGATTTTACCCTATGTTTAGGCTTTTGTTCCGATATCTACTACTCCCTATAATCGCCCTCCTACTGATCTGCTATGCGGCCATCCCCCTATGGGTACCCAGCATTGCTGTCATGCTACTTAAACCTTATAACTGGCAAGAAATAGAACTCAATGTGGGTTACCCAAGTCATGAGAGCTGGCATATCAAGCAAGTAAGTTGGCGTCAAATTGGTATGGAAGGCAATTTTACTGCAACTCTTAAAGATGTGTCATTGGCCTATACATGGCAATCAATCAATAATCGACAGTGGCCATATTTTAGTGTTGGTGAGGCCTATGCCTCTATTGAAACAAATCCCACAGGCCTACCACTAATGCCCGTACTTGCGTTAATACCTAGCCAATGGTTGCTTGAATGGCCCCAGTTTAAAGTGCATAAGTTCGAGCTAGATGTCGGTATCCAAGGGCAAAAATTTGATCTGTCTGGACAACTCACCAATCAAAGTGAAGGGCTAAGTATATTAAGTAAGATAGCAACGCCCACCCAGCAACAAATATATCTTGACGCAACCTTAGGTTTAGACGATCAGGTTGATGCTAAATTATTTGCAACCCAAAACAGTTCACCGGTGGCAAAAATTACCTCTACCGTCAAACCCCAAGGTGAAGGATACGTTTGGCAAGGCCAAGGTGCTGTTAACTTAGCCTATGGCCAAAAGTTTTTACCTGAACTGTTACCCATTGAGTTGGCTCAAACAACCATTACTCAAGGTAAACTAAGCAGTCACTGGAAAATCAGTCTCCCAGCTGAAATTGATAAACAAAATTATGCGGATGTTGATGCTTGGCTCAACCAAGCCCAAGGAGAGCTGCAAAGCCAAATACAATTAGCGGCTAAACACCCCAATGTCAAAGAACTCAGTATTGATGCGAGTCTAACACAAATATTTAGCCCAAATACTAAGCCAGAATGGCGTCTTAATGAAGGCAGCATTGTGCGCATATCCCCTGCTTGGGACAACACCACTATAGACCCCAGTTTGTATCAATCTCTGCTGCTCGAACAAGCACAACTGACCTTCAGTGCAGATAGTCCGGTGGTTATTGAAAGGGTACAAACTGCCAATTTTTTAGGTGCAAAAACCAGTTTGATTTTAAAAGGGGACATTAATGCCACGCTAGAAAATACACATTCTGTGTACCAAGTATTTGGCCAGCTAACACAACTTCAGGTGCACGCCCTCAATCATTGGCAAGGGCTAGCCAATTTAAGTGGCTATTATCTTGCGCATGCAGACGCCAACCCTTGGATGACACAACTACCTATAGATTTGCGCAAACTGCAGTTTCTAGGCGCCGTAGACTTTGATTTTGACCCCAAACAATGGCAGTTTAAAGTCAAGTCTGATAGTAAAATATCAGCAACCCAAGTTGTGAGTAGACGTAAAGCAGGCACAGTTCAGCTGTTTGCGAGTGACAAGCTCAATCTGACTAATGACCAAACTATTAAATTGGCTTATCTTCCAGAGCAGGATTATTGGACTTGGTCTAACGCTTTTGTCCATTTAAGGCCTGAGTTAATTCCAAGCCAAGGTCTGGAAGTCAATCTTGCAGAAGGCTCAACGCTATTGTCCAATCAACCCGTTAAAGGATCATTTGAACTGCGTCCCACGTCTGTCAATCTAACTGACTGGCCCAGTTTCCAAGTCATGTCAACGGGAGGCTTTAACTGGCTTGATGGGCAACTGAACATCAACTTTAACTCTGAACTGTCCCCATATATCAGTGCATTAAATGGAAAATACACTTGGCGCGCCAATACGGCTGATCATCAATTATTAGTGCAAGCAAAAGACGTTGCTTTGCCCCCATTAATGACCCAACTTAATCAACTTGAAAACAGCCTCCAACTACCCGCTCCATTGTTGGCTAATATTACCCGTGGCACAGCAGATTATGAAGCAGACTGGCACTGGAGTAGGGACAACTTATCAGCTAATCAGAAATTCAATTACTCCTTTGTAGACGCCCATAGTGAAAACTTAAAGATCAAAGGTTTAACTGGCCAAAGTCAGTTTGATTACAAGCTTAACCGAGTCCAGAGCGGGCAGAACGCAGAGGAAGGCGTTGGTGGTGGACCAAAGACTAGCCAGTTTACTGGCACTCATCAGATTAAAGCAGAGCAGATGAATTGGGGTCCTGCCGTGGGTCAAAAATTACTCAACCCGCAACTAAGCTTGAGCACTAATGGCTGGACAGCCGTTACCTATCAAATAGATAAAATTGAAGCTGAGTGGCTGGGAGGAAGTGTTTTAGGACAGAACTTGTCCATTCAGCCTGCGCTTTTAAATACCTTGCCCATCAGTTTACAAGGCATTAATCTTAAAGACCTTATCAATTTGGCCAAAACTCCCAACTTAGATGCAAATGGAGAAGTCTCTGGTGATGTAAACATGGCGTTAGATCTAACCTCGAGTGGCAATCAAACTTGGCGCGTATCTAGTGCAAGCCTATCAAGCAGTAAAGCAGGCACCATCCAATATAAAACCAATGATGATGTCGATTTATCTGATAAGGCCAACTATCTGCAAGAAATTCTTAGCGAATTTCAATTCCAGCATATTTCAGCTCAACTGACCCACAATAAAAATGACAAACTGCAACTATTGACCCGTTTCGTGGGCACCAATGATAATTTTGAAGAGGGTAAAAAAGTGGACTTTAGCCTTACTCTTAACCCTCAGTTTCATTAAATAAGCGGTTAAGGTAAGTCAGCGGATGCTGTGGTTGAGCCCCCGTTTGCTGGCGAATGATACTTCGGCATGAATACCCAGTGGCTAGAATAGTGCCCGCATTATTGATGGCATCTTGCACTGGCTGGTGCCAGCTCATTTGATAGAGTTCATCCGACATCGCGCGATGCTTTTGCTCATGACCAAAAGTACCCGCCATGCCACAGCATCCGGCAGCGGGTGTCAGCAGATCGATTGAGAATTTGGCAAAGATAGTGCGCCAAACGTCCAAGCTCATAGTAACTAAAGCGTTTTCTGAACAATGACCCAGTAAAGCAATCTCACGTTTTTCTGGGTTTTCACCTTGAGGTAGCTTAACCTCATCCAGATGGCGACTTAACCACTCTTGCAGCAACAATACTGTCGGTACTTGCTCAGCGCCTAGGCGCTGACAATATTCATCGCGATAAGTTAAGCCCACACTCGGATCAACTGCAACGAGCTCAAAACCTTGTTGCCTGACTATTTGTAACTGCTTAACGACTTTCGCTGCTTGTCGATCAAAGGCTTGCAAGAAGCCTTTGACATAGAGAGGCTTACCAGAAGGCATGATCGGCATAACTAGAGGTTTAAAACCCATGTTGACTAAACAAGACAGGATGTCTTGCATTTGCGGTAGATCATAACAACTGCTGAACACGTCCTGCACTATGACTAAATAAGGCTTTTTTTCGAGTTCGCTCAGATCCTTAAACGCATCTTTATGCCAAACCTTAACACCCTCTATGCGCGCCAGTTGATTAATATTATAGGCATAGACTTGGGGCATATTAACCAAGCCAAAAACCTTTCTTATCAACCACTGAACAGGTGGTAATTGAGTGCATAGATTACTTAACCAAGCCACTTTACTTGCATAAAGTCCAAATTGTTCTACCAATCCGACAGCATAGTCTCCCAAGGGTCGACGGTTTCGTTTGAAGTAATGTTGCAAAAAGCGACTACGATAAGTCGGTATATCAACTTTGATGGGGCAAGCAGTGGTGCAGGCTTTACATGCCAAGCAGGTTTGCATCGATTGATAAACTTGGTGCTCTAGCTCTGCATCAGCACCACCTTGAGCCTCTTGCTTTAACCATTCCCTTAATAAACTCGCTCTGCCCTTGGGCGACTGAACACGATCTTTAGTGGCTTTATAGGAGGGACACATGGCCGCTTCTGGCTGATAGTTAAAACACGCACCGTTACCATTGCATGATACAACAGGCTGCCAATGCTCAATAATTGACTCATCGATTTGACGATCTTGACTGCCTCGAGTGCGAGGGTCATCAACCTGTACTAATTTTTTCTCCGACCCTAAAGGCGTGCATATCTTCCCAGGATTAAGTTGATTATGAGGGTCAAACCATGTTTTTATGCGACGCATGTCAAGATAAAGTTCTGCGCCTATGGTCTCTTCTGTATACTCGCTCCTGAAACCCTTGCCATGTTCACCCCACATCACCCCTTGATATTTTTGTACTAAAGCCTGTACTGAATCAGAAATCACTCGCAGTTTTAAGGCGTCCTCTGGGTCACGCATATTGAGCGCTGGTCTGACGTGCAGGCAACCCGCATCCACGTGTCCATACATGCCATATGTGACTCCCATTTGATCAAGTAATTGTCGAAACTCTACAATATAGTCGGCTAAGTGTTCAGGTGGCACAGCCGTGTCTTCAACAAAGGCAATGGGACGTTTTAAACCAGGCAAATTACCTAACAGGCCAACCCCTTTTTTACGTAATTCCCAAAAGTTTGCTATGTCTTGGGGTGCAGAAAGACGCTCATAGCTCGCATTTCTAGTGCTTAACTCGACGCATATCGCATCTAACTTGGCCGCCAATTCGAGAGCATCCATAGCACCAAATTCAACTAAATTGATGGCAGCTAATGGCGCAGCATTGAATTGATCTAGGGTGTTAGCCACAAGCGGCCAGATCACATCCCCTTTGGCCAGATTAAGTATGGTGTCATCAATTGTTTCTATGGCATCAGGATTCTGTTGAACTAGCAGATTAGCATCACGCAAAGCAGCATCAAATGACTGATAACGAAGGACTAATAATTCTTTTGCTCGAGGAATGGGTGTGAGTTTGAGAGTTAATTCTGAGACTAACGCCAGCGTGCCTTCAGAACCACAAATAAGTTTGCTTAAATCAAAACTATTTTCGTTATGAATATGGGCTAAATTATAGCCTGTCATAAAGCGATTAAGCTTAGGGAATCGGGCATTAATAACAGACTGCTTTTGGATCACTAAATCACTCACCTGCTGATATAGTTTGGCGACCTCACCCCCTGTTTCAATTTTAGATCGTAAAGCTTGACTGGAGAGTTGCTCACTAGTGACTTGATGACCATTGGCCAATACCAGATTAAGGGCTAAAACATGGTTGCTGGTGCGGCCATATATGCGAGAACCTTGGCCACATGCATCCGTATTGGCCATACCGCCTAGTGTTGCTCTGTTGCTGGTGGATAAAGTAGGGGCAAAAAACATCCCAAAGGGCCGCAAGTAATCATTGAGTTGGTCACGAATCACTCCAGCCTGCACTTTTACCCAGCCCGCATCAACGTCAATCTCAAGGATGTTATTCAAGTGTCTGGAACAATCTATCACTAAACCATCGGTTAAGGATTGACCATTGGTGCCTGTACCACCCCCACGGGGGGCGAAGTAGATGTGCTTAAATTTTGCGTGGCCTGCAAGCGTAAAAATGGCCTTTAAGTCATCTTCATGTTTTGGATATAACACCCCTTGAGGTAATAACTGATAAATACTGTTGTCAGTAGAAGCAATGAGTCGGTCCGCTTGTTGGGGGGATATTTCGCCTACGAACCCACTTTGTTCAAGGGCATTAAGGAAGTTGACAAATTGTTCTGCGGGCTCAATCAAAAACTGTTTACTTGGCATTTTTAAGGGGGCTACAGTGGTTTACTTCAGGTGCCCCAATTGTAACTCAAAGCGCCTAACTTGCCCATTATTCAATCATCTAACAAGCCCAAAAAACACGCTTTAAATAGCGCTTTAAAGCCATTTCCTGTATGCTCCTGCGCCCTAATCCTCCTAATACTGAGATAATTCATGTCATTTGCCGAACTTGGTCTTGAGCCACGCCTATTAACTGCGATAGAGACCAAAGGTTATACCGTTCCAAGCCCCATTCAAGAGAAAGCCATCCCAGCCATATTAGCAGGCGATGATGTGATGGCTGCTGCGCAAACTGGTACCGGTAAAACTGCGGCTTTTACCTTGCCATTATTGCAGCGACTAGCAAAGGGGCATCGGGCCCAAGCCAACCAAGTTCGAGCCCTGGTGTTAACCCCTACCCGAGAACTTGCTGCACAAGTAGCAGAAAGTGTCGCCACCTATGGAGTTGATCTACCATTAACTTCTGCAGTGGTCTTTGGTGGCGTTAAAATTAATCCGCAGATGATGCGTTTGCGTCGTGGTGCAGATGTTTTAGTGGCTACGCCTGGGCGATTATTAGATTTATATCAACAAAAAGCGGTCAAATTCAACCAACTTGAAGTTTTAATACTCGACGAAGCTGATCGAATGTTAGACATGGGTTTTATTAATGATTTGAAGCGTATTTTATCGGTCCTTCCAAAAGATCGCCAGAACCTGATGTTTTCAGCGACTTTTGCAGAACAAATTAGAGACCTAGCCAAGGGCCTAATGAATCAGCCAGTGGAGATCAATGTTAGTCCTGCCAACACAACGGCCCCCACTGTAAAGCAATGGTTATGTCCAGTTGATAAAAAACAAAAACCTGCCCTCCTGCAAGAACTTATCGTCAGTAATAAGTGGACCCAAGTGTTAGTGTTTTGCCGCACCAAACACGGCTGTAATAAGCTTGCTAAATGGCTTGTAGGAGGCGGCATAAGTGCTGACGCTATTCATGGCAATAAGAGCCAAGGAGCCCGCACTCGAGCTCTAGCACAGTTTAAAGCGGGTGAAGTTAAAGTGCTGGTTGCAACAGACATTGCAGCTCGGGGCTTGGACATTGATCAACTGCCTCAGGTCGTCAACTATGACCTGCCCAACATTGCCGAAGATTACGTGCATCGGATTGGCAGAACTGGCCGAGCTAACCAAACAGGTGCTGCGATCTCTTTAGTTTGTGCTGACGAAATTGAATTTCTAGAATCGATTGAACACCTCATTCAAAAGCACATTGAACGCGACTATATTGAGGGTTTCATACCGGTTCATGCATTACCACCATCACGAGATCTGCGCTCATTAAAAAACAAGAAACCCAAAAAACCTAAACTCAAATCTGAACAATTAAGTTTACAAGCTCCTAACAAGAGAAAACCCCAAGTCCAATCACCTTTGTCTAAATCGAATCAACGCAGATCTTCAACCACTGGAGCTGGAGACACCAAAGTCACCAAGCAAAACCCTTGGGAGACATCTAATCGATCTCGCAAACGGCCTACTCGTTAGACAGTGTTAAGGCCACTTCAGTGACACTTCAGTGACACTTCAGTGCTCAAGAGTTGCATAAAAAAAGCAAAAAAATACCCTATACATGGCGCCCGAAGGGGAAGCGAAAGCCTGTATAGGGTACTGGATTTTACTAGCTATAAATATAAGACCAACCATCAAACCAAAAGTTCAACTTTTATATCGCATGAACCTTAGGAAACACTTTTTCATTTAGTTCATTAATTGCTGCCGCCAAATGCTTGGCTTGATTTGGAGGCAACACTTCAAATTCCACGGTGTAGTTTAAAAATTCTTCACGAAACGGCACCAAGCCACCAGCAAGTAGCTCAGGGTGTTGTTCTAACACTTCCTCAGAGAACGGAATGAAACATTGCATTGGCAACTCCTTTTTATCAACATTACCTATTAAGAACTGGGAAGATGGATAAAAATTGCACCAATAATGGAGAAATAATGGATCTTTTGATTTTTCAGACTCAAACAGTAAAAAGCCAAGCAATTACTTGGCTTTTTACTGTTTGAAAGGCGAATTAACGTCACTTAAGCAAGTTTCGTCCCTTACTCGCTTCGATACGCATACGTAATGCATTAAGTTTAATAAAGCCAGCCGCATCCTGCTGATCGTAAGCACCTGCATCATCTTCCATGGTTGCCATAGCAGCATCGAACAGACTGTCATTTGATTTACGGCCCACCACGTCTACGTTGCCTTTGTAGAGCTTAAGTTTAACCGTGCCATTTACATATTCTTGAGAACGGTTAATTAACGCTTGCAACATTTGGCGTTCTTCGGACCACCAATAGCCGTTATAAACTAGCTTTGCATAGCGTGGCATAATTTCGTCTTTCAGGTGCGCTGCCTCTCTATCCATAGTGATGGATTCAATAGCTCGATGCGCTTTTAGCATAATTGTACCACCTGGCGTTTCATAACAGCCGCGGGCTTTCATACCAACATAGCGATTTTCAACAATATCCAGTCGCCCGATGCCATTCGCTCCAGCGATCTTATTAAGTTCCGTTAACACAGTGGCAGGACTCATGGTCTCACCATTAATGGCAACAATATCGCCTTGTTGATATTCTAATTCAATGTAAGTCGCTTTATCTGGGGCAGCTTCTGGGGATACAGTCCAACGCCACATATCCTCTTCTGATGGGTGCCAAGGATCTTCTAACATGCCACTTTCATAGGAGATGTGTAATAAATTTGCATCCATTGAATAAGGAGAGCTTTTCTTATTTTTAAAATCGACTGGAATATTATGCTTTTCACAATAGTCCATCAGGCTCTCGCGAGAGCTTAAATCCCATTCGCGCCATGGTGCTATCACTTCCACGCCTGGCTTTAGAGCATAGGCTCCTAATTCAAATCGAACCTGATCATTGCCCTTGCCAGTGGCACCGTGAGAGATCGCGTCAGCCCCTGTTTGGTTAGCAATCTCAATCAAACGTTTGGCAATTAATGGGCGTGCAATTGACGTACCTAAAAGGTATTCACCTTCATATACTGCATTGGCACGGAACATAGGGAACACAAAATCTCGAACAAATTCTTCCCTTAAGTCCTCAATATAAATTTCCTTAACGCCTAGGGCCTCAGCTTTAGCTCGAGCCGGCTCCACCTCTTCACCCTGCCCTAAATCGGCAGTAAACGTAACCACCTCACAGTGGTAAGTTTCTTGTAACCATTTAACGATAACCGATGTATCCAAACCACCAGAATAAGCCAAAACTACTTTTTTGATGTCTGCCATAGCAGTGAAATTCCTGTAACAAATATAATGAGCCAGTTTATTCATAAATTATACATGGATGCTTGTATCAGATCAGCATCAGCTAACAAAAATTACCGCATTGTGAGTATTTTATTAACCCTAGTCCTGATAAAATGACACGAAAGTTTGCCCCTACTGACTAGCCACTGGGCTTGAGAATTTCCCATGCAATCATTGACCATCATCCGCCCTGACGATTGGCACCTGCACCTTAGGGACGGCGCTGTTCTGGCTCGAACTGTAGCTGACACTGCAGCCCAATTTGGACGGGCTATGATTATGCCCAACCTGTCTCCACCCGTAGTCAATACCAACATGGCTATTGACTACAAGGCGCGTTTGGACGCGCAAAATAGCTCTTTGACCGCCTTAATGACGCTATACCTTACAGACCAAACCAGCGCTCACGAGATCCAACGAGCTTTTGATTCAGGCATTGTTAAGGCGGTTAAGCTTTATCCTGCGGGAGCCACAACAAACTCTGCAGCCGGCGTCACCAATATAGAAAATACCTATGCAGCCATCGCAAAGCTTGAAGAACTAGGCATGCCATTACTGGTACATGGTGAAGTGACTCATTCTCATATTGATATATTTGATCGCGAAAAAGGTTTTATTGATCAACACTTAGGCCCCTTATTGCAGCGCTTTCCAAAACTAAAGTGCGTGTTTGAGCACATTACGACTAGTGAAGCAGCCCTGTTTGTTGCTGATGCCAGTGATTGGGTCGGAGCCACAATTACACCTCAACACCTATTGTATAATCGTAACGACTTACTCGTTGGTGGAGTTAAACCCCACTTATATTGCCTACCCGTACTTAAACGTAATACGCATCAGCAAGCTCTGCAAGCTGCAGTTTCCACTGGTAGTCATAAATTCTTTTTGGGTACAGATTCAGCACCCCATGCCCAAGGCGCAAAAGAGAGCGCATGCGGCTGCGCTGGCTGTTATTCGTCTCCTGCAGCCATTGAACTTTACGCCCAGGCCTTTGAATCTTTTGATGCGCTGGATAAACTAGAAGCTTTTGCGAGTTTAAATGGTCCAGATTTTTATGGGTTAGCCCGTAATAGTGAAACCATCACCTTAACTCGATGCGATTGGCAAGTCCCTTCTAGCCTAACTTTTGGAGATGATATTATTATCCCCTTAGGTGCTGGCGAAATCTTGAACTGGAAAATAGAGGCATAACAACGTGATTAAAGACCGATTTAGAGGCTACTTGCCGATTATCGTTGATGTTGAGACTGCAGGTTTTAATTGCCAGACTGATGCACTTTTAGAAGCAGCAGCAGTCATCATCGATATGGATGATGATGGCCTGCTGTATGCGAAAGAAACAATAGACTGCCACATTGAACCTTTTGCAGGTGCTAACCTAGAGGCTGCTGCATTGGAATTTACTGGCATAGATCCAGCAGATCCAGAACGTGAGGCAATTAGCGAACGTGACGCTTTAGATCAATTGTTTAAACCGATTCGTAAAGCCTTGAAAGCCAATGAATGTAAACGTGCAATTTTAGTCGGTCACAATGCGGCCTTCGACCTAAACTTTATCAATGCTGCGGTAGTTCGTTGTCAACAAAAGCGCAATCCCTTCCACCCTTTTTCTTGTTTTGATACAGCCACACTTGCTGGTTTAGCCTATGGCCAAACAGTATTAGCTAAAGCTTGTGCAGCAGCTGATATCCGCTTTAGTAATCAAGATGCTCACAGTGCCCGTTATGATGCCGAAAAAACTGCGGAGTTATTTTGCACCATCGTCAACCGTTGGAAACAGCTGGGTGGGTGGCAAGCAGAAGATGACGAGTTTCCCTTTGCAGGATTAGATTAGATCCGCTAGTGACATGAAGCATGCTCATTAAAGCCATGTTAATAGCTAATTATCATTGATTCACTTGGATTGTGGCTCTTCAGTGCTCATTTGGCGATGTTCACAACTTCCAGGGACGGGTTCATAACCGCCTTTAGAAAACGGATTACAGCGCAAAATACGCCAGCTTCCCATCACAAGCCCCTTAGCTGCACCATGTAATTTAATGGCCTCAATAGTGTAGCTAGAACACGACGGAAAATAGCGACAATTACTGCCTAGTAAAGGGCTTACTAAGTATTGATAACCTTTAACTAAGCTGACTAAAGCTCTAGCAAAGAACGACATTTGGTTATTTTTAAGCATGTGTCTAAACCAATAATATCGGTAATTTAACTCTAAACATAACACCTTCAGGCTGTCTTAAGTTATGGGCAGTCACACTGCCACCATGAAATTGGCTAATCAAACGAACAATATATAAGCCTAAGCCAAAATGAGCATGGCCTGCTCCCGCAGCACGAGCAGAGACCATTGAGTTAAACATTCCAGCCATTAGGTCTGGGGGAATACTTGGCCCAGTGTTCTCTACTTCCAAGTAGCAATCATAATCTTGCTGATACAAACGCACCTTGACTAAACTTCCACTCGCTCGAAAATCTCTTGCGTTATCCAGCAGTTTATCAAGCAACTGTTCTATACGGTAATCAACACCAGCCACAAGAACTGACTGCTGGTCTGCCTCAAACACCACATCCGCAGCCCCACCTCGGATACTTGGATTTTGATGATGCACGTAGGTCTGTAACAAATGCAATAAGTCCAATGGTTCTAATTCATCCTCATGCAAGGCCGCTTCCAAATTAGCAGCATCAGCTAACTTTTCAACAATGCCACTGATCTTAACAAGCCCCCTTTGCGCGCTGTCAATATAACGTTGCTGTCCTTCTTCTACGCCCAACATTTGCAAATTTTCTAACGAAGTCATGGTTGCATTAAGGGGGTTATTAACTTCATGTCGCAGGGTTCGTGGCATAGTACTCATAAACTCTTGATGTTCATGCAACCTGGCAACCACACCAGAAAAACTTCGAGCCAGATCACCAATTTCGTCACCCGCTCGTATTTCGTTGTACAGTTGATCCGTTCTTAACCTTCCGTCTGGATCCACAATTTGCTGTGCTTCCCTTCCCAAGCGTCTAATACGCATGGCTTGGCGCCATGAAAACAACAATAAAACTAACAGGATCACTAACATCGTCGATAGGCTAAGTAAGGCAATATTTTCCATAGCTTGACGCTGTAAACCCAGTATCTGAGCTGTCGATTGTTTAATGAGCACGACCCCAAGCAACTCACCTTCCTGATCTACAATAGGCGCAGCAACAGCAAATATCTGTTCTGCTGGACCTTTATGCCAGCGCCCACTAGCAAACTTTTTATCCAAAGCACGGTTAAGTAAGTCTCGCTCCTGACTCGCAGCCTGAACTGGGTTTAAATAGTCTGGTATCGCAATAAACCAATCTAAACCTTGGTTAAGCCAGCTCTGAATACCTTCAAGGAAATCTTCTGGTTTAACCTTTTCAGATTTAACAGGACTGACTTGGCCCACGCTAGCTCGGACCTGTAAATTATTATCATAAATGACAACTTGTGAGTCAGAACGGCTTAAGCTCGACAAAATTTTATTAGCTTCGGGGGCGCGCATAGCCAATAAGTTAAAATGGCTCTCAATCGTGGTGTCGGTACCCACAAGGGTTTTTAAATGGCGCATGGAGCCATCTTCTCCGTCTACATCAGCGACTGCTAGACCAAATTCCTGACGTTGGTTTAAAAAATATTTTGGCAAGGCGAACTCAACCAAATAACCATCAACCAATGGACGCATGACCGCTTGGATAATAAAAGAGGATGATGGACTTCGATATTGTGGTGTAGCCCAATCTTCTTTGACGTACCATACCTCCATTGCACCAGCTTGAGTGGCGACGATCACTAGCCTTCTCTCATTGCCGTTGCGATCAGGCATTGTGAGCCGTAAATGATCGCTCGCATCTAAATTAGGTGCCCCTTTGGTTCTTAACACTGTTTTGTCATCTTGGATGCGCACAAGGCCAAAGATCCGGTCATCTTTTTCACCCAATAACAAACTGTAGCCGTCTTCACTATCGTCGCCACTGCCAAAGTGATTGGCAAATAGCTGAAAATCTAGCCATTCATTGGTGTAACCATCGACCTTAGCTTGGCCTGTTAAGGGATGGCTAAACACCACCTGCTGACTGTCTAAGTAGGGTAACTCAGCGAGCAGATCATCACGACCTTGGAATAAGGTTACAATACCGCGAGCCAATTGTTCTTGAGCTTGCGTTTGACCCTCAATCATAAACACACGACTTTCTGCCACAAAACGATAAGATAACCATGGAATACTGACTAGCACCAAAGCAAAAACTAGCACTTGAGTATTAAGTCGAAACCTTAGTCGCTGATTTGCAAAAAGCATTAGTTTTCCGACCAGCGGTAACCCATACCATATTCTGATTTGACCGCATCGAATTCAGCATCAATATTTTTTAGTTTGCGTTTTATATTACGAATATGGGTACTGATGGTGTTGTTAGAAACGTAGTGTTGATGGGTTGCTTGAGCTAAGGTATCGTAAGTTAAAATATGTCCAGGCCTGCGAGTTAGGGCTTCAATCATACGGAATTCAGTTAATGTAAGCCCGGCTATGGCTTGGTCACGCCATTTAGCCTGACGACTTTCTTCGAGTAACTGCAAGTGCCCTATAACCCTTATATTTTGATCATCTATTTCGGCTGTGACTACTCTTATATCACTTAAGCGGACCAGAGTGGCCACTTTCTCCGCTAAAAAATCCAACGAGACTGGTTTGGGTTGGTAGTCCCAAGCTCCCATTCTAAGGCCTAAAATCCGATCAATTTCGCCCACCCGCTCTGTCAAAAATAGCACTGGCAGTTCGGGGTGGATTTTAAGTAAGGCGGCGCATAACTGAAACCCTGCATCAATGTTTTCATCCATGATGATATCAAGAATGACTAAATCAGGTCGCTCTTGTTTTAAGCCCAATTCAGCCTGATCTTTGCCAGCGTAGGCTGTCACACGATAGCCTCGCTGCTCTAGGGCAAACTGATAGTTATCTCGTTGATCCCTATCATCTTCTACAATAACAATGTGCTTAGCCAAATGTGGCTCCTTAACTCTATGAACTCAGTTAACTCAGTTAATGAGTTAACTGTTGCTTAAGCAATTCAAGGGTTTGCTGTAGGGTCTTTTTAGCTTTCTTTTTGGCACCACCAACTTTTTCTTGCAAGGCCCTTAGCACCTGCTCACTCGCAGCTTTAGGATCACTGCTGGATTTAATGGTCTTAACTAAAGCTTCAACTTCTAAGGCAACCTGTTGAGCTTCTTGTTGGACCCTTTGTTTCGCAATGGCGATCGCTTTGGCTTTACCCGCATCCACTTTAGCTTGTTCTGCTTGATTTAGCTCTTTTTTTACTTTAACTCCAGTGGTCTTGGTTTCCACACCACCAACTAAAGACATAATACCCACAGCCGAACGTAAGCGCTGCATAAACGGTTCGCTGTGAGCTCGAGCTTTAGCTGCGCCCTTTTGCAGTTCCGCCTCTATATAGGCAGGGTCTGTCATAATTTCCTCATAGCGCTTGCGCGCAGGCGTTAGGTAGTCGTTTAAATACTCAAATAACTGACCTTTCATGTCCCCCCAACCAATTCCATTTGCATAGGCTTGCCTTACCACAAGCGTTTCTTCAGGGCTGGCAAAGGCGCTATAAATTTCAAACAAAGTGCAGCTGTCTGGGTCTTTGGCTTCTCCCGGTTGCAAGCTATTAGTGGTGATTTGAGAAATAAGCTTTTTGAGTTCATCAGCTGGGGCAAATAACGGAATAATGTTGCCGTAACTTTTACTCATTTTACGCCCATCAAGGCCTGATAGAACCTTGGGTTCGCCTTCATCAACCATCGCTTCTGGCAACACAAAGTGCTCACCATAGGTGTGATTAAAGCGCATGGCAATGTCACGACACATTTCGATATGTTGAATTTGATCTTTACCGACAGGAATGTGATGGGCATTGAACATTAAAATGTCAGCCGCCATTAGTATGGGGTAACTGTATAACCCCATACTGATACCCTGATCTAAGTCAGAGTTTAATTGGCGCTGATTCTCGTCTACAGACGCCTTATAGGCGTGAGCCCTATTCATCATGCCTTTACCCGTCATGCAGGTTAAAAACCATGCTAACTGAGGGATTTCAGGGATATCTGATTGTCGATAAAACGTAGCCTTATCAGTGTCGAGACCTAAGGCTAACCATATTGCAGCGATTTCACGCCCAGAACGATGAACTGTTTGTGGATCTTGGCATTTAATGAGTGCATGGTAATCAGCTAAAAAATAAAAACTGTCGGTGTCAATTTGCTGGCTAGCTGCCACTGCGGGTTTAAGTGCGCCTAGGTAATTGCCTAGATGCGGTGTTCCGGTCGTGGTAATGCCTGTGAGCACACGTTGTTTGGCTTGCATTGCTTGGATCTTTTGTGGCGAATTAAGGAGGTATTATACACAGCCCAATACGCCTGTGTTAGCCCTGCACAAGAGATCTGAAAAGTTAGATAACAAAGCTCTGTTTGCCCAAAGCTTCGTTGCTTATTTGCAAACAATTCAAATTGCTTTCAGCTTTTACATCGCCTTGCGCTGCAGCTTTTAAAAGCCAATCAAGGGCATCTAAAGGTGCCGCATCCTCTACTTGGCCTAAAGCATACATGAGCGCAAGGTTATTTTGCGCTTGGCTATGCCCTTTTTATGCCACTATTTGGTACCAGAACTGAGCTCGAACATAACTTTGTTGATATTCATACTGGCAGGCTATTTTGAATTCGTGCCCACCCACTTGGTGCATATTCACTTGATCGTTGATGCTATAACTGGACAGTAATTATGAGTAGACTGGGTGCATAGGTTAACCATTGATAGATTGGTTTAGAGAAACTAATTATTAGGCAATGACAAAACACGGTTAGTGCTAGCTTTAGTAGAGAATTCTTAGTTTTCAAGCCCCTATCCGAAATTAGTTACCTTGGATCCCAAGAGCGTCAAACAAGTCACGTAAACAGTCTCTTAAGCTGATCCATAAACCCAGCAGTAGTTTCTTTTAAACCACCATATGAGTTAGTTTAAAGCCATAATGCTCATTTATTATTGTTTTATTTGGCGAGATTATCGAAGCATTATGGATATCAATAACCAAGCTGCTGCAAACGCCACAAAAGCGCTGTACTAGAGCCGAATAAAGCAACCAAGAGTGACATTATATTGAACCATTACCAAGCACAATTGTTGATCAAAAGTAGATAAAATTGGCTACTTTATCTTTTGGCCTTAAGACTATGTTCCCAAGGCGTCTCGTGCTTCGTTAGTGTGCGTCGCTTTTTGACAAGTGAGTACCATGACCCATGGGTAAAATTTGCTCATTATTTTTACCCATAGGCAATCGAGCACTGTGGGCCATCTACCCTTTCTCCGGGAGCAAGCACACATGAAATCTTCTGCTAAAGTCGTCGTCATAGGCGGTGGTGTTGTAGGCGCAGGTACTTTGTATCATTTAGCCAAAAAAGGTTGGACTGACGTCGTTATGGTTGAGCGTAAGGAACTAACCTCCGGGTCAACATGGCACGCTGCAGGTTTGCTACCTCTTTTTAACATGAGTTACTCTGTCGGCAAGCTGCATCAGTACTCTGTTAACTTTTATCATGAGTTGCAAGCAGAAACAGGTATGAACGTGGGTTTTTCAGTGGTCTCTAATATTCGCCTGGCCAACTGTGAATATCGCATGGATGAATACAAATACTATGCAGGGGTCGCTAAAACTGTTGGTGTAAAAACTAAGTTTCTTACTCCTGAGCAAGTGAAAGAAGTTTGGCCTCTTTGCAACACGGAGGGTTTACTTGGCGCAATTCAACATCCAGATGATGGCTATATACAGCCCGCAGATCTGACTCAAGCCCTTTGTAAGGGAGCCCGTGATATGGGTGCTGAGATCTACCGCTTTACTAAGGTTATGGGGATTGAACAACAAGTCGATCACACTTGGATCGTGAAAACGGATAAAGGCGACATTAGTTGTGAACATGTTGTGTCATGTACTGGCAGTTTTGCTCGTAAAACAGGTGAAATGGTCGGTTTAGATATTCCTGTTATTCCCGTTGAGCATCAGTTTATTGTGACTGAACCCCACCCTGCTATTTTAGAAAGAAAGAAATTAGGTTTGCCTGAGATGGGTGTTTTGCGTGAATCTGATGGCGGCTACTATTTGCGCGAAGAAGCTGGAGGCCTATTATTAGGGCCATACGAAAAAGGAGCACCTTGCGTTTACGTGGATGGTCCCACAGATGACTGTGAATACGAGCTATTTAACGAAGAATTAGATCGTTTAATGCCTCATATCGAATTTTGCATGAATCGTGTACCTGCATTTGCAGAAGTGGGAGTTAAAAAGGTTTATAACGGGGCCATTGCTTATACTCCAGATGGCAATCCCATTGTCGGTCCTGCCCCAGGTCTGAAAAACTTTTGGCTTAACGAAGGCCATTCGTTTGGTATAACTGCTGCAGGTGGTGCTGGCTGGCAATTAGCAGAATGGATGATCGATGGAGAACCCACGGTTGATATGATGGGTGTAGATCCACGTCGTTTCGGGCCCTACGCAACCCGCGGTTACTTGAAGGAAAAGAATGAGGAAGCCTACTCTAACGTATTCACGACACACTACCCAGACGAAGAGCGTGAAGCTGCTCGCCCTCTAAAGACCACACCATGTTATGACCGCATGAAAGCCCTAGGCGCGGTGTTTGGCAGTGTTTATGGGTGGGAACGCCCTAACTGGTTCTTACCCTCCAAAGACTACGCATTGAGTGCTGAGGAGCTAGCCACCGATAAGGTTGATCAAGTGTTATGGAACCAAAACTTTTCCGAACCTCTTGACGGTGGTCCCATTGTCGAAAAAAATTCATTCCGTCGCTCTAATTACCATGAGTTTGTTGGTAACGAGTGTCGACATGTGACTGAAAAAGTAGGCTTATTAGACATGTCTGCTTTTGCCAAAGCAATTGTTAAAGGACCGGGTGCAGAGGCATGGCTAGAGTATATTTTTGCTAACAAAGTGCCAAAAACGATTGGCCGCATTTCCCTTGTGCACATGTTAACGCTCAATGGGGGAGTACGAGCTGAATTTACCGTTTACAAAACGGGCCCGCAGAGTTACTACCTCGTTTCCGCAGGTGCGTTTGAGACCCATGATCACGATTACTTGTTCAAACTTAAACCCACCGATGGTAGTGTTGACGTTCAACGTGTTACCACCAATACAGGTGTGCTTGTATTAGCTGGCCCCCGTTCACGCGAAGTATTGCAAAAGTTAACTGACACAGACTTGGCTAACGACAGCTTCAAATGGTTAACAGGTAAAAAGATCAACGTGGGTTATGCCACCGCTGAAGCCTTGCGAGTTAACTTTGTGGGTGAATTAGGATGGGAACTTCATCATCCTATTGAGATGCAAAACTATATCTTTGATGAAGTGATGAAAGCAGGTGCTGAATTTGACATTAAGCCTTTTGGTATTCGCGCCATGGATAGTATGCGTTTAGAGAAATCTTACCGTCTAATCCCTCGTGAGATGTCTATTGAATACTCAGCGATGGAATCTGCTTTAGATCGTTTTGTTCGACTCGATAAAGAAGGCGATTTCATTGGCAAAAAAGCCTTACAAGCTTGGCAGGAACGGGGGGCTAAAAATGCCTTTGCCACCATCGAAGTTCATGGCGTTACTGATGCAGATGCGCGTGGTTCTGAAGCCATTTACAAAAATGGGGAGGTCGTTGGTCGAGCCACTTCAGGTGGCTATGGCTGGCGTGTTGGCAAGTCTCTCGCCCTCGGCATGGTTGAGCCAGAGTTAGCTATTATTGGAACCGAACTCGAGATTGAAATTCTGGGAGAGATGTACAAGGCAACCGTGGTTGAAGAGTCACCTTTCGACCCGACAAACGTTAAATTGCGTGCTTAATCAGTTGCCGCAATAATAGTCACTGTCATGGGTCAAGTGAGTTAACAAGCCGGCCCTTTAGTTTTTATCCGAAGTAGCGTTGACTTCTTGGTGAGCAGGTTTAAACTTCCTGCTTTCATTAGCGTTAGCAAAAGCTAGCTCTAGAATTTGAATTTATACTTATACTTAATATTTATATTTAAGAGAGATCATGTCCATGAAAGTTTTAGTTGGCATAAAACGTGTGTTAGACCCCCAGGTTAAGGCCCGTGTTAAGGCAGACAAATCAGGTATCGACCTAACGAATGCCAAGATGACCATGAATCCATTTTGTGAAAATGCGGTTGAAGAAGCTATTCGCCTGCGTGAATCTGGTGCCATTGAGGAAGTGGTGGCTCTCTCTATTGGTGCGGCCAAGTCTGAAGAAACCCTCCGTAACGCTCTAGCACTTGGCGCCGATCGTGCTATTTTGGTGCTTACTGAAGAAGTTTTAGAGCCATTGGCTCTTGCTAAGGTGATTAAGGCCATTGTCGAAAAAGAAAATCCCGATTTGGTTTTGGTGGGCAAACAGGCCATTGATGACGAGTGTAACCAAACTGGGCAGATGCTTTCTGCCCTGCTAGATTGGCCACAAGCCACTTTTGCCTCAAAACTAGAACTTGTTGATGGTACGGCTCAAGTGACGCGTGAAGTGGACGCCGGTATCGAAGTTATTAACGTTAATATGCCTGCGGTAATCTCTGCAGACCTGCGCTTAAATGAGCCACGTTATGCGTCTTTACCCAATGTCATGAAAGCCAAGCGTAAGCCACTTGATAAGATCGAACTAGCAGACTTAGGCTTAGACACAGCTAATCGCCTGACCACTCTTGAAGTGATGGAACCGCCTGCCCGAGCAGCGGGGATTATCGTTGAAACAGTGGGTGAATTGGTAGATAAGTTGCGCAACGAAGCCAAGGTTATTTAAGGAGTTGATTATGAGTATTTTAGTGATTGCAGAACATGACAACGCCAACTTGGTTGCTGCCACCCTTCACACTGTGACAGCGGCCCAACAGATCGGTGGTGAGATTGACTTATTAATTGCTGGCCACGGCTGTGAGGCAGCAACACAGGTCGCCTCTCAAATAATGGGGATAAACCGTGTGCTTGTTGCCAATGACGCCAGCCTAGAAGGTCTATTAGCAGAAAACATGGCGAACTTAGTGGTTTCTCTTGCTCAGGATTATACTCACGTTCTCTGCGCTGCCACCACCTTTGGTAAAAATTTCATGCCTCGTGCTGCGGCGTTATTAGATGTCAGTCAAATTTCTGAAATCAGTGAAGTGATCTCGGCTGATACATTTGTGCGCCCCGTTTATGCGGGTAATGCTTTGGCTAAAATACAGTCAAGCGACAGTATCAAGTTAATCACTGTGCGTATTACCAAGTTTGAGGCTGCCGCTGAAAGTGGTGGTTCTGCTCCAATTGAAACGGTAAGTGCCAGCCCTGATTCTGGTCTTTCTCGTTTTATTGGCTTATCGTCTTCAAAAACCGAGCGTGTGGAGCTGACTTCTGCAGCCATCGTCATTTCTGGTGGTCGTGGTATGCAAAATGGTGAAAACTTTCAAATGTTGGAAAGCGTTGCTGACAAACTAGGGGCTGCCGTGGGCGCATCTCGTGCCGCGGTCGATGCTGGTTTTGTGCCCAACGACTACCAAGTAGGCCAAACAGGTAAAGTGATTGCTCCAGACCTATACATTGCAGTTGGCTTGTCGGGTGCCATTCAGCATTTAGCGGGCATGAAGGACTCTAAAACGATCGTTGCCATCAACAAAGATTCTGAAGCGCCTATTTTTCAGGTGGCTGACTACGGTTTAGTAGCTGATTTATTTGAGGCCGTTCCAGCACTTGATGAAGCCTTATCAGACTGACTCAGTCAATTTTTATATAGTGCGGTTAATGCCTCTTATGTAACGGTGATAAGACCCTTAAAAGCCCAGTTTACACTGGGCTTTTATATGCCAATTATTGATGTTCCTTGAGAAACCTCAACAGGGCTTGCCAGGATTTTTCATCGGCAGCGCTGTGGTAATCTCTCGATCCTGACACTGTAAATGAATGGCGTGCACCCCCATAAACCTCTGCGTCGTGGGAGATTTCAGCGGCTTGCATTTGCTGAAGTACAGAAGCCAAACTGTTCATTCCAGAAACAGGGTCGGCTGATCCGTGGAGTAATAAAACTGGGGCTTTGGTTCGGGTGTAATCTTGGCCTTCTGGCGTCTCCAAACCACCGTGAAAACTAACAAAGCCGTCTATATCCAAGCCCATACGAGCACCTTCCAAGACTGCGGCTCCACCAAAACAGTAACCCATCAAAAATTCTGCCACGTCATCTGCTGAACTTTCAGATGCCGCCGTAACGGCTGCTAAAATTCTTGCCTGAAACTTTTGCCTATCAGCATAAAGAGCACCTGCCTCGCGTTTATAATCCTCAAAGCCTTCTAAGGTGGCATCCACACCAAACAAGTCTAGAGCTACAGCTTCGTAACCTAATGCAGCTAACTTTTCAGCACGCATTATTTCATACTGATTTAAGCCATTCCAATCATGAATAATAAACACTTTACCCAAGGGCTTGCCTTTAGGCTTAGCGATGTGGCCTTTGAAATCTTGAGCTCCCACGGAGTAATGTAAGTCGCTTGCATGCGCTGTAGAAAAAACCATTAATATTGAAATGAAAATGGCCATTAAACTCTTTGTAAAACACTTAACTGTCATTACCACTCCCCCAGCACAGGGCTTATTGTGAACATATGGTCGAGCGAGAAGTCACCCTTTTAAATAGATTACCATATTTTTGTGCTGCAACGTCTAGCCATATTGTCTGCGCCTTATGTAGTTTATTAAAACCTACTAAAACCGACTAAGACAATAAAACACTGTTTACAAGTCAGTGCCACTTGAGTCTAAAAAATACAAAAGCCACTTTGTACCGATTTGCTTTATACCGAGTAGCTTTATTGATAACATTAACGATCTTAGCTTTCACTATTTAATAAGGCAGTTTATGCACAATAAAACGTCGCATCTGGTTTATTCGACCGACGTCGGGCGCATAAAACAGCCTACCACCCAAAAGTCTGTCAAGACTGATGGGCTCGTGCGTATCCGCCGCGAAACTAAAGGTCGTAAAGGCAAAGGGGTGACTACTGTGTCTGGCATCAATCTAGCTGAAGCCGAGTTAAAAACCTTAGCCAAACTCCTTAAGCAGACTTGCTCTACCGGCGGCACAGTCAAGGATGGGGTGATTGAAATTCAAGGTGATCATCGTCAGATCCTCAAAACTGAGCTAGAAAAACGTGGTCATCAGGTCAAACTGGCAGGAGGATAAGATGTCTCCAATTCCAAAAGCCTATGGCAGTTGGCCATCTCCAGTTAGTGCCGAATTGATTACTCGCGCCGCACCTGGTTTAAATTTTGTACAATCTCATGAACAGTGTCTATATTGGGTTGAAAGCCGACCCTGGGATGCTGGCCGCTGCGTGATTATGCAGCGTAATGAGCAGGACAAAATCATTGACCTACTGCCCAGCCCTTTTAGTCATCACAGCAGTGTGCACGAGTATGGAGGCATGGCTTATACAATTCATGACGCTTATTTATACTTTGTTAATGCCGCAGACCAGCGTATTTACCGTCAACACCTTGATACACTGGGTACACCAATAGCCATTACCCAAAAGGGTCCATGGCGCTTTGCAGACCTTATTGTCGATGCTCAACACCAGCGCCTAATCGCGGTCTGTGAAGAACATCAGGACCAACAAGAAGCTGAAAATTATTTGGTTACTATCGCCTTAAACGATGACCGGGCGAGCATTAAAAAATTACAGTCTGGGGCTGATTTTTATGCTTATCCGCGCCTAAGTCCAGATCAAACAAGACTTTGCTGGATCCAGTGGTCACACCCTAATATGCCCTGGGATAGCAGTGAATTATGCTTGGCTAACCTGAGCCAAACAGGTATTAGCAAGCCAAGAGTCGTCGCTGGAAGTCAGGGTGATGAGGCTATCTTTCAGCCTCATTGGTCACCTGATAATAATCTGTATTTTGTGTCTGACAAAACGAATTGGTGGAATATTTACCGTTTTGATGGTTCTAAAAACATACCAGTATTAGCCCTAGATGGTGAGTTTGCCACACCCTTATGGCAGTTTGGCATGGCGACCTATGATTTTATCGATACCAACACCATTGCTTGCTTATGGACCGATAAAGGCCTTTGGCATAGTGGTTTTATTGACATTGCAACGGCGCAGTTAAGTCCAATTATAAGCCCTTACAGCAGCATGCACGCACTCACCTGCCACCAAGGCTGTTTGTACACCATTGCAGGTGCTGCAGCTTTGCCTAATCAACTCATCAGCATCAATCAAGAAGCCGTTATTACCACTATTTATGCTCCAGCAACTTTAGATGTAGAAACAACTAATCTTGCTCAACCCACATCGATTTTTTTCCCAAGTGGCAATCACCAAATGGTGCATGCGTTCTTCTACCATCCCACCAGCGCCTCCTATTGTGGCCAAGCTAACGAACTTCCTCCTGTTATTGTGATGTGTCATGGTGGCCCCACAGGTGCGACTGACAGTGGTTTAAACCTGAAATTACAGTATTGGACTAGTCGTGGCTTTGCTGTTGTGGATATCAACTATCGCGGTAGTACTGGTTTTGGACGAACTTATCGCCAAGCTTTGGGGGGCGCATGGGGTTTAGCCGATGTTGAAGACACTCAAAATGCTGTCCACTATTTGGCTCAACAAAAAAAAATAGATGCGCAGCGTTGTCTCATTCGTGGTGGCAGCGCTGGCGGATACACAGTGCTCTCCGCCCTCACCTTTACTGATACATTCAAAGCAGGAGCCAGCCTCTATGGCATTGGTGACCTAGAAACCCTAGCGACTGATACGCATAAATTTGAGTCCCGTTATCTTGACAGTCTTATTGGTCCTTACCCCGAACGAAAAGACATCTATATCGCACGCTCGCCTATTCACCATGCAGAAGGTCTCAACTGCCCTGTGATCTTTTTACAGGGTCTAAAAGATAAAGTTGTACCTCCCAATCAAGCTGAAATGATGGTTGAGCTACTCAGATCAAAAGGCATTAAGGTGGCACACGTCACCTTTGCAGATGAAGGTCACGGTTTTAGAAAGGCCAAAAATATCATACAGGCCATGGAGGCTGAACTGGCTTTTTACCAACAGGTGTTTCACTTAGGAGCTGACAACAACCCAAACTAAAAGACTGTTATTTCAAGTTTGTTATAGAACCAAAAAAGAATCAGCCATGATTAGGATGGGCTAGGAAGGGTTAGGATAATTCAACAAATATTGAATTTAACGAACTCAATCAAAACCGATTAAAGGTCTCCCGCTGCGATGGCCATTACACTTTGACTACCGGCTAAAATAGAACGGCGGTGCGACTCAAAGCGAGGCAGGACATGGTCTAAGTAATAGGCCACAGTAACTAATTTATTGGTCTTGAAGCTCTCATTGTCTTCCTGCGCGACTAAACTGGCGCTGCGGATCATTTGCCATGCCCCACACACATAACCACTCAACATTAAGAGATCAAAACTGATTGCTCCAGCAAACATAACATCGTTGGGGGCTTGTTGCAGAAGAGTTTGGTAACTCGATTCAAGACCATTGATGGCTTCAGCCATAGCAGACTGGTGCGACTTAGTTACAGCATGGCCATGTAAGCTCAAATCATCACGCATTTGTTGCACTAGATCTGCCATTGCTTCACCTTGGTCGTAGAGGGTTTTTCTGCCCGCTAAGTCTAATGCCTGAATACCAGTCGTACCCTCATAAATGGTGAGTATACGAGCATCCCTTTGGTGTTGTGCTGCTCCTGTCTCTTCAATGAAACCCATGCCCCCATGTATTTGTACACCCAGAGAAGTCAATTCTTGAGAAATTTCAGTACACCATCCTTTTACAATAGGAATAAGTAACCCGACACGCTTGTGAGCTAAGCCTCTAGTGGCTGCATCCGATGACAGCTGGCTTAAATCGATCTGGGCGGCATTAACATAGGCAATGGCTCGGCAAGCTTCAGTCAAACTGCGCATCGTCATTAACATGCGGCGCACATCTGGATGGTGGATTATAGCACCACGTTCCTTAGTGCCAGGAGCAGCGCACTGTACGCGATCACGAGCATATTCAAGAGCGCCTTGATAGGCCCGATCTGACAAGCTTACGCCTTGTAAACCGACGAGTAAGCGTTCATTGTTCATCATGGTAAACATGGCGGCTAAACCCTGATGGGGTTGACCCACTAAATAGCCAACAGCCCCTTCGTTATCACCGTAACTCATGACACATGTTGGACTGCCATGGATACCCATTTTGTGCTCTACATTAATGGCATAAACATCATTGTGCTCACCTAAACTGCCATCTGCATTGACTAAGAACTTAGGCACAAGAAATAAGGAAATGCCTTTGACACCGTCGGGCGCGTTTGGCAATTTAGCCAGCACTAAATGAATGATATTCTCAGTCATACTGTGGTCACCCCAAGTAATATAAATCTTTTGGCCTTTAACTCGAAAGTGATCTCCATCAGGAGTTGCTGTGGTGGTAATGACAGCCAAATCTGTGCCTGCATGAGGTTCAGTGAGGTTCATGGTGCCAGTCCATTCACCGCTAATCATTTTACCGAGGTAAATATCTTTCAAACTATCACTGCCATGGGCAGCGATTGCTTCCGTAGCTCCTGCAGTTAACATGGGGCAAAGTGCAAGCGCCATGTTAGCCGCATTCATCATTTCTGACACGGGCATAGAAAAAGTGAACGGTAACCCTTGCCCACCATATTGTGGATCAAAGTAGAGGCTATTCCAGCCCCCTTGAGCGTATGCTTGATAAGCTTCCTTAAAACCTTCGACCGTTTTAACGCCGCCTTCTGTTAAAGTTACTCCTTGTTGATCACCAAAGTGGTTGATGGGAGACCATACTTCGTGAGCTAACTTATCCGCTTCGGTCAACACCGCCTGCAACAAATCTTCGCTGGCATCTTGGTTGTCAATCGCTAAGGCGAAATTAGGTAAATCAAGCAAACGATTAACAACAAAGTTCATTTCTTCTAAGGGGGCTTGGTATTCACTCATGTTAGGCGCTCTTTTTGAATCAGTTTCAATTTAAGGTGTGTATTATAATTAAGGTAATTTTAGCCTGACATTTGTAGCCAAGCGAAATAATGCCTATCATGCTGACCCACGGGTTCCACTAAGAACTCACGAGGCAACTTTTAAAGGAGTAGTATGTGAAGAACCAACATGGGTATTATTTAGAAGATTTAACCATAGGTATGGAATCAAGCTATCAAAAAACGATTACAGAAACGGACATTGACGCCTTTGCAGCGCTCACTGGCGACACTAACCCAGTGCACTTAGACTCAGAATATGCCGCCACAACTCCCTTTAAGGCACGCATTGCGCACGGTATGCTTAGTGCAGGCTTAATTTCAACGGTGTTAGGTACTCAACTGCCAGGCCCAGGATGTATTTATTTAGAACAGCAGATTAAGTTTAAGGCCCCTGTGTTTATAGGCGATACTCTAGTGGCCACAGTGACCGTAGAGGATATTAATCAACGTCGTGGCAGGGTGAGCCTGAAAACTCAATGTTTTGTAAACACCAAGTTAGTTGTGGACGGAACTGCTTCGATGATGGTCGACAAAAAAAGCTAACGCTGATTATAATTTGGCAGTTAGACGTCTAATTTCTTCCTCGCGGGCAATCAACGTGCGTTGCAGACCCAGAAGGTTATTATTAATTTCAAGACCTTCAACTTCTCGGGCTTTGATTAATTTGCGCAGGTCTTTCTCTCGCCTTGATGCATCAGACTTTTCTACCATCGCTCGCTTTTGTAATTCTTTAACATCAAACTCACGTTGTTGCAGAGCATCTTCTAAACGTTTTACTCTGTTGGTCGATGCTAAGGCTTGACTATTAGATTGTGACATGTGGCGAGACTGATTAGTAATCTCCCCTCTATATTTACGCAATTCCTCTTCCTGACTGCGAATCTGACTAAACTGGGTGTCTTGGGTCACTGTGCCTCTGGCTGCCACACCCTGCAATTCTTGAACTTGAGAGTTTAATCCGGCTTCTTTTTTGCCCCAATCATCCCTCAATTTATCCAGTTGATGGCGATAGTAATTGACCTTGGATTCTAATTTACCAATATTTGTATTGTTCCGAGTTGTCTCTTCTTTCATGCGATTATCAAGCTGTTTCTTAGCTTCATCACTACTTGAAACGGCCCGCTGCATTTCACTTTTCGCCTCAGACACCGTGTTTTTCATGGAGCTAATGGTTTTTTCAGCAGACTGTAAATTGCTGCGCAACATGGCTCGCTCTGCTTCTAATTTTTTTAAATTATTTTGGCTATCTTTTAACTGCACACGCAAACGCTGGTTCGAACCTTCAATTGCTTCTAACTGAGCTTTAGCTAAATAAATTTCGTCTTCCAGAGCAATGCCTGTCGCATTAACGAGTCGGTCACTATTGGCATTGAGTTCTAATTCTAAACGAGCATCCCTAAGGGCATTATCCCAAATCATTTGCACTGTTTGATACACAGTTTCTGGAATATCAGGGCGATTATTAGGCTGAATAGTGCGGCGAAAAGCAACTCTGCTTTCTTGCTTAATCCACCAATGCTCTAGCTGCCTACCTAATTCTTCAGAGGGTTTAATACGCATTATATCTGCAATAGCTTGCACACTGACCTGTTCGCCTGATGACATGAGATCATTGGCAATTTTGTGCAACTTAACTTTATCGATCTGATCGTCCATTGGGTACATTTGTCTCTGAGAGTTATAATAGGCCAAAAAATTAATCTTTTAAAGCCTACAAAATTCTACCCTAATTTAGCTAAACAGGCACCATTTTACGCAGTACAAATTTTTGTATTTTACCTGTCGCTGTTTTTGGCAAGGAGCCAAACACAACATGTTTGGGTACTTTAAAGCGAGCCATATTATCCCTACAATAGGCAATCAGTTCTACTTCTGTTGCTTCGGTATCAGGTTTTAAGGTCACAAAAGCGCACGGGGTTTCTCCCCATTTCTCATCAGGCCTTGCCACAACAGCAGCTTCAAAAACTGCTGGATGGCTGTAGAGTACACTTTCTATTTCGATTGAAGAAATATTTTCTCCTCCTGAAATAATAATATCTTTCGCTCGATCCTTAATTTCCATGTAGCCATCAGCATGCCAAACTGCCAAATCACCAGTGCGAAACCAGCCACCCGCAAAAGCTTCAGCTGTTGCAGATGGGTTTTTCAGGTAACCTTTCATGACCATGTTGCCACGTAAACAAATTTCACCAATCGTTTCGCCATCTTTGGGGACAGGTCGCATCGATTCTGTATCCATGACCGAGTGATCTTCTTGTGCTGGGCTTCTTACTCCCTGGCGAGACTTTAACGCCGCTTGCTCTGACTTGGGCAAATGGTCCCACAAATCTGGCTGCCACTCACAAATCACACAAGCGCCATAAGTTTCAGTTAGGCCATAAACATGTGTCACATCAAAGCCTAATTTTTCCATCGCTTCAATAACAGCTGCTGGAGGAGCTGCACCCGCGGTCATCACTTTAACCTGATGGGTAATGCCAGTTTTGTCTTTTTCATCAGCGTTATTAAGCATATTGAGTACGATCGGTGCTCCACCAAAATGCGTTACTTGCTCTTGCTTAATAAGTTTAAGTAGAACTTCTGGTTTCAAATGTCTAATAAAAATATTAGTTCCAGCCATTAAAGCTGTGGTCCACGGGAAACACCAGCCATTACAGTGAAACATAGGCACTACGGTCAGAAATTTAGGGTACTTAGGCATATCCCAGCTAAACGCCATGCTCATAGCTGTTAAGTAAGCCCCACGGTGATGGTAAACCACTCCTTTGGGGTTGCCTGTGGTACCCGATGTGTAATTCAGACTGATGGCCTGCCACTCATCTGCTGGCATATGCCACTGGCTGTTCGGATCCCCTTCACCAATAAGCTGTTCATAAGTCAACTCCCCAATAAGCCGACCGCCCTCAAAAGTAGGGTCATCTATGTCTACGACCAATGGGCTTACCTGACACAAAGTCAGTGCTAAGGCCACTGTCTCAGAAAACTCTCGGTCTACAAACACCACTTTAGTTTCAGCATGATCAAAAATAAAAGCAATCGTTTTCGCGTCTAAACGGGTGTTGATAGCATTAAGTACGGCCCCAGACATGGGCACTGAATAATGGGATTCAAATAATTCTGGACCGTTATGAGCGACTAAAGAAATCGTATCGCCAAGCCCTACACCCCTACCTTTGAGTGCATCAGTCATAGCGCAGGCTCGTTGATATGTTTGCAACCAAGTGCGACGTATCTGACCATATACTTGGGCTTCGACCGCTGGGTAGACCTGTGCAGCGCGTTTGAGCATCGACAAAGGTGATAGGCTTTGAAAGTTGGCCTTATTTTTATCTAGATCAGTGTTATACATAAAGGGCACCTGCTTTGATTTCTAAACGGTCTGGAGCATAACGAAACAATATTAATAGTGCCAGCCGCAGTACGCATAAGTCTGATTTTAGCACAAACGGTCAACAGCGCTTTGTAACCGCTGATCTAAGGGCGCTCGTACATCGATTTTTTTATCCGTACTTGGGTCGACCAAACGCAACTGAGCAGCATGCAAAAATAGTCTATTTAACCCTAACTGTCGCTGTATTAGATTAACATCGTCTAAACCATACTTAGGATCACCCACTATTGGATGCCCCATATGCTGGCAATGCACCCGAATTTGGTGGGTTCTACCCGTTATGGGTTTAGCCTCAATGAGGGTGAATTGACCTAAGTTTTGTAGCACTCGATAGCTTGTAATACAGCGTTTACCGTCCTGCGCTACCCGCACCATGCGTTCACCAGACTGCACCACGTTTTTCATTAACGGGGCATCCACTTTTTGACAAGATCTGGGCCAGCCACCAATGACTAATGCTTGGTAAACCTTGTCGATACCACCTTCTCTAAGTTGGGCGTGAATAGCTCTCAAAGTGGAGCGTTTTTTAGCCACCATAATACAGCCCGAAGTATCTCTATCTAGGCGGTGTACGAGTTCTAAAGACCGCTCATTTGGGTATAATTGACGCAAGCTTTCAATCAAACCAAGGTTGATGCCACTACCGCCATGTACTGCTAAACCATGGGGTTTATTGATAATCAGCAAACCCGCACTTTCGTATAAAATGGCCTCACGTAACTGTTTTTCTAGGCCTTTGCCTACTGCTGGCGGCGCATTTGGCGCTGGTAACTTAACGGGTGGCACGCGCACAAGGTCACCAGTTTTGAGTTTATAATCTGGTTTAATACGGCCTTTGTTAACCCGTACTTCCCCCTTCCTTACAATGCGGTAAATTAAGCTTTTAGGAGCCCCTTTGAGCTGGGTCATGAGAAAATTATCGATACGCTGCCCGGCCCTATCATCATCAATAGGAATGAATTTAACAACCGATGCGGTCAACGGGGGTGGGGGGGTTGGCTTTTGTGGCATAAACGATAAACTAGTGGCTTAATTATTTGCGGGACAAGGCCTTAAATGGTAACATATGGTCACTGAAACTGACATTGAAACAGTCAGTGGGCACAAATATAATGGCCCAGTTCAGTTAACCAATTTTAGGTGGGGCCTGACAAACCCAGCCCGTTGATTTTGACGTTATGATTGATTATTACTCAGCACCTCAAAATCCAAATGAAATAGGCTGTAACTTGGGGTATTCCCAGTTATTTAACGTAAAACAACCCGTTTTACCCAGTTACGGCGAATTAATTTATGCTAGGTGTTTAGGTGGAGATGTACCCTACCCATGGACCGGTCTGAACAAAGATGACAGTGTTGAAGTAGGCACAAAGGGGCAATGTCCCAATCTATAGAATAAACAGAGCCTTTTCATATGACTTGAGCTGCTGGTGAGTGAACTTGTACGTTAACCTATATGATTGATATTGCTAAATAAAACAGACCAATAACATAATGTGAATTGCACAATTCAATTTACATTTATCCGAGAAGGTAATGGTTTCCTCCACCGTTAGGGCTCTAACGAACTCTCGTGCACCCGTAAAAATATTAATTGCCGTTGGGTAGATGGGTTTCAAGAAATTTGAACACCATGAAAAGAATGCTTATTAATGCAACTCACTCTGAAGAGTTGCGCGTTGCTCTGGTCGATGGCCAGCGTATGTTTGATCTAGATATTGAATCTGGCGCTCGTGAACAAAAGAAAGCCAATATATACCGTGGCCGGATTACCCGTGTAGAACCCAGCTTAGAAGCTGCGTTCGTAGACTATGGTTCCGAACGCCATGGGTTCTTACCCCTCAAAGAAATCTCTCGAGAATACTTCAAAGACCAATCCCAAAGTAGCCGTTCTAGTATCCGAGAACTGGTGAAAGAGGGCCAGGAAATTGTTGTTCAGGTCGACAAAGAAGAGCGCGGTAATAAAGGCGCTGCGTTAACTACTTTTATAAGCTTGGCTGGACGTTATTTGGTACTAATGCCCAATAACCCTCGGGCAGGTGGCATTTCTCGCCGCATTGAAGGTGAAGAACGCTCTCAGTTGCGCGATGTAATGAATCAATTGACTGTGCCTGCCGAATCGGGCGTTATAGTGCGCACAGCTGGCATTGGCCGCAGTGCTGAGGACATCCAATGGGACCTCGATTACTTGCAGCAGTTGTGGGATTCTATTACTGTCGCTTCGGACAAACACCCAGCCCCCTTCTTAATTTACCAAGAAAGTAATGTCATTATCCGTGCGATGCGCGACTATTTGCGTCCAGACATCGGTGAAGTGCTAATTGATGAGCCTAAAGTTTACCAAGACGTGTTAACTTTTGTGCAACAAGTGATGCCAAGCTATGAGAATAAGATCAAGCTGTACGACCAGGAAACCCCGTTGTTTAATCGTTTTCAGATTGAATCTCAAATAGAAACTGCGTTTCAACGCGAGGTGACCCTGCCCTCCGGTGGAGCCATTGTTATTGATCCCACTGAAGCTCTAGTCTCAATAGACATTAACTCAGCTCGAGCAACTAAAGGCAATGACATTGAAGAAACGGCGCTGAACACTAATCTAGAAGCAGCCGAGGAGATTGCCCGCCAGCTGCGCTTGCGTGACATGGGTGGCTTAGTTGTGATCGATTTTATTGACATGGGGCCTATGCGCAACCAGCGTGCTGTAGAAAACAAACTCCGTGACAGCCTCAAGCTTGACCGTGCGCGTGTGCAAGTGGGTCGTATTTCTCGGTTTGGTTTAATGGAAATGTCACGTCAGCGTTTGCGTCCATCTTTAGGGGAAACTTCAGGCATCGTTTGTCCTCGTTGCAGTGGTCAAGGCAGTATTCGTGATGTAGCATCTCTAGCCCTGTCGATTATTCGTTTAATCAACGAAGAGGCAAGTAAAGATCGCTCCGCTGAAATTAGGGTTGTATTGCCAGTCAACATGGCGACTTACCTTCTCAACGAGAAGCGTGCCGAAATATTAGAAGTTGAAAAAACTGCGGGCGTTCGCATTGTGATCATTCCAAACCCACAAATGGATACACCACACTTTGAAGTGAGCCGCCTTAGGGATGACCATGAAGCCGCCCAAGCCAGTGAAACGAGTTACGAGATAGATTTAGTTCAACATCACTTTGATGCAAAGGAATTTGATGCTAAGACCCCTCTAGCCACAGAAAAGCCAGCGGTTCAAAGTATTCAGGTCGCAAAACCCACTGCGCAAGAGTCAACTGCCCCAGTTAAGACCAGTATTACTCCAGTTAAGCGAGCTCCATCGGAGAGTCTAGGCTCACGCATTATCAGTGCCCTAGGTCGTTTAATTAATGGTGCACCGAAGAACAAGGTCGTCGCAAAAGCGCCAACTAAACCAACATCTGCTCGCAACGATTCGCGCAATAGTGCTCGGAATACTCAAAACCGTAATCAAAATGATGATCGACGTCGTGGTCGCAATGGCAATAGACGCAATGAGCCACGTAATGAGTCTCGAGACGAGAAACGGAGCGAAGTGAGTTCAGACGCTCGCAACGACAGTCGTAATGCCGAGCGCCAGAATGAGCGTAACACAGATGAAAAACGCAATAATCGCCGCCAGGAGACTCGCAATAAAAGTCGAGAGTCTGAAACTGTCGAACCATTAGACGCAGTCATGCCCAGCCCTGCAGCACCAGAGGAGGCTTATGAATCGAATGCTAACCGCAGTCGTGATCAGAAACGTCGTCGTGATCGCAGTGGAAAGCGTAGCAACGCTAAAGCAACAGTTGAATCAACAGTTGATCAAGCTTTAGAAACGAATGGCACCGAAGCTCCTGTCGAGCTTTTGACGACTGAAATTGTAGCTCAGCCTGAAGTCGTGGCTGAAGTCGTGGCTAAAGTCGTTGCTGAAGTCGGGATTGAAAGTCCAACTGTGGCGGTCGATGAAACTGATTCTGATGCAGAAGAGGCAAGTAAAGAAGAAACCACCAAAAAAGACACTGCTGATAAAAAACCGCGTCAACGTAAACCACGTGAACGTAAGCCTAAAGAAACTAAAACGAGCGAAGCAGTAGTTGAAACCCTGAGTGAAAAAACCACTACAGATAAGACTAGTGATGCGGTCGAGAATGCTCCAGAGGTCGCTGTTAAAGTGGCTGTGGAAGCAACTACTAGTACATCTCAACAAGTTGTCACGGAGTTGACTCCCGAAGTAGTGATTGAAGGAGTGACTGACCCAGTTGAAGTAGAGGCTACTAAAGCTCCAACCAAAGTAAAGAGCAGAACTCGAGTCAAGGCTGAAGTTGCTGCGCCAGTTACTGAATCAGATCCTGAGTCGGTTACAACACCAGTTAAAGAATCTGGCGCTACTGCTATATCAGAGCAGCCTCTTGAGGCTAAGGCGGCCCCCGCCTTAGAAGAAGTTAAGCCAACCGGTGATGGAGAAAACGCTGCCCCTAGCTCATCTCGCCAAAGAGCCCACAACGATCCGCGTGAGAAACGTCGCCGTGAAAAAGCAGCGGCAGAGGAAGCTTCCGCTAAAGAAGGCTAGACTATAGTTCTAGGTAAAATTCACCTCGGCCGTCAAACAGCCGAGGTTCTACTTCTAACATGACACCAAAATTTTCAGCCACATCAGCTTTGATTCGTTGAGCTAAATCTAAAATTTCCTTACCTGTAGCCACACCTGAACCAACCAATACGAGCGCTTGATGCTCATGCACGCCCACTTCACCTTGTACAAAACCCTTCCAACCTAACTGGTCAATTAACCAAGCTGCTGCCAACTTATGCTCATTAGAGCCTATTGCGTATGCCACAAGTCCCGGCCACTGACGGGCTAAGGTTTTCATTTTACTATCGCTGACGATAGGATTCTTAAAAAAGCTGCCAACGTTAGGGATATCTTTTGGATCTGGCAATTTAGCGCTGCGAATGTGGATCACTGCATCTCTTACTTGTTGGGGAGACGCTTTAGCGGCTACTTCACCAGACAAGACTTTAATAGTGTCTGCAATAATGCCATAGCCAACTTGTGGTTTATGATTAAGACTTAAACGTAATTGGATTTGGGTGATGATCCAACATTGATGGCGTTTAAATATACTGTCTCTGTAACCAAATTCGCAATCCACCGCAGCCAGGGTAAATGCTTTTCCCGTATCAAAGTCAAACACTTCAACACTTTCTAGGGTGTCCTTGAGCTCTACCCCATAAGCGCCAATATTTTGTACCGGAGCGGCACCAACTTGCCCCGGTATTAATGATAGATTTTCAAGCCCACTAGCACCTCTTAGTAATGACTCTGCAACCAAAAGATCCCAATCATAACCCGCTTGCACAATTACAGTAAAATGATCCATTGGCTCAGTTGATGCAGCCTCGACTGGCCAGAATACTTGATTCATGGACATAAACATTACTAACCCTTCAAAATCTTGGGTTAATACTAAGTTACTTCCACCGCCTATGAGTAGCCACGGACACTTTTGATCAAGACAAAATTTGCGTACAGCATCCAAATCATACAGGTCATTAATGCAGACAAAATAGGCAGCTTTAACATCTAAACTGAGGGTGTTATAAGGTTTAAGGCTAACATCGTATTGCAGATTCATTAAGATTCCAACACTGCTGCATTAAGAGAAGCGCGCACTCGCATTAGATCTTCAGGTGTGTCTATCCCAGCAGGTATGCCCTCAGACGCTAAGTCCACATGGATACCTTCACCGAAGTGCAAAGCTCTAAGCTGTTCAAGACACTCAATATTTTCATAATTCGTCTGTGGCCAACTCACATAACGGTGCAAAAATCCCACCCGATACGCGTAGAGGCCAATGTGACGTAAGTACACATTTTTTTGTGCTTGCTTAGCATCAACTTGATTCCATTTTCTATCCCAAGGCAGAGGCGCTCGGGAGAAATACATCGCCATATTAGCGTCATTACGAACTATTTTGACTGCATTAGCATCAAACACCTGTTCAATATCGTCTATGGCCTCAGCTAAAGTAGCAATAGACGCATGGGACTGGCACTGCAGGTTACTGGCGACTTGATTAATTAAACTCGGGGGTATAAATGGTTCATCACCTTGCACATTAACTATGATGTGATCATCGGCCAAAGACAAATATTGAGCAACCTCTTGCAATCGATCAGTGCCTGTGGAGTGATCTTGACGCGTCATGATCACTTGCTCGCAGAACTCCTTTGCATGGTACAAAATATCGGCATGGTCTGTAGCGATGTAAACTTGGGATGCATCACTCTTGCATGCTTGCTGGTAAACTCGTTGCAGCATACTTAAACCACCGAGATCCAATAACGGTTTACCTGGTAAACGACTAGATTGAAAGCGTGCAGGAATAACCACTGAAAATGCCATTAAGCTTGCTTCTCTTCATCTGTAAGTGGCCTTGCTTGAGCCTCTAACAAAACAGGGATGCCAGCATCAATAGGGTAAGCTAAGCCACTAGCTGGGCAAAATAGTTCATTGGTATGGGCATGATAAAATAGCTGGCCGTGGCTCACAGGGCAGGCGAGAACTTCTAATAATTTCTTATCCATGGGGATCCTTATTTTATGGATTAGTGTGGTTAGGTTTTAAACCTAACTTTAATAACAGCGCATCAATTTGCGCAGGTGCTATGGTTAATGATTGAGTTGCATATAACCACTGCTTAGGTGGTTGGTCACTCGTTCCTTGCGCTAACTGTCGACACTTAACTGCATCTTTAGCTGTCATGATCAGCCTACATTGGGCTAAATCGTGAGCTTTGAATAGATAATGGTCAGTATAGCCTTTGCCATGGACCTCATAGCCACGATCACGTAAGTCATCAAAAAAACGCTGAGGATGTCCTATGGCAGCAACTGCATCAATAATTTGATTGGTATCAGGCCAAGGCACAATTTCATCATCACTCACCCGCCTTAATCGCTCCAATTGAGGTTCAATGTTGCACACAAGTTGATCTGGCATATGTTGCTGTAATTGTTTGCCCACTTTGCTATCGGCCACCCCAGTGATAAATACCTGGTCTACCTGAGTGAGCCTAATGGGCAGCTCTCTAAGGGGGCCTGCTGGGATACACAAACCATTTCCAAGGCCACGCTTGCCGTCAATTAAGCACCATTCTACGTCACCTTTAATGGCACTATGCTGCAAACCGTCATCACTGATGACTAAATCAAATTGTTTCTGCTTTGCCAGCCACGCAATACTGGTTTTACGGCACCATCCCACAACAACAGGCACCTGCGTTAACTGGCTCAATAACAAAGGTTCATCACCCACCATATGGGCACTATCCCCTGCACTCACACAATGAGGTCCTGCTCCTATCTTACCACCATACCCACGGCTGATAATTGCACACCGCAAGCCTTGCTTTTTTAAAGCTGCGACTAAGGCCACTACTAATGGCGTTTTACCAGTACCACCAATGGTAATATTGCCGATCACCACTAAGGGTAGCGGATTTTTCCCTACCTTAGGTTGTCTTGCAAGGTGCCAAGTCCTGAGCCATAAATACAGACTAGAGAAAGGTTGCAGTAAATATAACCACCAGGCACCCCTATACCATGCGTTGAGTATCTTTTGTGTCACCTTTGTTCCATATTGCGCTTGCACCTAGTGAACGTTTGTTTGCCATGTAGCTATCAAATAGCTGGTCTGAAGCTGATTTTGGACATAGCGCCACTTAATTGAGTAATGCATACCTTGACGTGCTCATTATAACCCACACCAGAACGCTATCAAGCACTTATATCAAACCCTTGTGTGCAGCTCACTTCACTAATCTAGGGCTCATCTAGGGTGAACCTAAGGTGAAAACGGCAGCACTTGATATTCACCATTAGGGTTAAACACCATCTTTATTTGGCCGTGGCGCCCTGTGTTATACCACTGACTACCCTGTTCCCAATATGCCTTGGTTTTATTTTTATGAGGGTGGCCATAAGGGTTATTTTTTCCTGCAGACACTAACACATATGCTGGCCTTACATGAGTCAGAAAGGCTTCGGTAGATGAAGTTTTACTGCCATGGTGAGGTGCAATTAGTACCTCACTCGCCAATAAAGTCAAATCTAGTTTATCAATCATTTCTAGTAGCTTGCCTTCCCCCTTAGCTTCAATATCTCCAGTAATTAATACCTGACGTCCAAAAACATGGAGTAATATGACACAGGAGGCATTATTACCCTGCAAGCCTTGTTCGGCTAAAGCAATTTGGCGCCACAGAAGTTGACTAGAGCTATCTTGCCAAAGATTTTGCCAAGCTGTGCTGGCGCATCGACTGGTGTTTGCGACTGTAGAGCCCAAGTTCTGTTCGCGTTTTAAGTTACGCTCAGAGGGCAATAGGAGTCGCTGCACGGTTTGTTGCTGCAATAAAGTTTCTAGACCACCACTATGGTCCATATCCCAATGACTGATTACGACTAGGTCAAGTTGCTGGACCCCCTCCGAACGCATCTCGGGCAAGATCACAGCATCAACAAAATTAAAACCACTAAGGTAATAATTACCCACATCATAAAGCATATTGTGTTTGCCTTGGCGCACCCACACACTCAAGCCCTGGCCCACATCTAGTAGCGTGATGACCACAGGCAACTCATTAAGGCGTGCATATTTAGGGGCGTTAATTTGCAAGACTTCAAGAGTTTTAAAAAGCACCAGAGGCATCAGCAATAGCAATAGTGGCCAATGCCATCGTCTCATTAAAAGGCACAGCAAGGCGACCATAAATATAGATACAAATATGGCAATAGGCAGTTGGCCGATAAAAACCGTTGCCCATGCTAGGCTTGCGACAGTTTCAAGCCCTTCCCATAGCACTGCAAAGGTCACATCGATACCCATAAAAAAAACTGGATCAAGAGGCGTAAATATTGCCGTAATACTAATCAGTAGTAGGGCTGGAATAAACAATAAACTAAAAAGAGGTACTAAGAATAGGTTTACTAAGGGGCTAACCAAGCTTATATTACCAGTCCCTATGGCAATCACCGGCAATACCAACAAAGACAAGGCTGCTTGGGCAGCAAACAACGGCATGATTCGATGTCGCCAACCTTGGTTAGAAGACCCATACCATACTAAACCTAAGGCCAGAACGGCGGTGTAAGATAACCAAAATCCTAGACTAAACGCGCTTAACGGTTGTAAGACTAAGGTCACAAAAAAGGCGATAAATAAGCGCTGGGTAAAACTCAACTGTAAGCCCCACATCAAACCCCACATGAGACCAACGAGCATTATAACCGCACGTTGAGCAGGTAACCCAAAGCCACTCAGTAGCGCGAAACCAATAGCTGCTCCAAGACCAACCCAAGCACCTACTCGAAGACCCAAACTACTGTTAATACCAAAAGGAAATGTTAATAGACGCATCAATAGCATGACTAACCCAGCCACTAAACCCACATGGAGTCCAGAAATGACCAGCAAATGGGTAGTGCCAGAAGCAGCTAAAACTCGCCATTGCTGTGCACTTAAAGCTGATGTCTGCCCCAACATAAGAGCCCCCCAAAGCGCGACAGACACAGACGACATGGCATGTATTTCAGCAAAGTCTTGGATACGCTGCCATAGGCTTTGACGTAGTTTATCCAAATGTAATTTCGGCCAGTTCCAGCTATTGCAAGCACCCCCAGTAGCAAGCCATTGTTTCACATACCCAGACGCCACTTGCCCCCTTAACTGACGCCACCGCACATAATCGAAATGCTCTGGGTTTTGTAAGTTTTTTGGCCCTTTTAAACGCACGATCAGCTCTACTTTACGACCCATTAAATACCCTAGACCCAAGGCTTGGTCGAAACCATTTAGTTGAGGCTGAGCAGCCTTTGCAAATGGGTAAATCGTCACTTTCACATTGCTACCTAACACTTGTGGTCTAGCTAAATAAGTGGGTTTAGCAGGCTTATGCATTTGCAGTGAGGGGATATCGATTTGTGCATTACTTAACATCAGGCTGAGGCCAGCCTGACTCCTACTTAACCCTGTCACACAAGCCTCCATCCGCAGGTCTTTGCGCGCCCATGGGAGGGGGTATTGAATGGAAATAAGTTGATACTGAAGAACACTGGCTAGCAAAAAAACTAACAGCGCTGTCATCGCTTTGCGGCGGGTATAACCGAATAAAAGTCCAACCAATAAAAGGATGATTAGATAAAGGCTATTTATAAATCCAAATTGCGCCCAACCCAGACACCAAAAAAATAACAAAAACAAACCATTAATATACATAAAGTCTCATCCTTGAGCACCCTAAACCTTGGTTTAGTTTGTATATAAGCGCATAATTAGCAGGTTAAGGCTTACGCTCGAAATCAACGCCTTTCCTCCCACTTAGAATAAGGTTAGTACATGCCGCGTAAGTTTTTCAAACGCATTAGCCCAGATCCAAAAAAACTGAGCCAATATCAGTCGCTGAGATGGTTAAATAGGGTAATGCACGATACAAAATTGTGGGGATTCAAACGCACAAGTGTGGCTAGGGGCTGCGCTATAGGCCTTTTTTGTTGCATGATCCCTATGCCCCTACAGATGTTGCTAGCTGCTGCCATAGCCTTAGTTTGGAAAGCCAACATTCCTTTGTCTGTGGCTTTGGTGTGGGTCAGTAATCCACTCACCATGGCGCCCATACTTTATGCCAATTACAAGTTTGGAGCTTGGATGTTGCAAACTCCAGCCTACAACTTGGATTTTGAGTGGTCTAGAAGCTGGTTATTCCATCAATTACACATTCTGTGGAAACCCCTTTATGCGGGTTCTTTGGCGGGTGGGTTAATCTTAGCAGTGGTGACTTTTTTTACCGTGCAACTGCTATGGAGCTGGCAAGTAAAGCGTAATTGGCTCAAACGTAAACGTTAACGTTAACGTTATTGATATTGTTATTGGTAACGGACTAAGACACCGTCTTGTAAACTTAACTGAGAGTCTAGCTGACCCGCTAAATGAAGGTCATGAGTGACTGCCACAAACGCCGTGCCCAGATCCCCTTGGAGTTGTTTCAATAGACTCAAAGTTTGTTGAGCATTGTGCCTGTCTAAATTACCTGTGGGTTCATCCATCAGCAAACATGCGGGCTCATTAATTAATGCGCGCGCAATGGCTACACGCTGGCGCTCTCCGCCAGATAGCGCTCCAGGCCTATGCCCAACACGCTCTCCTAAACCTACCCTTTGAAGCATAGATACCGCTTTTATTTCTGCTTCAGCTGGCTTATTACCTGCCATCATATGGGGTAGCATGACGTTTTCTAAAGCACTAAATTCGGCTAACAAATGATGAAATTGGAATACAAACCCCAAGTGCTGATTGCGTAACTTAGCCGCTTGATTACCGTTCAAATCTGATAAACACTCTCCAACCACTGATACCTTCCCAGCATCGGGCTGCTCAAGACCCGCTAGCAATTGTAACAGGGTACTTTTGCCAGACCCTGAACTACCAATGATAGCCATACTTTGAGCCTCAGCCAGCTCTAAATCCAGCCCCTTGAGCACATCCACTTGAAGCTCGCCATCCTTAAACGACTTGACTAAACCAGTCGCCTGCAGAACCCAATTACTCATAACGTAATACCTCTGCTGGCTCTACTTTTGAAGCTCGCCAAGCTGGATAAAGGGTCGCCATTACGCACAGAACGAAGGACCCAATACTGATCACCAATACATCTTCAAGTTTGACTTGAGATGGAAAATAACTAATAAAATAAACTTCAGCACTGAGTACTTTAAAACCAAATATGCGTTCAGCCCAGTCCACCAAACTGGTAATATTTAACGCCAGCACAACGCCTATTAAGGTGCCCATTAAGGTGCCTAAAAATCCAATAATACTCCCTTGCACAATAAAAATACCCATAACATCCCTTTGGCTTGCCCCCAAAGTTCTCAAAATTGCGATATCAGCCTGTTTTTCAACCACAAGCATGACTAATGTGGAAACAATATTAAATGCTGCTACAGCGACTACAAGCATTAACAATAGTCCTAACATACGGCGTTCGAGCTGAATAGCTTGGAATAAACTACCATGGGTGCGGGTCCAGTCATTAGTCCAATATTGCCCAGGCAGTTTTAATGCCACTTGTTTTGCTTTTTCTGGAGCAGTAAATAAATCATCTAACTTTAAGCGCAAGCCCTCTGCCCCACCACCTAACCGTTTAAGCTTACTTGCATCAGCAATGTGCATAATAGCTAAATTAGCGTCCAGCTCAGCACCAACTTTAAAAATACCAACCAAGGTAAAACGCTTTAATCTGGGAATAATACCGGCCACAGATAACGAGGCTTCAGGTAAAAACAAAGTGACCTTGTCACCCACGCTCGCACCTAATTGACGAGCTAACAGGTCACCCATGAGAATATTAAATTCTCCCGCCTTTAAGTCTGATACAGACCCTTGTGTCATATGGTTGGGCAATATGGAGACTCTAGCTTCTGCCTCGGGCTCAATACCATGAAACAGGACAGGTTTTACCCTGCCAAAATTGCTAAACATGCCCTGGCCATGCACAAAAGGAGCCACTCCAACCACACCCTCAACCTGCATGGCCAAGGCAGCAGGTTGTTGCCAGTCCATCACCGGCTGTGCAGTTTGCACAATCGCGTGAGGCACCATACCTAAAATACGCTGCCTGAGTTCTTGATCAAAGCCATTCATTACCGACAGTACTAAAATCAGCACGGTCACACCCAGCACTAAGCCCAACATAGAGATGAGGGAAATAAAAGAAATAAAGTGATTTTGCCGCTGAGCTCGGGTGTATCTTAGGCCAACAGTCAAAGCAATGGATTGAAACATAAGTTACCTATTGGGATATAAAGACCCGCCCCGTGACAGGCTTAATCATTTTGGCTTAGTTATTAACTTGTCGTGCTCTGTTAAGGCCTAACTGAGCCGCTACACGATAGGCTTCTGCCATCGTGGGAAAATTAAAGGTATTACTCACAAAGTACTCAATAGTATTTGCGTCCCCTTTTTGATTCATGATGGCTTGACCGATATGAATAATTTCTGAGGCTCGGTCACCAAAGCAATGGATACCTAAAATCTCGTAGGTTTCACGATTAAACAATATCTTTAGCATACCCACCACTTCGCCACTAATTTGTGCTCTAGCAAGGTCTTTGAAAAAGGCTTGGCCCACTTCATAAGGTACTTTTTCTGCTGTTAGTTGCTCTTCAGTTTTACCTAACGAACTAATTTCTGGAATAGTATAGATCCCTGTCGGTACATCATCTACAAATCGAACGCCAGGCAAACCTAGCAAGTCTGTGGCCGCTGATCGGCCTTGGTCATAGGCAGCCGAGGCTAAACTGGGCCAGCCCACAACATCGCCAGCTGCGTAGATGCCCTCTACACTAGTTTGATAACGTTGATCAATTTCTAATTGACCACGACTATTGGTCTCAATACCTAAATTTTCTAGCCCCAGGTTTTTGGTATTACCAGAGCGTCCATTACAGAATAGCAGCATGTCAGCACAGATGCGTTTGCCAGACTCTAACTCTATTGATACCGCAGTGTCGTCTGCTGTGACCGTCTTATAGGTTTCATTATGGCGGATACGCACACCATTATTTCGCAAGTGATAGCTAAGTGAATCAGATATTTCAACGTCAAGAAATTCAAGCAAGTTAGCACGGTTATCAACTAATTCAACTTTTACACCTAAGCCTGCAAAAATTGAAGCATATTCAGAACCAATGACTCCTGCTCCATAAATAATCAATGAGCGTGGCGTATGCTTGAGGTTAAGTACCGTATCACTGGTATAAATGCGGTCATGAGAAAAATCTACATCCTCGGGCTCATAGGGGCTCGAGCCTGTAGCAATGACTGCCTGCTCAAAGCGTAAGTTTTCACTGCCTTCACTGCCTATAATTTCAATGTTGTTGCAGTCTAAAAAGCGAGCAAAACCAAAAAACACGTCCACACGATTACGGGCATAAAACTGTGTGTGCAGCATCACTTGTTTAGCGATGACTTCACTGGCAGTTTTGAGTACCTGAGGAAAAGAGAAGTTTTTAGGTTCACCAATGACACGGAATAAAGTATTGGTATTAAACTCAATAATTTGTTTTACAGCATGACGCAAAGCCTTAGAAGGAATCGTACCTTTGTGGGCACAGCCACCACCCACTTGATCTCGCATTTCTACCACAGCAACTTTACGACCTAATTTAGCCGCATTAATCGCCGCAGCCTCACCCGCAGGTCCAGTGCCAATAACGACTAAATCGTACTCATAACTTGCCATGTGTTTCTCTCTTTGCTGATCTTTTTTATCAGGTTACTAAAGTAGATTAAGTCATTATTGTGATCGACCCACATCATAACTATTATCATCTGATGGGGTTTGAGATATGTTATCGGCTTTGATGGCCTTTTGCTGTTCTGTTTCGCACACTTCTGGGTCGCCTTTGCACACGTCACAGGCTACGTCCATGCCTAAGGCTGTCATGCCCCCACAAGATCCTGCAATTGGCTTACCTCCCATCAACACACCGATTGCCATACCTCCAACGATTAACAGTAAGATGACAAAAGATAAAATCATAGTTTCCATTCAATTCTCCAAATAACTATCAAAGCCTGCTGTAGACTGTGCCTCAAAACCATCAGCTCTTTTCATTATAAAGTAAGCTGGCACTTGATGCATGGTAGCCCAACTTACTCCGTCTTCGCCCCCCATCACCATTAAGGCTGTCGCTAACGCATCGGCTCGAGCAGCACTCGCATCAATAACTGTTACAGAAGCCAAATTGTGAGTCACAGGTCTTAAAGTCAGAGGATTAAGGGTATGAGAATAGCGCACACCATCTTTCTCATAATAATTGCGATAGTTGCCAGAGGTTGCAACTGCCATATTATTTACCTTCACCACCTGATACACCTGTTGGGCGCCTACAATTGGGTGTTCTATGGCAATGCGCCAGGGTGATCCATCCAGCTTAAGTCCATGGGCACGCAACTCACCTCCCACCTCAACTAAATAATTATTAATGCCATGTGCCTCTAACCATAAGGCTACTGCATCAACCCCATAACCTTTGGCAATGGCAGAAAGGTCGATTGTGCTGGGCGCAAGTTTGCGCATAGCAGGTGGCTGCTGTCGCACCTGCAAAAGCTGATAACCCACCACAGGCCGCAGTGCATCAAGCGCATCTTGGCTAGGAATTTTTGCAGGTATAGGCTGAGGGCCAAAACCCCATAAATCAACTAAAGGACCTATGGTAATATCAAAAGCCCCATTGGTTTTTTCACTAAGGGATAGGGACTGGGCTACCAGAGCCGCCATTTCTGCTGGTATTGCATGCCACAGATTAACTTTGGCACCATTAAAACCACTGAGGTCAGAGGTATCCATGTAAGTCGACATACTGTCTTCAATTCGGCGCAGCTCATTGGCAACTCCCTGTGACACCTCAGGCCTATCCTCACCTTCCTTATTGACCCATTTGACCGTATAACTGGTGCCCATAGATAGACCCGTAAGGGCTTCAATTTTCGGTTCGTCAGACGCAGAACAGCCCAGCAAGACGATGAGTAATAATACCCACCATGTTGCCAGGCCGAATTTTTTTGAGAGTTTTAAGTTATCCGCCAAAATCATCTAGCATGATATTTTCGTCCTCAACACCGAGGTCTTTAAGCATTTGTACTACTGCCGCGTTCATCATCGGCGGCCCACACATGTAGAACTCACAATCTTCAGGTGCTTCATGGTCTTTCAAATAATTTTCAAACAATACGTTATGAATAAATCCAGTAAGGCCATCCCAGTTATCTTCGGGTTGCGGATCTGACAAAGCCAAATGCCAATCGAAGTTTTCATTTTCCGCCGCAAGAGCATCATATTCTTCACCATAAAAAGCCTCACGCATGCTCCGTGCACCATACCAGAAGGATGTCTTGCGCGTAGAATTTAAACGTTTTAGCTGATCAAAAATGAGTGACCGCATGGGTGCCATTCCGGCCCCACCGCCAATGAAGACCATTTCAGCTTCAGTATCTTTAGCAAAGAACTCACCAAATGGACCATAAACTTTCATCTTATCCCCTGGCTTTAAGTTGAACACATAAGAGGACATCTTACCGGCTGGGATACCGCTGCTACCTGGAGGTGGAGACGCGATACGAATATTAAATTTAACCACACCCTGCTCTTCTGGGTAATTAGCCATAGAGTAGGCCCGGATGATCGTTTCATCAACCACAGACTGATGTTGCCAAACGTTAAACTTATCCCAATCTCCCCGATACTCTTCTTCAATATCAAAGGTCTTGTAGTCAATCACATGCGCTGGGCATTCTAACTGAACATATCCACCTGCACGAAAGTCTACACTTTCGCCTGCAGGCAAACGCAAAGTGAGTTCTTTAATAAATGTAGCAACATTGGGGTTTGACTCAACAGTACATTCCCATTGCTTGACCCCAAAGACATCTTCTTCAACTTCAATCACCATGTCTTGCTTGACAGCAACTTGGCATGACAAGCGCCAGCCGTCTTTGGCTTCACGCATAGTGAAGTGACTTTCTTCAGTTGCCAACATAGACCCGCCACCATCTTTGATGATGCAACGACATTGTGCACAAGTGCCACCACCACCGCAGGCTGAAGCTAAAAAGATGCCCTGGGCAGAAAGGGTTTGTAGTAACTTATCGCCAGCCGCTACGGTAATAGATTTTTCCGGATCATCGTTAATACTAATAGTCACCGCACCCGAACTCACTAATTGGGCCCGAGCAACCAGAATGATCGCTACCAAAGAGAGAACCACTGCAGTAAACATTAAAACACCGAGGGTGATTTCGTTATTCATACGTTAATACCTTGTATAGTGCGCGTTACAATTGGATACCAGAAAAAGACATAAAACCAAGTGACATTAACCCTACGGTCACAAAGGTAATTCCTAGGCCACGGAGGCCCGCGGGGACGTCTGAGTACTTAAGTTTTTCACGAATGCCAGCAAGGGAGGCAATAGCTAACGCCCAGCCTACACCCGCTCCAAAACCATAAACCACCGATTCACCAAAGTTATAATCTCGCTCGACCATAAACAAGGCCGCTCCCATGATCGCACAATTTACGGTGATCAGGGGCAAGAATACACCCAAGGCGTTATAAAGAGCTGGCATATACTTATCAAGCAACATTTCCATGATTTGCACAATGGCTGCAATCACACCAATGTAAGAGATCAGACCCAAGAAACTTAGGTTAACGTTAGGCAGACCTGCCCAAGCAAGAGCACCATCTGCAAGGAAGTAAGTATAAATTAAGTTGTTCACCGGTACCGTGATAGTGAGCACTGCAATTACAGCAACACCAAGGCCAATAGCGGTTTTAACCTTCTTGGAAATAGCCAAAAAAGTACACATGCCCAAGAAGAATGCCAACGCCATGTTTTCTACAAACACGGCTTTGACGAATAGGCTTAAATAATCTTCAATCATTGTTTCAGATCCTATTTAGTGTGCGAGGCAAGTTTATATTCAGCGGCCTCAACTTGATCAACTTTCGCATTGCGTAGTAACCAAATGAAGCCACCAATGACAAAGAAAGCACTCGGGGGCAGCAACATGAGACCGTTGGAGTAATACCAACCACCATTAGTAACCAAGGGTAGGATTTCAAAACCAAACAAGCTACCAGAGCCTGTCAACTCGCGCACTGTCGCCACAAATAACAACACTATCGAGTAGCCTAGGCCGTTACCAATACCGTCAAAGAAAGACGGGATGGGTGGGTTTTGCATCGCGAATGCTTCTGCACGTCCCATGACTATACAGTTGGTAATAATCAAGCCCACAAATACTGACAACTGCTTGCTCACTTCATAAGCGTATGCTTTAAGCACCTGATCGACCACAATCACTAAAGAAGCAATGATGATCATTTGTACAATGATTCGAATGCTGCCAGGTACATGGTTACGGATTAAAGCAATAAAGAAGTTTGAAAACGCAGTCACCACTGTGAGTGCAATACACATAACAATGGTGACGTTCAAACTACTGGTGACAGCAAGGGCAGAACAGACACCCAAGATTTGTAACGCTATCGGGTTATTCGTAAAAATAGGCCCTAACAAAATTTCTCGTGTGTTTGACATGGTTATGCCTCTCCTACTTTAAGTTTGGCCAAGAAAGGCGAAAAGCCATTCTTACCCAACCAGAATTTAACAAGGTTGGTCACACCATTACTCGTTAATGTAGCTCCTGCTAAGCCATCCACTTTATGCATATCGCCTGTGGGGGCCTTACCCTTAATTAAACCAATGGCTGGTTCATAAGATCCATCTGCATAGACTTTCTTACCCGGCCAAAGCGCCTTCCATTTAGGATTGTCTACCTCACCACCTAGTCCTGGCGTTTCAGCATGCTCATAAAAACCTAAGCCAGAAACCGTGTTTAAATCACTTTCCAAGGCAATAAAGCCGTACAAAGTCGACCATAATCCATAACCATGAATTGGCAAAATAATGCGTTCAATGCCTTGGTCGCCTTCAACCAAGTAAACAGTGCTATACAAAGACTGCTTGCGGATGCTGGCAATATCTTGCTCACCTGTTAAAGCACGCGCTCTAGCAGGGTCTTTAGCAGCTTTACGCATGTCATATGTTGCGACATCTTCGGCTGTACTAAATAGACCCGTGCGCATATCGACTAACTTGGGTGTAATGGTGGCAAATGCCGCATCTAAATTACCATCAATGACTTCAATACCAGCCGCAGCCAAGATGTTCATTTTCTTTTCATTAATTGCGTTAGCTTGCTGCTTATCTCGCAACATAACCGCTGCCGCAGAAACAATGACAGAACAAACCACACACAGCACTAAGGCCACCAAAACAGTCCTTGAGACCGAATCTTTTAAATTAGACATGACGTGCAACCCTCCGCTTAATATTTGCTTCGGTGACATAGTAGTCAATCAAAGGGGCAAACAAATTGGCAAACAAAATGGCCAACATCATACCTTCAGGAAAGGCTGGGTTAAGTACACGAATCAATACCACCATGATGCCAATCAAAATCCCAAAGTACCACTTGCCCGTGTGTGTCATAGATGAAGACACAGGGTCTGTGGCCATAAAAATCATACCAAAGGCGAAACCACCCAATACTAGGTGCCAATAAAATGGCAAGGCAAATAGTGGGTTAGTGTCAGAACCTATCAGATTGAGTAAAAAGCTCATGGCTATCATGCCTACCATGACACCAGCCACAATGCGCCAAGCCGCGATACGGGTCCACAGCAGCACTGCACCACCTGCAAAAATAGCTAAGGTAGAAACTTCACCTACAGAACCTTGAATATTACCAATAAACGCATCTGCCCAAGTAATACCTGCATCGGCCATAGCAGCAACACCACCTGCGTTAGCTAGACCCAGTGCAGTGGCACCAGAAAAGCCGTCCACCGCAGTCCATACAGCATCACCCGACATTTGGGCTGGATAGGCAAAGTACAAGAATGCACGGCCTGTAAGGGCCGGATTCAAGAAGTTCATACCTGTGCCACCAAATACTTCCTTACCCACAACCACACCAAAGGTAATGCCTAGGGCGGCTTGCCATAGGGGTATGTCTGGAGGAAGAATCAGAGCAAATAATATAGAAGTGACAAAGAAGCCTTCATTAATTTCATGGCCGCGCACAGATGCAAACAAGACTTCCCAGAAACCACCAACTAAAAACACCACCATATACACAGGTAGCCAATACGAGGCTCCCAGCATCATATTGTCCCATACACTTGCTGCATCAAAGCCAGCAATAGTATCCACTAGACTCCCACGCCAACCTTCAGCTTGGACCATGCCCATCGCTTCCATGGCTGTGTTAGCTTGATAGCCCAAGTTGTACATACCAAAAAATATAGCGGGAAAGGTACATAACCACACGGTAATCATCATCCGTTTAAGATCGATACCATCACGTACATGGGCACCGGCCTTGGTGACGTAGCCTGGGGTGTAAAAAATGGTGTCCGCAGCCTCATACAAGGCATAAAACTTTTCATACTTACCACCTTTATGGAAGTGGGGCTCCACGGAATCTAACATGCTACGTAAATTCATGATCAGCACTCCTTCTCAATACGAGTTAGAACATCACGCAAAATAGCGCCATACTCATATTTGCCAGCACAGGTATAGGTCATCAAGGCCAGATCAGCTTCTTCAAGTTCCAGGCAGCCAAGCTCTTGTGCATTCACGATATCACCCACTACTAAACTTCTCAGAAGCTGCGTTGGCAGAATATCTAAGGGCATAAGGCGTTCAAATGTACCAACAGGGACCATTGACCGTTGCGAACCATTAGTAGAGGTATTAAGTGCCACTTTTTTTGCCCGATCGAACGAAGACAGAAAAATATTCAACATCGAGTGTTTCTTGCGGCCCGTGCTCATCCAACCCATAAATTCCCGTTTTTTACCTTCTTCAAGCACTGTGATTTGGTTGTTATAACGGCCTAAAAACGCCGTAGGACCAAAGGCTGTAAAACCACCCAATACAGAACCCGAAATAATTCGGTTGTCGAACTCGCCCTGCTTAGTTTCACCGGCTAAAAGATCTTTGGTAGACGCACCTAGGCGCGTGCGAACTAAGCGTGGCTTGGTTACCATAGGACCAGCCACAGCGACAATACGCTCTGTAGGCAATGCGCCTGTGGCAAAAAGTTTTGCGAAGGCAATGACATCTTGGTAACCCACCACCCAAACGGTCTTGGTAGCATTCACAGGATCCAACATATGAATGTGTGTTGAGGCTAAGCCCGCAGGATGAACTCCTCCAAATCGTTCAACTTCAATACCATCAACCTCTGGCACTTGCGTTGCTGCAGCTGCACAGACGAAAACTGGGCCATCAGTGAGCTTAGTCAATAATTGCAAGCCTTGCGCAAAGGCATCTTGCTCAGTAGCTATAATAGGCGCTGGGTCTGCAGCTAACGGATGCGTGTCAATGGCGGTAACAAAAATAGAGCGAGGTTTGCTGTCTATGGCAGGTACTTTACTAAATGGTCGCGTGCGCAGAGCAGACCATAAACCAGAAGCCTGCAGGTTAGCAGCAACTTGTTCACCTGTTAAGTGAGCCAACTCATCCGCAGCACATGTAGCAAACTCGATGGCGGCATCACCATCAACGTCGATTACCACCGATTGGAGCACGCGCTGGGCGCCACGGTTAATTGCACTTACCACACCAGCAGCAGGCGCCGTAAAATTAACACCCACTGTTTTCTTATCAGAAAAAAGCACCTGTCCGAGTTTCACTCGATCACCTACTCTGACTAGCATAGTAGGCTTCATGCCCACATAGTCAGTACCGATCACAGCCACTTGGCTCACCGCTGCTGCATCTTCGATGCTTTGCTGTGGAGCGCCAGACAATGGCAGATCCAGACCGCGTCTGATCTTGATCATAAGTCGTACCCAATTGAGAGTTGTTGGTTAGCTTTAGGGATTATTGCGCAGGAAATACCACACACAACTAAAGCCCTTAAAAAAATCGGCTTTATTATACGAAAATTCGCAAAATTTTTCCAGCCTTCTAACAAAAAAGGCTACCCTTTGGCAGCCTTTTTTATCACCTTAGTCACTTGACTTTCAATGACATAGCATAAATCGTCACTTTAAGGCGCAAACCGCTGAGGCTGCTATCTAATCTTCGATAGGAAATGCAGGCAGGGCGGTGTTGGTAACATGCTGCAACATACGAATCACCTGGCAAGAATAGCCAAATTCATTATCGTACCAAACATAAACAACACAATTTTTCTTACCCGTGGCCACTGTGGCTAAACCATCAACCACACCCGCAGCACGAGAACCCACAAAGTCACTTGAAACTGCTTCAGGAGAATCGGTGTAATCAATTTGTTTTTGCAAATCAGAGTGCAGCGCCATATGACGCAGATAATCATTTAACTCTTCGCGTTCAACTTCAGTTTCTAGGTTTAGATTGAGAATGGCCATAGAAACATTGGGGGTCGGAACTCGAATAGCGTTACCCGTCAGTTTACCTTCTAATTCGGGTAAGGCTTTAGCCACCGCTTTGGCTGCACCCGTCTCTGTAATCACCATATTTAACCCCGCAGCACGCCCGCGACGATCACCTTTGTGGTAGTTGTCAATAAGGTTTTGGTCATTAGTATAAGCATGCACGGTTTCAACATGCCCATTAGCCACTCCATACTTATCATTCAAAGCCTTCAAAATGGGTGTAATGGCATTCGTGGTGCAAGAAGCTGCTGACAATATTGTATCTGTGTCGTCGATGTCGTTTTGGTTAACCCCCATCACAACATTTTTAATGCCCTTACCAGGGGCCGTTAACATGACCTTTGACACGCCATTGGCTCGCAGGTGTAAAGATAGCCCATCTTCATCACGCCATTTTCCTGTATTATCAATCACTACAGCGTTACTGATACCATAGTCAGTATAATCTATGGCATCGGGTGAACTCGCATAAATCACCTTAATCACATTACCATTAGCAATCAGAGCATTGTGTTCTTCATCCACAGTAATCGTGCCCTGGAAAGTTCCATGCACAGAATCGCGCCGCAACAGACTCGCCCGTTTAGCAAGATCGTTGTCACCACCCTTACGCACCACAATAGCTCGTAATCTCAAGCTTTGGCCGCCACCCGTTTTATCAATCAACAAACGAGCTAGCAAGCGGCCTATGCGGCCAAAACCATACAGCACCACATCGGCTTGGGTTTTAGCACTATCTTTGTTCACCGCACCTTTTAAAGCATCAGCCACATAACTTTCCAAACTTTGACCCTTGCCATGGTCTCGGAAACCAATAGCCAACTTACCAATGTCCACATGCACGTTCGATAAAGGTAACGCTTGCAGCACCTCAACCACTGGAAAAGTCTCGTGCACAGATAGATTAGTGTGTTCTAACATGCGCGCAGCACGATGAGATTTTAGAATACTAATGACAGAGCGATTGACAACAGAGCGGCCAAATACAGACACTTCAACGTTATTCTCTCGATACACTTTGCCAATCAAGGGGATCATGGCTTCGGCTAATGCTTCACGTTCTTTCCAGTCTGAAAACACTTGTTCTTGGCTCACAATGAGTCCCTTTTTATGCCGGTCAAAGGCGGTTTAGATTCGGTTCAGGCGGCTAACCTTTAATTTCCCGTTGTTGGGAGCGCGTATTATCGTAGAAATAGGCAATTTTGGCAAATGGCTAAGGCATATCTTTAGTATTAATTGAAGCGACAAGGTTAAACCTATTGTGCCTTAGTCAAACTGCAAAACTGAGGGGGTTGTAAACTGATTTCAAACCAACTAATCAGGTTGTACATACTATAAACGGGCATACCCGTTGCAGCAGCAATGTTTGCTGCATAGGGCACCATATTAGTGCATTCCAGCACTAGAGCACCGATACTTGGGTCTGACTTAACCAGCGCCAGGGCCGCGTTTACATTATCTTTTCTTGCCAGGTCAACATCAAGTACAGATTCGTCATTAAGAATGCAACGGCTAAACTCTAACCCACCCTCTGTGGTGCCTATTGGCGTGTCCAGCGGCACCTTGGCAGCACGCAGATAGTCTGTAGTGAGCGCTGAAGCAGAAATGGTGATAATAGCTGCGCGCTTCCCCTCAGGTAAAGTGGCATTAACACTGGCAACCTGCATGAGGGATGACGTTAATACGGGCACACCCAGTACCTTAGATAACTTATCCTGGTATATAGACAAGAAGCCACACGTAGTGGTGATGCCAGACACCCCCTGAATAACTAATCGCTGCCCGGCCATAATGAACTGATCTAACAAATCCTCCCCACGACAAACTACCGCCTGTGGCGTCGCTTTGGGCACCACTTCGATTGCAACATCAAACCCCCAAGTATTGGGATTACCAACATCTCCATAAATACGTGGAAACTGTGAGTCAAGCATAAGAATACCAATCGTAGGCCGCATAACATCCCTTACTCCCGTGCTTTAATAGATTTACAGCTAGCCCCAAGGTGGACTTCAAGCTGACTTAGAAATGCTTGCCCAGTGTCAGATACAGGCCTACTTTTTGAGGTTATAATAGCCACATCTAAATTGACACTTGGTGCAAACGGACGAGTGACAAACCTGCCTGAAGAATTATTACGAAGAGAAATTTGGTCGACTAAACCAACCCCCATACCCTCTTTAATAAAACTCAACTTATTAGCAAATAAATGCGTGTGCACCACCGGATTCCAGTGCGCCCCAACGCTCATGAACGCTTCCTTGGCTCGCCGTGTAACCATATGTTGAGGCCCCATTATAATTAGTGGCTCTCCAGACAGTAAATCTGGCGTCAATACTTCATGAGACGCTAGACGGTGGCCGCTAGGGATTGCACACAGGGTTTCAATTTGAAACACAGATGTATTAAACAGCCCCAAAGATACTGGCATCTCACTCACACCTATTTCAAATAGGCCAACATCAATCCATTCTTGGATTTTCTGTGAGTATTGAGATTGAAATGACACCGAGATATTTTCGTATTGCTTTGAAAACTGCGCAATCTGTGATTGCATAAACCCAAATGACAAAGCGTGAATAGACGCAATTTGCAACTTACTCGTCTGTTTATTTTGTAAATCAATCACTGATTGCTCTACATGAGCCAGACCTCTTACTAAGGTATCAATTTCGTTATATAAAACTAAACCTTCATTAGTAGGTATCAGCTTCCCTTTAAGTCGGTTAAACAACTTCAGTTGACAGGTATGTTCTAACTGACTCAATAAGTTTGAAACGCCCGGTTGGGAAATATTCAATTGCTCAGCCGCACCCGACACCGTTCCAGACTCAACAACCTTATGAAGGGCTTGTAATTGACGAAACCGTAGATTCATAAATTCATCACTTAAACTTATAGGTATTGAATAAATTGATATTGGAAATGATACCATTGATTAGCGATACTGGGTAATCATATAACTCGGGGCCATTACATTGGTGAAAAAAATCAAACGTGTTGCCATCATAGGTAATGGCATAATAGGCATTGCTACTGCTATATGGCTACAACGATTAGGTCATCAAGTTATCCTTATTGATAAATCGAGCCCAAATTTACGTGCTAGCTATGGCAATGGTGGCGTACTGGCTTCGTGCTCTGTGGTCCCCATCAACAGCCCAGGATTAGTGACAAAAGCACCGAGGATGCTGCTTGATCCTGATGAACCCTTATTTATAAAATGGCTTTACTTACCCAAAATGCTACCTTGGTTATGGCAATATTTACGTCGCGCAAACGCTAAACATTGCCGCCTAACTGCTGCTGCACTGCACCCATTAGTATCAAACAGTATCGGCAATCATCAAGCTATGGCTGAAGGTACTGGGGCCGAGAGGTTCATTATTCCTAGCGACTACCTTTACGTATATAAAAACCGCAAACACTTTGAAAGTGACGCCTTCGGTTGGTCACTCAGGTCTAAACATGGCATAAAATGGACCGAGCTTAATGGTACAGAGCTTTCCACCTATGACGATTGTTTTGCCGACAGTTTGACGTTTGCAGCAAAGATGGATAATCATGGAAGAATCAGCGATCCAGGAGCATATTTACACGCCTTAGAGCAGCATGTAATCGACCAAGGGGCCATAAAGATCAATGGATGCTTTGAAGATGTTGAATACCAAGACAACGAACTCAACGCTGTCATCATTGACGGGAAGAAGACACTATGCGATGTAGCTGTTTTGGCCACTGGCGCCTGGTCTAAAAAGCTGACTGCTAAACTTGGAGTTAACGTTGCTCTGGAAAGCGAACGGGGTTACCACATTGACCTCTGGCACCCTAACCTCATGCCTAAAGCGCCAGTAATGGTCGCTGGCGGTAAGTTTGTGATCACCCCAATGAAAGATAGGTTAAGACTTGCTGGTATTGTTGAATTCGGTGGATTAAATGCGCCGTCATCGGCAAAAGCCTTCAATTTATTGCGCAACAGCATCAAACATGCTATTCCTAAATTAACATGGAGCCATGAAAGTGAATGGATGGGGCACCGTCCAGCACCCTCTGATTCAATCCCTATTATAGGAGAAGTGGCTCAAAAACCTGGTGTTTTTTTAGGGTTTGGCCACCACCACATCGGCTTAACCAGCGGTCCTAAAACAGGCTGGCTGCTAGCCCAAATAATTAATGGAAATATGCTGCACGAAGACGTTAGCATTTATTCCCCAAATCGCTTCGTTTAAGAAGCATTATTATAATAATAAATAAAAGGAAACGTATTATGACCTCAATTAAAAAACTACTCACAGCCACCACCTTATTAGCGGCTATGTCTGCGCCAGCAATGGCCGCGCAATGGGACATGCCTATGGCTTATGCATCAAGTAATTTCCACTCAGAAATGGGAGTAGTATTTGCAGACAAAGTGCGAGACTACACCGGTGGTGAAGTAGACATTACGATACACGCGGGAGGCTCACTGTTTAAAGGTGGTGAAATAAAACGTGCTGTACAAACAGGCCAAGCCCCTATTGGTGAGCGTTTTATGTCTGCCCATGCAAACGAATTACCCATTTTAGGGTGGGATAACATACCATTTTTAGCCACCACTTACGCAGCCAATGACAAACTTTGGGCCACTGCAAAGCCTTATGTCAACAAAGCTTTGTCAGCACAAAACTTAGTGGCTTTATACACCTGTCCATGGCCAGGGCAAGGGTTCTATTTTAAGAAAGAAGTAAAATCTAGTGCCGATACACAAGGTATTAAATTCCGTTCATACAACTCTGCAACCGCAACCTTTGCAGAAGAGTTAGGTATGATTCCAGTACAAATTGAAGCAGCCGAACTAAGCCAAGCGTTGGCAACTGGCGTAGCGGAGTCCTTTATTTCATCAGGTTCGACAGGTTACGATCGTAAAGTATGGGAAAGCTTGTCTCATTACTACAAGGTTAACGCTTGGTTACCGCGTAACTACGTGATGGTTAATAAAGGGGTTTGGGATGGTTTAGATTCCACCACTCAAGGTCAAGTTCAAAAAGCAGCCGATGAAACGGGTGCAGCATGCTCTACCAAATCACAAGCGCTTGCCAATTGGTACTTTGAGCAACTGTCATCTAATGGCATGAGCGTTGAAGATGCTAGTCCAGTATTCTTGTCTGAGCTAAAGGCTATTGGTGTCAAAATGACAGCAGACTGGTTAGCTAACGTCGGTAGTGATGGCCAAGCCATTCTAGACTCGTATAACGCACAGTAGCTCCAATTGAGTCAAACTAGTGGCGGGAACCTCCGCCGCTCATTTTTTATTGGAGAATACAATGAATGATTGGTCACCTGTTTTAGGCGTACCTTTGTGGATTTTGTTGTTCGTATTACCCTCAATCGTTTGCCTTGCTGCTCTGCTAAAGCCCAAGGTATTACGCTCGTGGCTCACCCCTATTTGGCCCTGGTTAGATAAGCTATACCGTTTATCTGGACTGATAGCTTCTTGTTTTATGGTGTTGATTTTAATACTTATTGTGGCGCAAATGATCGCTAGATGGAGTAACGTTGCCTTTCCAGGGTCAACTGAATTTGCAGGTTACGCAATGGCCTGTACCTCTTTTTTTGCCCTCGCTTATGCACTAACAACAGGTACTCATATTCGAGTTTCAGTACTATTAAATTGGAATGACTGGCTCAAGTTTAGACTTGATGCTTTAGCAATGTATGTTGCCGCATTTATTGCCACTTACTTTGCCCGTTATGCCATTAAAACTAACCAACTCTCTGCCATGCTCAACGACACAACTCAAGGACAAGATCAAATTCCTCAATGGGTGGTTAATGTTGTTTCTATGTTTGGTTCATGGCCTACAGCATGGGGTGATATTTGGAGTCAATCTGCTAACGTCTGGATCTATACCCCTATGTGGCTGCCACAGATTGCCATGTCAATTGGTTCTGTATTATTAGCTATTGCGGTATGGGATCATTTAATGAGATTGCTTGTCACCAGAGAATCTCAAATACAAACGGAGTCAATAGAATGAATGAGCTCTACGCAGTAGGCATATTTTTGCTGGTTTTGTTTACTTTGTTAGGCGGTTCTGTTTGGATCGGACTTGCGCTCATGGGTGTGGCTTGGGTAGGCATGGAATTATTTACCGTGCGCCCTGCAGGTGATGCAATGATCACTACTATTTGGACAGGTGCTTCGAGTTGGACCTTAACCGCTCTACCCTTATTTATTTGGATGGGAGAAATATTGTTCCGCACCCGCTTATCCCAAGATATGTTCAAAGGGCTAGCGCCATGGATGAGCTGGTTGCCTGGTGGTTTACTCCACACCAACATTGTGGGCTGTACTATTTTTGCTGCCGTGTCCGGATCCTCTGCAGCCACATTGACCACTGTTGGAAAAATGTCTATCCCAGAACTTCGTGCTAGGAACTACCCAGAATATATGATCATTGGCACCCTAGCAGGCGCTGCAACTTTGGGTTTAATGATTCCACCCTCATTAACCTTGATTGTATACGGTGTTACCATCAATGAATCCATTACCAAGCTATTTATGGCGGGTATTTTTCCAGGTCTAGTGCTTGCTGGATTGTTTATGAGCTACATTGTTTTGTGGCACTATTTTAGTAAAGGCCAACGGCCTGACCCAGAACCTTCAATGAAATTTGTGGACATGGTAAAGAATAGTCGCTTTCTTATTCCTGTACTCTTACTAGTGTTTGCAGTGATTGGGTCCATGTACCTGGGTTACGCTACAGCCACAGAAGCCGCTGCTGTTGGTGTTGTAGGGTCATTAACTTTAGCCGCAGCTCAGCATTCACTAAACTGGGATACATTTGTTGCTAGCCTGCTAGGTGCCACAAGAACATCAGCAATGATTGCATTGATACTCATGGGTGCTGCATTTTTGTCTCTGTCTATGGGGTTTACTGGTATCCCAAGGGCATTAGCCGCTTTTATTGACAGCATGAGCTTGTCACCTTTGGTGCTGATTATGGCATTGACTGTATTTTATATTATATTAGGCATGTTTTTAGATGGTATTTCATCCGTGGTGCTCACTATGGCCATTGTTGAACCAATGATCCGCCAAGCAGGTATTGACGTAATCTGGTTTGGTATTTTTATTGTTGTGGTCGTAGAAATGGCGCAGGTAACCCCACCAATTGGGTTCAATTTGTTCGTCTTGCAAGGCATGACTAAACATGAAATTTCTTACATCTCTAAAACAGCCCTGCCTATGGTGGGCCTGATGGCGCTAATGATTGTAATTCTAGTGATGTGGCCTGAACTAGCCACGTGGCTGCCTAATAATATACGGGGTCGATAATCCCCCAAAAAAGACCCAAGAGCAAAAGCAATGAATCGTGATTTCGCAGAAGCTAAACCAATGTCAATCGATGATATTCCAGTCATCGATTTTGCACCGCTAATGTCACAAGGCAACCTTAAAGCAGTATCCAAGCCTTTGATGCTGGCAGCTTTAAACACCGGGTTTTTTTATATAAAAAATCATGGTATTGACCCAAAAGTTATACAAGCAGCGCTCGCTGCGTCCAAACGTTTTTTCCACTTAAGTCACGAAGAAAAGACCATTGTGTCGGTTAATACTAGTCAAAGAGGATGGCTAGGGCCAAAAATGGCCACATTAGACGGGGCAAAAACTCACGATCTAAAAGAAATATTTTTTACCGGCCCAGAAATCTGGTCTAATGAAATGTGGGCCAAACGATGTCAAACACCTCTTATCACGCACAACTTGTGGCCCAGTTCGCTACCCGAACTACAAGGTGGCCTTCTAGCGTATTATAATGCGACCTGCTCGCTTGGCAGGCAGGTACTTAAAGCAATCGCTATTGGTTTAGGAGAAGATTCTGATTTTTTTGACCAGAGGTATACTAACCCATTAGCTCGCAGCCAGTTGGTGTACTATCCGCGCTCAACCCAACAAGACGAAGATGAAGAACGTTTTGGCGCCGCCCCTCATACCGACTTTGGAGTCATAACGCTGTTGTATCAAGATGATAACGGAGGCCTTCAGGTGCTCAATAAACAACAAGAGTGGGTTGAAGCAAAACCTATTGAAAATACATTTGTATGTAACATTGGCGACCTACTCCAACGCTGGACCAATGGGTATTTATCTTCAAACTTGCATCGGGTCATTAATCGATCTAGTAACGAACGTTTTTCTATGCCCATCTTTTTTGACCCAGATGCCGACACCGTTATTGACCCTAGTGACTTCAAAAAATTTGCTAATGATGTATCGCACTACCCACCTATAAAAGTAGCTGATTACATTCACGCTAAGAATACCAAAGCGTTCGCGCAATATAATCAACCACAAGATAAATAACCTACAACATCACTTTTTATAGTCCATTTGCAGTCTTTTAATGCAAGTTAAAACGTAAGCCACTACAATGCTGAGTATTTTTTGCCTTTACGGCCAGCGCCTTAGGACTCTTGAGTGTTATTAAAACCTACCTATATACCCTCTACAATCGGTCATAAGTCCAATTGGGGCCAAACCCATGGTGCGACCTCTGCCTTGGCCATTGCTGAAGCGGCTCAATCTCATCAAGGACCCATTCTCA
>Ga0209502_10000073_pt1 | contig 105018 bp, 96 predicted proteins | sample ArcticOcean_MG_C_10_FD_187442 | JGI IMG/M metagenome (GOLD analysis project Ga0209502, IMG submission 187442) | Marine microbial communities from western Arctic Ocean - ArcticOcean_MG_CB11_90 (SPAdes) (version 2) | ecosystem: Environmental > Aquatic > Marine > Oceanic | place: Arctic Ocean... | reverse complement strand
AGGCTCGGCAACTCCGTATGCATGGCGACGTTGCAATAGGGGTGCGGAACGATTCCGGACCCCGTTACCCTCGCCTCGTACGCCCCAGTAGCCCAATTGGCAGAGGCAACGGTCTCAAACACCGTCCAGTCTCGGTTCGAGTCCGAGTTGGGGCACGCAAGTTCTCGATTGTTCAATCGCTCTGCCACAGTGCAGCGATGGACCCACTCATCGGACGCCGGACCTGGCGCACGGCCGAACCCATCCACTCAGCGATCTACTTCGTGCCCGAGGCAACGGAGGAATACGCAGCGATTGGTTTCGACGGCTGGATGAGTGGCTACTTCCCTTCGCGAAGTGCCCCGATGGGTGCCGTGTCGGCCGAGGTGGTCAAGGCAACCTTCTACAACTTCGACCCGTCGCTCGTCGCCCGATCGATGGCTGGGGCCTGGGAGACAGCATCGCCCGACCAGTTGATAGCGGCACGATTTACCGCGGCCGACCGCATGGTCAGGCGACTCGCCGGCGACACGATTCACGAGCTCGCCCCGGCTGCCGAGATTGCGCGACGAGCAGCCGAGGCCGCCTGCGAACATCCCGAAGGCCGCCCGCTGTTTGCTGGGCATGTGTCGCTGGCGTGGCCTGACGAACCTCATCTCGTGCTCTGGCATGCCCAGACGTTGCTGCGCGAGTTCCGCGGCGACGGGCACCTCGCCGCGCTCACGGCGCAGGGCCTGACCGGCTGCGAGGCGCTGGTCACGCATGCAGCGATGGGCGAGATCTCCGGCAAGGTGCTGAAGAGCTCGCGTCAACGCACTGACGACGACTGGAACGGCGCGATTGAATCGTTGCGGGCCCGTGGCTGGCTCGGTGCCGACGGAGCCTTCACCGACGCCGGCCGCGAAGGTCGTCAGTGGATCGAAGATCGCACCGATGAACTCGGCGTGCTGCCGTATGCAGCGATTGGCGAGGAGGCGTGCGCCGAACTCCGCTCGACGGTGCGCGACACCAGCACCCTCATGGCAGCAGCACTCGGGTTCGCTCGCCCAGACCCTGACGAAGCCTGAGTCGATTACAGTTCACACAGCATGAGTAAGCGATCGTTGGAGCGGCGGCTCACGAAAATAGGGACACGGCTGAAGGGCTTGCGCGGCGAACTCGCGGTTGTCGAAGAGCAGTTGCTCTATCTCGGCGAAGATGCTGACGACCAAGCAATTCGAGCCATGGTGGCCGAGACGGCATCCTCGTCGTTCGATGCTCGATCGGCCCAGGGCAACTTCGAGAACATGTCGAAGCATCGCTCCCGCATGATTGCCGAGGTTGCCGAACTGGAACAGAAGCAAGACGAGCTCCTCGACCAGATGCTCAGCGCCAAGTAGCCGAGCGGCCCCTGGTGGCATGTCGTTCGTTGCAACCAGGGGCCGGTGGTCCATACTGAAGCCATGCCCTTGCGCGTCGTGATTGCCGAAGACGAAGCCATCATTCGGATGGACCTTCGCGAAACCCTCCAAGAAGAGGGCTACGACGTCGTTGGCGAAACTGGGCGCGGCGATCAGGCGGTCGAACTCGTCCGCGACTTACAGCCCGACTTGGCGATCCTCGACATCAAGATGCCCGGCATGACAGGCCTCGAAGCGGCCGCGATTATCAACGCTGAAAAGATTTGCGGTGTGCTGATGCTGACCGCATTTAGCCAGCGTGAAGTCGTAGAGCAGGCTCGCGACGCGGGCGCCCTTGCGTTCCTTGTGAAGCCGTTCCAGAGGAGTGATCTCGTTCCGGCGATCGAAGTTGCGATGGGTCGCTTCCGCGAGCTGCGCGACTTGACCGGCGAAATCAGTGCACTTGGCGAACAGCTCGAATCCCGCAAGTTCATCGAGCGGGCCAAGGGCGTGTTGATCGACGAGCTCGGCATCACCGAGAACGATGCGTTCCAGTTCATCCAGAAGACGGCGATGAGCGAGCGATCCCGGATGCGTGACGTCGCCGACCAGATCCTCGACGGCTCACTTCGCCCGGACGCTGGCTGATGGGAACGACGCTCCTCGTCGACGGCAACTCGCTCACTTATCGAGCATTCTTCGCGTTGCCGACCGACATGGCCACCGCCAGTGGCCAGGTCACGAACGCTGTCTTCGGGTTCACCTCAATGCTGGCGTATGTCCTCAAGGACCAAAAGCCCGACGGCATCCTCGTTGCGTTCGACCGGCCCGAGCCAACGTTCCGGCATAAGGCTGAACCCGAATACAAGGCCCAGCGCGACGCTGCGCCTGACATTCTTCGCCAGCAAATGGGCCTCGTCCGCGAGGTGCTCGACGCACTTGGGATCACCTCGATCGACCAGGTCGGTTGGGAAGCTGACGACTTGATCGCCACGGCGACTCGCAAGCTCACCGACCTTGGCGAAGACGTCATCATTGTCACCGGTGACCGTGACAGCTACCAGTTGGTCAGCGACCCACACGTCCGTGTCCTGTACAACAAGCGTGGCGTCAGTGACTACGCCCTGTACGACGAGGCTGGCATCGAAGAGAAAACCGGCGTCACGCCTGCGATGTATGTGCAGTACGCAGCACTTCGTGGCGACACCTCTGACAACCTGCCCGGCGTTCCCGGTGTCGGCGAGAAGACCGCCGCCAAGCTGATCAACAAGTACGGCGGCCTCGATGGCATCTTTGCCAACGTCGACGAACAGACGCCGAAGCTGAAGTCGAACCTCATCGAGAACGAAGCGCGCGCCCGCAAAAACTTCGACCTCATGATGCTGCACTTCGACGCGCCGCTGACCGTCGAGATTGACGGTGTCGAGGTCGATGTCGACTTCACCGATCGGTCGGCACCGACTGGGCTCGGCTCTTCCCCCGACCCCGATGAAATGAAACGGCTGTTCGAATTCCTCGAATTCCGTGCCCTCGGTGGCCGAATTACCGAAGCGCTTGCCTCCCTTGGTGGCAGCGTCGATCTTGGCCCAGGCGAAGAACGCCAAGAGATCGTCGCTGAAGTCACCATTCTTGAATCGCCCGCAGATGCTGCTGCGCTCATCGCTGTGGCCGAGCACCTCGACCTGTCGGCTGCGTGGACCGGCGAACCTGGCCGCTCGTTCCTGACAGGCATCGCAGTGGTCTCAGATGCGTCGTCGTCTGAAGTCGCATGGTTGCCCGCAGACCTGCTCGGCGACGTGGCCGTAGGCGAGGCATTGGCAGCCCACACAAGCGTGCGCGGTCACAACGTCAAAGAGATGATGCGCTCGCTGCTCCAGCTCGACATCGAAGTGCGCGGCCTCACGCTCGACACTGCAATTGCGGCGTACCTCATCGACCCGGCCGAAGCTCGCTACGCGCTGCCTGACCTCATCGAGAAGTACACGAAGTTCGCCCGTCCGTCCGATGCAGCCAAGTCGGGGCAACTCGATCTTGACGGCAGCTCCATGAGTGACGCCGAAGTGGCCGGGCGAAACGCGCTCGCCGTACACCACCTCGCAGTGCCGATCCATGAGAGCCTCGAAGCGCAGGGCATGGCTGAGTTGTACGACACGATGGAGAACCCACTCGTGTTGGTGCTTGCCAAGATGGAGCACTTCGGTGTCGGCGTCGACATCGACGAACTCCGTTCCCTGAACGATCGACTCAAGGCCGAGGTTGCAGAACTGGCTGCACAACTCAGGACAGTCGCAGGCAAGGAAGACCTCAACCTGAACTCGCCGAAGCAGCTGCGTGAGCTGCTGTATGACGAGAAGGGTCTGACCCCGATTAAGAAGACCAAGACGGGCCCATCGACCGACGCATCAACGCTCGAGAAGCTGATGCCCGAGTGGCCCGAGTTTCTCGGCCCACTGATGCGGCACCGCGAAGTCGACAAGCTGCGCGGCACCTATGGCGAAGGCTTGCTCCACGAAGTCGGCGAGGACAACCGCATCCATGCCACGTTCAACCAGACCGTGGCGCGGACCGGCCGGCTCTCGTCTGACCGGCCAAACCTGCACAACATTCCGGTGCGCAGCGAACAGGGTCGTCAATTCCGCAAGATCTTTGTTCCATCACCGGGCACCGAGCTCCTCGTTGCCGATTACAACCAGATCGAGCTGCGCTGTATTGCCCACCTTGCGTCCGACCCGGGCCTGATCGAAGCGTTCACCACTGGTCAAGACATTCACAATGCCACGGCGGCTCGCGTTTTCGGTGTGGCTCCGGAAGATGTCAAGCTTGATCAGCGCTCCAAGGCCAAGATGGTGTCGTACGGCCTCGCTTACGGAATGGAGGCATACGGGCTTGCGCAGCGACTGAACATCCCGGTCGACGAGGCTGCACCGATCCTCGAGGCCTACTTCGAAGCGTTCCCGAACGTGAAGGCATACATGGACTCCACGGTCGAAGAGGCTCGCGAGCGTGGGTACACCGAAACGCTCTTCGGTCGTCGTCGCCCGATTCCCGAGCTGATGAATGCGAACTTCCGAGTACGCCAGGCGGGGGAGCGGCAGGCAATGAACGCCGGGATCCAGGGCCTTGCGGCCGACATCTTCAAGGTCGCGCTTGTCCGCATCGATGAAGAGTTGGTCTCCAATGGCCACAAGAGCGTCCTCATCCTGCAGGTGCACGACGAAGTACTCGTCGAAGTGCCGCCGCAAGAAAAAGACACGGTCGGACCGCTGCTGATTGACATCATGCGCGATGCCGCTGAGCTCGATGTCCCCCTCGAAGTCAACGTGAGTTGGGGAGACACGTGGGCAGCCGCAAAGGGATAGTTGCGTTTGGGGTCAGGCCCCTTTCGCAACTCTGTAATAACTGGCCACTGCGATGACTGACCACTGCGATGACTGACCACTGCGATGACTGACCACTGCGATGACTGACCACTGGTTCGAGCCGCTGGCCGACCACATGGGCATGGCGTACGACCGCTATGCCCACACTAAGGGCACGGTGCAGGAGGTCGATCACGTCGTCGCCACGCTCGGGCTCACCGCTGGCGATCGGGTACTCGACGTCGGGTGCGGCACGGGTCGTCACTCGCTTGAGTTCGCGAGGCGCGGGATCGTTGCTCACGGTGTCGACATCAGCCAGCGATTCGTTGATATTGCGGTCGGGGCTGCGGGTGCCGAGTCCTTGGTAGCCGCCACGTTTGCACGAGGGGATGCCCGCGAGTTGGGGTTCTCCGATGAATTTGACGCCGTGGTCTGTCTTTGCCAGGGGGCGTTTGGGATGATGGCTGCTGACGGCGATGATGCGTTAGTGGTTGCGGGGATGGCAGCAGCGCTGCGACCGGGCGGCCGGCTTGCCCTCAGTGCCTTCAATGCTTACTTCGCCGTGAAATATCACGCCGACGCTGAGTTCGATGCCGACACTGGCGTCAGCCACGAGCGAACGGAGATTCGCAGCGAATCAGGTGAGCCGAAGACCGTCGATCTGTGGACGGGCTGCTACACCCCGCGAGAGCTGCGGTTATTGCTTGGGGCACACGGGTTCGCGGTCGATGCGGTCTGCAGTGTCGAGCCCGGCCAGTACGGATCTCATTCGGCCACCACCGAGTCGCCCGAGTTCCTCGTGATCGCCTCTCGCTGAGCGTCGGACCAGCGTGTGCTGGCGAGGCCTGAGCCCGATACGCTTAACGGTTGCAGTGCCGCCGATGAAGTGGCGTTGCAATCCCATCCATTCACCTCAAGATCCGTATCCATTCATCTCAAGATCCGTATCCGAAACGAGTATCCCTTGTCCGACGACACCATCACGCCCGTCTCTGAAGAGACCCCCATCGAAGAGAACCCGGAAGCCACAGCCGCTCCGGCCGCCGATAGCCCATTTGGCACCTTCGATGACGAGGGCAACTACACCCCTCGCGAAATCACCTCAGACGACCTCGGCATGTCCTTCGCGGACGCCATCGACGGCACCATGGTCGAGATCAAAGAAGGGATGATGGTCCACGGCATCGTCGTCAAGATCGACAAGGACGAAGTCCTTCTCGACATCGGCTACAAGAGCGAAGGCGTGATCCCGAGCCGCGAGCTCAGCATCCGCAACGACGTCGATCCGAGCGAAGTCGTCTCGATGGGCGAATCCGTCGAAGCACTCGTGCTCACGATGGAAGACAAGGAAGGTCGCCTCCTCCTCTCAAAGAAGCGTGCGCAGTACGAGCGTGCCTGGGGCGACATCGAAGCCAAGAAGGAAGCCGACGAAGTCGTTTCCGGCCCGGTCATCGAAGTGGTCAAGGGCGGTCTTATTGTCGACATCGGCCTGCGTGGCTTCCTGCCCGCATCGCTCGTCGAACTCCGTCGTGTCCGCGATCTCGCGCCGTACATCGGCACGCAGGTGCACGCCAAGATCATCGAACTCGATAAGAACCGCAACAACGTCGTCCTTTCTCGTCGGGCATACCTCGAAGAGAACCAGAAGGAGACCCGCGACCAGTTCCTCACCAACCTCAAGGTCGGCGAGATCCGCGAGGGCACTGTGTCCTCGGTTGTTTCGTTCGGTGCATTCGTCGACCTCGGCGGCATGGATGGACTCATCCACGTGTCCGAGCTCTCTTGGAAGCACGTCGATCACCCCGGCTCCGTCGTCACCGTTGGCGACCCGGTCAAGGTGCAAGTCCTCGACGTCGACTTCAGCCGCGAGCGCATCAGCCTGTCGTTGAAGGCAACGCAGCAGGATCCTTGGCAAGAATTCGCCGAGGGTCACCAGGTTGGCCAGCTCGTCTACGGCCGGGTCACCAAGCTGGTGCAGTTCGGTGCATTCGTTCAAGTCGGCGACGGCATCGAAGGCCTTGTACACATCTCGGAAATGTCGGCACACCATGTCGACAGCCCTGAGCAGGTCGTCACGCCGGGCGAAGAGCTGTGGGTCAAGATCATCGATCTCGATCTCGCACGTCGCCGCATCAGCCTCTCGATCAAGCAAGCCGCCGAAGGTGGCGAGCTCGCTGCCGAGTACCGCGAGCACTTCGAGGTCGACACCGAGGGCAACTACGTCCAAGGTGAGGCATCGGCAGAGGCTGAAGCGGCATGGACCGAGTACTACGGCGAAGGTGGCGAGGGCGAGGGCGCCGAAGCTTCGACCGGCGCTACCGTTGCAGGCGAAGTGGCCGCAGCTCTCGCAGCTGCAGGTGGGGCAACCCCGGCCGAAGACGCAGCACCCGAAGACGCAGCACCCGAAGACGCAGCACCCGAAGAGGCAGCAGCCGAAGAGGCTCCTGCTGAGGCAGCAGCCGAAGAGGCTCCCGCAGCCGAGTGATCTGGTGCGCCCCGGCGCAGCAAATCTGAAGTGAATGATGCCCGGCTCGCCTGAGTCGGGCATCGTTCGTTTTCATGATTGTCAGCCGAAGTGGCAGTGACAGATTGGTCTGAGGGGGCCGAGGCTGACACCATGTCGTCGTGATCGTTGTTGGACTGACAGGTGGAATCGGAGCGGGCAAGTCGACAGTGTCGAAGCTGCTCGCAGAGCGAGGTGCGGCGATCGTTGACGCGGACAAGATCGCGCGGGAGTTACAAGACCCTGGGACGCCAGTGCTGGCGGCGATGGCCGAGCGTTTCGGCGGGCACGTCGTCAACGACGACGGGACGTTGAATCGTGCAGCAGTCGCGGAGATCGTATTCAGTGACAAACAAGCGCTGAAAGATTTGAACGGCATTGTGCACCCAGCGATGCAGGCGGAGGTGCAACGCCAGATCGACCAGAATGTCGATACCGAACGGCTGGTCGTGCTCGACTTCCCACTTCTCGGCGAGAACCCGCGCAAGGGTCTGGCCGCGACGATCGTCGTCGATATTCCGTACGAACTCGCAGTTCAACGCGTGGTCGAGCAGCGCGGTATGGATGAAGCGGACGCCCGCAATCGGGTGAGCAGTCAAATGGACCGCGAGGACCGGTTGAAGATTGCCACGCACGTGATTGATAACACCGGCGACCTCGTCGACCTCGTTGCTGCCGTCGACCGGCTGTGGGACGAATTGATCGAGTTGCCGGCTACGACGGCGAAGCTCCCGGGGGAACCGGCCGAAGAGCCAGCCGACGAGATCGACCGATCCGGCGAGACCGTTTGGATTTTCGGGTACGGATCGCTCGTCGGTCCAGAGTCGATGGCCCGCACGATTGGCCGAGTCGCTGTCCATAAGGTCGACTTCTTCCAGGCCGACCTGGCGGGCTACGGCCGCCGATGGAACTACGGGGTCATGCATTTCGTGGGGCGGTGGAAGCGCTCGGACGGTACCGACATCGACGACGGAACGATCGTGGCGCTCGGCGTTGTCGAGTCAGCCGGCGAGGCAGTCAACGGCGTTGTGGCTTCGGTAGCAGGCGACGAGCTCGGGAATCTTGACCGACGTGAGCGCAACTACGACCGAGTCGATGTCACTGATCTCATCACCGTGCTCGACGACGACGGCGGCACAGTCGACGGTGTGATCTACACCTATGTTCCGCGGCCCGCCTCGGTCGAGGCCTACGAAACAGCACGGGACAACGGCACCGCTGGCATCCGCCGCACGTATTGGGAACAAGTCGATGCGGCCTTCGCAGCGTTCAGCAGCGAACAGGTTGAGCGCTATCGCGCATCAACGCCCGATCCGGACATCCCGGTCGTGGATTTGCTGGAAGCGCGAGAGCGCTGATGCGCGTGTCTTGACGCGACAACGGCGGCGCGCCACCGAGGTGGAACGCCGCCGTCGACCGGTGTCAGTGGATTAGCGGAACTGATCGAGATCGGCCGCGATGTCTTCTGGTGTGGTCGGTGGTGGGTACCGCTTGACTACATTGCCGGCCTTGTCAACGAGGAATTTCTCAAAGTTCCAGGCGATGTCATCGGTTTCGCCTTCGCCTGGCTGCGCGGCTTTGAGCATCTGATAGAGCGGAGTGGCGCCGGCACCGTTCACTTCGATCTTCGAGAACATGGGGAAGTTCACATCGAACTTCGAGGTTGCGAATTCGAGGATCTCAGCGTCGGTGCCGGGCTCTTGGTTCGCGAACTGGTTGCACGGAAATCCGAGCACGACGACGTCGTCGTTGTCATTGTGAAGCGCACGCAGACCTGCGTACTGAGGCGTGAGGCCTCAAGCGCTGGCGACGTTGACGACCAGCGCAAGGTTGCCCTTGAGCTCGCCGAAGCTCACCTGTTCGCCGGTGATGGACGTCATTTCGAGATCATGGAAGTTAGTCATGGGGCCAACATAGTTGGGTCGACCGCAATCGACCGAGTGACGTTCGAGTCGATGATGCGGCGATGATTCGTCGTGGTGGCGTTGAAAAGTAGATAACATCGCCACCTCCATGTCCGATGAACACGAACCTTGCCTGGGCAGCCGCACATTTGCTGTCCAGCACCCTCCCAGTCCGGGCTCACTGCGCTAATGAAGATTGCTCTCGGGCTCGTGGGCGTCGTGATTTTGATTGCGGCGAACGGGTATTTTGTCGCAGCTGAGTTTGCGTTCGTCGCGTCTCGGCGTGCAAAGTTTGTCGAGGCTGCCGATGGCGGCGACCGCAAGTCCAAGCGGGCAATCCAGGTACACAAGCGCCTGAGCTTCATGCTCTCCGGAGCGCAACTCGGCATCACAGTCACGTCGCTGGTGCTTGGTTTCATCGCCGAGCCGGTTCTGGCAGGTGCGCTCCGGCCGTTACTCGAAGCAGGCGGAATCGGCGAGTCGGCGCGAGTCGGCCTCGGGATTGCTTTGGCATTCGTGTTCGCGACCGTTGCTCAGATGGTGTTCGGTGAGCTTGCTCCCAAGAACCTCGCGATCGCCAAGCCTGAACCTGTGGCACGGAGCCTTGCCGGATCAACTTTGGTGTTCATGAAGGTGGCGAGTCCGCTGATCAAATTGTTTGACGGTGCAGCGAATCGTCTCCTGCGTCGCCTCGGGATCGAACCCGTCGAAGAACTGCACGGCTCGGTCTCGACTGACGAGTTTGATTTCATTGTTGACTCGTCGGCTCAAGGCGGACAGCTCACCACCTCGCAAGCGTCGTTACTCGAGCGGGCCATTGACTTCGGTGACCTCGAAGCGTCTGACGCCATGGTGGCCTGGAATCGTGTGGTCACGATCTATGCGGGCGCCACGGCAGCCGACTTGCGCGACCTGATGGACTCGCGTCACTCCCGCTTTCCCGTGGTCGACGACAACGGTAAGGTCACGGGGCTCGTGCACGCCAAAGATTTGCTCGGCATACCACGCGCCCTCTACGAAGCAACGGCGATCGACGACCTGTTGCATGAGGTGCTGGTTGTACCCGAAGCAGCCGGGCTCAACGTGGTGTTGGCTGAGTTGCGGTCGCACTCGACTGAGATGGCAGTCGTGATTGACGAGTACGGCGCACCCGCCGGGGTGGTGACCCTCGAAGACCTCGTCGAAGAGCTCGTCGGTGAGATCGAAGACGAATACGACCCTGCAGATCCCGATGAGTACCTCGAAGTCGAGCCGGGCGTCTGGTCGGTTTCTGCGACGTCTCGACCCGACGAGATCGACCGATACACCGGCTTCAAAATTCCGGACGGTGAGTACGACACGGTGGCAGGCCTTGTGCTCGATCGGCTCGAACGCATCGCTGAGGTCGGCGACTCGGTGGTCGTCGATGGGATGCAGATCGAAGTACTCGAAATTGAAGAGTTCGCGATCACCCAGGTCTTGCTTCGCCTCGACCCTGACTCGGGGATCGCGGACGGCGATGACGGCGCCGTGTCGAATCAGCAGACAGAACCTGACTCTGTGGGCAAGGGTGACTCATGATCGCAGCACAGGCTGCCGAGGCCGGATTCACCGTCGAGTGGGGGGCCCTCGGCATCGCCACATTCCTGCTGGCGCTCAATGCATTCTTTGTTGCGGCTGAATTCGCGCTGCTCGCGGCCCGCCGTTCGCGTATCGAGCAACTTGCTGCCGACGGCAACAAGCGAGCCGTTTCCGCACTCGCCGGCATTCGTGAACTGACCCTGATGCTCGCTGGTGCCCAGCTCGGCATCACCATGTGTTCGCTCGGTCTCGGTGCCGTGGCAGAGCCGGCAATTGCCCATCTGATTGAAGGCGCTATCGGATCGTTCATCGATATTTCCGAGACTGCGCTCCACATCATCGGCTTCACGATCGGGCTGTCCTTGGTGGTGTTTCTGCACATGGTGGTCGGTGAGATGGCACCGAAATCATGGGCGATTTCCGATCCGGAGAGGTCGTCACTGCTGTTGGCCCGCCCGTTCCGTGCGTTCGTTCGCGTGTTCCAGCCAATCATCTGGTTCCTCAACTCGCTCGCCAACATCGTGGTCCGTCTGGTCGGCGTAGAGCCCCAGGACGAACGTGCCATGGCGCACTCTCCAGCTGACCTCATACTGCTGCTCGACGAGTCAGCTGGCCACGGCGATATCGCTGCCGAAGATCACCAGCTACTGACCCGCTCGCTCGAACTGTCCGGCCTCACTGCCTCCGATGCCATGACGGTCCGGCGCGACATCATCTCGATGCCCGGCGACGCCACAGCTGCGGAAGTGGCGGCCGAGGCGCACCGAACTGGTCGGACCCGCATTGTCATCCACGAAGACAATCTCGACCACTGCCTCGGCTTCATCCACGCGAAGGACCTGCTCCGCCTGGAGAGCGCCGAGTGGGAGACCAGGCTCGCTCGTTCCCTGGTGCGACCCTTGATGGTTACGCCTGATCATCACCGACTCGAAGATCTGCTTGTCGAAATGCGCAGCGAGCGCAAGCACATCTGCGTGGCTGTCGACGAGCACGGCACCGTTGTTGGTTTGGTCACTCTCGAAGACGTGTTCGAAGAACTGATTGGTGACTTCGATGACGAGTCTGACGACCGCGTGGGCGACTGCGTGCAGCACGCTGACGGCAGTTACCGGATCAACGGCACGCTGCGGCCTGACCAGTTCGAAGAGTGCACGGGCGTTGCCCTGCCCGAAGGCGACTGGCACACCGTTGCGGGCTACGTGATTGGCGCTCTTGACGAGATCCCGTCGGCTGGCGACAGCATCCACACCGAAGTCGGCGAGTTCGCTGTGATTGAAATGGATGGCTACGCAATTGCCACACTGCGGGTGAAGTTGTCGTCCGGTGTAGCAGATGCGAACGTTCGTTCGTTATCGTAGACTGACCTGGTGACCGACACCGATCAGGAAACTGGCCAGCAAGCAGCGACCGAGGCCGTCATCACCCCCGATGCTGTCGTGCCTGAGCAATCACCTGAGCAGGCGCTGATCGCCGCATCGAGTTCGTTCTCCAACTACGACACCGGCAACGAGAACAAGTTTCAAGTCGTCTCCGATTGGGACCCTGCTGGTGCGCAACCCGAAGCAATTAAGGCGCTGTCCGAAGGCATCGAAGCGGGGGAGCGATTCCAGACCCTGCTTGGTATCACCGGTTCCGGTAAGTCGGCGACCATTGCCTGGACCATCGAGCAAACACAGCGGCCGACGCTGATTCTGGCGCCCAACAAATCGCTCGCCGCTCAGCTGGCGCAGGAGATGCGCGAGTTCTTCCCGCACAACCGGGTCGAGTACTTCGTCTCCTACTACGACTACTACCAGCCCGAGGCGTATATCCCGAGCAGCGACACGTTCATCGAAAAGGACAGCTCGGTCAACGACGACATCGAGCGTCTACGTCACTCGACTACGGCTGCACTCCTCACTCGCAAAGACGTCATCGTTGTTGCTTCGGTGTCGTGCATCTACGGCATGGGTAACCCTGAGGAGTACAAGGGCAATCTGCTCGATCTGAGCGTTGGCGTCGACTACGACATGCGCAATATCCTGCGGCGTCTCGTCGACATGCAATACGACCGCAACGACATGACGCTGGGGCGCGGAAATTTCCGCGTGCGCGGCGACACGATCGAAGTGCATCCGGCCTACGAAGAGAACGTGCTGCGCATCGAGATGTTCGGCGACACTGTCGACCGCATCACGATGATGGACCCGCTCACGGGTGAGAACCTCCGCGAACTCGAACGCGCCCATGTGTTCCCCGCAACTCACTACGTCACCGGCAACGAGCGGATGACCCGAGCGATGGGCCAAATCGAACACGAACTGCAGGTTCGGCTGAAAGAGTTCGAAGAGCAAGACAAGCTCCTCGAAGCACAGCGCCTCCGGATGCGCACGTCGTACGACCTCGAGATGATGAGTGAGCTCGGGTACTGCAACGGCATCGAGAACTACTCGATGCACATCGACGGCCGTGAGTACGGCGAACCGCCGTTCACCCTGCTCGACTACTTCGCGGACGACTACCTCCTTGTGGTCGACGAGAGCCACGTTGCAGTGCCGCAGCTGCATGGCCAGTTCGCGGGTGACCGCAGTCGAAAAGACATGCTGGTCGAGCACGGCTTCCGCCTTCCGTCGGCGCGCGACAACCGACCGCTCACTTTCGAAGAGGTCCTCGGACGCGTCAACCAGTGCATTTTCCTCTCGGCGACACCGAGCCCCTATGAGTTGCGCGTGTCGACCAAGGTCGTCGAGCAGATCATCCGTCCGACCGGCCTGGTCGACCCCGAAGTGACCATCAAGCCGACCAAGGGCCAGATCGATGATCTGATGGAAATGGTCGAGGGCCGCGTCGCGAACGACGAGCGCGTCTTGGTCACGACACTCACGAAGAAGATGGCCGAGGATCTCACCGACTACCTGCTCGAGCAGGGCATGAAGGTCAGGTATCTGCACAGCAACATCGACACGATCCAACGGATCGAGATCATCCGTGCGCTGCGCCTCGGCGAGTTCGACGTGTTGATCGGCATTAACCTGCTGCGTGAGGGTTTAGATCTTCCCGAGGTGTCGCTGATCTGCATTCTCGACGCCGACAAAGAAGGCTTCCTGCGGTCTGAAACGGCGCTGATTCAGATGATGGGTCGTGCTGCACGAAACGTGTCGGGCGAGGTCGTCATGTACGCCGACCGCGTGACCAACTCGATGACGAAGGCGATCGATGAAACACAGCGTCGCCGCAAAATGCAATTGGCGTACAACAAAGAACACGGCATCGATCCAAAGACGATCCGCAAGGCCGTGGGCGACATTCTCTCGATGTTGCGGCCCGACTCGCGGACCCCGGTGCCAGGCATGGATAAACGTCGCCAACGCGAACGCGACAAGGTGCAGCAGGAACTCAAAAACCTCCCGCAGCAAGAGCTCCAGCGACTTATCCAAACTCTCGAGGCCGAAATGCAAGAAGCGTCGGCCGAACTGAAGTTCGAGTACGCCGCGAAACTCCGCGACGAGATCCGCGAGCTCAGCCGAGAACTCACCGACGCCGGATAAGTACGCATGGGGTCAGGCCCCTTTCGCAACTCTGTGAGCGCCAGCGTCGTGGCCGGCGCCGAACGTTCGATCTCGCTGGCTCTACGCTCAGGCAACGTGGGAAATTCACAGCCTCGAAGAGTTCGATGCCGGTGCGCCGGGAGTCGTCGACACCTCTACTGACGCGGTTGCGGTCGCTGCGGACGGGACTGAACACTTGTTCGACCGAGTTTTATGGACGATATAGTTGACCTCTCATGGCTGAAAGTACGTCCGCCCCCGCCAAGAAGTCAGCTGCAAAAAAGTCGACCGCAGCCCAGGCCGCCGCCCCCCGTCGCCGCCAGTCGTCGAGTGATGAACCGAAGATCATCGTCCGCGGAGCGCGAGAGCATAATCTCAAAAACGTCAACGTCGAGATGCCGCGCAACAAGCTCGTTGTGTTCACCGGCATTTCGGGGTCGGGCAAGTCATCGCTTGCGTTTGACACGATTTACGCCGAAGGGCAGCGTCGCTACGTCGAGTCGCTGAGCGCGTACGCCCGGCAGTTCCTGGGTCAGATGGATCCTCCTGACGTCGACATGATCGAAGGGTTGTCGCCGGCGATTTCGATCGATCAGAAGTCGGGCTCACGCAACCCGCGTTCCACCGTTGGCACGATCACCGAGGTTTACAACGCCCTCCGGCTGCTCTATGCCCGCATTGGCGTCCAGCACTGCCCGAATGACGGCACCCGGCTGCAGCGCCAAACGCCACAGCAGATCGTCGACCGCATCATGGCGATGGACGAAGGCATGCGTTTCCAAGTGCTGGCGCCTGTCGTCCGCGGCCGCAAGGGTGAGTACGACACGCTTCTCGAAGAGCTCTCAGGGCAGGGGTATGTGCGCGCTCGCATCGACGGTGAGACCGTCGACATCGACGAGTTCCTCAAGCGTGACGAGCGTCTTGCCAAGTACGAGAACCACAAGATCGAAATCGTGGTCGACCGCCTCGTGCTCAAGGAAGGCATCGACCGTCGCCTGACCGACTCGCTCGAGCAGGCGCTCAACCTTGCCGAGGGCGTCGCCGAAATCGAAATCATCCATCGCGATGCTGATCCCGAGATGATCACGTTCAGCCAGCATTTGGCGTGCGACGTATGTGGCACGTCGTACGACGAGCCTGCTGATCGCAATTTTTCGTTCAACTCGCCGTACGGAGCGTGCGTTACCTGCGACGGCCTGGGCACGACCTATGAGGTTGACCCCGAACTGGTCATCCCCGACGTCGACGCAGCACTCTCCGAGGGAGCCATTGCGCCCTGGCGCAGCGCGCACACGCAGTATTTCACGCGCATGCTTGAGTCGGTTGCCAATGTCAACGAAATCGATCTTGATGCCCCATGGCACACGCTCACTGCCAAGCAGCAGAAGCTGATCCTGCACGGCGTTAAGGGCAAGATGACGGTCAAGTACAAGAACCGGTACGGCCGGTCGCGGTCGTATTCAACGGAGTACGAGGGTGTCATTCCATGGATTCGTCGACGCCACGAGGGCAGCGACAGCGAGTGGGCGCGGGATCAGTACGAGGGCTATATGCGCCTCGTCGCGTGTTCCAAGTGTGGTGGAGCGCGCCTGAAGCCGGCGTCGCTGGCCGTGACGATCAACGACAAGAACATCTCCGAAGTCAGCGACATGTCGATCGACGAGTCGGCAAAATTTCTCGGAGCCCTCGTGTTGAGTGATCGCGACACCATGATTGCCGAGCGCGTCATGAAACAGATCAACGAACGCCTCGGCTTCCTGCTTGACGTCGGTCTCGACTACCTGACCCTGTCCCGCGCTGCTGGCACGCTGGCCGGCGGCGAGGCGCAGCGGATTCGTTTGGCGTCGCAGATCGGATCCGGCCTAGTCGGCACGTTGTATGTTCTCGACGAGCCGTCGATCGGGTTGCATCAGCGCGACAACCGCCGTCTCATTGAGACGTTGCTCCGTCTACGAGATCTCGGCAACACGGTGATCGTTGTAGAACATGACCAAGACACGATCAACGAGGCCGACTGGATTATCGACATCGGTCCAGGTGCTGGTGAGCACGGCGGCGAGGTCGTCTACTCCGGCCCAGTCAAGGGCATTGGCAAGGCGAAGAACTCGCTCACGGGCCAATACCTCACCGGAAAGAAGAAGATTCCGGTCCCTGAGGTCCGGCGGCCGCGTGGATCAACCGAAGTCGAGATCTTCGGTGCGCGAGAGCACAACCTCGCAAACATCAACGTCAAAATTCCGCTCGGAAACTTCGTCGCCGTCACCGGCGTGTCAGGCTCGGGGAAGTCGTCGCTGGTGCGCGACATTTTCCTTCCTGTACTGATGCAGAAGATCTACAAGTCGAAGATGCCATCGGGCAAGCACAAGAAGATCATCGGCATTGAGCACCTCGACAAGGTGATCGACATGGACCAGTCACCGATTGGTCGTACCCCGCGATCCAACCCCGCCACATACACCGGTGTGTTCGACAAGATCCGCAAGCTGTTTGCTCAGACCAACGAATCGAAAGTTCGTGGATATCAGCCTGGACGTTTCAGTTTCAACGTCAAGGGCGGTCGCTGCGAGGCCTGCTCAGGAGATGGCACGATCAAGATTGAGATGAACTTCTTGCCGGACGTGTACGTGCCGTGCGAGGTGTGCCACGGCGCTCGCTTCAACCGCGACACGCTCGACATCGAATTCAAGGGCAAGAACATCGCTGAGATTCTCGACATGCCCGTGGCCGAAGCTGTTGGCTTCTTCGCCAACCAGCCGGGCATCGCTCGTTACATGGAAACACTCGTGGACGTTGGGCTCGGCTACGTCCGGCTCGGCCAGTCGGCGCCGACCCTGTCAGGCGGCGAGGCGCAGCGCGTCAAGCTGGCTACCGAGTTGGCCAAGCGTTCCACCGGCCACACGATCTACCTGCTCGACGAGCCAACCACCGGCCTGCACTTCGAAGACATCGGTCGCCTCCTCACGGTGCTCCAACGCCTCGTCGACCAGGGAAACACTGTGCTCGTGATTGAGCACAACCTTGACGTGATCAAGACTGCTGACTGGATCATCGACCTCGGTCCGAACGGTGGCAATGGTGGCGGTCAGATTGTCGCCGAAGGCACGCCGGAAGACGTCGCGAAGGTGAAGGAATCCTTTACCGGGCAATTCCTTGTTCCCCTTCTCTCCTGAGGCGGTCTAGCTCGCCCGAGCCCAGCGCCGCGTGAACTTCGAGTGGTGGGGCTCTGGTGGGGAGCCCACAGTGGCATGTGTGGGAGGCTTCGCCAGTGGCGGAGACGATTGAGCGGGATGTGGTGGACCGGGCTGCGTTGCAGCGAAGGACGCTGACGTCGTTGCGCATGGCGCAGGTGCCAGGGCAGGCCGCGGTGGCGGGCATGGTTGCGGTCGTCACGCTGTTGGCGAGCGACATGTTGGGCTCCGATCGGCTTGCCGGTATCGGCAGCGCCTCGTTCACCCTGGGCGCGGCACTCACGATGGTGCCGCTCGCCGCGTTCATGCGGCGCAGGGGCCGTCGGCCAGGAATCACTGCTGCCTTTCTGATCGGTGCGGCAGGTGGCGCGATTGCTGCCGCTGGCGGCCAACTTCGGTTCTTCCCGTTGTTCGTCATTGGCATGATTCTCTTCGGTGCGGGGCAGGCGTCGACGCTGCAGGGACGCTACGTGGCGGCCGACCTTGCCGAGCCCGAGCATCAGGCAACGGCGATTGCGGCCATCGTCTGGATTGGTGCGCTTGGGGCGGTGTCCGGGCCGTTGCTGACGCCGTTCGAGAAGGCCGCGGCCCGCAGCATTGGTCTCGACGAGTTGATTGGCCCGTTTGTCTTCGCCACGTTTATGTTCTTGATTGCCGCGGCGGTGGTGTGGAGCCGACTTCGCCCCGATCCGCTGGCCGTTTCGGGTGGAATCGATCCGACGGCCAAGCGAACGCGGCCAATCAAGCAGGTGCGCGCCTCAATTGATGTGATCGCTCAATCCTCAGGCGCCCGGCTTGGCTTCGCGGCGATGGCGATATCGCAAGCGGTGATGGTCGGTGTGATGACAATGACTCCACCACACATGAAAGATCACGACCACGCCGATTTGTCGGCCTTCGTGATCGCCGTCCACATCCTCGGCATGTACGGCCTTGCGCCGTTCGTCGGCCGTGCCGTGGAACGTATTGGTCGTGTCCGTTCGATTCAGATTGGGGCTGTCGTGCTCGGCGGCGGAACGATGGCAACAGTGCTCGCCGGATACGTGCCTGCGCTGATGTTCGTCGGGCTCTTCTTCTTGGGCTTGGGCTGGAACATTGGTCTGATTGCCGGATCGACACTGCTGACCACGTCGGTGCCCGCCAAGTCAAAAGTCGAGGTCCAGGGAACCTCTGACCTCACGATGAGCTTCTGTGGCGCGCTCGCGGCGTTCAGCTCGGGCTTCATTAAGCAATCGTTTGGGTTCCACCTGCTGGCTCACGTCGCAACGGTTCTGGCTTGTGGCCTGCTGGTCTACGCCTGGATCACAGCGGCTCGCGACCGCGCCACTCTCAACCCTGCTTGAGTAATCAACTCCGCTGCTGAGTGATGCGGACGACCGACGTCGTGACGTAGCCCTTGAGCTCGTGCTTCATCTCCAGTTCGTCGTTGCACGGCGAAAGGTCGACGCGGCGCGCATTCGGACTGCTGACCGGATGTGTTAGTAGTTGCGGAGACGCTTACTCAGGTCGTTGAGGCGCTTCTTTTCGGCACCGTTCAGTGAGTCCATACCGGATTCGCCGATCTTGTCAAGTAAGCCGTCGAGTTCGGCCTGGTCGGCTGGCGAGGGCCTGACGGGCGGGGCTGTCGGGGCTGGGGCGTTCTGCCACGGGCCATTGACAACTTTCATGCCGCCCGACGACTTCGGACCCTTCGAACGCTTACGTTTCGGGCCACGCGACTTGTTGGTCCGTGTTGGAGACGATGAGGTCGAGCCAATGCCGGAGAGATCGATGTGCGGAATCGGCCAGCCGGTGGCCATTCCGAGCGAACGGCCTGCGAACAATGCCGCAGCGATCGAGACAAGCAGAAACAGCACGGCACCGGTGGCCCGGTCACCGCTGTACTGCAGGAGGCGCAAGCCCGTGAATACCCCGGCGAGCGCCCAGAGGGGAACGACTTCGAACCACTTCACTCCGGGGTATGTGGCGGCGTACACCCAGATGCCGCCGAGGAACATCGTGCCGAGGCCAAGGTCGGCGCTTGTGGCGTCGAACTCGCCGTTCAGGGCGCCGAGCAGGGTGAGGACGACAGCCGGGATAATGGCGACGCTGAGCACCCAGACAATGAACTTGTTGCGACCGAAGAGCGCTTCGATCTGCTGGCCGAACAGCCAGAAGAAGACCACTCCGAGGAGCCCGAAAAAGGTCGGCTGCTCGGCAATCGGCCAGGTGACAACTCGCCAGAATTCGAAATCGCGGACCGACGGGCCGAAAAAGATCAATCGAGCGAAAAGGCTGCGCCCGATCCCGTAGATGAACATGCTCATGATCGCCAGTGCACACATGATGTCGGTGGTCGTGGCGTCGTATTTGCCCGCCTTGAACCACCCGTCGTTCGGGCGGCGGCGGAACATCGCTTGCAGATAGTCGGACATCCCCGTTAACCGTACCCGCCGATCTGGACCCTGACCCGGCATGATGGATGTGATGATCAAGCGGCCACCCGCTGGGACGATCCCCGAAGAACCAGGCTCGTACCAGTTCAAGGACAAGCACGGGCGCGTCATTTACGTCGGCAAGGCGTCGAACTTGCGCCAACGGCTGAGTAACTATTTCGGCAGCCCACGGCACATGCATGCGCGGACGGCGCAGATGGTGCAGGTTGCGGAATCGGTCGAGTGGACCATCGTGCGCAATGAGGTCGAGGCGCTCATGCTTGAGCACAGCCTCATTAAGCAGCACGACCCGCGCTTTAACGTCCGCCTTCGTGACGACAAGAGCTACCCGTTCCTCGCTGTGACGACGGGGGAGGAGTGGCCGCGAGCGCAGGTGATGCGTGGGCACAAGCGCAAGGGCACCCGCTACTTCGGTCCGTACGCCCACGCGTATGCGATCCGCGACACGCTTGACCTGCTACTTCGGAGCTTCCCCGTTCGGACGTGCACGGATGGCAAGTTCAAGGAACACGAACGGCTCGGCCGCCCCTGTCTGCTCTTCCATATCGAGAAGTGCTCTGGTCCGTGCGTCGGCGAGATCGATGAGATGCCGTACCGCCAGCTCGTCACCGAGCTGTGCCAGTTCCTCGACGGTGACACCGACGAGATCGTCGATCGGCTCGAAGCCGACATGCAGTTGGCAGCGACGTCGCTCGAGTTCGAGCAGGCGGCTCGTCTACGCGACCGGCTTGAGGCCGTGCATAAGGCCATTGCGAAGCAGCAGATGGTGGCCGAGAAGGACGAAGACATCGATGTCATCGGCATTGCCGAAGACGAGCTCGAAGCATCGGTGCAGATGTTCTACGTCCGTAAGGGACGAGTCGTCGGGCGGAAGGGGTTCGTGCTCGACAAAGTCGAAGACCTGACTTCAGGTGGTCTGATAAATCGCATCCTCGAGAACCTGTACGGGGAAGAGCCAGTACTCGGCGTGCCGAAGCAAGTGCTTGTTCCTTACGAGGCTGACGATCGTGAGGTGTACGAAGAGTGGCTTGAGCTCGCCCGCGGTTCGAAGGTGCAGATCCGCGTTCCGCAACGAGGTGACAAACGGGCGCTACTCGAAACGGTCGAACGGAACGCGAAGGAAGAGTTCACCCGCCATCGGATGAAACGGGCGAGCGATCACAACACGCGCAGCCGGGCGCTCACCGAGCTGCAAGAGGCACTCGGCCTCCCCGAGGCGCCACTGCGTATTGAGTGTTATGACATGGCGCACATTCAGGGAACGAATTATGTGGGCTCGATGGTCGTCATGGAGGACGGCCTGCCAAGTAAGCGCGAGTACCGCCGGTTCAAGGTGAACGGCGTCGGCTCTGAAGTCGGTGGGCAGAGCGACGACTACGCGGCGATGGCCGAAGTGGTGCGCCGGCGCTTGCAGGCTTACATCAACGAACGCGATCGCCCGGTGAGCGAACGCACCGGGCCCGACGGCGAGGGCATCGAAGGCCCGCAGAGTGGGGCCCGTAAGCCCGGCAAGTTCGCGTATCCGCCGCAGTTGCTGCTGGTCGACGGTGGCAAGGGCCAGGTCAGCGCCACCTACGAGGTGGTCAAGGAACTTGGCCTCGCCGACGAGATCCCGGTTGCGGGCTTGGCAAAACGGTTCGAAGAGATCTACGTCCCGGGCCGATCTGAGCCGGTCGAAGTGCGACGTGGAAGCGAAGCCTTATTCATGCTGCAGCGCATCCGCGACGAGGCACACCGGTTCGCGAACACGTTCCACCGTGAGCGTCGGAGCACCGCAATGACGGTCAGCGTTCTCGACGACATTCCGGGTATGGGCGAAGTTCGCAAGAAGAAGCTGCTCAAAGCGATGGGCGGCATCACTCAGGTGAAGAAGGCCTCACTCGACAGCTTGAAGGAACACAGCTTCCTCCCTGACGCTGTCGCTGAAGCCGTTTACGCCAAGTTCCACAAATAGTTGCGCATGGGGTCAGGCCCCTTTCGCAACTATCTTGCGATTAGGTGACGTTGGGGATGATGTCGTCGCGAAAGCGTGCGTAGGCGTCCATCCGGGCTTCGGCTGTGGTCCCGAGCGTGAAGTCGGGAACGATGACTTCGTCGAAGCCGGTTGCGGCGTATTGTCCGAGCGCATCGATGATTTGCTCGTTGGAGCCAACGATCGACCGGTCAGCCATGGGGCTCGCAGCGATCTTGTCGACGTCGCCGTCGAGGAAGAACATGGCCTGGACCGATGTGTGTTTGCTATCGACATTGACGTCGACCGAGTCGCACGCAGCGACGAACGCTGCGTGGCGATCGGCGGCGAGGGTCGGGGCACCCCAGGTGTTCCAGTCAGTGGCGTGGCGAGCAGTGATCTTCAACATGCGTGGGCTGCCGGTACCGACGGTAATCGGGAGCGGCGACTGCACCGGCTTCGGATCACACGGGGCGTCCGTGAAGTCGTAGAAGTCGCCGTGGAAGTCGGTGCGGTCGTTTGCGAGGAGCGACTCGATGATTTGGATCGACTCTTCGAAACGGCTGACACGTTTGCCTGGAGCTTCGAGTTCGATGCCGTATGCCTGGTGCTCGTTGATTTGCCAACCGGCGCCGAGGCCGAGGACGAAGCGGCCGTTCGAGAGTTGATCGAGTGTCGCGGCGCGGTTTGCAAGGAGCGCGGGATGGTGCACCGACGTCGGTGACACGAGGGGGCCGAGGCGAATGCGTTCGGTCACGGCAGCGATTGCGGGGAGGATTGTCCAACACTCGTGGACCGGGCCCGGCTTGAACGACTCATCGCCGGTGTTCTCCATGTAGTGATCGGCATACCAGAAGCAGTGCCAGCCGTCGGTGTCACCCATCCGAGCGAGGTTGAGCACTTCTTGGACGGGGCGAGCTGGGCTGGGCCAGACGGAGAACTTCATTTATGCAACCTACTGATGTGTCCGTTTCCGACCCGAGGGGAAGCGGACACATCAGTACGCTGCGGTTTGTGGCCGACACGAGCAACCAACTGTGGGAAGAGCACGCCGACTGGTGGATCGAAGGCTTCACCGACGGCGCCGACCCGGAGTACGAAGAGCAGATCCTGCCGCTTGCAGCGCACGAGTTGGCCGGGGCTCGACGAGTGCTCGACATCGGATGTGGCGACGGCCAGGTCAGTCGACTCGCAGCATCCAACGGCGCTGAGAACGGGATCACGGTAATCGGAATCGACCCGACATGGAACTGTCTTGCGGCCGCATCTGAACGAGGCGGAGGGCCCGCATATGGTCGTGCCGGCGCGGCAGCGCTGCCTTTCGTCGACGAGTCGTTCGACACCGCTGTTGCATGTCTCGTGTTCGAACACATCGATGACGTCGACGACGCGATTGCCGAGGTGGCTCGGGTGCTCGAACTGGGTGGCCGTTTCTGCTTCTTCCTCAACCACCCGATCTTGCAGACACCTGACGCTGGATGGATCAACGACCACACGGTCGACCCACCCGAGCAGTACTGGCGGATGGGCCCCTATCTCATTGAATCCGCCACGATCGAGCAGGTACAGAAGGACGTGTTCATCCGTTTCATCCACCGCCCGATGTCCCGCTATATCAATGCTCTCGCCGAGCATGGTTTGGTCATCGAGCGCATGTTGGAGCCATCGCCACCGCCTGGGTTCCTTGCGATTTCCGAGCAGTACGAAGCAGCGTCGGCGTTTCCCCGGCTGCTTTACTTGCGCCTCCGCAAAATCAGCTAGCGGTCACACTGTGCCTGGCACAGTGTGACCGCTAGCTGAGGTGTTGGGGGCCGCGCACGAGGCGGCCGGGGAGTGCACCTGTGAACTTGTCGTTCTCGACGGTGATTTCGCCGCGCGCGATCGTGTAGCTGTAACCGATGCCGTGCTGGACGAACCGGGGTGCGTCGGTCGGGAGGTCCCAGGTCATGCGTGGAGCGTCGACGTTGAGGTTCTCAAAGTCGATCACGTTGACGTCGGCGCGGCAGCCCGTTGCAAGCACGCCACGGTCGTACAGGCCGTAGAACTCGGCCGTTTGCTGCGTCTGGCGGTGGATCACATACGGAAGTTCCATGCGCTCACCTCGGCTGCGGTCGCGCGCCCAAAAGGACAGCATGAACGTCGGCATCGAACCGTCACAGATCGCGCCGCAGTGCGCTCCGCCGTCAGCCAAGCCCATCCGAGTGAGCGGATGGAGATGCATTTCGCGCAGTGGATCCAGGGTCTCCTCACCGTAATTCATGAGTGGAAAGTAGAGAAGGCCGTTGCCGCCGTCGGTACACAGGTGGTCGTAGGCGAGCGATGCTGCCGACAATCCGTCACGCTTGGCGCGTGCCGCAAGCGAGTCGAGGGGGTCGGGCTCGTAGTCGGAGTCGCCGACGAAGGCCCACATCTTGTCCCAGCTGCCGAGGACGAACTGCAGGAACTCCGATGCATCGGGGTGCTGCTCGGCAAGGATCGCCGCTTTCACCTCGGGCTTGAGGAGCTCGGTGAGTCGTGCGGCCCGATCGAGGTCGGCGAGCGCTTCGAAGCTTGGTCGCCCGATGAACGGGTTGAGTGTGCCGTCCCAGCACTGCAGGATCCCGACGGGTCGACCAGATACCTGGCCGTGCACGGCCAGGCCGTCGTCATGTGCTTTTTCGCAGAGACCGAGGACGTCCTTCCAGAGGTCGGGGTGGCGGTCGTTGATGTTGAAGTTGAAGACGACGGGATGCTGGGTGATGCCGGCAACCTCGCGGAGCCATCCGAACGACTCGGGAACCTCGGGGTGATGGAGCGCGCATTCGAAGACGCCGTGACCGGCTGCGGCCATTCCCTTGGCGATGCCGATCAGTTCGGACGAGTCAGCCGAGGTTCCTGGAACAAGGTCGCCGTCAACCGATTTGTGCAGCGGAGTGCGTGACGTGGAGAACCCGAGTGCACCGGCGCGCAATGCCTCTTCGGTGAGCGCGGCCATCTGCCTGATCTCTTCGGGTGTGGCCTCAATGCCGTCGGCCGAGCGGTCGCCCATGACATAGGCGCGCAGTGCTCCGTGCGGCATCTGTGCACCGATGTCGGCGATGAATTCGCGTCGATCGAGCGCATCGAGGTATTCGGGGAATGTCTCCCACTCCCACGAGATCCCGTCGGTCAGCGCAGCGCCTGGGATGTCTTCGACGCCTTCCATCAGGCGAATCAGCCACTCCCTGCTGTGTGTATGTGCTGGTGCGAAACCAACGCCACAATTGCCCATCACGACGGTGGTGACACCGTGCCAACCGGCAGGGGTGAGGTACGGGTCCCATGTGGCCTGCGCGTCGTAATGGGTATGCATGTCGACCCAGCCGGGCGTGACGATCAGCCCGTCGGCGTCGATTTCTCGACGGCCGTCAGCAGCCACCGTGCCGGGCGGCCCGACGGCGACGATCGTGTCGCCGTCGATCGCTATTTCACCAAGGTATGGCTCAGTGTTGGTCCCGTCGATGATCGTGCCGTTGCGAATCACGATGTCATGCATGACCACATCATGGCGCATGTCCGCGAGCTGACGAAGTGCCGCAGGACTATCAGCGGCTTGTTGTCGGGGCCTGTAGATTAGCCGTATGGCCGAAATCGTCCTTATCTCCGGATTGTCGGGAGCGGGGCGCTCGGGGGCAGCCGATGTGCTCGAGGATCTCGGTTGGTTTGTCATCGACAACCTGCCGACAGCGCTCGTCAGTACATTCGTCGAACTGGCTGCGAAGCCGGGAAGCGAGATCGCGAAGCTGGCCCTCGTCGGCGGACGCGACCATGCCAACGTCCTGAGCAAGGTCGCGGAGCTCCGCGCCGACGGACACAACGTACGAATTCTTTTCCTCGACACAACGACCGCACAGCTCGTCAAGCGATACGACGCGACGCGCCGCCGGCATCCGCTCGCAGCGCAGGCGGACGGCTTGGTCGAATCAATCGAACTGGAACGGAAGCAGTTGGACAAGGTTCGTGGCAGCGCTGACCTCATCATCGACACGACCGAACTGAACGTTCACCAGCTCAAGGGACGGATCCTCCAGGCGTTTGACCATGGAACCGAATCACGCTTGCAGGTAGCAGTGGAGAGCTTCGGGTTCAAGCACGGTCTGCCGCTCGACGCCGACATGGTGCTTGACGTGCGCTTTCTCCCAAACCCTCACTGGGACGAAGGGCTGCGGCCGCTCACCGGGCATGATCCAGCTGTGAGCGACTACGTGCTTGAGACTTCCTCCGGTAGCGACTTCGTTGATCGCATCCACGATCTGCTCTCGAGCCTGCTGCCGCAATACGAGTCCGAAGGCCGCAGTTACCTGACTGTCGCGATTGGCTGCACCGGTGGGCGCCACCGTTCGGTCGCCGTTGCAGAAGAGCTCGCAGGCCGGCTTCGGTCGGACGGCGTTGCGGTGCGTGCAGCACACCGTGATCTGGCGCGCTGAATCGCTCGTTTTCGAACAACAATACGGAACCCGGAACGGCCGCGCCCGCGCCAGCTACAGTCGGCGATGCGCACTCGGTGCGTCGAACGCTCCACTCGGGGCCATTCACCTTCCACCACGATCAAGGGATTCATCACATGACAGTTCGCGTCGGCATCAATGGCTTCGGACGTATTGGCCGTAACTTCTTCCGCGCGGCAAAAGCGCAGGGTGCCGACATTGACTTCGTTGCGGTGAATGACCTGGGGTCGCTCGACCAAATGGCCCACCTCCTCAAGTACGACTCGGTGCTCGGCCGCTTCCCCGAACAGGTGACTGTCGTTAAGGGCGGCCTGAAGGTCGGCGAGGACACTCTCAAGGTGCTCAGTGAACGCAACCCGGCTGATCTGCCATGGGGCGAACTCGGTGTTGACGTCGTGATCGAATCGACCGGCTTCTTCAACTCGCGTGAAGCGGCTGGTGCCCACCTCGAAGCCGGTGCACCACTCGTCATCGTCTCGGCGCCCTGCGCCGAAGCCGACGCCACATTCGTCTACGGCGTGAATCACAAAGATTTCCGGGTCAGCCAGCACAAGGTGATCTCGAACGCCAGCTGCACGACCAACTGCATTGTCCCGCTCGTCAAAGTGCTCGATGACAACTTCGGTGTCGTTGAAGGTCTCATGACCACCATCCACGCCTACACCGGTGATCAGGCTCTGGTCGATGGCCCCCACAATGATCTCCGCCGTGCCCGGGCCGCGGCAATCAACATCATCCCGACGACGACCGGCGCCGCGCGTGCGACCGCCCTGGTGATGGAGTCGATGAAGGGCAAGCTCGATGGCGGCTCACTCCGGGTACCCCTGCCGACCGGTTCACTCACTGACTTCACCGCCAACCTCAAGAAGAAGGCAACGGTCGAAGAGATCAACGCCGCCTTTAAGAAGGCCGCCAGGTCGGGCCCCCTTAAGGACGTGCTCAGCTACACCGAGGACCCAATCGTGTCGAGTGACATCGTCACCGACCCTTCGAGTTGTACCTACGACGCCGGCATGACGCAGGTGCAGGGCAAGATGGTCAAGGTCAACGGCTGGTACGACAACGAGTGGGGTTACTCGAACCGCCTCGTCGACATGGCCATTTACACAGGTTCCAAAGTCGCCAAAACGGCCAAGCGCTGAGAATGCTCCTGTTTCAGTCGGGGTCAGACCCCAACTGAAACGCTTGCATCATCATGAGTGACATCCCCAGGCTCGAGGATCTTGAGCAACAACTTGGCGGCCTGTCGGCCAAGCGCATTTTCGTCCGCACCGATTTCAACGTTCCGCTCGCGTACTCCGACGACGGAACAGTGTCGATCACTGACGACTTCCGGATCAGGGCCGCACTGCCAACCATCGAATGGTTGACCGAGCGAGGCGCGAAGGTCGTGTGTGCGAGCCACCTCGGCCGTCCCTTCGCTGATGGACGGACCCAACCGAATCCGAAGTACTCGATGGGCCCAGTACGGGCTCGACTCGGCGAATTGGCACCGAATGTCGAGCTGCTGGAGAACCTCCGTTTCGACCCAGGCGAGACCGGCAACAGCGATGAGTTTGTAGCGCAGTTGATAGCGGGAACCGACGGGAAGAGAATCGATGGCTACGTGAATGACGCGTTCGGCGCGTCGCACCGTTCGCACGCGTCGATCGTCGGCCCGCCGCAACACGTGCCCGCAGCAATGGGCCGCCTTCTCGAGAAAGAAGTACAGGTGCTGCTTGGCTTGCGCAAGAAGCCGAAGCACCCGTTCGTCGCTGTGCTCGGTGGAGCGAAGGTCTCGGACAAGCTCGGGGTGATCGGAGCGTTGCTCGAAATCGTCGACGAGATCATCATTGGCGGCGCGATGTGCTTTACCTTCTTTGCAGCACAGGGCAAGCCGGTCGGTGCCTCGCTGCACGAGCCCGACCAGATCGATGTGTGTAAGGCGCTCATGGCGAAGGCTGCTGAACTCGGTAAGACGATTCACCTGCCTGACGACATCACCGGTGTCGACACACAGGGCAACTTTGCGCAGTTTGGCAGCCGCCTCGGGGAAGGCTCGATCGGCTACGACATCGGGCCTGGTTCGGCTGCGGCATTCACCGACGTGATCATGGACGCTCGCATGGTGTTTTGGAACGGTCCAATGGGCATGTTTGAAGACGAGCGCTTCGAGTCGGGTACGCGGACGGTTGCGCAGGCGATGGCCGACACCAAGGCGTTCACCGTCGTCGGTGGCGGCGATTCAGCGGCGGCGCTCGCAAAATTCCGTCTCGACGACGAGGTCGACCATGTCTCCACGGGGGGAGGGGCCAGCCTCGAACTCCTTGAAAATGGTGACCTTCCTGGCCTCAAAGCACTCCGCAACGACTGACGTTTCAGTTGGGGTCTGACCCCAACTGAAACCCACTATGAAGGACGAACCATGGCAACACGCAAGCCCCTGATTTCCGGCAACTGGAAGATGAACCTCAATCACTTCGAGGCGATTCAGACCGTCCAAAAACTGCATTATCTGTTGCCGAAGGACATTTTCGAGCAGGTTGATGTGACGGTCCATGTGCCGTTCACCGACATCCGCAGCGTGCAGACGCTGATCGACAGCGAAGAACTCGACTTGATCCTTGGCGCGCAGCATTGCCACTGGCAAGACAGCGGAGCGTTCACTGGCGAGGTGTCGCCGGCGTTCCTTGAGAAGCTCAACGTGAAATACGTCGTTGCCGGCCACAGCGAGCGACGCGAGATTTTCGGCGAGACCGACGAGATGGTCAACAAGAAGGTTGCAGCGATTCAGCAGCACAACATGGTGCCGATCGTGTGCTGCGGCGAGACCCTCGAAGAGCGCGAGCTGGGCGAGACCGAGTCAAAGGTGCTCGGCCAGATCGAAGCGGCACTGGCTGGTCGCAGCAACGAACAAGTCGCAGCACTCGTGGTCGCGTACGAGCCGATTTGGGCAATCGGTACCGGCAAGACCGCAACTGCTGAAGATGCACAACTGGTTTGCCACGCCATTCGTCAGAAGCTGCGCGTCATGACCGACGACGCGACGGCCGGCGCCGTCCGGATCCAGTACGGCGGATCCGTCAAGGCGGTGAATGCTGCAGAACTCATGGGTCAGGCCGACATAGATGGAGCATTGGTCGGCGGGGCCAGCCTTGATCCCGATGAATTTGCACGCCTCGTTCAGTTCAGCGCCCCAAACTCGGTCTAAATAAGATGTGGCATCGCCTGGGATTGCGTTGGCCAGCTCACCCGTACCCGTCCGGTTATTGCAGGGGCGCTACAGGGCCTCACGCCGGGTGGAATTGCTGTAAAAGTGGGGCGACGGCGGTACCTGCTGGTCGATCAATGTGAGGCCCTGAGGGAGTTTCAGGAGCTTGTCGAACTGCTTGATGATCGGTACGTCACGTTGGGAATCGACGAAATGGTGCAGCCGCCGGAGACGATCGATCCGACATGGACGTATCGCCGGAAACGTTGGCTGCCAGATGGGTGATTTATGCACCCGCAAAGGCTCCGCCCGCCGCTAGAGTCTCGACCCGTGCGTGACGCCATGCTATATATCACCCTTGTTCTGAACGTGACTTCCATGTTCGGTATGATTGCTGGCATCTTGATGCACAGCGGGCGTGGCGGAGGCCTCTCCGACATGTTCGGTGGGGGCGGCGGCGCAGCTCTTGGTTCAACGGCTGCAGAGCGCAACCTCAACCGCATTACGTTCGTACTCTCGCTCATTTGGATCTTCACCCTCGTTGGGGTGAGTTTCCTGCTCGAGCGGGTGTAGCGAGCTTCGGCCTGCGCTAAAGTTGCAGGCCAACACCACGTCGAAGTGGCGGAATTGGCAGACGCGCTAGCTTGAGGTGCTAGTGCCCCATTAGTGGGCGTGTGGGTTCAAGTCCCATCTTCGACACCAGGAAGAATTGCATTGACCAGGGCTCCGGCCCTGGTCAACTGCTTTTTCGGGTGAAGTCGGCTTGGTGCAGCGAACGACCTGATCAGCGAACACCGCGTGTACTTCGCACAAGTTCTGCAGGTTGAGCAGGGGGTTCGAGCCAGAACGAGAGTGTCGGGCCGATCACGTCGGCGGGCAGCACTGGGTAGCCCGGCAAGATCGACCGGTTCAAGTCGAAGCATCATTTTGCGACCTGCAACGCGACGGCCCTGGTTGAGGCATCGCCAGGCCCCAAAGTTCGTCATTGGCTCAACCAGCGCGGTCCCGCTATGTGGATCAGTTCGACAGTGCTTCCACCATTGCGGCCGGGCGGCCGGTGATGATGCCGTCGACGCCATAGTCGATCAAGAGGCCGTAGAACTCGGCGTTCTCCTGCCTTGACGCATCGTCAGGCCAGACCCAGAGCTCGCGGCCTTCGTCGTGCACTCGTTGAACCGTCTCGGCATCGACGACTTGAATATCGCCCTGGAACGGCGGCACCTGGAAGACCTCGAAGTACGACTCAATCTCGGCATCGTTCAGGAACCACTCGGTGAGGCGGGTGAGGCCAGGGCTGACTGCAACATCCGGTGAGATTTCGTGGAATACATCGATCACGTCGTCGTCGAACGACACGACAATTGTGCGATCGACCAGCCCGAGTTCGGCGATTTCTGCAGCCAATTGCTCAGCCGCCGGAACTGCATCGGGGAACGAGCCTTTGATCTCGACATCGAGCACCAAGTTGGGGAACGCCTCGGCGACCTCGCGGAACGTGACGACTCTGAAGTCGTCGCGGGAGTAGCCCTCGGGCGGTTCGATATCGCCCGTGCGGATGCCCCGATAGATGTACTCCTGGACCGGTCGGTCTTGGCATGGCCAGCACTCGGGCGAGAACCAGTGCGCATTGTCGAGCGCCTGGATTTCTTCGAGAGTGAAACCGGCAACTGGGCCGGTGGCGTTGGTCGTTTTGTCGACGGTGTCGTCGTGCTGCACGATCAACACCCCGTCGGCAGTGAGCTGCACGTCCATCTCGAGCGCATCGGCACCGGCGAGCACGCCCTCACGGAAGGCGAACATCGTCGAGTGCGGAGCGGCTTGGTCGCCACCGGCATGAGACAGGTTGATCGGCGTCGCCAACGCAACGAGCGCGTCGACAGTGGCCGGGCTGATAGCCCGTGCTGGCGCAGAGCTCGTGGAAGGTGCTTCGGTGGTCGCTGGTTCCGTCGCCGGAGGCGAAGTTGACTCAGGTTCGGTGGCCTGGGGCTCGGTTGCAGCGGGACTGGTTTCTGCTGCTTCGGTGGCAGAGGCCTCGGTGGTCGGGGCCTCTGCCACCGGAGCAGCCGTCGAGCCAACGGTGTTCTGGTCGCTACCACCGCACGCGGCAGCTGCGATCAGAAGTCCGATCGTGAGAGCAAATCGGCGGCGCATCAGAGTGAAATTAGATGTCCATGCCCTTGGCGACGACCGGGCTCATCATCGTGATTTCGGGTCGGCCGCCGAGGAGACCAGCAAACTTGCCCATGGCGGCCTTCATGCCGTCGCCCTTGCCGTGGACGCCGAGCGCGTCGCCGTCGGTGTACAGCTCGAAGAAGTAGTACACGCCCTCGTTAGCAGAGTCTTTGTGGGCGCTGTAGATCTCGAGACCGGCCTCTTCTTCAGCGGCGGTAACGACTTCGCCGAGTACAGCTTCGAGCTCGGCACTCTTTCCTTCGGCGGCGGTCAACTTGGCAATCAGTGAAATCTTCGACATGTCGCTGAATGTAGTCGCAACACATGGCTCGCCAAGAGGCCGAGGCGTCTCGACGGGTCGATTGCGTCCGGTTTTTGTGTGAGCGATTGCGGCAACCGATGCTGCTATTGCTCACACAGAATTGGAAGCGCGGGTTTGTGTGAGCGATAGCGCGGGTCAGGCGAGTTTGGCGGCAAACCAGTCGAGGATGATTTCGGCGCGCTGGACGCGGTGGACGGGCGAGCCGCTTCGGGAGAGCTCGTGGTTCTCACCAGCGAAGCGGTAGAAGTCGACTTCCTTGCCGAGCAGCTTGAGTGCGACCCAGAGCTCTTCGGCCTGGATGATTGGGCAGCGCCAGTCTTCTTCGGAGTGAATGAGGAGCATTGGCACGTTGATCTTGTGAACGTCTTTGATCGGCGAGTGGTTGGCGTAGACGTCGACATCTTCGATGTGGGACGGGCCGTGTTCGGTGCGGAACGCCGTGGCGATGTCGCTCGACCACTCTTCCGACACGAGGTTGTTGACTGCGCGCTCAGAACAGATGCCCTTGAAGCGTTCGCCGTGGTTGGCAGCGAGCCACGTGGCCATGAAGCCGCCGTATGAGCCGCCGATCATGCCGACACGATCGCGGTCGCAGAAGGCGTAGTTGTCGAGTGCGCCGTCAAGAATCGACAGGACGTCGTCGACATCGAGGTGGCCCCAGCCGGAGCCCGGCGCGTGCCGGTGCTTCGGGCCGAGGATGGCCTGGCCCCACTCGGTGTGTCGGCCACTACCGCCACGCGGGTTGCCAAGTACCACGACGAAACCAGCTGCTGCTTGCATCTGCGCCTCGTCGAAGAAGTAGTCGCCGTATTGGGTGAACGGGCCGCCGTGGACGTTGAGGAGCACGGGGTACGTCTTCGATCCGTCGAAGTTGGCCGGGCGCATGATCCAGCAGTCGATTTCGTCGGTGCCGTCGGCGGTAGGCGTCGCGAACTTCTCCCAGCCGAGCAGCTGGGCAGCGAGTACATCGCCAACCGAGGTGCGCTTGTCGTCGCCGACATACAGCTCAGGGGTGTGGTCGATCATCGATCGAGATGTCACGATCGTGCCCTCTTTCGAATCGTAGCTGTGCACAGTGATTCGGCCTGATGTCAGCGCCTCCGGGGCGGTGGAACCGTCGGCGGCAACGCGGAACAGGTGTGTGTCACCACGGTCTTCAGCAGATGCGAGCAGTGTGCTGTTGCTCTCCCAGACCGGTGCTTGAGGGCCAGCCATACACAGGAAGGACCGGTCGAGGCCGCCTGATGCCCATGTGAAGTCAGACTCGGCAAGACCGTCGGCGGAGATCGGGATCACACCGACCTTGAAGTTCTGCGCCAGCGTCTCCAACTCGCCGGTACCGACGAAGGCAACGGATGAGCCGTCGGGCGATACGCACGGGAGGGCGAAGGTGCCGTCGTGTGCGGTCAGGCAGCGGATGCCGTCCTGATTCGTGTCGGCGTCGCTCGGAACGAAGTACAGATCCTCGGCAAGGTCGGTGTCCCAGGTGTCGTGGCGCTGCGCCGAGATGACGAGGCCGGACGAGTCGGGCAGCCATGCGGGGCTGCCGTGCTGGAACTCGCCAGGGGTCAGGTTGCGTGGGATGCCGGTGCCATTGGCGGCGATTGCATAGATGTGCTGCGGGCGGTCGAAGACCCAATCTTCGCCGTTCAGGCGGCTGAAGAAGCGTTCGACCTTACGCGGTGCCTGCCAAGCAACGCTCTCGTTGGTGTAACGATCATCCTGCGTACGGCTGGTGAACGCGATCGTCGAGCCATCGGGCGACCATGCCAAGTCGCCGAGGCCATCGGGCATCGAACAGAGCTGGCGCGTCTCGCCGGGTTGGGTAATCGGCATGATATGGAGCGTCGACTCACCCTTTTTCGGTCCGTTCTGATCGTTGCGTCGCGACGTGAAGGCAAGGAAGCGGCCATCGGGCGACCAGGTGGGGTTGCCGTCGTGATCGCCGGACGACACCGGTGCGTCATCGATCCAGATACGGCTCGTGCCGCTGTTCATCTCGAGGCTGGCGGTCCCCACCACGAAGGCAACACGTGAGCCGTCAGGAGAAATTTTTGGCTGGCCAACCGATGAACGGCCATCGATCAAACGCTCGGCGATGACGGTGTGCAGTGGCTTCTCGGCGGTGCTCTCAGACATGCTGTCGACGGTATCCGCGTCCGCAGTGCTCAGCAGCCAAGATGTGGACGACCTGGGTCGTCGTCAGGTTCCGAACGTGCGCATCTGGTAGCTGTTTGTGCTGATTGCCACGACGGTGCCCTCGGTGTCGATCAACTCGACGATGCGGTCGTAGTCGGCCTTGCCGTCGCGATCAGCCACCGCTGCGATTTCGGCGGCCTCGTCGGCAGTCATGGTCATCTCGGCGGTGATGTCGGTGGTGGCCGGCCGGCGGAAGCGGATGTTCTGTTCTTTGATGATCGGGTAGTAGCGGCTGCTGTCGAACGTGGTCGAGAACAATGTGCCACCGGGGATTTCGGCCAATGTGTACAACGCTCCGGCGTAGATGGTGCCGATGTGGTTCGTATTGCCGTCCTTCGGCATCGACAACTTGACCCGCCCGAATTCGGCCTCGTCGACAGAGATCTTGCAGTGCTCGGCCATCGATACCTGCGACCTCGTGTTGGCGGTCATCTTGGCCGTGTCGAATGGAGTGCTGTTGTCGCTGCCTGCTGCCATCGCGTAACAGTAGAAGGCCACGGCGTTTCGACACGGCTCGGCCGAGCGCGCTGCGCCGTCGGGGGCCAACCTGGCCTGAACCGAAGTTGAACTGACAACTTCACTACAGTCGCGCTGGATGATGATTGGAAGAAGAGCGTTCGTTGGAGTCGCCGTTGCGGCTGCACTGCTGGCGGCAAGTTGTTCGTCGGGCGCTACACCACAAAATGACGACGAAGCAACGTCGCTCGTCGACGACACCGCTCCTGCCGATGCTGCTCTGGATGTCGGCAGCCCAGACGACGACACGCAGGGATCGGTAGCGGCGTCTGGGCCCGATGCCGAACCGGAGGCTGACGGCGAGCCCGTAGCGCTGGCCCGGTACGAGTCTGAGTCGTCGGATGCTCTGTTCGATCCAGGCGTCGTGCACACCTTCGCGATCGATCTCGACTCGGACAAGCTCGCCGAGATTGACGCCGACCCGACGGCTGAAGAGTACGTGGAGGGCAGTCTGACCTTCGACGGTGAAACGATCGGCCCGATCGGGGTCCGCTACAAGGGCTCAGTTGGTGCATTCTTGTTCTGCACCGATGGCCCTAACCCACTCGATCCGAGCGGCGCGAAGACCTGCACAAAGTTGTCCATGAAGCTGAAGATGAACTGGGAAGATAGCGACGACACCTTCTATGGCGTCAAGAAGGTGCAGTTGCATTCGCAGAATCTCGACGCGACCAAAATGCACGAGCGGCTCGGCTACTGGCTGTTCGGTGAGATGGGCGTGCCGGTCCCACGCTCGACGCATGCGCGCGTGGAGATCAACGGTGAGTTCGCCGGGCTGTTTGCTCTCACCGAACAGATCGACGGGCGTTTCACTCGCGAGAACTTCGGCGATGGCAGCGGCAATCTCTACAAAGAGGTGTGGCCCTTCAACGCTGACGGCACGCCACGAGACGCCGAAGAGTTCATCGATGGCCTGAAGACCAACGAAGACGAAGACCCGACCGCTGACATGATCCGACAGTTCGCCGAAGAACTTGCCGACGCCGAGCCTGGCACCGAAATCGACGTGATCGACCGGTGGATAGACGTCGACCTCCTCGTTCGGACCATGGTGGTCGATCGAGCGATTGGCAACGACGATGGCGCGCTGCACTGGTATTGCTTCGACGGTTGCAACCCGCACAACTTTTACTGGTACGAAAACCCGACCACCGACAAGCTCACCCTGCTGCCATGGGACCTCGACAATGCCTTCGACAACCTTGGGTCGAGCGGTGTCACCGGATCGGTGACCCAGATTGCCGATCGCTTCGGCGACATCACCGACGGCTGTGCGATCTTTTTCTTCGGCGGACTCAACCTGCCGCAGAAGTCGGCGGCCTGCGATCCGCTTATCGGTCCAATCAGTCAACTCACCGAAGAATTCGACGCAGCGCGGACCGAGTTTGTTGCTGGCCCGTTCTCGAAGGAAAGCGTCGACGAACGCATCGCGTTGTGGTCGGCACAGATCGAAGACCTTCTGGACGAGGCTGAGGCAACGCACGCCGACGGTCCGTCGATTGGGGCGTGGCGCGGGGCTGTGACAGAAATGATTTCCGACATTGACGCCGCAAGGGAAACTGACGGCCGATGATCAACGTGGCCTACAAAGTGATCTGCGAGGACGCCTGCCATGTCTGACTTGACACTGCTCGGCGCTGACGCTGTCGCCGTGCTGATCCTGACGTTCCTCGTGTACTTCCCGCGTTATCGCCGCCCCGACATGGTGCTCGCAATTATGAGTATCAATGTCGGCGTGGTCGCCGTCGCGACGGTTTTGTCCCGCGCTGAGATCACCGCAGGGCTCGGGCTCGGCCTGTTCGGCGTGCTCTCGATCATTCGGCTCCGCTCACAGGAGCTCGACCAGGAGGAGGTGGCCTATTACTTCTCCGCTCTCGGGCTCGGCTTGCTTGGTGGTATCCGCGTGTCGCCCGACTGGATTGCCCCAACGTTGATGGCCGCGATCGTTGCAACACTGTTCATTGTTGATCATCCGCGCCTGTTTGCCGGCGTCCGACATCAGAACATGACTCTCGACTCGGCGTTCACTGATGAGGTTGCCCTGCAAGCACATCTTGAGGAACTGCTCGGTGCCGACATCAAACGGCTCAAGGTGAAGAAGGTTGACCTTGTATTGGACACGACCTCGGTCGATGTCCGGTTCCGACTGCCCGAAGGTCGTCGCGCGACGTGAGCACACCCGTGTCGGGAACGGTCGACGCACTCGAGCCCATCTCGTTGGCAGACCTCGACGCGATCGCCGCACTCCAGGTTCGCAACGACCGGAAGTACGTGGTCAACGACACCATCGTTGATCTCATGCTCTGCGAGCTTGCCGGCGGCTTACAGATCCTCCAGATCGATGGCCTGCGAGCGTTCAATTATCGCTCCGTCTACTTCGACACGTCCAACTTCGACTTACACCACGCGGCCGCCGGCGGCCGCCGCCGACGCTTCAAAGTACGAACGCGGACCTACGAAGACTCGGCGAAGGTGATGCTTGAGGTCAAGACCAAAGATGGGCGTGGTCGCACGGTCAAAGAACGGCTCGACTACGACATCGACAACAGCAGCCACCTCACGCCCGAAGGCCGTCGGTTCGTGCAGATGGCACTGGCGTCGTCGGATGTTCCGGTGACCAACGAGTTGCTGAATGCGGCTGGACTGCACCCGGTCTTGACCACGGCATACAGACGGTCGACGATCGTCCACGGAACATCAGGCACGCGTGCCACGATCGACTCTGCGTTGGTATGCACCGCAACCGACGGCCGCAGTACGTCGCTCGACGCCGTGATCGTCGAGTCGAAGTCGCTCACAGCAGCCGGCCCCATCGACCGATGGATGTGGGCCCACGGACATCGCCCGGTGAAGATCAGCAAGTGCTCGACCGGCCTTGCAGCGCTCTACCCCGAGCTGCCGTCAAATAAGTGGCGTCGAACGCTTGACCGTCACTTCAGCTGACGGCCGCTGGCCGTCCAGCCGTACTGTCGAGGAATGGCGACGATCCGGCTCCGTGACTGCGACTTCGCGTACGACTTCTCAGGCGCCGGTGGTGCCACGCCGTTCGTGTGGGGCCACGGACTGACGAGCAGCCGGGCGAGTGAGGATCGCATGCCGCTCGTGGATTGTTCTCGGCTGGCCGCTGGCCGCCGAGTCCTGCGGTATGACGCTCGCGGACACGGAGAATCGGGCGACCTCATACGGTCAGCGCAAGGAGCGTGGTCAGAACTGGCGCTCGACCAAATCGCACTGATCGACGAACTCGGGCTCGACAAAGTCGCACTCGGAGGTGCGTCAATGGGGACAGCGACAGCGCTGCACGCAGCACTGCAGCTCGGCGATCGCGTCGAGCGGTTGATCCTGACCATCCCGCCGACAGCGTGGGCGAGCCGGGCCGATCAGGTCGGCCTGTACGAACAGATGGCACAGGCGGTCGAAACGCAGGGAGTTGCGGCGCTGGTAGACGGCGCCAAGACGATGCCGCCCCCGGACCCGTTCATCAACGACGCCGAGTATGTCGATCGAAGGGTTGAAGGCCTCAAGGCTGCTGACAGGGGTCGCCTTGCAGCACTGTTCCGTGGCGCTGGGCACGCTGATCTGCCAGCCGAAGACGCGCTCCTGATGCTGACGATGCCGACGATGATTTTGGCGTGGACGGGCGACTCCGGTCATCCGGTTTCGACTGCTGAGCGACTTGGTGAGCTGCTGCCGAACAGCGAGGTTGTGCTCGCGTCGACACGAGCCGAACTCGACACCTGGACGCAACGCAGCGCTGACTTTCTCGACAGCTGAGCCGGTCGGAGTGTGTTAGGCGGAGGTCTTGATGCGTGCGTTCGCGAATCGCATTGCGCCGTCAACGATCGGGGCCTTGGCGATCAGCTTCTTGTCAGCGCTGTAACGCTGCGGGTTCAGCCACGGTGTCTTGTCGCCTTGGCGGGGCAGGAGCGACATCATCCGCTGCATGTAGCCGGACGAAAAGTCCTCGATGAACGGGCGCTCAGCCATATCGTCGTCTTCGGGGCGCAACCGCGGCGTCGCCTGGGTCGTGCCGCTTTCGGTCATGTGGTTGAGGAGACGGCACACCCACTCGCAGGTGATGTCGGCGCGTAGTGTCCATGACGCATTGATGTAGCCGAACGACGACGCCAGGTTCGGCACGTCGGAGTACGCAATGCCCTTGTATGTCCAGGTCTTTGAGAAGTCGACCGGCTCGCCATCGACGCTGAAGTCCATGTCGCCAATAGTCACAAGCTGCAGGCCCGTGGCGGTGACAATGATGTCGGCATCAAGGTGCTCGCCGTTGGTCAGCGTGATACCGGTCGCGGTAAACGTTTCAATCTCGGCGGTAACGACCGATGCGGTGTCGGAGTTCAGCGCTTTGAAAAGGTCGCTGTCCGGGATGAGGCAGAGCCGCTGGTCCCACGGGTTGTAGGCCGGAGTGAAGTGTTCATCCACCATCTCGTCGGGAAGTTCCTTGCGGATGAGCCCAAGCAACTGGCCTTTGACCTTCTCTGGCTTACTGCGTGTCTGCTTGTAAAAAAACTCGCCCATCGTCGAGTTCTTCCAGCGCGTGATGTTGTATGCAACACGGTCCGGCAACACCTTGCGGAGCCCATTCGCGACCGCGTCGGTCGACGGGCGCGACACCACATAGGTGGGGGAGCGCTGCAACATTGTGACGTGCTCGGCATCTTTGGCCATTGCTGGAACGAGTGTCATCGCCGTGGCACCCGAACCAATCACGACGGCGCGTTTGCCCTTGTAGTCGAGGTTCTCCGGCCACTTCTGCGGGTGGACGACTTGCCCTGCGAACTGGTCGACACCGGGGAACTCAGGTTCGTAGCCGCCCTTGTAGCTGTAGTAGCCAGAGCACATAAACAAGTAGTTGCAGGTGTACTCGACGCGCTGCTGCTCGCCCTCTTGGCCGACCTGCACGCTGAGCGTCCATGTCGACGTTTCGCTTGACCACGATGCTGCACCGACCTGATGATCGAACCGCATTTGCTTGTCGATACCGAACTCGGCAGCAGTGTCTTTGACGTACTGCAGGATCGATGGACCATCGGCGATCGACTTCGCATCGGTCCATGGCCGGAAGCTGTAGCCGAGCGTGTGCATGTCGCTGTCCGAACGCACGCCGGGGTAGCGGAAGAGGTCCCACGTGCCGCCGAGCGACGAGCGGCCCTCAAGGATCGCGTACGACCGGTCGGGGCAATTCTGCTGAAGGTGGTACCCCGCACCAATGCCAGAAATTCCGGCACCCACCACGAGGACGTCAAAGTGTTCAGCGATCATGGGCTTGAAGTTACCGACCCGGCCGCTCCGCAGAGCAGTCGTGCGAGTTCAGCGCGCAGCCGACAGGCTGGCTGCTCTGGCAGCTGTTGCCGTGCCAGCTGCTGCACAAATCTGGTCGTCAACGCCACTGATTCGTGCGGTCAGGAACCCGGCTGCGAACGCGTCGCCGCAGCCGAGTGTGTTGCAGAGTTCGGTCGGCGCTGCGGGAACCGAGAACGTTGGCCTGCCGCGCCGAGCAACGGTTGCGCCATCGGCGCCTCGCGTCACGACGACGCAGTCAGCGAGGTCGAGGAGCGAGTCGGCGGCCATCACCGGATCGTCGACGTCAGCAAGAAGAGCTGCTTCGTCGTCGCTTGGGAACATGACAGCACAACCGCTGAATGCTGCCCGCGCTGACGCAACGTCAGACCGGGCTCGGATGAGTTGTGCTGCCGACGGATCGATCGACCACGGGATGCCGAGTTCCGAGGCCTGCTTCGTGAGCTGCACGAACAGCGGTCGGCTTTGGTCGGTCAGGAAGGTGTAGCCAGTCAGATGCAACCACGAGGCTGCTGCCAGCAGGTTGGTATCGACGTCGCCGTCGACAAGTGCTGTCTGGCCACTCAGGTCCGACACCAAGGATCGATTTCCGTCTGGGCCGACGATGGCTGCGACAGCGCGAGTCGACGCCCCGGCTCGTTGGATCACGTGGGCGTCGACACCGGCCTGCACCATGCCGTCGACGAGGAACGTGCCGAGATCGTCGTTTCCGACCACACCGACGAATGCGACCGTCGCGCCGGCCCGGGCAGCCCAAACGGCGACGTTTGCCGCAGAGCCGCCGCCGTGCATGTCAATGGTGCCGTCGGTGTCGGAGCCGATGACGAGGTCGTTGGTCAGCGAGATCGCGAGATCGGCATTGAGGTCGCCGACGCAGAGCAGGTTGACCATGGGCAGCGAGCGTTAGCCCTTCGCGAGACGTTCGAGCATGGCGCCCATCTGGGCGTGCACAGCATTGACGGCCTGGAGCGGCCGCATCATCACCTTGAACTCCGTGATGATGCCGTCGTCGTTGCACGTGATGATGTCGACGCCGTTGACGTACTTGCCTTCGACCGTGGTTTCGAATTCGAGCATGGCGTGGTTGCCCTGCAGAATTGTCTTGATGTAACCAAACTCGCCTGAGCCTGATTCGGCCGCTTTCGTTTCGACGTCGGCGTCACCACCGAGCGTTCCGCCCGCAGCGGACAGGTACAGCATGGTGATGTCGCGACCCTCTTGCGGGGTGAAGACGACCGGCGACAAGAAGACGACATCAGGGTCGAGTATCGACTCCAAGCCACCCTCGAGCTTGCGCTGCATGTGCAGGTACCAGTTGTCCATGCAGCCAAAGATCGGGTCGCGCGTGCCAGCGGGCGTGTCGGTGTGATTACTGGTGGGCGTGCCGTTGCTCATCCGAGTGACTCCACGGAGTCGATCATGTACTTGTTGATGCTTGCTCCAGCAACAGCGAGGCCCTTGCGGGTTTCTTGCCATGCAGCCATGTGGTCACTGGCGAAGTGCGCGTCGAGCGATGCCTGACCGTCCCACAGCTCGTAGAGCATGATGCGGTTGTCATCGTTCGGGTCAGGCGAAAAGACGTACTCGGAGCAGCCGACCTCGTCGAGGGTCGCAGCGACCATGGGTTGCACCGCATCGAGGAACGCAGCCCGTCCTTCTGGTTGGGTAACGATGGTTCCGGCGACGATCAGCATGATCCGAGCGTATTGCACGAGTGTGTCAGGGACCGCAACGGTGGGTCCGGGCGCGGCGCGAAGCCGTGGGCCGCACGAGTATCTGTCACGATCACCGCATGGCCGCTGTCCCTGGAGCTTCTGAATTGCTTGATCCGCCAGCGGTCGGTCGACGATTCCATGCGGAGCGAAAGGTCCGGCTCGGCGATGTCGATCCGCGTGGCGAGCTGCGCCTCGATGCGACGGCGCGCTACATGCAAGACATCGCGAGCGATGATGCAGCAGATGCCGAACTCGACGGTGCCTGGGGATGGGTGGTGCGGCGTTCGATGATCGATGTGCGCCAGCCGGCAGTGCTTGACGAGGTTGTCACGGTGACGACGTTCTGCACGGGCCTCGGCCGAAGCTGGGCGGAACGAACAACGATCCTTGCTGGCTCGCTCGGTGCGGACATCGCAACGGTGAGCATCTGGGTTCAGGTCGCTACGGGTACCGGCAGGCCGGCGGCGCTGACACGGCAGTTCGTCAATGCCTATGGCTCGGCATGCGATGGTCGGAAAGTTTCAGCTCGGCTCGTGCTTGCGGCGCCGATTGCTCCGGCCAGCGTCATCCCATGGGCTGTCAGGCGGGCCGATCTCGACCCGTTCGACCACGTCAACAATGCCGCAAATTGGGCGTTTGTCGAGGAGTCGGTGAACGGAATGATGCCGCGCCGTGGCCGTGCCGAGATGGAGTTCGTTGGGCCGGTGACGCACGGAACAAGCGTCCAGAGCGTCGTCGAGCGCGCTGACGGAGCAACGTCGATGTGGTTGCTGAACGAGGGCTCAGTGCTCAGCGCAGCGCGCTGGTCGCCCGCTGGCTGACTCAGCGGAGGACGATGCCGGGCGTGCCGCCGGTGGTTGAACCGATGCGGGCAGCTTGATGCCCGGTGGCAGCGAGTTCGGCGAGCACAGCAGCGGTTTCACCGGGGTCGACTCCGAAGACGAGGCCGCCCGACGTTTGTGCGTCAGCGATCAACAGTTGGTGTGTCTCGCCGTGGCTGCCGGCATCGAGGAACTCGACACCCCACTCGAGGTTGCGGCGCGATCCGCCGGGCATGACTCCTGCTTCGGCGTGGTCAACAGCACCGCTGAGGAACGGCATGGCGTCGAACTCGATCGTCGTGGAGACATGTGATTCGAGCGACATGCGGCCCAAGTGGCCGAGCAGACCGAAACCGGTGACATCGGTACAGCCGGTGGCGCCCGCGCCAACTGCCAGGCGGCAGGCAACGTCGTTCAATCGAATCATGGAAGCAACCGCGCCAGCGGCTTGTGCTTCGGTCGCAGCACCTGACTTAATCGCCGTGGTCAGTACGCCGACGCCCAACGCCTTGGTCAGGATGATGTCTTGGCCTGGGCGAAGCCCGGCGTTGGTCAGGATTCGGTCAGGATGGACCTCGCCGGTAACCGACATGCCGTACTTCGGTTCGGGATCATCAATCGTGTGTCCGCCGACGATGACGAAGCCGCCAGCTGTTGCAATGTCTTGCCCGCCCGCGAGAAGCTCGGACAGCAACTTGATCGGCAGTGCGTCTTTGGGCCAACCGACGAGGTTGAGAGCGAAGAGCGGGCGGCCACCCATTGCATAGATATCGGACACGCTGTTCGCGGCTGCCACTTGGCCCCAGGTGCGCGCATCATCGACCACCGGGGTGATGAAGTCGGCAGTGGAGACAATCGCTCGGTCGTCGTCGAGTTTCCACACTGCAGCGTCGTCGCCGGTGTCGGTGCCGACGAGGAGTTCGTCAGGGTGATCGGTTTCGAGATGGCGCACGACGTGCGCCAGTTCGCCAGGGGCGAGCTTGCAGCCTCAACCGGCGCCGTGACTGAACTGCGTCAACCGAATCCGGTCCCGCTCGTTGTCGTTGTCATGCATGTTTGCCCCCTTCCCGGAATTGTCGATCCGGAATTGTCGATCCGGCGAAGTTCTACCGGCTTATTCTGGCCGAAGGTCGAGGTCGACCATCAACTCGTTGGCGATGTCTTCAAGTGTTTCGCGGAGTTGATCGAGCGGCAGTTCGTTCGGAACTCGCAGCGTGGCCTTTGCTTCGAAGAGAGGCTCGCCTGACATTGGAGCCGACAAAGTGTTGGTTTCGAGTTCGAGGATGCTCACGTTGCGGGTTGCGAGTGCTGCCGAGATTTCGCTGATGATGCCGGGGCGGTCCTGGCCAATGAGCTCGAGACGCAGCACGTTCTCCGTCGGCACGTCTTCAGTTGACGACGAGGCGATTGCGACCTGAACATCGAGCAAGCCTTGTGCGTTGAGGCCGTCGAGGCTGGCCTGGAGTGCCGTGACATTGTCGTCGGGTACGGAAACGACGACAATGCCTGCAAACTGGCCGGCAAGGCGCGCCATGTGGCTGCGATCCCAGCTGCCGCCGTGGCGCGCGATCGGGTCGGCGAGGGCGTCGACCAGCCCGGACGTGTCGTTGCCAATGACGGTGAGAACCAGTGTTGCCATTCGTGCAGTGTGCCAGAAGTTGACAGGCCGAAGTCTGAACTCCGTCTGACAAGTTCAGTAGGCAGCAACGATCGGGGCGAGTTCGGTCGGTGTTGCACCGTGCATGATCACCGCGTCGGCCCCAAGTGACAGTTGGTTGCGAACCGCTGCGGCACACTGCTGGGCCGAACCGGTGGCTGCCGGTGCAAGCCATTCGACAGGGAGCAGGGTGGCGATGTGCTCAAGCTGTTCTGTGGTCGCCACAGCGTCGATTGCTCCCTTGATTCCCTGCACTATGTGGTCGGCGCGAAATGCAGTGAGTCGTGCGGGGTCCCAGTTGTTCGTCGTGACCATCAGGTCGCCGTACGCCTGGAGATAGGTGGCGAGGCGGCCAACCGTCTTGTTGAGCTTGAGAGATTCGTCGATGTTGTCGCCGACTGTGGCGAAGCACGACCAAACTTTCACGTCGCTCGGGTCGCGACCGGCCCGTTCGGCAGCGTGCTTGACCGTCGCGACGCAGCGCTGGACCGTCTCGTCGGTGAAGAAGGTGTGGAGGATGACGTTGTCGAATGCTCGGCCGCCGAGTTCGAGTGTGTTCGGCCCGAAGGCAACGATCGACAGGTCGATGTCCTCGTCGAAGGTCGGGTCGAGTCGGAGTACGGGGTATTTGCCGATCGGGCCGTCGTGGCCAATGATTGTTTCTCCGTGCCACAGGCGTCGCATTACCCCGGCGAAGTCCTCCATCTGAGCGGTCGTGATGCGTTCGATGCCGTACGCATCGAAGAGGGGAGCGATGCCGCGACCGATGCCGAGTGAGAAGCGGCCACCGGTGAGCCGGTGCATCGTCGTGGCGTGAGCGGCCGTGACAATCGGGTGGCGAGTGTTGTGGTTGGTGGCGCCAGTAATGATTTTGATGTGGTTCGACACAGCGCCGACTGCGCCTGACAGGGTGAATGCCTCTTTGATGTTGAAGCGTTCGGAGATGAACACGGCGCCGAGGCCGAGTTCTTCGGCGTGGCGTACCTCGTCGATCAGGTCACGGGGTGATTCCGGCGCGCCGGCCAACGTGTAAAACCCCAACTCCGGATGGCGAACCGACGTGTCATCGCTCATGATCAGCGACCGTAGTGGTGCGCCGACTCGCTCGTCGGGGCGAAGGGTTCGTACCGTTCTCGTATGATCCGTCTCCGCCAGGTTGCCCTCGTCGCTCATGATCTCGATGCCGTTGTTGGTGAACTCTGCGACACGCTCGGTCTCACCGTCTGCTTTAACGATCCGGGAGTCGGTGAGTTCGGCCTCCACAACGCATTGATGGTGATCGGCGATCAGTTCCTCGAAGTCGTGTCGCCGACGAAGCCTGACACCGCTGGTGGTCGCCTGCTCGACAAGCGCAACGGCGACGGTGGTTACATGGCTATTTATGAAGTCGATGACCTGGACGATCGGCTCGAACACCTCACAGCGCACGACACTCGAATCATCTGGGCGGGTGACTTCCCGACAATTCGTGGCCGCCACCTGCACCCTCGTGATGTCGGTGGGGTGATTGCTTCGCTCGATCAGCCGGTGCCGCAGGGCAGTTGGACTTGGGCTGGCCCGACCTGGCAGCCGAACCAAGATGTCTCCGTCGTGGCATCGATTGCCGGGGTCACGGTGGGCGCTGCCGACGCCAGTGTGATGTCGGCGCGTTGGCAGGAGCTCGGCCTGCGGACGGCGGTGCGGTTTGTTGCAGCAGGCGAGCGTGGCGAAGGCCTCGATGGTGTTGACCTGGTTGCGAGTGACCGCGACCGAGTCGGCGAATCGCATGACATCGGCGGCGTCACGTTCACGCTCGTGTAGGGGCGGGCGTCTTGCGTGAAAGCAGACGGGCCACGAAGGCCAAACCTTCAGACGCCCGCTGCTGCTCGTGCTCGTGCTCGAGATGAGCTCTGGTCAGTGCAGGTCGGGTGGTTGCAGGCGTGCGAGGTATTCGTTGTCAGTTCGCATGCGTTCGCGCAGGTCGTCGTAGTAGGTGCGGGGTGGGTTGAAGTAGATCTGCCCGGTGTCCATCCGCCCACCATCAGGATGTGAATACGTCGCCGTGGGTGTGGGCGGTGGCCCGGTCGGCAGATTTGGTGACGCGCCTGATGGTCTGATTTGTCGGCCATGGGTGTTGCGGAATTCGAGGCCGTCGGGTTGGTCGGCGTCACCGGTGATGTCGAGTCGGCCTCGGTGGTGCATCCGATGATGTTTGCCGCACACGAGGACAAGATTTGCTGAATCGGTGCGGCCGCCGTGTTCCCAATGAATCAGATGATGTACTTCGAGCCCGAGTGTCGCGTCGCAGCCCGGAACCCGACATGCGCCGTGGTCGCGATGCTCAATCACGGTGCGGATGCGGGCCGGCACCACATACTGGGCGCGACCAACTGACACCGGCAGACCGTTCGAGACGAATACGGGTGTGACGGTGCCGTCGCAGGTGACAAAGCGGCGGATTGCGTCGAGGACGTTCCAGCCGGTCGCGTCGGTCATGCCCCGGTCCGAGTGGCCGGTGTTGATGAACAGGTTGACCCGGAACCGGGCGCGCCGAGCCGGGTCAGGGATCGAGTCGAGCGACGTTTGGGCCATCTCATGGAGTGCTTCAGCGAGACCGGCACCGAACTCGCCACGCTGGAAGATGCGGTCGCGGGTTTCGTCGAGCGCCGCTTTCACAACCATCCCAGCGTCCGCTTCGAAGCGACCGGTGAGACGGAACGTGCCGTTCTCGTCCTGCCACATCGATAGGAACTCTTCAACCAACGGCACTCCCGCCTCAGACGAATCCACTGCATCGGCATCGGAAACTGCATGTGTATCGGAGTTCGTTTCGCCCGGGGCGACATCGTCGGGCTGCACCCTGGCGCTCGTTTCGGCGTGATCGAGCCGTTCGCGGCCCTCGTCGTCAAGCTTCGGGAACGGATACTTCTGCAGCACGTAACGGAGCTGTGTAATTGTCATCTCGATCGCATAGTCACGCGACTGCTCATCAGCCCACCCCGGTGCATTCCGCGCAATTGTCGTCATCTGATCAAGCGACAGCTCGCCGCGTCGGAACGCCTCGATTGAGGCGGGGAGCTGATCAGCCCGTTCGGCTATCGCCACGATCGACTGGGCCATTGCGGGTGCAACGCCGGCCCGCCAAGCAACCCACGCCGACATCGACGTCATCGCCTCACCGGCCCACAAGCAGTCGTCAGCTAACAAGAGAATGACCCGATCGACAAGGGCAGCGTGTTGGGCGTTGAGCACGCCAACAATGTCGTTGAACTCACGCTCGATCCCGGCTACCGATGACATGTTGGGAGCGTACATATGTTCGATGAAAAGATCAAGAACAATCGTATGTTTGTTTGGTAGACATGCATTCATGAACGCGCCAGCGGCAACAGCGACCCTCAGCGACGCGTGGGCGAGCTATCGCAACCTCGTGGCTGGCCGCGATTGGTGGGATGAACTGGGCGACACGCGGGACTTCTGGTCGGAGAGCCCAGATGCCGACACGGCGACGCATGCGAGTAACGAACTCGTCCACCACGCGGCTGAGATCGGATTGCACCGTCCTGAATGCGTCGGTGCGGTACGCAACTAGAAGATCTCGGTGAGAACGAGCAGTGCCGCCATGCCGGCGCTGAGCATGAACACCAGGTTTTTGGTTCGTAAGCCAACGATGGCTGCAATCGCGAGTGAGGCCAGTTCGATCGCATCGATGTCGACGCTCGTGCCGCCATCGCCGCCGACCGCCAGGTTGACGGTTAAGGCCGCCAGGACGGCTGGGCCGACGTTCTGGAGCGCTCGTTCGACCACGATCGGAAGCGAGTGATCAGCCAGCAACAGGATGAGCCCGGCCCGAAAGGCATAGGTGCCGAGCGTGGCAGCGACGAGCACGAGGAGCGCAGCGCGATGGCTCACAGGTCTGCCTCTGAGCGAGACTTCAGGGCCGTGATCCGTTGCTCGGCAACCGCACCTGCAACCACGCCGCAGATCGCTCCGACGAGAATGCCGAGGCGGTCGGACAGCCCGGCTGCCAGCAGCGACACGAACCCGCCGACCAGCGCAGCAATACCGGCAGGCACACGCTTGATTGCAAAGAGCGTCAACCCGGCAAACATAATCACGGGCGCGAAGTCGAGGCGCCAGGCTTCGGGGACGACTGGGCCGACCACCATGCCGAGCGGGACCGCAACGTTCCAGGTAGTCCCGAACAGCAGCATCGTCGTGACGTAGTAACGGCGAAATGAGTCAGGCTCTCGGTCAGATCGCAGCATCGCCAGCGCAAAGACCTGATCGATCAGCATGAACGGGCCAACCCAGCGGAACCACGTTGGTTGAGTACGGAACATTGGAGCCAGCGCCGCGCTGTACATAACGTGACGACTGTTGATGACGAGGACCGCTGAAATGATCGCCCAGAGCGATGCGGTGCCCGCAATGGTGACCATCGTGAGCTGGGCGGCGCCGGCGAATATGAGGGGAGAGCTGAGCCAGGCAGCCCAGAGCGGCATGTCGGACTCGGTCATCGCCAAGCCGAGTACGAAACCAAATGGGACGGCAGGAATGAGTATTGGAACCGCATCGGTGACCGCTTGCCGGTCGACACGGCTATGGCGTGTCAGCGTCGCCTCGGTTTCCACTCGGTGAACCGTACGACCCGCGGGTGGATTCGCACCGCGCTGTTTCGACCACGGCTGGTGTGGCCGGCACCCGCCTCGGCGTGACGGCTCTAGCCTGGCGCAAGTGCGGCTGATCGTGGAACGGCTCGGGCCCTGGCAGAATCAGCGCTCGTCGGGCTGGCAGCGACCCCGGACAATCACTGTGGCAGCATTCGCACGGCCGTGCATCGGCTGAGTTTGCGTCTCGATCACTGATCCGACCCGGCAGCACTGGTCTGAGCGAGCCATTCGACCGTTGCTTCGACGGCGCTGCTGGGCCGTCGGCTCGGCCAGGTCACGGTGTACTGCCGGTCTGTTCTGATCGTGGGGCCGACGACAACCAGCGCCTTGCCGTCGAGGAGCTCATCGAGGATTCCGGCCCATCCGAGCGCCACCCCACGGCCGAGCATTACCTGTTGCAAGACGCTCGGGTAGCTGTTGAACTCGACGCGCCGCCGGTTCGGTGTGAGTTGGAGATCAAACCGATCGAGCCAGTCCGCCCACGACATCCACGGACGGTCGGTCGAATCCATATGCAGCAGTGGCGCAGCGAGAACATCAGCCGCCGCGCTCTCGGAGTCCAGGTCATGCGCAGTAGCCAAGCTCGGTGTTGCTACCGGAAACACCGCTTCGCCGAAGAGGGCAACCTCCTCGTGGCCCGGCCATGGATGGGCCGACACGCGCACCGCGGCGTGGAAGGAGCCGTTCGCCAGTTCTGTTTCGCGGTCGTACAACCAGAGGCGAAGGTCGCGATCGCCGAGCGCCTGCTGCAGCGAATCGAGTGCGGGAAGAACGAGCTGCTGAGCGAAACCGGGGGGCATGGCAAGAATGAAGATGTCGTCGGTGTCAGTCACCTCGGAGATGGTGTGTTCGATGGCGGCGAAGCTGACGTCAAGGCTGTCGGCGAGGGCCCGCCCGGCAGCAGTCAGGGCGACGCGGTTGGATTGCCGATCGAAGAGCGCAGTATCGAGTGCAACCTCCAGCTGTTTGATCTGACGGGTCACCGCTGGCTGGGCAATGCCCAACTCGCGACCCGCTGCCGATAGCGAGCCAAGACGCGCGGCTGCCTCGAACACGGCAAGCCGCTGCAAACGGTCGACCTGGCGAACGAGCTGCCTCACACCAACGTTCCGAGGTGCAGAATCGTGGTAGTCATAACAACAGAGTATGGCACCTTACCGAACGAGTGGCTGTTGTGGCCGACGGTTGACGTGGAAACTGGTGGTATGGGCGCAGCAACAAAACAAGCCATCACGTGTTCGGCGGTACGCGGACGGTTGCAGGTGGGCGGTCATTTGATCCACTCAATACAGCTACTCGAACGCCTCAGCCCTCATATCGATGCGAACAACAGACAACGGCTGTGGGAGCCGCTCGATGTGCCGGCCGACTTGGAAGTGACCGGGGTCGAGCAGCGCCGACATGTCGTACTTGTTGACTTCAGTGACGGCGAGCGGGTCGAGTTCGAGTTGACGTCGATCTTGCAGCTTGTTGGCGCGGACAGACCGGCCCCTGCCGACATTCCTCGTCCGGCCCCACGCTCCTGGACCTCCTGCGACACGGAAGTGCCACTGGTCGACTACAGAGAACTGTGTGACCCCTCGACTTCCGACGAGGCACTTATTGCAGCCCTGAGCACGTTCTTCGAACTTGGCTGCTTCGTCCTCACCAACACTCCTGCAGCGGTGGGTGCACTCCGCGAGATCACGCGCCCCTTCGGAAGGATCTCGGCAACCAACTTCGGGGAGCTCTTCGACGTGCGCACCGAACCGCGACCGGTCGATCTGGCGTACACGCCGGTGGCGTTGTCGGCCCACACCGACCAGCCGTATCGGGCGCCGGTTCCTGGGCTGCAATTTCTTCACGTAATTCTCAACGATGCCCCTGGTGGAGCGTCAACGATGGTCGACGGCCTGGCGGCTGCAGATGCCTTGGCCGAAGCTGATCCTGAAGCCCACGCAGTGCTCACGACCCTGCCGATCGAGTTTCGTTATGACATTGGATCGGATATGAAGCGGGCCGACGGGCCGATTATCGAACGAGCAGCCGATGGGACGTTTCGACAGATGCGATTCTCGCCGCGGCTCGACTTCGCACCGTATGCCGATGCTGACATCCTCGACGTCTACTACCGCGGGCGCCGCTGGCTCGCCGCTGCGCTCAACGACCCAACCCGTCAACTGAACTACCGGATGAGATCTGGCGATGTTGCCGTTGTCGACAACCACCGAGTCCTGCACGGGCGGACGGCATTCGATCCAACTCGTGGAGCCCGCCACCTGCAAGGGTGCTACATCGACCACGACGGTCCGCTCACCGCGTGGACCTTGGCCTGGCGCCGACTCAACGAACGGAAGTAAGACGAATGAACGAACCGGCAACGACCGAGCAGCGTGTCGTTTCATTTACGGAGATGCAGCACGGCACGGCGGCTGACTACGCGATGCTCGACGGATTTGAACGGACGCATGCCAGCGGCTTGGCCGATCGCCTGATCGGAGTGCTGGAACGGCTCGACGACTCGCTCGGCGGTTACCAGATTACTCGGCTCGAACACTCGCTGCAGTCGGCGACTCGTGCTCGCCTTGACGGTGCTGATGTCGACTGGGTTGTCGCTGCGCTGCTTCACGACATTGGCGACGAGCTCGCCCCGTACAACCACTCTGCGTATGCCGCGAGTGTGCTGCGGCCCTACGTACGTGAAGAGGTCGCCTGGGTGATCGAACAACACGGCGTCTTCCAGAGCTACTACTACGCCCATCATCTCGATGGCGACCGAAATGGACGCGACGAGTTCCGTGATCACCCGTGGTTCGACATGTGTCTCGACTTCTGCTCGCGCTGGGATCAGAATTCATTCGATCCTGACTTTTCGATTCATCCGTTGGACTCGTTCATCGATGACGTGCGAACGGTGTTCGCACGTGATGCGTGGGACACCGAGGTGATCGCTGCAGGCCCTATCGTGCTCGTCGCATGAACAACGACACCCTCGATCTCACATCACTCGCTGTCGGTTTCGTCGGCCTCGGAAACGTTGGCGGCAAGCTCGCTGGCTCGCTACTGCGGAATGGCGTCAACCTCACGGTACGCGACCTCGACGACGACCTCGTTGCTGACTTCGTCAGTCGTGGTGCACGGGAAGCCTCGACGCCTGCGGAGTTGGCAGCGACCTGCGACGTGGTCATCACCTGCCTTCCTTCGCCCGCTGCTTCGGCTGCGGTGCTGGAAGCCGGCGACGGGCTCCTCGCAGCGTGGCGGCCCGGCACGGTTTGGATGGAGATGTCGACCACCGACTCCGCCGAAATCACACGGCTCGGTGCCCTCGTCGCAGCAGCGGGCGGTGCCGCCGTCGACTGTCCGGTGTCGGGCGGTTGTCATCGCGCCGCAACCGGCAACATTTCGATCTTCGCCGGCACCGACCGGGCGACTTTCGAACGCGTGCTTCCGCTGCTCACCATCCTCGGCCGGCGGGTGCTGCACACTGGTGACCTCGGGTCGGCCTCGATCCTCAAGGTGGCCACCAATTATCTCGCCACCGCCAACCTCATCGCCGTCACTGAAGCACTGACGACGATGGCAGCCGCAGGCATCGACCTGGCAACCACGTTCGAAGCGTTCAAGATCTCGAGCGGCAACTCGTTTGTCCACGAGACAGAAAGCCAGATGATCCTGAACGGGTCGCGTGACATCAGTTTCACGATGGACCTCGTGTTGAAAGACATCGGGCTATTCCAGAGCATCGCTGATGAGGTCGGCGTGCCGTTGGAGATGAACCCGCTGATGATCGACATCTTCCGCGACGCTGCCGAGCGCTACGGCGAGCGGGAGTGGTCAGACAACGTCATCCGCCGACTCGAAGACGCGACCGGCATCTCCGTGGTTGCACCTGGCTTCCCCGACGTGTTGCTCGACGACGAACGCGAAGAGCGTGGCGCCGAGATCGTGGTCAGGCGAGCCTGAAGAAACTTGAACCTCAGGCGTTCTCGAACGCCGGGTGTTCGAACCAACTGAAGAACGTTGTGATGTCGCCTGCCGTTGCCGATGACGCGGCACCCGACGCGAACGCGTCGGAGATCGAGATCTTGCCCGTCACGATTTCTGCCCAGGTGTCGCGATCCATGGTGACCATGGCGTCGGCGCCTGAGCCATCGGTGAGTACCGCGACACCGCGCCTCACCTGGAGGCCGGCGCACGCGTCGGGCAGTTCGACGCCAACGTGCATCGTTTGGCCCGTACATCGCAGCGGATCGAGCATCACCCGGAGCGTGGAAAGCGCATCGCCCGGGTTGCCGTGGCGGACCGCCTCGCGATCAAACCGGTGAGCATGGAAGCGGTCGGTGCTCATTGTCCCGTCGAGATGGCGGGCACGCGTGAGGCACCAGTTCCTGATGTTCGCCGCCGTTGTCCGCTGCGCAATCGTGCGGAGAAGGTCGGCCAGCCGCTGGCGATCGGCCGCGCCTGACTCGGACTCGTCGGCGATGCGCACCAACCATGTGGCCATGTCGATCGCCCAGCGCAGATCGTCTGCTGCGTTAGCTGTCTCGATCTGGGTTCGGACAGCGTCGGCGCCTCCGAACCCGGCGATCATTTTCTCGGCACGATGCCGTGGCGGTACCGGGAAGAGGTTGGCCTCATCACCGTCAAAGAAGCCACGTAGGCCGGCATGGATCTGACGGACGTGGTGTTCAACGACACCGTAGAACTGTGTTTGCAGGTACGACTCCGTGTACTCGGCAGGCAGTTGTACGAACTCGGTGAGTTCGCCCGAGACGAGGCCTTTGTTGATCCCGCGCACAGTCTGATCCCACATGAACCGAACGGCATCGCTGCTGCGCTCGACTTGCTCGGCGACCTGGGCGCGGCCCGACAGCGGCGGGCCGTGGGCCCCGACGAGATGCTCAGCGCCGAGCGAGGCGACATGGTCGAGCCCACGCAACAGCACGCGTGGATCGCGGTACTCCTCGCCGCGGATCGCGAACACGTTGAATAGCACTGGCCACACGATGTTGTTCACGCAGACTTCGAGGTCAGGGAACCAGATGTTGACGGAGTCGTCAGCGTCAGAGGGCGCCGGTGTGAACTCAACGCGTAGCCCAGCGATCGTCGCGTTTGTCGGCTCGACGAAGGTGTTGGTCGGTTCGATGAACCCTTCGGTGAACGGGCGATGCTCGGCGTTGCGGAATGCCGTGCCGAGGCCGACGTTGACGAGCGCATCTGGCCCACTGTCGGGCAGCGTGATGCCGAATTGGTGGATGAGGCCAGATCGTGCGACGGGGCCCACTTCGGAGCCGTTTCGAGAGCGGTTGCCGACGACCCCGGCGTGGCTCCAGATCGGCACACTGTCACCCGCTCCCGGCACAGCGGCTGTTCCGCCGACGTAGTGGAAGTGCGTATAGATGACCGCGACGACCTCGGCGTCGGTCTGTTCGGCGACAGCGTTCAGCGCGTGCTGCATCTCCTCGATGCACTCGCCGGTGTCGATCGCGATGAGCCCCTCTGGGCCCTCGATGAATGTCTGATTCGACAGTCCATTTCCGACCATGCACCAGACGCCGTCGCGGACCTTCCAGAGCTTCTGTTTGAACCGATCGCCGTGTGCGACGCTCGCCCGATGCGCGAGCCCACCGTTCGGTGCAGCGACCGTTTCGGAGCTGTCTGTATGAAAGCTCGCGGGGTGCGATGTTCGAGTTGTCATTGGCAGATCTTGACAGGTCGAAGCAGTGCGGCGTGCCCCGGTGATGCCCGTAGATCTGCGGTACGGTCCAGCGATGTCAGCAGATCTGCAGAACCCACTCAACTCCGGTTTCGGAATGCGCTCGACGCCGAGCGAGGTCATTGCCGGCGCCGACCTCTCAGGCAAGCTCGCCGTGGTCACCGGTGGCTACTCCGGCCTCGGTCTCGAAACCACCAAGGGGCTGGCCGAAGCTGGTGCCGACGTGATCGTTCCCGCCCGACGCCCCGACCATGCCCGTGAAGTGTTTGCCGGCCTCGGTAAAACCAAGGGAGCGGTGACCGTCGACGAGATGGACCTCGGTGATCTCGCAAGCGCAGGCGGGTTCGGTGAGCGGATGGCTGCAGCTGGTCGGCCCGTCGACATCTTGATCAACAACGCAGCGATCATGGCGTGCCCCGAGACGCGGATCGGTGACGGCTGGGAAGCACAGTTCGCCACTAATCACCTCGGTCACTTCGTTATGACGAACAACATGTGGCCGGTGCTCGCCGATGGCGGGGCTCGGGTTGTGGTGCTTTCATCGACCGGACACAAGCTGTCCGACATCCGCTACGACGACCCGCAGTTCAACACCGGATACGACAAGTGGCAGGCGTACGGCCAGGCCAAGACTGCCAACGCCCTGTTCGCTGTGCACCTCGATGTGTTCGGCCAGGCCGATGGTGTCCGGACGTTCGCCGTGCACCCCGGCGGGATCATGACCGAACTGCAGCGCCACCTTCATCAAGAAGAGATGATCGCCATGGGTTGGATGGATGCGGACGGCAACCTCAATGAGCTCTTCAAGACACCCGAGCAGGGCGCTTCGACGTCGACCTGGGCCGCGGTGTCGGCGCAGCTCGACGGTCTTGGCGGGGTTTACTGCGACAACTGCGACATCGCCCCGATCGAAGATCTCGACAGCCCGTACGCACGGTTCGTCGGCGTGAAGCCGTATGCGGTCGACGACGCCAACGCGGCGCGTCTCTGGGACCTCTCAGTCGAACTGACCGGCGTCAACGCCTTCGGCTGAAGGGCCTGACCCTGCTGACGAATGTCGATAGGGCCGGGCTCGAAACCACAGGTTGCACGCCCATTTCTGACCTGCGACAACCGGCGACCCGCCATGTAGCGACTTTGGGTGGCGCGTGAAGTCAGCCAGCGTGTCGCTGGCGAGATTGTGGAAGATCACCATGCGGCCGGGCTTGGCTTCGACTTCAAGGTCAAGCTTCGGGAAAATCGTGCTGCCACCGTCTTCGACGGCATTGAGATACATCAGGGCGGTCACGATCCGCTGACCACCCTGCTCGGTGCGTTGGCGACCCTTCTCCGTGTTCATGTCGTAGGCGTCGAAGTGCGGCTTGTACTGCTCGGTCGCGCCGTAATGTACGACCTGCAGCGACTCGGCATGCCCGATCGGAATGGCAACGAGGTCGCTGACCCGATCGACAAGGCTGTGCACGATGGCGGTCTCGTCGTGCTTGACCCACGCAACACGACCTGTCCGACCGTCGCTCGTCGTTGCATCGGCAACAGTACTGACCAAAGCAGTATCGAGCCGACCGGCTACGAGCCGGATGATGTGATGACGCTCGGTCTCGGTGACGAAGTCGTCGATGACCTGGACGAGCGGATCACATGCGGCCTCAGCACCCAAGTCGTACGAGTCACGCAGCTGCATCATTTCACTCTTTCATCTTGGCTCGGAGCCACGCATCATGACGTAGCTGAACGCTGGCACCGTTCAGAGGGTGGAAACGCCGCCATCGACAGGGATCACGGTGCCAGTCGTGTAGGCGCCGGCGCGGCTCGACAGGAAAATCACTGCACCGGCGATGTCTTGGGCCGTACCGATCCGCTTGCGCGGGTTCGAGCTGTGGACGAACTCGGAGCGCTCTTCGTCTTCGAGCATGTACGCCATCATCTTTGACGGGAACGGGCCCGGAGCGATCGAGTTCAGCAGGATGTGCTCACCCACGAGATGTGCCGCCATGTGGCGCGTCATCATGTGGATCGCGGCCTTCGACGCAGAGTACGAGTAGTTGTCACCGTGCGGTACGCGGATGCCGTCGATGGAGCCGATCATGACAACGCGTGCAGGGTCTTCGGCCGTTCCGCTGGCCTTCAGCTGGGGGAGGAGCGCCTGGGTCAGCATGAACGGTGCCTTGACGTTGATGTCCATCACCTTGTCGAATCCGATGGCGGGGAACTCGCCCAGCGGTGCACCCCACGCAGCACCGGCGTTATTCACGAGGATGTCGATCTGGTCTTCTTGCGCGGTGACGGCGGCGACGAAGGCGTCGATGCCCTCGGGCGTCGACATGTCGCCGGGGATCGAGATGCACTCGCCGTGCTCGCTCAGTTCGGCTGCTGCGGCGTCGCACGCAGCGGCCTTGCGAGCAGTGATGTACACCTTCACACCGTTGGCCACGAGGCCCGCGGCGATCATGTACCCGATACCGCGGGAGCCGCCCGTGACGATCGCAACCTTGCCGGACAGCCCGAAGAGGCTCGTCAGGTCGAGTGCGGGGTGGTCGGCGTTGCGGTAGTTCGAAGCTTCGGTCATGCCCCTGGTTGTAGCCGGTCGGTGAGACTCGGGACCAACTGCACGACCATCTCGACCGTGTGCCGTGTGCCGTGTGCCATGTGCATTTTTGACCCGAGGAGATTGGGACATTGGTGTCATGCTGGAAAAATGGAGAACGACACCGTTTCTGTCCTTGAAATCGAACGCAAAGCCATTGCCAACTCACGGCTCATCGGGACGCCAGCGCAGGTGCTTGGCGAGGGGCAGGTCCGGGTGTCGGTCGATCGCTTTGCGTTGACGGCGAACAACATCACGTACGCAGTGTTCGGCGACATGCTTGCCTACTGGGAGTTCTTCCCGACCGAGGCGCCGTTCGGCCGCGTGCCCGCAATGGCATGGGCCACGATCACCGAATCAGCCAACTCCGACATCGCCGTCGGGTCGCGATACTACGGCTGGTTCCCAATGGCGACCGAGACCGTCATCACGGCAACGGCGACTCGTGACGGCTTTCGCGACGACGGCCCGCATCGCCAGCCGCATGCTCCGATCTACCGTGCCTACGTCGACACGAAGAACGACCCGATGTACGACGACGCGCCGGATGGCGAAGACCGCCACACGCTGTTGCGCGGGCTTTTCCTGACTGGTTTCCTCGCGGAAGAGTTCTTTGCCGACTCCGGGGGTGGCGTCGCCTCAGGCGAAGCCCCGTACTTTGGTGCCTCGCAGGTGACGGTGCTGTCGGCGTCGTCGAAAACAGCGATTGGTTTCGCACAGCGCTCCAAAGAACGCGGCATCGTCAAGGTCATCGGCCTCACATCGGCTGGCAACGTCGAGTTCGTGAAGGGCCTCGGTTTCTACGACGCCGTGCTCTCCTACGACGAGACGGATCAACTCGATGCGAGTGTCCCGTCAGTGTCGATCGACATGGCGGGCAACCCGACTGTGCTCGGCGCCGTGCACAGCCAGTTGGGCGATCAACTTGCGTACTCGATGACCGTTGGTCGCAGCCATCACGACGCTCCGAATCCGATTGCCGAAGACGCAGCAACGCTCGCTGGACCGACGCCGAAGATGTTTTTCGCTCCGACCGAAGTTGGCCGCCGCCAAAAAGAGTGGGGTCGTGAGGATTACGCCCAACGATGCGCTGACGCGATGACGAAATTCGCCGAGGGCAGCCGATCGTGGCTGACCATTGACCACCGCATGGGCGTCGACGCAATGGCCCAGGCGTGGGCTGACGTCCACGACGGCAACGTTGCGCCGAACGTTGGCGTCGTCGTCGTGCCAAACGGCTGAGCGGCACAGGGCACGTCATTCCGTACGCTTGGGGCGTGTTCGAACAACTTCCTACCCTCAGCGACCGCCGAATTGCCGTCCGGCTGACCGCTGACGCGCTGCGCCACGTCCGCGCAGGCCACCCGTGGGTGTTCGACGATTCGATCGTTTCGGCAAGCCACGAAGGCGAAACCGGGGACCTGGCTATCGTCTTCAACAACGACCGCAAGTTTGTTGGCATCGGCCTATTCGACCCGGCCGGGCCAATTGCTCTGCGTATGGTTCATCGGGGCAAGACCGCGACCATCGACCAGGCGTTCTGGGAGTCGAAGATCAACGCAGCACGGGCCATCCGGCAGCCGCTGCTCGACGCAGAGTTTGGCGGGCAGCCGGGCTACCGCGTCGTCAACGGCGAGAACGACGGTCTCCCCGGGCTGATCGTCGACGCCTACGACACGACCCTGGTCGTCAAGTTGTACTCGAGCGTCTGGTTCCCGCACCTCCGTACGGTCATTGACGCACTCGAGACCACAATGCGGCCGTCGTCGATCGTGCTCAGACTCGGTCGCAACGTTGCTGGCGGCGAAACCTACGGATTCGACGACGGCGACGTCATCGCCGGTGAGATCATTGATGGCCCGGTGCTCTTCACGGAAGGCGGCCTCAGGTTCGAAGCCGACGTGCGTAAAGGCCAGAAGACGGGCCATTTCCTCGATCAGCGCCACAATCGGATGCGCCTCGGCCGTCTGGTTGCCGGCCGCGATGTGCTCGACGTGTTTGCATCGACAGGCGGCTTCAGCGTCCATGCAGCGGCGGGCCGAGCTCGGTCGGTCCACAGCGTCGATATCTCTGCTCCAACGTTGGCAGCGGCCGAACGGAACATGGCCCTGAATGCCGATCGAGCAGAAGTGCAGGGCTGCGAACACACGACCGAAGTTGGCGACGCGTTTGAAGTCATGATCGCTCTCGCCCGAGCGGGAAAGACATACGACGTCGTCGTGATCGACCCGCCGTCATTCGCACAGAAGCAGTCGAGCATCGACGTCGCCGTCCGCGCCTACACCCGGCTGACGCACATCGGGCTCCGGCTTGTGCGCCCCGGCGGCGTCTTTGTCCAGGCATCGTGTTCCAGCCGTGTCACCTCTGACCTCTTCTTCGCCACGCTGCTCGACGCTGCCGATGCGGCCGGTCGCGAGCTCCGCCAGATGGTGCGGACAGGCCACGACATCGATCATCCAGTCACGTACCCCGAGGGCGCCTACCTAAAGGCTGGGTTTTTCAACGCCCTGTAGTGCCTTGGTCGTTGGTCGTTGGAGCGAGCGGCTCCTAACCTGCTGTGATGGCATCGGTCCAAGCAAACGGCATCACCATCGAATACGAATTGACGGGCGAGGGCGAACCACTGTTGCTCGTGATGGGGCTCGGCGGCCAACTGACTGATTGGCCAGAAGGCTTTCCCGAGCAGCTCGCAGCGCAGGGTTATCAAGTCATCACGTTCGACAACCGCGATATCGGCTTGTCGACCGAGTTCGACTGGGACCCGCCCAGCCAGGTCAAGGCCGTGATGGGAATGCTCGCCAAGCGGCCGCTGAAGGCCGGCTATCTACTCAGCGACATGGCCAACGATGCTGCAGGTCTCCTTGATGCACTTGGCATCGCATCAGCGCACGTCGTCGGTATGTCGATGGGCGGCATGATCGCTCAAACGCTGACCATCGAGCACCCCCAACGAGTCCGCTCGCTGACCTCGATCATGTCGAACCCTGGCGATCGCAGGTCGGGCCGGATAGCACCGAAAATCATGCCAAAACTCGCTCGGATGAAACCACCGACCAGAGAGACTGCCGCCGACCGATCAACCGAGATGTTCAAGCTGTTCAGCGGCCCGCACTACGACGCCGCCGTCCACGTTGCCCGCAGCCAAATCAGCATCGAGCGATCGTTCCGCCCGAAGGGCACAGCGCGCCAGACGGCGGCCATAATGGCCAGCCCTGACCGGACAGCTGGTCTCCGCCAAGTGGCAGTCCCGACACTGATTGTCCACGGGCTGATGGACAAGCTGGTGCTCCCGAGTGGAGGCATTGCAACGGCTCGTGCGGTGCCGAACTCTCGGCTCCTGATGTTTCCCGATATGGGCCACGATCTTCCGGCGCCGCGACACGCTGAGGTCATCGCTGCGATCAAGCGCAACACCGATTCCGTCGGCGTGTCGCGAACGGTCTGATTTAGTCGCCGAGGATATGGCCGACCGGCGTCGCCCGTCGGACGTAACCCAATACTGGAGACGCGCGCACGGTGGCGTTCGCTCCCTGCGGGATGGCGTTTCGTTCGTCGGCACGCCACGCGTACACGGTGCCCTGCGTGCCGTCGTCGACAGCAACGAACAACGAGTAGCGGTCGCGTTCGATCCGCTTGCGAATGAATCGGGGGAGCGGTGCCACCTCGGCAGGACGACGCGCTCGAAGCACGACCCCGGTCCGTTCGATCGTGCTGAACACGTCGGCGGCTCCGGAGATGGCCACAATCACGCCGACCACGATTGGAAAGATGGAAAGCACCGTGAGGCCGGTCGCCAAATCAGCGACGAGCCAATCTTGCTCGGGGAACCTCTCATAGAGCGAGTCGAGAGAATCGCCGCGAGCCGTGTTGCTGAAGAACCGGCGGAGGCTGAGCCCGACGAAGGATGCGATGACGCCGCCGACGAGCGCGACTACAGGGTGGAGTCCGTATCCGAGGCGAAGTGGATACTTGACGCGCACGAGACGGGCCTCGCCTCCAACACTGCTCCAAGCGCGGTGATGGTCTTCGCGAGCGAGCGGAAACTCGACGGCTGCACCTTCGGCGACGCAGGTGGCAGACGCGTAGGCCAAGCGGCGGTCGCCGACTTCGAGTGAGCTTGCAGCCATCTGTCCGAAGTCGCCCTCAACGAGTCGCTGCCGAACGGAGAGCCATTGTTGCGTAGCTGCAAGGCCGGCTTCGGTGTGTGTCAGCGGACGGCCGACGGCATGGCGAACGACCCGGTAGCCGAGGGCGACAATTCCGATCAGGATCGCAACTGCCCACAGGCGACGTTCAGCCGAGTCGACCACGGCGACCTCGGTGTCGCCGCCAACGGAAGCCCACCAGACCAATGCGCTGAGAAGGACGATGCCGCCAGGGATCGCCAGCAGTTGCATGGGCCAGCGTCGAGTGATGAGACCGGCGCTCTGCGCATCGTCGGCGACTAAGAATCGGAAACGACGCCACCAGGAACCCCTGATGTCAACTGCCAGGAACCGTGCGGGGATTGCCCGATCGGTGGTGAATCGTGCCATCACATGTTGGAGCACCAAGCGTTCGTGGGGGAGTAACGCATCGCCCTCGTACGCCGTTGCAGCGGGACGCACGCGTCCGAGATCGTCATCATCAAGTGGTGGGAGCAGACGGAGCCACCCACGTGCGGCAAGGTCGATCACCGTGGCTCGCAAGCCCGATGCGGTCAGCGTGGCGTCATTCGTCAACATGTTGACAACGGCAGGGGATTCGCGGCGCAGCGCGCCAGATGTTCCTGCTCGTTGTGGGCGCTTCGGGGCGACATGTTGCTCGCCGTACCAAAGTGCTCCAGCGCCGATCGCAAGTAGCAGTGCGCTGATGACGAGCCCCGATGTGTTGGGTGCGGCAGCGAACGCGTCCCAGCCCAGGCCCATCATGCCGATCAACATGGCGACATTGTGGCACCCGCTGGGGCAATGTCTGGTCTCAGACCCGACGACTCGGCACAATTCATCAGAGCATGGTCGGTGCAGGCTGCCCAGGGTCGGTGGCGTCGCTTCGAACCCAGACCGTGCGTTGCGGAAACGGGATTTCGATGCCGGCATTGTCGTAGCTGGCCTTGAGTGCCTCACGGAGTTCGCGCTGTAGCGCCCATTGCGAGCCAGGCGACGTCTTGACGATCATGCGGAGTGTGATGCCGTCGGCACCGAGAGATTCGACGCCGAGGACAATGGGCTCGCCGAGGACGTCCGGCGACCATTGCTTGGAGGCGCAGACCTCGGTGGCAGTCGAAAGCATGAGATTCTTTGCCGCTGCGATGTCACTGTCGTAGGCCACATCGATATCGACCAGCGCAATCGACCAGAGTTGCGATTTGTTACCCACTCGCTGGACTTCGCCGTTCGGCACGTGCCAGACCGTTCCGTCAAGGCTGCGCAAGACGGTCGTCCTCAGTGTCACCTGTTCGACCTCACCGATCGCTTCGCCGAGATCGACGATGTCGCCGATGCCGTACTGATCTTCGACCAACATGAACAACCCGGCGATGCAGTCTTTGACCAAGCTCTGCGCACCGAAGCCGAGCGCTACGCCGGCGATTCCGGCGCCCGCGATGAATGGTCCGAGGTCGAAACCGAATTCGCCGAGGACCAGGATGAAGGCGACGACCCAGATCACCGCAGTGATCGTGCTTCCCACCACATCGGAAATCGACGTTGCACGAGCATCACGTCGGGGGACTGGTTCGGTGCCAATGAGCGACGTCGGATTATCGATGCCGATCTTGGCCAGCCGTCGAACTGTCGCGTCGCGATCGGGTGCCACGATGCGCTTGACGAGCCGGCGAACGTAACGCTGGGCAATCCGTGTGGCGATCCACGCGACGACGACAGTAGCCAGAACCGAAAGTGGGCGCCCGATCAACCAGTCGGCGATCTGAGTCAACGCCTCGTTGCCGCCCGTGGCTTCGAACACCTGCTCGCAGACGAACTTCGGTTCAGAGCCACAAGTGCCGGTCAGCGTCGAGGCGCTGTCGTCGGCGAGTTCTGGGAAAAGGGCGAGGTGCGTCACAGCTCCAGAACGTACCGAGCATTGGCACCTAGAAACGTGGATGCTCGGTCGACTGGAACCGTCAGCGTGACCAACGTCGAACGCTCGAACTTTGTTGTGGTGAATGGTCGTCTGCGACACTTTCGATATGACTGCAATTGACACCGCCCCGAGTTCGATCTCGACCGATCCCGAGACGCAACTCGTCAACGACGCACTCGACACGTTGCTCGCCACACACGACCCCTCGCAGATGGACGACGTGGCGTTTCGCGGAGCCCGTTTCGATGCTGGCCTCGCATGGGTCCATTTCGCCAAGGGCGACGGCGGATTGGGCTTGCGACCCGAGTTGAACCGTGTCGTCGAACGGCGTCTCAAAGCAGCCGGTGCCAAGCCGACTCATCCGAGCACCTTCTTCATGGCCCTCGCCGGTCCCACGATCGCCACGCACGCCGATGACTCGGTGAAGCAACGTTTTCTCCGCCCGATGTTCACCGGCGAAGAGCGGTGGTGTCAGCTGTTCTCCGAGCCTGGGGCCGGTTCCGACTTCGCTGGCCTGGCGTGTAAGGCAGAGCGCGACGGTGACGAGTGGATCGTCAACGGGCAAAAGGTGTGGAACACGCTTGCACACATCGCCGACTTCGGAATGCTCGTTACGCGCACCGATCCTGAGGCGCCGAAACACAAGGGCATGACGTACTTCGCACTCGATATGCGCGCTGTAGGCGTCGAAGTCCGTCCGCTCCGTCAGATCACCGGCGAGGCCGAGTTCAACGAGGTCTACATGACCGATGTGCGTGTGCCTGACGCGAACCGCGTGGGTGCTGTCGGCGAAGGCTGGCGGGCAAGCTTGACCACGCTGATGAACGAGCGCAGCGCGATCGGTGGCGGCGGAGGTGGCGCGCCGAGGCGTGGCGGGGCAGCGAATGACGCCGTTCAGGTTTGGGAGGCCATGGACGAGTCACGCAAGGACGCAGCCACAAAGGATCGGCTCATGCACTTCTGGGTTCAGGCCGAGGTCGGGCGACTGACCAACATGCGTGCGAGTCAAAACGCCAAGTCGGGCAACCCCGGGCCAGAAATGTCGATTGCGAAGCTCGCGTACTCCGAGCTCAATAAGGGTCTGTACGACTTCTGCATGAACTTGCTCGGCGCCGACGCGTTGGTCGACTACGACTACACGTTCCGTCGCCCGGAAGAGTCTGTTGCAAGCGGCGGCGAAAACGGTTTGCGTTACGCCTTCTTGCGCGTCCGCGCGAACTCGATCGAGGGCGGCACCTCGGAGATCATGCGAAACATCCTGGGCGAGCAGGTCCTCGGCTTGCCGGGCGAACCCCGCGTCGACAAGGCCGGCCCGTGGAATGAGGTCCCACGCAACTGAGGTTGTTCGCTGTTGACCAAGAGGGGTGAAGAACCGCCGATAGATTTTCCTAAGTCAACTTCTCCGGTATTACATCTAAAGGTTTCACACCTATGTCAGCTTCAGCAATCCGCCTCGGCGTCGTCGGTACTGGCTATGTTGGATTGACCACTGGTGCGTGCTTCGCCCACCTTGGCCACCATGTCGTCTGTGGCGACATCGATCAGCGCAAAGTCGACCTTCTGAACAACGGACATATCCCGATTGTGGAAGCTGGGCTTGAGCAGATCGTTCGCGATGCCCGGTCAGCAGGCCGACTCGAGTTCGTCCTCGGTGCTGGCGCTGCGGCAGCGGACGCCGACATCGTGTTTTTGTGCGTGCCGACGCCGCAGAGCGAAGATGGCAGCGCCGACCTGTCCTACATCGAAACAGCTGCCGCTCAGATTGCGCCCTTCTTAAAGTCTGGCGCCGTCGTGGTCAACAAGTCAACTGTCCCCGTGGGCTCAACACTCGCGGTCGAAGCGGTGCTCCAGCGTGACGACGTCTTTGTTGTGTCGAACCCAGAGTTTCTCCGTGAAGGCACCGCTGTCGGCGACTTTTTGCAACCCGACCGCGTGGTCATTGGATCAGCGAACCGCGGAGCAGCCGAAAAAGTCGCTCAGCTCTACGACACCATCGACACATCAATCATCATCACCGACCCGGCATCTGCCGAAACGATCAAGTACGCCGCCAATGGCTTCTTGGCCATGAAGATCTCCTTCGTCAACGCTGTCGCTGCCATGTGTGAAGCCGTCGGTGCCGACGTGACGGCTGTCGTCGAGGGGATTGGTTCCGATAAGCGCATTGGTCGTCAGTTTCTTCAGCCTGGTCCCGGCTGGGGAGGCTCCTGTTTCCCCAAGGACTCACGTGCGTTGGTCAAGATTGCCGAAGACCATGGCTACAACTTTTCGATGATGAAGGGTGTTGTCGAAGTCAACGACGAACAGCGGGCCCGCATGGTCGACAAGGTCGCACGGGCTGTTGGTCGGCACCATTCGAATTTGACCGGAGTGACAGTCGGGGCCATGGGCTTGACGTTCAAGGCTGGAACCGACGACCTCCGCGAATCTCCAGCGATGGCGATCATTGCCGAACTTCGCCGTTCCGGAGCAGCGGTACGGGCATTCGACCCGACGACATGCGGTGAGCTGTCACCCCACCAGGAGCTTGTGCTCGCCGGTGTCGAGTTGACGTCAGAATTGATTGACGTCGCTGACGGGGCCGACGTGATCTGCGTATTCACCGAGTGGCCGGAATTCGCCAAAGTCGATCTCGAGAGCGTCGCTCAGCGGGCAGGTGCGGGGACCACAATGGTCGACATGCGCAACCTGTTCGACCCTGCTGACGTCAAGAATGCTGGCCTCGGCTACGACGGCGTCGGGCGTCGCTAATGCGCGTTGTTGTCGCAGGTGGCGCCGGGTTTCTGGGTTCCCATCTGATCGACGCCCTGCTGGCCCGTGGCGATGAGATTGTCTGCCTCGACAACTACGTGACGGGCCGACCAGCCAACATCGCTCACCTCGTTGGCAACCCAGCATTCACTCTCATGGAGGGTGATGTCGTCGCGTCGTGCTACGTCGAGGGACCTGTCGATGCCGTGATGAACCTCGCGAGCCCTGCTTCGCCGAAAGACTATTTCTCGCTCCCCATCGAGACCCTTGATGTTGGCAGCATCGGGACGCGCAATCTCCTCGAACTTGCACTTCGCAACGATGCCAAGTTCTTCATGGCGTCGACGAGCGAGGTATACGGTGATCCGCTGGTTCACCCGCAGCCGGAGACCTACTGGGGTCACGTCAACTCGATCGGTGAGCGGTCGATGTATGACGAAGCGAAGCGGTTTTCCGAAGCGCTGACCATGGCGTATCACCGTTCGAAAGACGTGGACGTCAAAATTGTCCGCATTTTCAACACCTACGGCCCGCGCATGCAGGCCGACGACGGGCGCGTCGTGACGAACTTCATCGTTCAGGCGCTGCGCGGTGAGCCGTTGACCATCTACGGCGACGGCAACCAGACGCGGAGCTTCTGCTACGTCGCTGATGAGATCAGCGGCTTCCTCGCGCTGCTCGATAGTGATCAGACCGGTCCGATCAACATCGGCAACCCCGGCGAGTTTACGATGTTGGAATTGGCCGAGATCATCATCGAACTGACGGGTTCGCCCGGTGTTCTCATCCACGAATCGTTGCCACGCGACGACCCGAAGCAGCGTCAGCCCGACATCACGTTGGCCAAGCAGCACCTCGGCTGGGAGCCCGCGATTCAACTTCGAGAGGGCCTCGAGAAGACGATCCCTTACTTCGCCGAGCTACTTGCACGAGGGTGAGCTCGACGCCCCGGGCCTCGGGTCGGAGCGAGCCTCAGCCGATTCACACCGTCTCGTCGGTCCGCATCCCCTCATCGCAATAGCGGCCCCATCGGAGAGTAAATCCAACCATGGCAGTGCCCCGAAAGCAGTGGGGGCGTGGCGTAGACTTTGTAATCGTGTGGCGCCAGAGAGTGATGAAGAATCTTCGCCCCGCCACTTTTGATATCGCTTCAGGCGAGTTCCGCGACTTTGTCCGTCGTTCCCGAGAAGTCGTGTTGCTCGCAGCGATCACCGGAGCGATCACCGGGCTGGGTGTTCGGTTTTTCGAGTTTTTCGTCGCCGAGGTTGCACTCGACCGTGTGTTACACGGCCCGCTGTGGTTCGCAGCAATCGCACCGGGTCTTGGCCTCGTGGCATCGGCGATCATTTTGCGGACGATCGGCAAGGGCGCAACGCCTGCTACATCCGACGAATATTTGCGCGCATTTCACGACCCCGAGTATCCGCTTCGCCCGAGAGCGTTTATTGGCCGTATCGCAGCGGCATTCACGACGCTCGGCATGGGTGGAGCAATGGGGCTGGAAGGCCCATCGATGTATGGCGGCTCAGCGATGGGCGCCTTCATTCAGCGACGGGTTCCTGCTGCCTTCCGTGGCGCTGACTATCGAACACTGCTGGTCGCCGGTGCAGCGGCCGGTGTGGCAGCGATCTTCAAGGCCCCGGCAACCGGAGCAATTTTTGCCCTTGAAGTGCCGTTTCGCGACCAGATGGCACGCCGGATGCTCCTGCCCGCCCTCGTTGCATCAGCATCTGGCTACCTCGTGTTTGTGGCGTTCAGCAGCACGAGTCCAATCTTCTCGTTCGACTCCGACCGCGCTGTTGCGTTCCAGTACAAGGACCTTGCGGGTGCTGTGCTCATTGGAATCGGCTGCGCACTCGGCGCCCGCGCTTTCTCCCGCCTGATTCGGCTGGCCAAGGCATTCACGCTGCGGCCGATCGTCACCCGTCTCATGGTGACCAGCACCACGCTGACCGTGCTGTTCGTGGTCACTCGGGGGCTCACCGGCGAAAGCCTCACGCTCGGGTCTGGCTATGAGGTCTTCGGCTGGTTGGCTGTATCGCACTCGGTCTGGCTCCTCGTTGCCATCTTCTTCATTCGTTGTATGGCGACTGCGACAACGTTGGCTGGCGGTGGTGTCGGCGGTGTGTTTATCCCGCTCGTCGTCGGTGGTGCCATCGTCGGTCGTGGTGTTGGCGACATCGTCAACCCCCTCGACCCGACGCTCTACGTGTTGCTCGGCGTGGCTGCATTCCTCGGCGCCGGCTATCGCGTTCCACTCGCGGCCGTGATGTTCGTTGCCGAAACGACAGGACAGCCAGGTTTCATCGTGCCCGCCCTGTTCGCGGCGGTGGCAGCCGAACTGGTCATGGGCGATAAATCGATCACCTCGTTCCAGCGCACTCCAGCGATCTGACACAAGCTGACTTGATCTGACTTGAGTGGCGCCAGACCGGCTGCCTCGATCGAGGTCGATGGTCTCGGTTAAACACTCTGCATGAGTGTTGAGGTGTCGACGGAGTTGCAAGGAACATTGGTGGCGTTGCTCGTCGGAGCAGGTGATCCAGTACGAGCCGGGGGAGTGGTAGCGCTCGTCGAGTCGATGAAGATGCATCACGAGGTCGTGGCTCCGGTGGACGGTGTCGTCAATGCTGTGGTCGCGGCTGAAGGGTCGACGTTGTCGCCCGGCGATGTGCTGGTCACACTTGGCCCCCCGATTGCTGCCGCCGCGGATGATGTCTTGCCGCCACCGGGAGTCTCCACTGCGGCGTCGCTGCCGAAGGGGTTGGACCGGCCCGATCTGGCCGAAGTGATTGGCCGGCACGACGGTGGGCTCGACGCAGCTCGGCCCGACGCGGTGGAGAAGCGTCGCCGACGCAACCGGAGAACGGCACGTGAGAACGTTGCTGACCTTGTCGACGAGGGCTCGTTTATTGAATACGGCCCGCTGGTGATCGCTGCCCAACGGCGACGGCGCGACGTTGCCGATCTCATCGCTAAAACGCCTGCTGACGGCTTGGTCGGTGGCATCGGCGATATCAATGGAGACCTCTTCGCTGACGCACGGACGCGCAAGGCAATTGCGGTGTCATACGACTACACGGTGCTGGCCGGTACACAGGGCACGCAGAACCATCGCAAGAAAGACCGGCTGTTCGAACTCGCTGAGCAGCTGCGCATTCCACTGGTGTTCTTCACCGAAGGTGGCGGCGGTCGGCCGGGCGACACCGACGGGATCGGGGTGAGCGGCCTCGACTGCCTCGCTTTCCTGTGGTTCGCACAGCTGTCCGGCAGGGTGCCGCTCATCGGCGTCAACGCTGGCTATTGCTTTGCCGGCAACGCTGCCATCCTCGGCTGCTGCGACATTGTCATCGCGACCGAAGATTCGAACATCGGCATGGGTGGCCCTGCAATGATCGAAGGTGGCGGGCTCGGTGTGTTCGAACCGACCGAAATCGGTCCGATCGAAGTGCAGCGAGCGAACGGTGTCGTCGACATCGTGGCGGCCGATGAAGCAGAAGCAACAGCGATTGCGAAGCGCTGCGTTGGTTACTTCCAGGGTGCGATTGACAAGTGGGACGCTCCTGATCAGACGGCGCTGCGCGATGTGGTGCCGCTCGATCGGCTGCGCGCCTACGACATCCGCACGGTGATCGACGGGCTCTTTGACATCGGCTCGATCACTGAACTCCGACGAGACTTCGGTTTAGGGATGGTGACGGCCTTTGCCCGGCTCGAAGGCCGACCGGTGGGCGTCGTGGCCAATAATCCACACCACCTGGCGGGGGCCATCGATTCAGACGGCGCCGACAAGGCGGCGCGGTTCATGCAGTTGTGCGATGCGCACGGCCTTCCGATCATCACCCTGTGCGACACCCCCGGGATGATGGTCGGACCCGATATTGAGGCCAGCGCGCTGGTGCGGCACTGCTCACGCTTGTTCGTCACCGGGGCCAACGTCGCGGTCCCAATGATCACGATCGTTACGCGCAAAGCGTATGGGCTCGGGGCGCAGGCAATGATGGGGGGCTCGACGAAGGCGCCGCTCGCCTGCCTGTCGTGGCCCACCGGCGAGTTCGGCGGAATGGGCCTTGAAGGTGCCGTCCGGCTCGGCTACAGCAAGGAACTGGCTGCGGTTGCATCTGATGCTGAGCGAGACGCGTTGTTCACCGAAATGGTCGACCGGATGTATGAGCACGGCAAGGCGCTGAGCGTGGCAACGCACTTCGAAATCGACGATGTCATCGACCCGGCTGATTCGCGTCGCTGGCTCTCAACGTTGCTTGCTGCAGCACCACCAGTGCGAGGCGATCGCCCCAACATCGATACGTGGTGAGTGGTTGCTTTCGCGACATCGGCGACATCGGCGGTCACTTCCGAGCAGTAGCATTTAAGGTCTGACTGCGACTGTTCGTGCCACTGATTCTGACCCAACTGATCCCGCTCTCTCGGGGACGTGGCCGCTCTTTGTAGGTCTCGGGCTGCTGATGGTCGGCAACGGTTTGAACGGTGCTGTCATCGGTGTTCGTTCCGTCGACGAGGGTTTCAGCGTGACGGTCACCGGCGTAATCATGGCGGGGTTCTTCGCAGGGTTCCTCTTGGCGCCAACTGTCGTCATCAGGATGCTCCGGACGGTTGGTCACATCCGGGTGTTCGCAGGGCTCGCGTCGACTGCGTCGAGTGCGGTTCTCGTGCATGCCCTCGCGGTGTTCCCGATTTCGTGGATGCTGATGCGTTTCGTCTTTGGCTTCTGCGTTGCCGGGCTCTACATCGTCATCGAGTCGTGGCTGGCGGAGATGAGTACGCCAGCCAACCGCGGCCGCACTATGGCGATGTACATGATCGTGTGGTTGGGCGGGCTTGGCGCCGGTCAGTACCTCATTACATTGGCGGACCCGAACAGCTTCCGGTTGTTCGTCGTCTCGTCGGTTCTCGTGTCGATGTCGTTGGTGCCGATCACTCTTGCTGCCACGACCAAGGCTCCACGGGTCGAAACCCCTGACAAAGTGACCGTGCGCGAGCTAATCAGAATCGTCCCAACCGGTGTGGTTGGCTCGTTCATGGGGGGCACCTCGGTCGGCATCCTGCTGGGGTTGGGCGCGGTGTATGCAACAGAGATCGATCTGTCGCTCAACCGCACTGCAGTATTTCTCGTGGCACCCATGATCGGGGCCATGGTGTTGCAGTGGCCGATTGGCCGACTGTCGGACAGAATTTCCCGACGCACCGTGATCTTCTTCGTGGCGCTGGCGGCTGTAGCGATCTCTGTGAGCCTTATTTTGGTTCCCGCCCACTGCTCTGTGGTTCCTGTGCTGATGGCGTTGCTCGGGGGGACGATGTTCCCGCTGTACTCGCTCATCGTGTCGTACACCATCGACTGGGTCCCCGCCGGCAAGGCGACCGGTGCTGCCGCCAAGCTGATTGGTATCAACGGTGCAGGCGCCTTCGTCGGCCCGCTGGTGGCTGCACCGCTCATGTCGATCTTCGGTCCGAGGTCGTTCTTTTGGTGCATCACTGGGGCGTTCGGCGTGGTGGTCGGCTACGTCGCGTGGCGCCTGGTGTTCAAGGATGCGATGCCGAAGGAACGCCAGAAGCAGTTCGTGCCGTTCCCTGCCAGAGCGGGCTACCTCGCAATGGCCATGGTGGCCAAGCCCGTTCGCAGGGCAACGAGGAAGGCCGTTGGGAAGTACGTCACGACGCGCCGAGACATCGCAATCGACATGGAACGTCACCCGGCGAGCTTTATGTCTGTACGGGACGCGTCGCTGACCGAAATCTTAGATGGACCGGAGGCCACCTCGCCGCTTGATGGCGATTAAGCAGAATCCACCGACCAATCTCGTACACGTTTGCAGGCAAACTCTGGCCTTGGGATGGTTCGAGAACTGAAGTCCACGTCGTCTGCTGTTCGCAACGCAGCCAAGGTGGGGCAGGGGTGGGGCAGGGGTGGAAGTCTTCGAAGACGCACGGCAGATCATCGAGCCGTGATCCAACTTCGGATCGAGTGAGAGATCTCGTGGGATTCGCCAAATGGTCTCAGACTCGTCGGAAGCTTCAACAGGGCTGATCCGGAGGTCCTGGAGTAAGACGAGAAACTACTCGACGTCATGGACAGCTGCGAGCGGCCGTCAGAACGCGATGTGGGCGACGGTCAGCGTCGAGCAGTAAAAAATATCGCGATCGTCGCCGGCGGTGAGAAACATGCCGTTAGCGATCGGAGAGCCGACCTTGACGCGTGCGGTCACTTCGCCGGTCGGGGCATCGATCACGACGACGTCGTCGGTGCCGGTAAAATCGTTGATAACAATCTCGCCTGACTCAGCGAATACTACGGGCTGCATGGTGGCGCGCACGTCGTTCGTCCAGAGCGTTTCGAGCGTCAGGTCGTCGAGGCCAGCCATGCCACCGTTGATCGAGTCCCAGCAGACAATTAAACCGTGGTCCGGGATGTGCACGGGTGGAGCGATGATGCCGCCTCCGGGAGTTTCGAAGGGGTGGGCTGTCGCAACCTCGCCACTGTCGAGATTGACGCGGAGGAGCTGCTGCGGCCCGGACCAAGGCGCAGCGTGCTGCCACGACAACTGCTTGCCGGGGGCGACCGCGAATCGTCCGTTTGGGTGCTTGCCGAAGATCGCACGAACGCCGGTGATGTCGCCACAGTTCATAATCCAGCCGTGGTCGTTGGAGAGGCACGAATCCCACGCCATGCCGTGCGTGTCGTCAGTGCGATACGCGGGCTGCCATGTCTCGTCAAGACGTAAACCATCGGGCTCGACCCACAGGCGGAACAGCCGGTCGACGCCGGGCACGTAGATGGCTTCGCCCTCCTCCGTCAGGTCGGCGGCGATTCGCCCCATCGACACCTCCGGGAGCGTGACCGGCTCATGGAGGAGTTCGAGCGACTCGGGGTCGAGTCGCGTCATTGTCGACCGCTTGTCACCTGCGAGTCGGAGATCCTTCGTGACGATGGATCCATCACTCAGGATCAGTAAACCGTTGTGTGCCTGATCGACGGGCAACCGCTTCTCTGCGAGTATCTCGCAGTCGGGTGAGATGCGGTGAAGGTACGAGCCGTTTACGTTGTAGAGCGACCCGTTCGCGTGGGCCGCGATTGCGCCGCACCACACGTGGTCCCCGCAGGGAAGCGGTGGCGTTTCGGCCAATACTTCAAGTGTCTTCGGGTCAATGCGCTGCACCCATCCGAACGGCGGATCTCCGTGGAACGCAGCCATGGTCCCCGACAGGAACCACTCGCCCGGGTCGCGGCGAATCACCATCACGTTCCAGCGCCCGTTCCGCACACTCGACACCTGGGGGGTGCTCGCGTGAGCGTCCAACCGCCCGCGCGCATGCTTCTGGCGTCGGTTGCCCCCACACTCGACGGGCCAAGGGCTCGGCCAATAACCGGGATGTGTTGTATCGAGGTCGCGATCGGTCACGGAGTTATTGAAGCTGTTATCCAATTGATAAAACGAGCCGGAGTTGTGCCCAAACAAAGTTCGATGAGCGGCTTGGACAAGGCGGGTCGTGGTCGTGGCCGATAGCGAGCGAACCAATTCTGACCATGACTTGAGCGTCGGTGTTTTCCGAGTCACTCGAATGCGGCAGGAGATACCTTTGCCGATGGTGCGAATCTCGTTCTGCCGTGCGCACACAGGCAGCTCGTTGCAACCGGAATTCCCCGAAACGTCGAATCATGCTGAACGTTCCTCGACTCGCTCGGCACAGCGGTTCGCGAAGGCAACGGAAACCGGGTGGGTTCGGAAATCGTCCTCGATAACAACGGCCAACTGACCTCCGCTACGCCGCAGATCACCCCAGTGAAGAGTGGGAGAAATATTTCCTGGATGCTTTATTTTCAGCCTAAGTCGGGCCAGGAGCGTTTGGCTCTGCGGCGTTTGCCGGCGGCGCCCATTTTGCGTCGATCGGCAAGATCCCAGTCACGGCGCCAGCTGGTGTGCTCAGGGCCTGTCAGTGACGGGCTTTCACCGCGCGCTGCCCGGCTGCGGGCCGACCAGTAGTCGGTGAGCGCTTCGTCGCCCAGCACGGTGGCTTCGGCTTCGATGCGGGCGTTAAATCGACGTGTCGATTCGCCATCTTCTGCCCACATCGGGGCGCCGAAGACGACTTTGGTGCTCCCCGGCTTCGGACGCTTCATACCTTTGCCGAAGATTGATCCGGTTCCATCGATGAACACGGGTACAACGGGTGCGCCGGTCTTCGATGATAGGTAGGCAGCACCACCCTTGAATTCTTGGCCCCAGCCGTCGGGGGAGCGCCCGCCCTCTGGGTAGATGATAAGGCTGCTGCCCTTGTCCACGAGTCCCACAAGCAGGTCGCTTGACTTGCGTCCAGTGACCTCACGATCGATCGGGACAGCGTTCAGCGCGAGTGCCGAGATAACGGCCTTCCACTTCTTGTTGAAGAAATAGTCGGCAGCGGCAGCAACCACGAGGTCACGTCGCCACACGAGCGGAATTGACCGGATCATCAGGCCGGTGTCCAAGTGGCTGTGGTGCGTCGGAGCAAAGATCACGGGTGGTGGAGTTTCGAGACGCTGCAGCGACGCGAGCCGGTCGACGCCGGTGACCTCAGGGTTGGTCAGGATGCGAGCAGCGAGACGCATCGGCCCCTCGGTGATCACGCCACGAATGCTCGAGGCGAGTGGGCGACGGGCCCAGCCGGTGTCGTAGTGCGCACCCAGCCCGGACGCCTCGGGCGGTACTTCAACTCCGCGTGGCACCGTGGGTGCTCGGAACGGGAACCCGAAGTTGCGTAGGGGCGTGGTCGCTTGGCGTACGGCGCTTTCTGCGTTGCCGGCGAGCTTCTGTGCCCGCTTCATGTAGGGATTCGCCATCTCGGGACCGTCTCGTCTTACTTAACGTCAGCGACGAGGACAGACGGAACGTGAAGGTGGGTCACCGTCGGAGCACGGCCAACGACATCGCTGGCGATCTCGAAGGCATCGTTCATTGTCGATGCCGGCGTGAAGCCGAGACGACGAACCGTCGGGGCATCGCCGCCGACGATGATGACCTTGCCGGCGTGCTGCTGGCCGTGTGCACCCCAGTACCAGGCATAGAACGGGTGGACGCCGTGATAGGCGTTGCCGGTGCGGTACAGGTGGCGGTACCACTCGTCCTCGGCGTACTTCTTTTCCCATTTTTCACTCATCACGGCCGGATCGGTCGTGTCGGTGAGCACTTCTTCGAAGAAGTCGATGTAGCTCGGGTGATGGACGGGGTTGAAGTCGCGGTACGTCGGGTGCGTCATGATGATCACGCCGCCTTCACGAACGAGCGGCTTACCGCGGTACATGTTGAACAGGTAGCCGAGGCCCATACACATCACGAGGATCGGGTTCATGACGCCCTCAGGGTTGTACGGGCAGATGTATGGGATGCCCATGGTCAAGATGTCGGTCTGACCCTCGACTTCGACCAAATGCTGGGCGTACACATGCTTCAGCGTCTCTTCGTGCACGGTCGGTGTGAACCCGGCCTGTACCGAGGTCATCTCGTATGGTGACTCGATCGAGTGCATGATTTTGCGACGAGCCTTCAGCGGCATCGCGCTCAACGACTTCTGCGTGGCGAGGTAGGTGGCGCGGTCCTTCGCGTTCCACTCCCATTCGCGTTTGGCGAGGAAATCGAACGGCTTCGGGAACGTGTTGGTGTTGAGCGTGGTCTCGACCGTGAAGATCTGCGGGCCACTTTCACGCAGAACTTCACCCATCCTCCACAGGCTCTGGTGTAGTGCGCTGTGGTGGCGGTCCATGAGGCTGCGAGTGTTCTGCAGCGTCTTCGGGTTGTGGTGGAAGCTGAGGCAACGGTACGAGGCGACGCCCGTGGTGATCGACTTCCAACCGCCATCCATCGCGACCTGGTTGACGTTGGCGTAAACAACGAGGTCTGACTCGGCAACACGCTTGTTGATCTCGAGGACTTCACCTTCTTCGGTCTCACCGATCACGGTGAGGTTGTCGTAGTCCTCAGCGTCGTGCTGGTACAGCGTGCCACGTGGGTGGAACGCATCGAAGATGCGATCTCCGAGCACGTGCTTGAGCTCGTAGTCGTGCATTCGACGGTGCAGGCCAAGTGCTGCGATGAGGTGGACGTCGTCGACGCCGGCCGCGGCGGCCAGTTCGAGCACTGCCTCGATGATCCGCTGGCGCGTGTCGGGGCGGCGCATCTTCGGGAGCGACAGCGAGGCGTCGTCGAAGCAGATGGTCAGCTTCATGCCGGGCTTGAGCAGCGTCGGCAACGGGTCGGAGTCCATTGGGCTGAGGAGCGCGTTGCGGATTGCGCCCTCGGGGTCCTCGATGCCCGCAAGTGGCTCGGGCGGGTAGATCACTCGGCTGCGATCGGCGGGCAGCCGTTCGAGGCTGAAGTTCTCGCCGCGCCAAAAGAGCATGGGTGGAGTCGAGCGATCGACGTCAAGAACAAATCCGGGGCGTGGCATCAGATGACCCTTTCAAAAGGTGTCGCAGCAGAGTGGGTGGCTGCCGAGGAAACGAGCCTGGCAGGACGAGGAGCCGAAGCGGAGCGGCGGTGATCTGGTGTGGGGGATAGGACCATCAGCTATCTCCAGTGCGCAAGTCAAATGCGATTTTAACGGCGCCGCGTCGGCCGGCGGTCGCCGCGTGGGCGAGGGCGTCGGCGTGATCGGCGAGCGGGTAGGTGGCCGAAAGCAAGCGCTCGGCCTCGAAGTGGTTGGCGGTGTCGACGGCGAGGTCAAAGGTCTTTGCGGTGCTGCCGTCGCCGAGGGTCTCGGTGCCGTAGGTGTAGGCGCCCTTCAACTCGGTCTCGCGGTGCCAGAGCCCAGTGAGGTCGAGCGTGACGTCGGCCGGCATGCCAAGCAGTACGACTCGACCACGCGGTTTGGTCATTGCGAGTGCATTGACCACCGACGAGTTCGATCCGACAGCGTCGATGGTGACGTGCGCACCGGAGGTCAGTTGGCCACCGACGACCATTCCGCCGACCTGGCGACGAACAGCGCTCTGCATTTGGCTGTCGGGAACGACGACGTCGGCTCCGAGTGCCTTGGCGAGGGCTTGTTGGTGCGGGTAGCGAGCCCCGACGACGATGCGGGCTTCTGGCACGTATTGCTTGAGGCCAGCAATCGCTGCCAGGCCCATGGTGCCAGCGCCGAGGACGGCCACGACGGGATTCTCAATGCCGGCCAGGCTCGAAAGGCTGAGGAGGGCAGCGTGAATACCGCCAGCGAGTGGTTCGACAAGGACGGCTCGTTCGTCTGGCATCGAGTCGTCAATGTGATGGAGCTGCGAGTCGTGCGCCCAGAACCAGGGGGCCCAGCCGCCGCCGGTTGAGCAGCAGAAGCCGGTTTGGATTCCCGCTTCGAGTGCCCCACCGTTTGAGTTCATGGCGAGGTGGGCGTAATCGTCGCCGTCCGCCGGTGAGGCGCCCTTGAAGGGGAGTGGCAGCCCGCGGGCGGCATGGCCAAGAACCGGTTCGAGAATGACGCGTTGGCCCGACTCGAGTTCGCCCACGACCTCGTGGCCGGGGACAAACGGGAAGCTAACCCAGTCTTCGAAGTAGGTCGATGCATGTCCTTGGACGAGCGAGATGTCTGAGCCGCAGATCCCCGCAAGGCGGGTCTTTACCTGATGCCAGCCGGTGGTGTCTGTGCCTCCAGGGCAGGATGGATCGTCGATCCAGCGAAGGTCGAGTGGACCCATTTTTGCCGCCATGGTTGGCGACACGGCTGACGCAATACGGGCCATGCCGAGCTTGGCGACGTTGCGGCGGACCTGCAGTGCCCTCATGAAACGAATGCCTTTCGTTCGCGCTCGCTCATCGACTTGCCAATCGGCAAGATCGACTGTGATGAGCCCGATGCCTTGCTCCAGTTTTCGACGAGCCAGCCGCGCTTGCGAGCAATCGTGGCAAGCCGAGTTTCTGGGTTGACGGCAACGGGGAAGCCGACCGCTTCGAACAGTGGGAGGTCGGAAGAAGAGTCGGCATAGGCCACGCACTCGTTGATGTCGAGGCCTTCGCGATCGCAGTAATCGGCAAGCAGCTGTGCGCGGGCCTCGCCGGTCGGCGGTACGACAGGCATTTCACCGGTGTAGGTTCCGTTGGGTTTGACGGTCATTTCGGCAGCGAAGATCTCGTCGAACAGCGGGCGCAGGCCCTCGACGTTGAAGCTCAGTGCACCGGTGATCAAGATCGTGCGGTGGCCCGCAGCGCGATGCTCACGTACACGGCGGAGGCCATCGGGGAAGCTCTTGGCCATGATGAGCTGCGTCATCATTTCGCGTGCATCGGCCTCGACCTGAGCAACCGGTGCGTTCTCGTAGCGACGATAAAAGTGGCGCAGGAAGTCGGTGCGGTCTTGGCGATCGATTTTCAGGAGGCCCGGGGCTTGGAGCAGCGTGCGGAACACGTAGCGGAGGCGCTCGGGTGTATCGAGGCGGCGGGTGGCCAGCCACGAGTAGCTCTCGACGACGTTCGATGCGATCAGTGTGTTCTCGAGGTCGAAGGCCGCGACGTGGCGTTTCGGGTCGAGGACCTGCTTGCGCATCCGGCCCATACGGTCGGTTGCCTTTGACTTGCCTGGAGTGGACTTGACGCGGGCGTGCTGAACGATTGACGGCAAGTGAATGTTGTTGACGTAGTGATCCCAATCGACCACCCGCGGGTCGAAGTTGAAGTCGCGCTGGTCGTCAGCATCGAGTGTGTCCCACAGGCCGAGCAGGTTGTCGATCTGGTAAATCGCTTCGCACTCGGTATAGAGGCCGTACAGCTCGACGTATTCGAGCGCCCGCTCGATGTCTTGCCGCTTTGATTCCAGTTCGGCGGCAAAGTCGGCCTGCTTGCCGCGCAGGGGGAGGGTCTGCAACGCCTTCTCGGCGGTGGTCAATACCTTCTGGGCCCGCGTCAGCTGCTTCTGAACGCGCCCGCGACCGGGGAACTTCCATTCGGGAACAATGATCGGCTGACCGTCTTTGTCGTACAGCGGATTGTCCGTGAAGAACTTGGTGGTCCAGTCGACCATGGCTCGGTAGCGCAGCGGGTTGACGCCACCTGATGCGACCTGGCTGATCCGGGGGGCCTTGTCGGGCCCGGCGCCGGCGACACCGATGATCGCGGCAACCACGATGTCGACGGGGATGACGTCGACCGTGCCCTCGGGGACGCCGGGGAACTCTTTGAGGAGGCCGCCAGCGAAGGAGATGATGACTGGCTCAGCCATGCGGAACCCGCGGATCCACCCCGGATTCGGTTCGGCCCAGGCCGACTCGATAATTGACGGTCGCACGATCGAGACGGGTACAGCGCCCTTCACCTCGGTGAGCGCCTGCTCGCCGAGTGCCTTCGTGTACGCGTACGCATCGGGCCACCCGAGGCTGGCGGCACGCGACCGGCCGGCGTCGACCAGTTCGGCACGAACCCAGCGCTCACGAAGCTGCTCGGTTTTCGCGGCGAGTGCCGGTGCGCCCGCAGCGCCGAGTTCGGTGCGTGCGTCCTTGCGGAACCGTTCGAGGTTTTCGCGGGTTCGGCTGATTGCTTCGGTGTCGCCCTTCAGGCGGCGGGCCGATGCGACTTCACTTCGCCAATCGAGGCCGATGTCCCATGGGCCTTCGCTCACCAGCTCTTCTGGCGCTCGGCCGCGACGGTTGCCGGCGACGTAGCAGGTGGACACCGCAACGATGTGGGGGGTGATGCCGATCTCGTTGCAGAGTTCAGCGATGCGTACGGGGCCAAGCAGGTTGATCTCGACGGCCGAGTTGAGCGGCGAGTCGAACGAGACGGCTGCGGCCGAGTGAATGATGGTGTCGCAACTGGCGAATGTCGCCCGGTCGGTGTCGTCGAGGTCGAGGCCGTCACGGCTGACGTCACCGGCGATCGTCGTGATGCGACGGTCGGTCATTTCCGTGAAAGTCTCGCGGGAACCAGGTGCACCGAACGTCTCGCGGAGCCGGTCGAACGCGTTGTTCTTCAGGATCTCCTTCTGCGTCCGCTTGGCCGCAGGAGTGCGTTTACCGTCGCGAACAAGCAGGACGAGTTCGCAGTCGGGGACGGAGCGCAGCATGCGCTCGACCAATGCCGTGCCAACAAAACCGGTCGAACCGGTGATGGCAATACGTTTGCCCGCAAGGGATTCTGCGATCACGTTTCACGTTCTATCACGAATCGTCTACCAATTGGTAGAGAGAGATGTCATGATGGTGCAATGGAGGTAGCCAGTGACCGATCGAACGACGCGTGAGCGGATCCTCGATGCGGCGCTCGACCTGTTCGGCGTACGTGGCGTTGTTGCCGTGTCGCTCGATGAGATCGCCCGCGCCGTCGGGGTACGCAAACAGACGGTGCTGTACTGGTTTGACTCGAAGGAAGCCCTGCTTGACGGGGTCCTCGACAAGGTTGCTGCCGAATTGGTGATCGTGATCGACGCCGCAGTCAGGTCGGCGCCTGACGATCCGCTTGACCGGATCGACGCCGTTGTTCGGGCGGTGTTCCGGCCCGCTGTTCGCCGACCTGGGCTGCTCGGATTGGTCCGTGAGGTCAGCCGATTAAGCCAGGGGCAGGCTGATCGACTTGCCGAACGCATCGCTCCGCTCATCGACCGTGCCGTTGCCTACCTTGGCGATGAGATGGCAGCAGGGCGACTCAGGGCGGGCGACCCGCGGCTGATTGCAGCACTCGGGTACGCAACAATTACGGGTATCGCGACCGAGCCCGAAGTGCTGCGTGCAGTGGGCTGGACCGCCGATACAGCGGGGTTGCGATCGCTCCGTGACGAACTTCGAGCATTTCTGCGCGCCGCACTCCAAGCCTGACCGGCTGCGTTCCTGACCGGCTGCGTTCGTGACCGCCAGCCCTGCCGACGCGACTCAGTGAGCGGTGTTGTGACGGCGGCGCCCGTGTCGCTCGAAGGCGAGTTCGACGAGTCGATCGATGATCTCGGGGTAGCTGACCCCGTCGGCGATCCACATTTTTGGGAACATCGAGATGGGCGTGAAGCCGGGCATCGTGTTCACCTCGTTGAGTAGGAACCCGCGACCTGGTCTGCCGTTGATCTCGGTACTCGGGTCTTCCCAGAAAAAGTCGACGCGCGCGAGTCCGTCGCACCGCAGTGCTCGGAACGTCGCGATCGCAAGTTCCTTCGCCTCACTCAGCGCGGCCTCGCCAATGGGTGCTGGAATAACCGCGTATGAGCCGCTGCTCAGGTACTTGTCTTCGTAGCTGTAAAACTCGTCACCTGGCACGATCTCACCGGGCGTCGCCGCTTTCGGATCGGTGTTGCCGAGAACGGCGACTTCGATCTCTTTGCCAACAACGGCTTCTTCGACGACGATCATCTCGTCGTAGCTGAGCGCCAGGTCGATGGCGTCTCGAAGTTCCCCGATGGTGCTCGCTTTGGACACGCCAATCGACGAACCCATGTTTGCGGGCTTGACGAATGCGGGGAGGCCAAGGTCGTTGGCGATGTCTTGGGCGAGGCCGGCCGTCAACTCGTGTTCAGCGAAGGCCCGATAGCGGGCCTGTGGAATGTCAGCAGCGGTGCAGACTTGCTTGGCCATTGCCTTGTCCATGGCAACTGCCGAGCCAAGGACTCCAGAGCCGGCGTACGCAAGGCCAGTGAGCTCGAGCAGGCCCTGCACCGTGCCGTCTTCGCCCATCGGGCCGTGCAGCAGCGGCATGACGACGGTTCGTCCTCCAGCAGCGGAGGCGCTCGCAAGCACTGGTGTCGGCGAGACATCCGAACCTGATGGGTCGAGCCGAGCGGGGAGCGCGCCTGGGCCTTGGCGGAGTGCGGCAAGCGCACCGTCAGCAAGCGCCCACTGCCCGTCGGTCGAAATTCCGATCGGCGTGATGTCGTACTTTGCGGGGTCCGCAGCTGCTAGGACATGCGCGGCTGTCGTGCACGACACGTCGTGTTCGGCGCTCTGGCCGCCAAACAACACGATCAGATTGATCCGCTCTGTTTCATCACCGGGCATGGCTGTGACGGTACCGTTCCGGACCGTGAGGATTCAGGCATCATCAGCAGCAGCCGGTATATCGGGACGTCTGCTGGGGCCCGACGTCGAATTCGATGGGGCATCGTTCGATACCCGGTCGTTGATTCCAGGGCAATTGTTCGTGCCGATTGTCGGCGAGCGCAACGGTCACGAGTTCATTGGAGTCGCCCGTGAGGCCGGCGCTGTAGCTCACCTGACATCGGAAGCTGACCCGTGGCGCAAAGACGGCACGGCGATCGAAGTCGCCGATACGGCAGACGCTTTGATGCGCCTCGCAGGCTGGGCTCGACAGCAACTCGACACGACGGTGGTCGGCGTCACCGGCAGCGTCGGTAAGACGTCGACCAAAGATCTGATTGCAGCGGCGTGCTCCGTAGAGCGGAAAACAGCGGCGAATGAACGCAGCTTCAACAACGAGCAGGGCTTGCCGATTACGATCCTCAATGCACCTGACAACACCGAAGTGCTCGTTCTCGAGATGGGGATGCGCGGGTTCGGCGAGATCACCTCCCTGTGTGAAGTTGCCCGGCCCGACATCGGCGTCGTGACGGCCGTTGGCTACTCCCATACCGGACGCGTCGGCGGGATCGATGGTGTGGCGAAGGCGAAGCAAGAGTTGGTTGCAGTACTCCCGAAGTCCGGTACAGCAATCCTCAACGCCGACGACGGCCGTGTCGCTGCCATGGCCAAGCACACGGACGCATCAGTACTGACGTACGGCACAGCGGCCAACGGTGGGGGCGACGTCTGTATCAGCAACCTTGTATTGGACGACTTGGCCCGACCGAGCTTCCGGGTCGACACGCCGTGGGGAAGCGGCGAGGTGCGGTTGGCGATCAGCGGCGAACACATGGCGATGAACGCCGCTGCATCGATCGCTGTTGCCGGTTCCGTCGGCGTGTCGCTCGACGCCGCGATCGCAGCGTTGGCGAATGCTCAGATGTCTGCGATGCGGATGGAAGTGACGACCGCTCCGAACGGTGCAACGGTGATCAACGACGCGTACAACGCGAACCCGACGTCGATGACTGCGGCCCTCGAGGCAGTGGCTGCGATGCGTGCCGACCGACGGATCGCGATCCTTGGTCTGATGGGCGAACTCGACAATGAAGTCGAAGGACATCGGGAGGTCTCACGGATCGCGGAAACGCTCGGCATCCAGTTGGTCGCCACCGGCACCGACTTGTACGGCGTTCGCTCAACAGACAATCCGGTCGGCCTGATCGGCGGGCTCGGCGCGGGCGACGTTGTCCTGGTCAAGGCAAGCCGTTCAGCAGGTCTTGAGCGAATTGTTGCGCAACTGCTCGAATAGCGGCTGCTCACCTGCTCACAGAGTTGCTCGCAGAGTTGCGAAAGGGGCCTGACCCCATACGCAACTATCTGTGCGGCTGTTTAGAAGAAGCGGCTGGCGTTGACCGGGGTGTATTTCTCGCCGCCGTCTTGTTCGGCAAGAAATGCGCCGCGGGTGAACTGGCGGAGGTCGACCCAGTAGGCGAGGAAGAGTGCGAACGCTGCGCCAAAACCAAGTACGGCGCGTGCGCCGACCCATTCGATCACAATGCCGAAGACGAGGTTGCCGATCGGCACGGTGCCGCCGAACGCCATGAACCACAGCGGCATGACCGAAGCACGTTCGGTGTCTTTCAGGTTCAGCTGCAGTTCGGTCGTGATCGCCGTGGCGGTCATGAAATACGCAAAGCCGAGGATGAAGCCGACCGGGTACGGCAAAAAGCCGTCGCGAAGCTGACTAAAGACGCCGAGGGTTATCGCGAACGCGGTAAAGCCGCGGACGATCAACGTGTGTCGACGGATATCAGACAGCCATGTCCCCACGGAGATTGCGCCGAAGAACGCACCGAAGCCCCAGGTGGCATAGAGCGCTCGATATGAGTTGCCGAGCGGGTCGAATCCGAAGTTGAGTTGGGCAATCGACGGGAACAAGCCGACGAACGGGAGGCTGAACAGCGAGAACAGACACATTCCGATCAGTAGCCGTGAGAGCACGGCGCGATCGCGGACGATGTTCGTGCCGGTCAGCAAGCGACGCCAGCCGACTTCGGCGAACGTGCCACGCACGTCGGGCATACGGGCAATCAGTAGCGCCACGATGAAGAAGACATAGGTCCCGGCGTTGACGATGAAAATCTGTGCGGTGCTCATCCCGACTGATGCGAGTACTGCAGCAAGGACGGGGCCCATCACGCGGCTGCCGTTGATCATTGCTGAGTTCAGGCTGATCGCACCTGGCAGGTCTTTGCGGTGGACGAGCAGCGGCATGCTCGCCTGAAACGCAGGCGCGTTGAGTGCGTTGGCGACACCGATCGCGAATTGCGTTCCGAAGATCGCAAGGAGTGCAGCATCGCGAGCTACGAAGAATGCAAGGAACAGCGTGAGAATTGCCGAAGCAGCCTGCATTGCGAGCTGCAGTTTCTGCTTTGAGACCTTGTCGGCAAGCACGCCGCCAGGGATCGACAGCAGGAGCAGCGGACCGAGCTGCATAAAGATCGTGACACCCACCAGCGCAGGGCGATCGGTCCGGTCCTGGATGTAGGCGGGCAGTGTGAAGTTCTGCATCCAGGTGCCGACCTGGGACAACGCCAGCCCGATGAAGATGATACGAAACGATCGGTACGACAACGCCGCCTTGGCGCTGCCGGGGTCTTGCCCGTGTGCTGGATACTCAGGCGAGGTGTGGTCGAAGGCAATCAGAATCCGGGACGATATCGCCGGAACATGGACCTGATCTCGGCAACAAAGACCTCGGGAACCTCGAACGCTGCGAAGTGTCCGCCCTTGTCGTAACGCTCCCAATGGACGATGTTGGTGTAGCTGTCAGCGACCCATTCTCTGATTGGTGGGGAGATCTCCTTTGGGAACACGGCGAAGCCCGAGGGGATCGTGACGACGTGACGAGTGCCCTTCCCGAAGCTCTCCCAGTAGAGCCGTGCCGACGACGCGCCGTTTCCGTTGATCCAATAGAGCATGATGTTGTCGAGCATCTCGTCGCGGTCGAGCACGTCTTCGGGATGTCCGTCGTTGTCAGTCCACGCCCAGAACTTTTCGATGATCCAGGCGGCCTGTGCCGACGGTGAGTCGACGAGGCCGTAGCCGACTGTTTGTGGACGAGTGGCCTGTTGTTTTGAGTAGCCGGAGTCCCAGTCGCGGTAGAACTGCAGCCGCTCGAGCGCGTGGTGCATTTCGGGAGTCATTTCGCCGTCGAGCTTGGGCCGGGCACCCATGGCAAGTGTCACGTGGATCGCCTGGCAGTGCGTTGCATCGAGCGCCCCGATTGCTGTGGTGATGCCGGCCCCCCAGTCGCCACCCTGTGCGACGTACTTGTCGTACCCGAGTCGGTTCATCAGCGTGGCGAAGGCGCCTGCGATCCGGTCGATACCCCATCCGAGTTCGGTCGGCTTGGCCGAGAAACCGTATCCGGGAAGCGACGGCGCTACGACGTGGAACGCATCGGCAGCGTCTCCTCCGAAACGGGTCGGGTCGGTGAGCGGCTCGATCACCTTGTGGAACTCGACGATGGAACCCGGCCATCCATGAGTCAGGAGCAGTGGAGTGGCGTTGGCGTGCGGCGATCGCTGGTGAACGAAGTGCAGATTGAGGCCGTCGATCTCTGTAGCGAACTGATCGAACCGGTTCAGCGCCGCTTCGCGCGTGCGCCAGTCGTACTCTTGCGCCCAGTACTCGCACACCTCTTGGACGTACGCAAGCGGTGTGCCCTGGCTCCAGTCATCGACCAACTCGGGCTCAGGCCAACGGGTGTTGCGTAGCCGGGCGTGTAGGTCATTGATGACATCGTCAGGAACGGCGATAGTAAACGGGCGGATTTCCGTGTGCATGGCGTAACGGTAGGAGCCGACGTTTCACTGGGACGCAGCGGACGCCTCAAGGCGGAGGTCGCCCGCTGAGCGGCGGCGATCGGCAGTGAACCCATCTGCTCAGTCTCACACGGTCTCGTCTGGTGTCGTCCGGTCGGTGGCAGGGGAAACTATGGTGCGGCAGATGAGTGAGGTCACTGCCGCGTCGGCCGCAATGCACGAGCGAGACGATGTAGCGCAGGGGCTCGGCATTGTGATCGATGGTGCCGAACTCGGTGCTGCTACGGCATCGATGACGGTGACCGACGCGATGACGAACGGGTTGGGCACCTGTCATGGCGGCATCATCTTCTCGCTCGCCGACACGGTGATGGGTCACGCTTCGAACGCTGGCGACGAGAAGTCGCTCGCTACCACAGCATCGATCGAATGGATCAAGGCGGCATACGCAGGCGACCACCTGACTGCGATCAGTCGCACTGTTGCGACTCGCGGGCGCAACACCGTGCACGACGTCGATGTGCGGAATGAGGCGGGGGAGGCCATCGCGATCTTCCGGGGTCAGACGTTGACGCTCGGAGGCTCGGTCGTCGAGGCGGTCGGAACGAAACCGAATGACTGAGCCCGACGATTTTGAGCGGCGCGCCGCTGAACGAGTGGTCGAACTCGGCAGCGACGAGCACCCCATCGATCTGGGCACGTTTGCCGCGATGTTTGACCTGTTCCGTGTGTCGGCCCGAGTGGTCGGCGACCTCGAATCAGAAGTGCACCGGCCACTCGGATTGTCGATCGCTGGATTTCGGGTGTTGTTCACAGTCTGGGTTTTTGATTCGCTGGAGGTCCGGGAGATCGCACGGCTGTCGGGTGTCTCGCGAGCAGCAGTGTCTGGGGTCGTCACCACGCTTGAGAAAGAGGGGCTGGCCAGTCGCAAGCGTGATCACGACGACGGTCGACTCGTCTCGGTGTGCGCAACGCCTGCCGGTGTCGAGATGTTGAGAATGGCATACCGGGCACAGAACACGCGAGAAGGCGAGTTGTTTTCTGCCTTGTCGCCAGTCGAGCTCGATCAGTTCACCGGTCTACTTCGGAAGATCCTGAATGCCGATTGAGCACGAAATTTTTGTGTTGCGGAGATCATTAAGGCCTTGACGACCTCTGGTTGAACTGTCAGGATGTCTCCAGAACCAGGGGGAAGACATGCCAACAACCGGATTTCACCAGCGCGACATCGAGACGATGCCGCGTCCGCAGCTCGAAGCGCTGCAGCTCGAACGCTTGCAGTCAACGATCGCGAGTCTGCGGACCAACGTGCCTGTCATGGCCGAACGCATCGCCGACGTGGCCGATCCGACAACCCTCGACGATCTGGCCAACTTCCCGTTCCTTCGCAAAACCGACCTGCGTGACAATTATCCGTTTGGCCTCTTCGCAGTCCCTCGCGAACAACTCGCTCGCGTGCATGCCAGCTCGGGGACCACGGGCAAGCCGACGGTCGTCGGCTACACCTCCGATGACCTCCAGGTGTGGGCTGACTGTGTTGCCCGCTGCCTGCGCGGTGCCGGAATCGAACCCGGCCAGATGCTGCACAATGCCTATGGCTACGGGCTCTTCACCGGCGGCCTCGGGCTGCATGACGGTGCGACCGAAGCGGGCCTCAACGTCATCCCGGTTTCTGGAGGCAACACCGAACGACAGTTAATGCTGCTCGAAGATTTTGCTCCCGAGGCGATCTGCTGCACGCCGTCATATGCGCTGACGCTGGCTGAGCTACTTGGCGACGCCGGGCCAGGCTGCTCGTTGCAGGTTGGGCTTCTCGGTGCTGAGCCGTGGTCGAATGCGACACGCGAAGCAATCGAAGCCGGTCTCGGCATCATCGCGGTCAACATCTACGGCTTGTCCGAAGTCATTGGGCCGGGCGTCTCTTGCGAGACGGCCGACCGAGACGGCCTCGTGATCATGGAAGACCACTTCCTGCCCGAGATCGTCGACCCAGATACCGGCGAACGACTGCCCGACGGCGAAGTCGGAGTCCTCGTGCTGACGAGCCTCACCAAGCAGGCGTTCCCCGTGCTGCGGTACTGGACGGGCGACCTCTGCTCGATCACGCGCGAGCCAGCGGTGTGCGGCCGGACACATGCCCGTATGTCGCCACTGGTTGGGCGTGCCGACGACATGCTCGTTATCCGTGGCGTGAACGTCTACCCCAGCCAGGTCGAGCACACGCTGATCGCCATCGATGGGGTCAGCCCGCACTTCCAGCTTGTTGTCGACCGTGACGGCGCGCTTGACACATTGCATCTGCGCGTTGAACGAGATGATTCCGAGATCGCCCGGTCCGACAGTGACCTCGCCGACGAGATCAAGTCCCAAATGCGTACGGCGCTGCTCCTCGGCGTGACCGTGTCGGTCGAGCCACCCGGATCCGTGCCACGATCCGACGGTGGCAAATTAAGCCGAACTCTCGACAACAGGAGCCTCTGATGCACACCCTTGCTGACGCACCGACAGACGGGCGGACTTGGTCTGACCTCGACGACTTCCAGGCGTTCATCGATGCCGGTGGAATGGTCGAGCCGGGTGACGACATGCCTGATGAATTCCGAAGCGAGGTCTTCCGGTTCATCGAGTTCCACGCCAACTCCGAACTGATGGGTGGGCTGACCGAGCGCGACTGGATTCCCCACGCTCCAGGCCTTCGCCTGAAGCAGATCTTTCTCGCGAAGACGCAGGACGAGATCGGCCACGCTCACCTTCTGTATATGGTCGCTGCCGACATGGGCGTCAAGACACGCACCGAAATGCTCGAGCAGCTCTTCGACGGCCGCTCACGATTCCACAACGTGTTCCACTACAAAGCTGTCACGTGGGCCGATCAGGTCGCTATTGCGTTCCTTGTCGACGCCGCAGCGTTCGCCAGCCAGCGCGCGGTGTTTGCCGAGTGCACCTATGGGCCGTACAAGCGAGTGCTCAAGCGGATTGTGGCGGAAGAGGGATTCCACATGCGCCACGGTGAAGAGATGCTGTTGCGTCTTGCCACGGGCACTGACACGCAGCGCGTCATGTTCCAGGATGCGCTCACGCGATGGTGGTGGCCTGCTGTGCACCTCTTTGGACCTGACTCGCCTTCGGGTGACACCGATCCGCTGATCCGTTGGAAAATTAAGTCGCAACGCAACGAAGTGCTCCGTCAGGCCTACGTCCAGAAGTATGTGCCGCTGCTGCACGGGTATGGCTTCGACATTCCCGACAACGAGCTGCATCAGGATGCTGACGGCCTCTGGCAGGCTGGCTCGATCGATTGGGAGCCGCTCAAGGCCACGATGCGTAACGGCGGGCCCGATTCGGCTCGACGGATCGCAACGGCCGCCGGCAACTGGGCCGACACGGCTTGGGTCCGAGAGGCGCTGGAGCAGTGAGCGCTCTGTCGTCAGTCCCGGTTGAGTCGCTTGTCCGGTTAGTGACCGACGCCGTCGCGAGTGTGCACGACCCGGAGTACCCGGACGTGTCGATTGCCGACCTCGGTCTGGTCGAGTCGATTACCGTCTCGGAGTCGGGCGACGTCGCAGCAATCGGCCTCATCCCGACTTTCAGCGGCTGCCCCGCACTCGACATGATCGCGACCGACGTCGAGGCTGCTGTGCTTGCGCTCACTGAAGTGCAGCAGTGCACCGTGGAATGGTTGCCCGGTCCGGTGTGGACCAACGAGCGGCTGACCGATCGTGCCCGCACGACGCTGGCCGACGAGTTTACGGTCGTGCTCCGACGCAAAGACGGTGGCCTGCGCTGCCCGATCTGCGGCAGTGACGCGGTTGTTGATCAGAGCCTCGCTGGCCCCACCCGATGTCGCTCGGTCGCCTGGTGCGACAGCTGCCGCAATCCGGTCGAGGTGATGCGATGACCAGCAATGAGATGAGCCGTCGTCAAAGCCAGCAGGAAATGGTTGGTATGAGGAGGGTTGGATCATGAACAGGTATGAGGTCTTTCTGAAGAAGCTGGGACGCGATGAGTTTCGCCATGCCGGCTCACTCGACGCAGCTGACCCTGAGATGGCTGTGATGTACGCCCGCGAGACGCACAACCGCCGGGCCGAAGGGTCCGAAATGTGGTTGGTCGATCGCCGACATGTGCTCGTCGCCGACCCGGAGTCGATGGCTGTGAACGACCAAAAACCTCACCGCCACAACGACGGCTCGCGCGTCGCCGCCCGCCGCAAAGAGAACCGGAATTCCGAAGCATGAGCCTCACACCAGCGGCCCGCGAGTATCTGCTCGCCCTCGCCGACGACGAGCACATGATTGGTGCGCGCCACACGAACTGGATCGGCCTCGGCCCGTTTCTCGAAGAAGATCTGGCGTTCTGCTCCATTGCCCAGGACGAACTTGGCCATGCGATCGGCTTGTACGAACTCCTGCTCGACGATGCCGGAACCGACCGTACGCAGCTCGATGCATTCGCGTTGCAGCGTGCGCCGGGTGACTACAGAAGCTGTTGGCTCGCCGAGATCAAGTGTCTTGACTGGAGCGATTCGCTCGTGCGGCACTGGTTGTACGACCGAGCCGAAGACCTGCGTTGGAAAGCGCTGGAGTCATGTACCGACCCGGTGGTTGCAGCACTCTCGCTGCGGGCACAGCGAGAAGAGTCTTTCCACCTTGCGCACGCCGAACAGTTTCTCAGTCGTCTTGCCTCCACCGATCAGTCGGCCCGCATTGTGGCATCGATCGAGCGGCTCATGCCGATTGCGTTTGGCTTGTTCGATTCGGTAGCGACAGAACCGGACATGCTCGCTGAGGGCTTCATTACGCAGTCGTCGGCGGACATCGAAGCACTCTGGATCGACGCGATCCTCGATGATCTGAAGCGGTGGGATCTCGACGTCGACATCGTCGCAGGGCCCGGCCAGTTCAACGAGCAGCGCCGCACCGTGCGAAGTGACGGCTTCGATGCCCTTCAAGCCGACCTGCTGAAGGTCATCTCGCTCGACCCGATTGCTGTCTGGTAACCCGAACACATCACGCAATCATCTATTTTTATTCTCAACGCAATCGCTATCAGGAGACATCAATGCCCACAATGACCGAGTTCTGCCAGATCGAAGCCAAGCTCAAGTTCACCCCGATTGGCGGAACTGCCACGGGCTTCCGTGTCGACGTTCCCTTCGAAGGGACTGCGACCTCGAGTCACTGGGAAGGCGAACGTCAGGTTGTTGGCGTCGACATCGTCCGCGTGGGCTCCGACGGCGTGCAGGCGCTTGAGATTCGTGCCCGGATCGGCGAGGGTGCTGATGCTGTTGCGTACCAGGCAATCGGCCGCGGTTCTGATGCCACCGGCCCGCAGGAATTGATCGTGTTCGAGACTGCCAACGAGGATCTCGCCTTTCTTAACTCCGCTGTCGCTGTTGCGCTCGGTGGGATTGTTGGCAACAGGCTCAGCCTCACCGTGTCGCTCATTTCAGCCTGACCGGAGCTCGTCTGAACGCGACGGAGCCGGCGCGACCAGTGGTCGCGCCGGCTCCGTTTTGTTTTCAGGTTGTGTTCAGCGAGGTCGACCCGGGATCAGCCGTTCTCCATGTCATCCATGTCATCCATGTCATCCATGTCGGAGTGGCCAAGGCCTGCGGCGAGAGCGGCGTCGGTCGAACCGGTTAGGTCTTCGACGAAGTCGACGCAGGCGACCTTGTTGTCGATGAACTCGGCGGGGTGCACCACGAAAGACACAGCGTCGACGCCGGCGATTTGAGCGTTCTCGGCCGTCATGAAGCCGGTGCCGTTGTTGTCGCTCGTGAAGGCGAGGTGGATCTCGTTCGGGGGCGTGGCGGCGCCACCGATTTCGAACTGGTAGTGAGCCCCGGCGTTCCCGTTGGCGCAGGCCTGAGCATGCACGTGGCTGATGTAGTCGACGTTGGGTTCGAGGCCGGTCAGCTCGGTGGTCACCGTGGTGCCAGCGGTGTGGCGAGCGATCGTTGCAGTGCCTGCGACGTCGTCGTAGCCGGCGGGCCGCGTGTCCATCAGGACGAATTGGCCGCGAGCGAGCGATGCTCCGGCGACGTCGTCGGCCGGGGCGGCGTCGGCGTCGCCCATGTTCATGTCCATGTCCATGTCCATGTCCATGTCCATGTTCGTGTCCATGTTCGTGTCCATGTTCGTGTTCATGTCTGCCATTTCGGTCGTGGCGGGTTCGTCAGCGGCGCTGGTTGAGTCGGTATTGGAACCGCACGCGGTCAGTCCGAGCGCGAGTAGTGCGGGCACGGCAACGAACCACGCTATTGAAGTCTTCATTGGGGGTCTCCTGTGTGTTGTTCGTGAATGGATGGCTGAGGCAACTCAGGCCATTGGTGGTCCACGAACACGGAGCCGGGCGCCGAGCACTGTTTCGACGAGAACGTCGATTCGCCAGTGCGGCAGCTGTAGAGCGGTGGGGGAGAAGTCCGGCGCTTTGGAAACGAGGAACGCTTCGATAACCCGGCGACTCGCGCTGAGTAGCCGAAGGGCAGCCCAGGCGACGAGCGGCTGGAGGGCAAGGCCGAAGAGAACGGGAGTTGACAGCAGCGAACTGGTCGAACCGGTGCTGATGCGTTCGCCGATTTCCATGGCTGCGAACAAGCCGACCTGCACGCCAGCCAGAAGCGCGAGCGACGGTGCTCGGCCAGTGTCGCGTCGAAGAACTCGGACGGTTCCGAACCATGCCGCGACACACAGGGCGATGACGATAGCCGGGCCAAGGACATCGAAGTATTCGTGTGACACGATGCTCTCGCCGGTTTCGGCGAGGTAGCCGATTTCGTGCGCTGTCATTGCTCCCGCTGCTGCGAGCGCGGCGATCCCAAAAGGGTCAACGCGACGGGCAGAACTCATACCCAAAAGGCTAACTGCCAGGCTCCATACCGTGTGGCCGGGAGCTTTGCCGTCGGTCACGTCAGCCTGCGAGTCGGTAGTGGCCGTCGACGACTTGGAGGTGCACGACGTTCCACGTTGACCGTTTGATCGCCGCTGCTTCGATGGCGGTGCGTGCGTCGGGGCGGACTGATTGTTTGGGTAGTCGGGCTTGGATGATGTTGCTTTGGGTGCGTCGTGCGGTGGGGCGCATGTGGGTGCCGCTGAAGCGTGTTGTTTCGGTGTGGCGGTGGTGATGCGAATCGTGGATCGGATTTTGGATTGTGCTTGCCGTCGTCCTTTGAATCCTGGGCTTCTTCGTCCTGTCGACCGTTTGGTTCATGACGCGCCCGAAGCACCGCACTCGCCCTCAGTTGCCAGCACGCGAGACCGAGCGCAAAGGCTTCTGGCTGGTGGTTACTGCTGGGTGCCGCGGAGGTACTTACCGACGATGCCGCGGCGGACTTCTTGGGTGCCAGCACCGATCTCGAGCAGCTTGGCGTCGCGGTAGAGACGGTTGACTTCCATCTCCCACATGTAGCCAGCGCCGCCGTGGATCTGGACTGCCTCGTCGGCGGCCTCGCGCATCATTTTGGTGGCGTGCAGGATCGCCGCGGCGGAGTGGGCGTGCACGGCGCCGCGGCCAGCTTCTGTCTCTTCAGCGCCGGCGCACATGGCAAGCACTCGGTAGACGTAGGCCTTGGCGATCTGAACGCCGACCCACATGTCGGCGAGCTTGAACTCGATTGCCTGGAAGTCGATGATCGGCTTGTCGAACTGCTTGCGGGTGAGGGCATAGTCCAAGCTCAACTCGAGGCACCGCTCAGCCATGCCAACAGCAGCTGGTGCGAGGAAGATGCGCTCGACATCGAGCCCGCTCATGACGACGCCAACGCCACCGTTTAGCTCGCCGACGATGTTGGCGGCGGGTACACGGCAGTCGTTGAACACCAATTCGGCGGTCGGGCTGCCGCGGTAGCCCATCTTGCTGAGCTTCTGGGCAACTGCGAATCCCGGGGTCTTGGTCTCCAGGACAAAAGCGGTGATGCCGCGATGGCCGGCAGCGAGATTGGTCTTTGCGTAGACGAGGACGATGTCGGCAATGGGCCCGTTGGTGATGTACGTCTTCGAGCCGTTGAGGATGTATTCGTCGCCGTCCTTCACTGCAGTTGTGGCCATCGAGCCGAGGGCGTCGGAGCCGGCGCCGGGTTCGGTCAGGCCAAGCGCACCGATGATCGAACCGTCGCACATGCCTGGCAGGTAGCGCTGCTTGATGTCGTCGTTGGCGTTACGCAAGATGTTGTTGCCGCACAGGTTGTCGTGAGCACCCCAGGTGAGCATTGCCGACGCGTTGTACTTACCCATTGCCTGGCAGATGAGGCCCTGCTCGAACAGGCCGAGCCCTTGGCCCCCGTACTTCTCCGGCATGGTGATGCCGAGGTAGCCATGCTTGGCAAACAACGGGAAGAGAGTGTCGGGGCATTCTTCGGTGTTGTCCATCTCCGCGGCGAGCGGGAGAAGTTGCTCGCGGCTGAAGCGCTCAGCTTCGTCGAGGATCTGTTGTTGCACGTCGTTCAGTTCGAACGCGTCGGGGGTGAGGGTGGTCATGGTGATCTCCTGGTCAGAGGGTGCCGGCTGCGGGGCCATCGGTGGCGCCGCCAGCGAAGGCTTGAGCGATGTTCATCCAGGCGGTCGCGACGTCGCCGGTAACTGCAAGACCGGTGTCGTCGACGTGCCGACGCTGGGTAGTGACGAGACAGAAGTCGATTGCCGCGCCGGTGATCGTGTCGGCCGCGTCGTCGGGGCCGAAGTCCCATGTGGCGCCGGACGGTGAGGTCAGCGCCACGTAAACTGGGGCAGACGGCGCGTCGAGTCTGCGATTGATGTAGCTCCACTTGTGTGTGATGAAGCCGAGTTGAGCAATGTGGCGGATGCGGTCGGTGTCTGGACGTTCCGGTGCGTTGATTTTGTTCTGCCGCAACGTGTCGACAATGTCTTGGCCGTGCGCCCACGCTTCCATCAGGCGGGCCGTGAGAAAGGACTTCGATCCCATCGAGGGGCCGTACCAGATCACACGATCTTGGTCACCGAGCGATGCCGACGCCTCAGACAGAACGCGTCGGTTGGCGCGCCACGCGTGGAGCAACTCGTCGGGAGACATCGCCCGGTAGTCGCCAAGGGTGGCGAGATCCATCGCGTCAGCAGCGGCATCGGGGCTCATTGTCGACATCAGCTCGCCGGTCAGCGCAGTGAACCGATCGGGGTCGGTGATGGCCAGCGCCGCGGTCCAGTCAAAGTAGGTGAGGTGGCCGATCTGGTCGGCAATCGACCAACGCGGGCTTGGGGTAGCGAGCGCCCAGGCCTCGGGCTCGAGGTCAGCAATGATCGAGTCGAGCGCGTCATGTTCGGCGATCAGATCGGCACGAATGGTTTCGACTGTGGGGGCTGCGTCATTCATATGGTCAGGCTTTCAGGTCTCGTCGTTGCGAAGCGAGCGGAGGATGAGGTCGGTCATCTCGGCGCTCGCCTCGTCACGGGTCATGTTCATGTCGGCAAGGACGCCGGGTTGGCTGAAGTACAGGCCGGTTCCGGCGAGCGTGCCCGCGGCGACGGCAGGGGAGACGTCGCGAAATTCGCCCGACGCGATGCCCATTTTGATGAAGCCCTCGCTCACCGACATCACGTATCGGAAGTGGCGGTCGAGTAATCGGCGGGCAGCGGGGTCGTCGTCGAGGTCGTCAGCGAACGCTGCGGTGAGTCGCTGCAGTTCGAGCGCACCATTGATGTACGAGCGGACCTGTTCGGCGATTGGAGCGTCATGATCGACTGTGTCGAGCGCGCTGCGCCCCACGCGGTGCAGGAATCGGTCAAGGACTATCAGGACGAGTGCATCTTTTGAAGGTGCCAGTTCATACAGCGTCCGGCGTGAACAGCCGACAGCGCTCGCGAGGGCGGCCACCGTTGCCGTGGAAAAGCCGCGTTCCAAAAACCGTGTCTCGAGTTGATCAAGGATCTCGCGGTGCCGCGCGCCCAAACGCTCTTCAGCGCGTCGCGGAAGCAACGGTTGAGGTGCGGTACCAAAAGTCACGTTCTGGTACCATACCATTTGTCGGACCTCTTGGCGAGCGCCGAGTATCAGACAAGACGTACGCAGAGCAGTCGATCAGAACAGGGGAAAGCATGGCAATCGGCAGTGTGATCAAGAGTCGTCTGGATAAAAAGTCAGACGATTACAAGGCGAACCTCGCGGAGATGCAAAAGCTCTGGGACGTGGTCGCTACCGAGATGGCGAACGTGCCGGGCATTGGCGGACAACGCTACGTCGACCGCCATCGCAAACGCGGCAAAATGCTTGTACGCGAACGGATTGAGAATCTGATCGACCCGAACACGCCGTTCCTCGAACTCAGCCCGCTGGCTGCATGGGGAACCGATGACCCGATCGGTGTCGGTGTCGCGTCGGGCATCGGCACGGTCGAAGGCGTCGAGTGCCTGATCACCGGTACTGACATGACGGTGCGCGGCGGCTCGGCCAACCCCACCACGTGGAAGAAGAGTCAGCGCTTCACCGAGATCGCCAAGGAAAACCGGCTGCCGGTCATCAATCTGAACGAATCGGCCGGAGCCGACCTACCCCGCCAAGCCGACCTGTTCATCCAAGGCGGAGCGAGCTTTCGTGACCTCACACAGCTGTCGCAGATGGGCATCCCGACGATCACGATGGCATTCGGCCCTAACACTGCTGGCGGCGCGTACACCCCGGGCACGAGTGACTACACGGTCTTCGTCAAAGACAGGGCAACCGCCTACCTCGGTGGCCCACCGCTGGTGCAGATGGCGATCGGCGAAGTGGTCGACGAAGAGTCGCTCGGTGGTGCCGATATGCACTCCCGTACATCTGGTCTCTCCGACTTTTTAGCCCAAGACGAAATGGATGCGCTCCGCATCACCCGCCAGATCGTGAAACATCTGCAGTGGAAGAAGCTCGGCCCGGGTCCGACCGAATCCCCTGACGAACCGATCTATGACCCTGCTGAATTGTTGGGTTGCGCCTCGGCTGATGTGCGTATCCCCTTCGATATTCGCGAGGTCTACGCCCGACTCCTTGACGGCAGCCGCTTCGAAGAGTTCAAGCCCCTGTACGGAGACAAACTCGTCTGCGGCTGGGCGTCGATTCACGGCTTCCCCGTCGGCGTGCTCGGCAACAACGGCATCCTCTTTTCTGAGGAGGCCAAGAAGGGTGCGCAGTTCATCCAGCTTTGCAACAAGACGAACACGCCGCTGGTGTTCTTGCACAACATCACGGGTTTCATGGTCGGCTCGAAGGCCGAGCAGGGCGGCATCATTCGCAACGGCGCCAAGCTCATTAATGCGGTGTCGAACTCGACCGTGCCGCACTTCAACCTCATGGTTGGGGCGAGCTATGGCGCCGGCAACTACGGCATGGCCGGCAAGGCCTACAACCCGCGCTTCATCTTTACGTGGCCCAACCATCGCATCGCCGTGATGGGCCCGAAACAGCTCGCCGGCGTCATGGACATTGTTGCTCGCAACAGTGCTGCCGGTCGCGGGGTCGAAGTCGACGAGGAAGCGCTACAAGCGCAAACTGCTGCACTTGAAGCCCAGATCGAACACGAGTCGACAGCGCTCTATTCGACCGGCCGACTGTGGGACGACGGGATCATCCATCCGGCTGATTCGAGAACCGTTTTGGGCATGGCCCTGTCAGCGGCGCACAGCAACGAAGTTGTTGGAGCCACGAGCTACGGCGTGTGGAGGCACTGAGATGACTGCATCAAATGAATTGACAGGGTTGAGTGACCAGTGGGCCCCGCCCGAGGGCACCGATCCCGCGCCGCAGCGGCCAATTAACAAGTTGCTCATCGCCAACCGCGGCGAGATCGCCGTCCGGATTGCGCGTACCGCGCACCGGCTCGGCATGGGAACTGTCGGGGTGTACTCCGAGCCTGATGCCAACGCGCTGCACGTCGACAGTGTTGACGTCGCAGTGGCACTTGGCGGCGAGACCGCAGCCGAGTCGTACTTGCGCGGCGATGCGATCATTGCTGCTGCGAAGGCAACGGGTGCCGATGCGATCCACCCGGGTTATGGCTTCCTCGCGGAGAACGCGGTCTTTGCCCAGGCTGTCGAAGACGCCGGTTTGATCTGGGTTGGGCCGACGCCCGAACAGATCACACTGCTCGGCGACAAGGTTGCTGCCAAGCGAGCGGCCGTGGAAGCTGGCGTGCCAACCACCCCGATCTGGGAAGTCGGCGACGATGGTGCGGTGCCTGACGGGGTGCCCATGCCTGCGCTTGTTAAGGCTGCAGCCGGAGGCGGTGGGCGTGGCATGCGCGTCGTGACCGACCCGGTGCTTCTGGCTGAATCGATCCTCTCCGCGAGTCGCGAAGCCAAGGCTGCGTTCGGTGACGGTGCCGTGTTCATCGAGCCGTACATCGAACGCGGTCGACACATCGAAGTCCAAATCATGGGGGACCAGTACGGCCACGTCGTTCATCTCGGCGAGCGCGAATGTTCGATTCAGCGGCGCAACCAAAAGGTGATCGAAGAGTCCCCGTCATCTGGCATCTCGGAGGCGACGCGAGCGGCTGTCTGTGAGGGTGCTCTCGCTCTCGCTCGAGCCGTCCAGTACGTCGGTGCAGGCACCGTCGAGTTCCTCGTTGGCGAGTCAGATAACGGTCAGGTGATCAACTTCCTCGAGGTCAATACACGGCTGCAGGTCGAGCACCCGGTGACTGAAGAAGTGACTGGCTTCGACCTCGTCGAGATGCAATTGCGTGTCGCCTCGGGCGAACCGTTGGGGGTCTCGCAAGACGAAGTCACTGTCACTGGCCATGCCATCGAGGTGCGCGTGGTCGCGGAAAATCCGGCGACGAACTGGATGCCGTCGACCGGCGAAATCACTGCGTTCGATGTCAGCGACGATGTCCGCACAGACACCGGCATCCGTGCTGGTGCGGTGATTTCTCCGAACTACGATTCGCTCCTTGCCAAGGTCATTGCATACGCACCGACCCGCCACGACGCGGCTCGTTTGCTCGCCCGGGCACTTCGCACGTCGCAGGTCAAGGGCGTCGACACGAACATCGACATGCTCGTCGCAACGCTCGGAGAGCGCGACTTTCTCGCGGCGAAAACGCCGACGGCGTACCTTGCTGAGCATCCCGATGTCCTCACTCCGGCGGGTCCCGTCGGAGACGACCGGGTGGCACTTCTGCTGGCTGCGGTGTTTGCCGAAGAGCGGCGAACACGTGGCGACGACAAGCATCACGGTTTTGCACCCTCCGGCTTTCGCACCCTGCGAATCCAAGGCCAACGTCAGACCTGGACCGACGGTGCGACCGATCATCAGGTCGAATACGTGGTCGATTCGCGATCGACCGCGTCGGTGTCAATCGGTGCCTGGCCGACGCCGACTGATGACGGGGCGCTGGCGACCGATGAGCGCCGTGAAATTGTGGTCCGTCTCCTGGCCCGAACCGACGACCGTGAGGTGATTGAGGTTGATGGCGTCCGACATGCCGTCGACGTCTCCATCGACGGAGCGGCAGTCCGCACACGTAGTGCAGCGGGCTCGGTTGTTTTCACCCAGTTACCCCGATTCGTCGAGCACGAGCTGGACGACGCTGGCGGTGGCCCGGTGTGCCCGCTTCCCGGCACCGTCATTGCTGTCCATGTTGAAGTTGGTCAGACCGTCGGTGAAGGCCATGTCCTGATGGTGGTTGAGGCAATGAAGATGGAACACAAGATCACCGCAACCACAGCTGCCACGGTCGGCGAAGTGCGCTTTGCTGTCGGCGATCGAGTCGACCAGGGCGATCTTCTTGTCGCACTCGAGGCAACCGAATGAACTATTGCGCACGGGGTCAGGCCCCTTTCGCAACTCTGTGCCTCGGGAGCGTTCACGATGACTGACCCGATTCGCATCGCCAACTGCTCCGGCTTCTTCGGCGACAGGCCGAGCGGCGCGCTCGAGATGGTCGAGGGTGGGCCGATCGACGTCCTCACCGGCGACTGGCTTGCCGAGCTGACGATGCTGATCCTGAGCCGTATCCGCGCAAAGCGCCCTGGGCAGGGTTACGCACGAACGTTCGTCGGACAGATGGAACAGGTGATGGGCACCTGCATGGAGAAGGGCATCAAGGTGGTGTCCAACGCCGGCGGCCTCGACCCTGACGGCTGTGCCGAAGCGGTCAAGGACGTTGCCGACAATCTCGGCCTTAATCCCACGATCGCCTACGTGAACGGCGACGACCTCCTTCCGCGCATCCACGAACTGGCAGCAAGCGGAGCGCTCAAACCGTTCGCGGGATCCTCCGACCTGACACGATTAGGCAACCTCGATGCTTATGTCAGCGCCAACGCCTACCTCGGTTGCTTCGGCATCGTCGACGCGCTGACGCGCGGGGCCGACATTGTCATTACCGGCCGCGTCACCGACGCGGCTGTTGTCTGCGGCCCGGCCGCTTGGCACCACGGGTGGAAACGAACCGACCTCGATCAGCTCGCCGGTGGCGTGGTGGCTGGTCATCTCATCGAATGCAGCGCACAGGTGACCGGTGGCAACTACTCGTTCTTCACCGAGATCGAAGGCCGCGAAGAAGTCGGCGGACGCGCCCGATTCGGCTTTCCATGGGCCGATATCGCCGCCGACGGATCATCGGTCATTGGCAAGCACGACGGCAGTGGTGGCCAGGTCTCGGTCGGCACAGTGACCTCGCAGTTGCTGTACGAGATCGGGAGCCCCGCCTACCTTGGTCCGGACGTCACGGCGCGTTTCGACACCGTCGAACTCGAACAGATTTCGCCTGACCGAGTGAAGGTGTCCGGGACCCGTGGCGAGGCACCACCGTCGACACTCAAGGTCGCGATGAACGAGCTCGGTGGCTTTCGTAACTCGTTTACCGTGGCTCTGACCGGCCTAGACATCGCAGAGAAGGCTGAGCTGGCGAAGGCCGCATTCTGGGACGCCTGCCCGTATCGGCCGGAAGATTTCGAGTCGGTCACCAGCCGTGTGATTCCGACGAACAAGCCTGACCCTGCAACTCAGGAAGAGGCAACAGCGATCTGGCGTCTCACCGTCAAAGATCCCGACGACCGCAAAATCGGGCGAGCGTTTTCCGACGCCATGGTGCATACCGCACTTGCCGCGATACCTGGGCACTACGGCCTTGGCGGTGGGCCTGGCGCAGCGTCGCCTTTCGGCGTTTACCGCCCCGCAACCGTTCCGGCGGGCCTTGTCCCGCAATACGTCACGATTCTCGGCGATGACACCACCCAGATCGAATCCACTGTCACGCTCGGGTTAGATCAAAGTGCGACAGTCCCTCCAGCCAACACCGGTGTCACGCCGAGGTCAGATCTCGGTGTGACAGAACACGTTCCGCTTGGCAGTGTCTTCGGTACGAGGTCGGGCGACAAGGGTGGCAACGCGAACCTCGGCGTGTTCGCCCGTTCCAATGAGGCGTGGGAGTGGCTCGACAGCGAGCTGACGACCGAGATGCTCCAGGAACTCCTGCCTGAAACCGCAGGATTGCAGGTGGACCGCCATCGCTTGGCAAACGTCCGCTCACTTAACTTTGTGATTCACGACCTCCTCGACGAAGGCGTCGCGGCGTCAACGCGTCAAGACGCTCAGGCGAAGGCGCTGGGCGAATGGCTACGGGCTCGCCACGTCGATCTCCCCACCTCGCTGCTCTGAATCAGACGCGAACGGGGCGAGCGAAACGTGCGTGCACTGGCTGAGCCCAGCGGACGAGCGGTCCACCAATCGGCGTTGGCAGGCCGGGGGCGGTCATCGCGGAATCATCGAGTGCAATGAGTGTCGCGTCGTGGAAGGTCCATGGTTCGTGATCGACGGCGTGGAACCACAGTTGACCGAATGATTTCGCCACCGTTCCCCAACGAGCGGTGAGGAAGACGTCGAGTTCGGTTGGCTCGATTGGCTCGCCGATGTCGATGCTCACGTTGGTGAGCGCGGCAGGTGATCGTGGCCAGCGCCGACGTCGAGTCGCGTACGTGATTTTCGAGCCGTCGATGTCGAGCGTCATGTCGGCCCAGAAGTACGGAAACCCGATCAGCACTTTCGCGAATGCGACAACTGGTAGTCGCACGCAGTCGAGCGACAGGAACCACACGGCCCGGTTGCCGAGCGAGTCAACCACATAGGTCCGGACGTTTGTTTCTTCGAAGTCGGACACGTACGGCAGCTTCGGGAGGCACGTCGGGCCGGCCCGCCGCATCATGAACGGGACGAGCGACACCCAGGCCTTCCCGTCGAAGGTGTCGACGGTCAGCCCGTCAGGGAGCAGTGCTTGGACGGCGCTGGGCTCGTACGGCCAATGCAGGAAGGTCAGGTCGTGCCAGTCGTTCCGCAACCAGCCGCGCTTGATTGGATTGGGGCACGTGGCGGAAAGTGGCTTCGGATCCAAGGGTCGCCAGTCAGTCGGTGCGACGGATGGGGCCGTCGACGGGTTTTCCGAACACCTTGCGGTCGGCCGGCTCGTCGACATCGTCGTCGCGTTCGTCCATCCACTGGCGCATGACAGTCCAGGCGTAGATGCCAGTCGAGTGGCCATCGGACCAATCGAGGCTGAGCCCCCAGGCGCCGGCGAGTTCGGCGTCGGTGATCGAGATCGGGCCGCCTTCCATGACGGACTGGCTCACGGGTTCGCCCTTCTGGCGTCGCGAGTTGCACTCGGCGCATGGGCAGGCGAGGCGAAGGGGAGCCAGTTCAAAGCGGGCAATGACACCGTCTTCGAACTCGATCTCGACGTGCGACGCCCGATCGACTTCGATGTTGAGAACGTCGTGGCGAGCCATCGACCTGAGGCTACGGCGGTCACACTGTGCCTGGCACAGAGTGACCGGTCAACCATTAGCCCAGGATCAGTTCGGCGTAGTGCGGGAGCATCATTGCGGGGCCGCTGAGCAGTAGTTCGGTGATGCAACTGTCTTCCCACTTACTCAATTCTTCTTTGATCTTTCCGGCCGGACCAACGAGCGCGACATCTTCAACCATCTCAAGCGGGATCGATGCGGCGGCCTCGGCCTTTTTGCCTTCGAGATAGAGGTTCTGAACCTTGTCGGCAACGTCGCCGTAGCCCATGCGTTCGAACACCTCGTAGTGGAAGTTTGCGCCCTTTGCGCCCATGCCGCCTGCGTACAGAGCGAGGAATGGGCGGATCATGTCGGCACATTCCTGGACGTTGTCGCCCGGCACAATCGAAACGGTCGCTGTCACTTCGAAGCGATCCTTCTTGGTCGGGTCGCCCGATGCTGCGAAGCCCATGTCGAGCTGATCGCGATACCAGGCGTCTTCTTTCGGCGAGAAGAACAGCGGGAGCCAGCCGTCGGCGATCTCGGCCGACAGCGCGACGTTCTTTGGTCCCTCGGCGGCGAGGTAGATCGGGATGTCGTTGCGCAGTGGGTGCACCGTTGGCTTGAGGGCCTTGCCGAGGTTGGCGCCGCCGTCGAACGGCAGTTGGTAGTGCTTGCCGCTGAACTCGACGGGGGCCTCGCGGGCGAATACCTGGCGCACGATGTCGATGTACTCACGTGTCCGCTCAAGTGGGCGCGGGTACGGCTGTCCGTACCAACCTTCGACGACCTGTGGGCCAGACGCACCGAGCCCGAGGATGAAACGACCATCCGAGAGATGGTCCATGGTGAGTGCGGCCATCGCCATGGCGGTTGGCGTGCGCGCCGACATTTGAGCGATCGCGGTTCCCAACTGCAGGGTCTTGGTCTGAGCGCCCCACCAGGCGAGCGGCGTGAGGGCATCGGAGCCGTATGCCTCGGCGGTCCACACTGAGTTAAAACCGAGATTCTCGGCCTCCTGGACTGCTTCGAGCGCACCTTTCGGCGGGCCGGCCGACCAGTATCCGGTGTTGTATCCGAGCTTGAGATCTGACATGTGTAGATCGTAGGTGAACGCGGACCGCGGGAATTAGTCCTGCCTGAAGTGCGTCGCGCAGGCCATGATGTGTGGATGGGTGGCGAGAACGACGATCGACTGGTGGTGACGAACTCGGTCCGCATCCCGCAGTACGAGTTGCAGGAGAACTTCTCGGCGTCGGGCGGCCCGGGAGGTCAGCATGCGAACAAGGCGGCGACCCGTGTCGAGTTGACGCTCAACCTGACCACCTCGTCCGCCTTCAACGAGTCCGAGCGTCGACGCGTCATCGACAAGCTCGGAGAGGTCGTTCGCGTCGTTGCAGATGACGAACGCTCACAACTCCGCAACCGAACGCTCGCAGCTGAACGAATGGCCGCGAAGTTGCGCGATGCGCTGCACGTGCAACGGAGGCGTCGAGTAACGAAGCCGACGCGTGGTTCCCAGCGTCGTCGACTCCAAGCGAAGTCGGAGCGATCAGAAGTCAAACAGCAGCGCCGCCGACCGGCCAGCGACGAATAGTTGCCAAAGGCGGCCCGGGCCGCCGCTGACGGTGTTGCTTGAGAGCGATTGAGGTGACAGCCCGGGGGGTCTGTCTCAAGGTCTATCTCGAGGTCGAGCTGTGCCGTTTCGTCGACGTCGTGTCCGGTGAAAAGTTTTCGGCGAGGTGGGGGAATGACGGTTCGGTTGCCACGGCCACGGCCACGGCCACGGCGTCGATAGTCGATAGTCGGAAATATTCGTGCGGTCGAAGAACCGAATCCCTGCGCGCCGATGGTCGAGTCGTCAGGCGTCGATGTCGGCAGCGACACTACGAGCGAGCGTGGTGAGGCGTCGGCGGTAGCCGGCAACGGCTGGAGTGTCGAATTTGAATCCCTTGGGTGAGAGCTCGAGCACCTCCGCCCACTCTGCTCGTCGGGCACTCGCTGCCTGCCCACGGCCTGGGGATGCCTCGGTGAGGAACGTTGCGAGCCCGGTGCGAAGTCGTCTGACCACGTGCTGGATCTCCTGGGCTGTGTCAGCGCTCTTGGCGCTCATGATCTCCTCGGAGTGCTCGGACGCCGCCATCTGCTCCCACAGGTCTCCTTCGAAACGCTGCAGGAAGCCGTCGAGTCGTTGCGCATTCGTCCCGTCATTGTTCAGTGCCTGAAGAGCGCTGTCGACGTGATCGTTGAAGAGGGCCACGAAGGCTGACGCGTAGATGTCGCCCTTGTTTCGGAAGTACTGGTAGAGCGCCGGTCGCGACATGCCAGCTGCGTCAGCGATGTTGGCCATCGACGTTGCCGAGAAGCCGCGTTCGGAGAACTGGGCGATTGCTGCGGCGTGGATGGCCCGGCGTTGCGGGTCGCCGCGTTGGTCGGTGCGATCGTTGGACGCCGCGACTGTCCCCTCGTGCGTCACCATGTGACTAGCTTGACACATTCAGCCGATTATGTCAGCCTTTGGCTCCTGACATTTTGGAACAAAATTGTCAGGAACCGTCCGCCCACGAAAATGCAGGAGTAACCCGATGACTCGACTCGGCTATCA
>Ga0209502_10000070_pt1 | contig 107696 bp, 60 predicted proteins | sample ArcticOcean_MG_C_10_FD_187442 | JGI IMG/M metagenome (GOLD analysis project Ga0209502, IMG submission 187442) | Marine microbial communities from western Arctic Ocean - ArcticOcean_MG_CB11_90 (SPAdes) (version 2) | ecosystem: Environmental > Aquatic > Marine > Oceanic | place: Arctic Ocean... | reverse complement strand
GGTACCACTCCGGTTTCGAATCGCAGTACCGCGTGGCGTGCGCCATCAGGCCTTTCAGGGCCAGTTCCTTGTCGCAAAAAGGACACGCTGCCCTCTGCGTGGTTTCAGGGCCCATGTCTTTGAACATGAACCCTTTGGGAAGGGGGTTCACGGAGGAGGGGGGGGCTTTGGCGGGCGGCTTGGCGGGCGTCTTTTCTGCGGCCGCGGATTCGCGCGCCACGCGAGCGGGCAGGGACGGCGTAGTGCTGGTGCCTCGGCCTCGGCCTCTCCCGCGACCTCGACCGCGGCCGCGACCTCGACCGGCGCGACCTCCTCCTCGACCTCCTCGGCCGCCGCCTGCCGCCGGAACCGCGGTTTCCTCAACACGCGTCGCGGGCGCCGAGTGCGTTTCCAACACCTCGAACTGGTTCGTCCACGCCTCCGGGTCGGTCCACCCGCCCTGGCGGCCTGACGTGGTCATGTCCTTCGAAATGCTTCGTCCGCCACGAAGCGCGCTCACCTCCGCGGGTTCCACGATGAGCTGCTTCACCAGGTCACTCACCTCGGGGCCCGGACCGGGCGCGCCCGAGTTGGTGGGAAGCGCGTCCGCGTCCGACGATTCAGGCAGATCTGACCCTCCCGCCGCGCCCGTGAGCGGGTGGGAAGGGGTCTGGGCTCCCTCGGGGGAGTCCGCGTTTTGTGGATCCGCCGTTTCGGTGCGATGACCGGTCACCGGTACCGTCTCCGAACCGACTCCCACCGCCGAGGACATTCAGAACAGAGGGAGCACGGAGATCTGAATCCCCGAGGCGTCTCCACACTGCCGATTGCGTGCCCTAATTCCAAGGCTGTGCCGACCTCGCGCGTGTCGAGAAGTAGCACCGCGGTCGTGTCGCACGCGGACAAGTGACGCAGGTCGTGCGGAGGACCTGGCGCGAACACACGCCGCTGGCATGGGGTAACGTGCGAGTGACAGTGACCTCGTCTGCTCGTCTCCCGGCCGATTCCCTTGGAACCTGTGTCGTTGTTGCTTGTTTCGGCGGACCCAGTTTACCCGTCGATTCGCAGATTTCTTCGCCAATTTTGAGATAAAAAGAAAGTGTCAGTCTCGTATGGGCAATCAGTCTGCGGGCTCTGAAGCAAAACTTCCATTGTTTTTTTATCCAATCCCCGACACCTCGATCCATTGCGCCTCGCACTCGCGTCGCCCGGCCTTCGCGTTCGCCACCCGTGCCTCGCGTCTCATCGCGGGTTTCACGCGTGTCCTCGCCAACACACACGTCACCGCGTGCGTTTCCAAACCTGACGCGGGCGGTCATCGACGGACGCCACACCTCGGGTGATCGTATTCCGCCTCGCGCTGTTTGGCGAAAACCTTTTCTTTGGGCTTCACCATGAGAAGAGCCGCGTCCACGTCGATGGCGAACCTGCAGGATGCTTTGAACCCCGGCGGCTCTGGCACGATGCAGGCTCGTATTGACCAGCTGGAGGCGGAGGAACCCGAGGTGGTGGATAAAACCCAACGCGTGATCATCGTGTGCAACTCGTTACCCCTGAAGATGCGGCATGACCCGGAAGGGAGCGTCGCGCGCGGGCACAGCTGGCACTTCGAACACGACCCTGACTCGATTTACGGCCAGTGCGGCCCCGGGATAGTGGCAGGGACGGCTATTGAGAAGGTTCTTTTTCTGGGCGGTTTGGCGAACGAAGTGGAGCTTTTCGAACAAGACGCCGTGGCGACCGACATCGGCGAGCGGTTTAACTGCGTGCCGGTTTTTCTCGGCGAAGAACTGCGCGCGAAGTACTACAAAGGCTTCTGCAAGCAGTTCCTATGGCCTTTAATGCACTACGTCCTGCCCATGTCCTGCGCCTCGCCCGCGCGGTACTCAAAAACCAACTGGCAAGCCTACCTCGCCGCGAACAAGCGGTTCGCGGACAAAGTCGTTGAGGTTTTAAACGCGGATGGCGACTTCGTGTGGGTGCACGATTACCACCTCATGTTGCTTCCCACTTTTCTGCGGAAGCGGTTCAACACGGTGCGGTGCGGTTACTTTCTGCACTCGCCTTTTCCGTCGTCCGAGGTGTTCAGGACCTTTCCCAACCGGGACTTGGTGCTGCGAGGACTTCTCAACGCGGACGTCATCGCGTTCCACACCTTTGACTACGCCAGGCACTTCCTGTCCTGTACCACCCGCCTTCTGGGTTTGAACCACAAAACCAAGCACGGCGCTTTGGCGATCGATTACTACGGCCGGAGCGTCGGGGTGAAGATCTGTCCCACCGGGGTGAACACGGACCGGCTTCAGGACGCGCTGCTTCGCGAAGACGCGCTCGCGTCGCGCGCCAACTACAAAGCCGCGTTTCACGGCAGAAAGGTGTTTCTCGGGGTGGACGACATGGACATCTTCAAAGGCATCGAGCTGAAACTGCAAGCGTTTGAGCTGTTGTTGGCGCGGCACCCTGAGTTGGCGAAAACCATGTGTCTGGTGCAGGTGTGCAACCCCGCGCGGAGCACGGGGCGGGAAATGCAGGAGCTGCAAGCCGAAGTCGCGGCGACCGTGGAGCGTTTGAACGCGACGTACGGCGTGACGGAAGGGGCGGCGGATGACAAAGACGACGAAATCGGCCAAGGCAAGGTGGTCGTGTTGCTGCACCGCAGCACGACGTTGGCGGAGAGGGTGGCGCTGATGAGCGTCGCGGACTGCGCCGTGGTGACCGCTACCCGGGACGGCATGAACTTGTTACCGTACGAGTACATCACGTGCAGACAAGGCCCGGTTGACGTCGCGACAGGAACGGGCGGACTCCATTTGCCCGCCCCGAGGCGCTCGTCGCTCATAATGAGCGAGTTCGTCGGGTGTTCCAGTTCCCTTTCCGGCGCCTTCCGCGTGAACCCGTGGAGCGTGGACGACGTGGCGGACGCGATGTACCGCGCCGCGATGCTTCCGATCGCGGACGCCGAAGCGAGGCACGAAAAGCACTGGAAGTACATCAGCGAGCACACGGTTGGGTACTGGTGCGGGGCTTTCCCAACTCCAAATCCGGCCTCCCTGTTTGCCCACACGAGGCTGACACTTTATTTTTCTCAATCAGGGCGTGTTCCAACATCGCGGAGCTTCAGCGAACCACCGAGTTCACGGGAAGCGCGCGGTGTTACGGGTTGGGTTTCGGGTTGAACTTCCGCGTGGTGGCGCTGGATCCCAACTTCCGGAAACTGGAACACGCGCGGGTCGCGACGGAGTACGCGCAGAGCAAGAAACGGATTTTGCTGTTGGACTACGACGGCACGTTGGTACCGCAGGCGAGTTATGACCAGGCCCCTTCGAGGGATTTGCTGGACTCGTTGCGCCGACTCAGCGAGGACAAGCACAACGCCGCGGTGTGCATCGTGAGCGGTCGCGCGCGGAAAACGCTGGACGACTGGTTCAGCGAGGCCGTCCCCAACCTCGGGATTCTCGCCGAGCACGGGTACTGGTACAAAGCCCCGGGCGGGGTGGTGCAATCCCCGCGCGTTTGGAGACAACTCGCCCCGCAAGGCACGGAGGACCACATCAAGAAGTGGCACGAAATCGTGCTTCCCATTTTGAAGCAGTACACGGATTCCACGGATGGGTCGTTCATCAAGGACAAAGGTACGTCCCCGCGTTTCCCAAATCAAGAGACGACTGTTTTGACGGGTGTCCAGAGTAATTACTCATACACATTACGAAAGGCCCTGACACTTTCTGGCAAAACTCAAAAGGCACGTCCGTGATTTGGCACTTCGGCGACGCCGACCCCGATTTCGGAAGCTGGCAAGCCAAAGAGCTGATGGACCACCTGGAGTCCGTGCTTGTGAACGACCCTGTGGACGTGTTCCCTGGTAACGGCCACGTGGAAATCAAACCGCAGGGCGTGTCAAAAGGGACGCTTGTGGAGATGTTTCTGGGCGACGACAGCGCAAACCACTTGATTGAAACGGACGGGGGGGCTCGGGTGGATTTCATCTTGGCGATCGGCGACGACCGGAGCGACGAGGAGATGTTCCACGCGATTTCGGAACGCGTCGCGGACCCGAACAGCTCGAAGCAGCTCGTCCGGAGCGACTCGTGCCCCATGCCCGGCGTGGCGCGGAAAAAAGACCACGACCACCTCGCCGTGTACTGCAGCACCGTCGGCCAGAAACCGTCGAAAGCGGATTACTACCTCGACGATACCGACGACGTCAACGATTTGCTGCGGAACCTCACGGTCAAAGGCGGCATCGACGAATGAGCGGGTAACTAACGACGAACCAGGGATTGGGATAAGCGAGTACGCCGCCGTGATGTGTGCACTCGTTTAATAATTAACTAAGAACTTTCAGGCATACAGAGAGCTTATATAGGGTGACGTTGTGATACGAGAGTGTGTCTGACGACTCCATTTCTCCATTTTCACGACGTTTTTTAAACCCTCGCTTTCTCGCAAGCCTCCGAAGCCGAAACCACGCACAACGACTCGCACACGACCCCATCCTCGATGGATTCCTCCTCATGGGCGCGCGGTATTTCTACCCGTCCGCGGCGTACTACCGCGGCCGTACCGCGCCGATCCTCCCCGCAAGCAGCCATCCCCCGCCTTCCCGACCATCTCGTGGTCACGCACGTCCTCAGATCTGAGCATTTCGACGATCCCGCAGATCTCGCACGGCTCCCAGCGGTGAGCCGTGGGATGCGCGACGCGGTGACGGCGACGGGACTTGAGTTTGAGGAGCTTGTTGAGGAAGAACCTCGGATGTTCAAGCGCATTGAAGCGCCGGCAACGGCGAGGTCTTCTGTCGCGTGAAGAACTCCTTTGTGTGGCAGCCGCGAGAAGTGGACAGCTCGAGGAGTTGCGGGTGTTGCGCGCGGACGGCAGCCCGTGGGACGATCAGACGTGCACTGGCGCGGCAATGAGCGGGCATCTCGAGGTGGTGCAGTGGGCGTGCGCGAACAGCTGCCCGTGGGACGAGATGACGTGCGCGGGGGCGGCGATGAGAGGGCACCTCGAGGTGCTACAGTGGTTGCGCGCGGACGGCTGCCCGTGGGACGTGGACACGTGCACTGGCGCGGTGGAGGGCGGATACCTCGAGGTGCTGCAGTGGGCGCGCAAGAACGGCTGCCTGTGGGACGAAAACAGGTGTGTGAGGGTTGCCGCTGGACATGGCCACGAGGCGGTAGTGCGGGCGCTGATCCAGGCGGGCGCACACGTCAACATGGCGATTGATGAGGGCGTGACGCCGTTGTCCATCGCCGCTCACCAGGGCCACGAGACCATAGTGCGGGTGCTGATCGAGGCGAGCGCGGACGTCAACAAGGCGGCGAATGACGGCGCGACGCCGCTGTACATGGCCGCTCACCAGGGCCACGAGGCGGTGGTGCGGGCGCTGATCGAGGCGAGTGCGGACGTCAACAAGGCAAGGGATGACGGCGCGACGCCGCTGTTCGTTGCTGTTTGTAACGGCTTTGAGGCGATTGTTCAGATCCTAAGGGCCGCTGGCGCGGTCAACGGCGTGACGACGGAAACGCCGGCGTGAATAATGCCGATACTAGTTTTGATCGAAAATATGAGACGCGATACCCGGTACGACAAAAGAAGTTTCTCTTTTACAATTTCGCGCTCAAGTTCGTGTTTTCGGGAAACGTCTCGCTCATCACCCGGTCGCACACGCTGTCCGCCAGCAAGTACACGTCTCTCCACGCCCCATCCCAGGCTTGCATTTTCGACGCGCCGTTTGCTACCGCTTGCGCTACGGAAGCGGCGACTCTGGCGCACGCTTCCGTTTCCAAAGACGACCACCCGAGCGCCGCGAGATCGTTTTTCCTTTTTTTTCCAAACTCCGCGAAGGCGTCTCTTGCTATTTTTTGTCCCAAAATCCTCGAATCCCCCTCCGCAAACTTACAGCACTGCAGGAAATCCGTGTGCTCGAACCCGGTGTTCGCCATCAGGGCGTAGGACCCCACTTCCTGTTTCAAGCGGTGGCACAGCTCCACGCACGTTTCCACGGATTTGATCTTCGCCACCGCGATGGCGCGAGTCAAATTATACTCGGGCAGTTCGCCTCGTGTTAGCGACAAACACAAGCTCGCTTCGCGCGCGTTTACGAACGTTTCCAGTTCCGAAAACCGCGTACTCGCCTCGTCGTAAAGAGCCTTGAGCTGCGGCACGTCCGTTAAGAACGGCGTGTCTCCCCGCATGGCGCACTCCTTGCTGTCGCTGTATTTTTTGGTGTTCGCAAAGAGCTTTTTGGAAAAAACAAGCGCCGCCTGCGCCACGGCAACGCGCCCGGTGAACAGCCGCTGGCCGATCATCTCCATGGGTTTTGGCGCGCTTTGCGTCGTCGCGCGGTACACCCCGCGTTCGTCGACGCCGCCGTACCTGTGATTGTAAAGAAAAGTGTCAGTCTTGTATGGGAAAACAGTGTTGTGATTTGGGAAACGCGCAACGCGTACCGGTCCAGCAGCGCCTCGCGTGGCACTTCGAAGTTTGTAAACGCGACCCAGGCGTTGTCCAAGTCGCGTCCCGTGGTTTTCTCGCCCATGTCCCCTGTTGTGACTCCTCTTGTTAGACCGCCAACGTAGTCCCGCATTCGCACCAGGAAAGCGTGCGGGCCTCTTCGAACGCCGTCCACCGACAAGTCAGCCACCACAACCGCCCACTCCGCGGTCAAGCCCTGGGAGATCCAGTTTTTTCGCGACCCTTTCGTGGGCGAGTGTATGATGAATTTCTTTGTCTTTTGGTCGTACTTCGCGGTAGTGTTCACTACCAGACCCGAGTTAACCCCCGCGAGTTGTTCGGTGAGACAAAAACAACCGAGCTCGCCTGAGAGATAAAAAAGAAAGGGTCAGTCTCGGATGGGCATTCATTCTGCGGAATGTGGTAAATGGGAAATACTTGCCGTTTTTTTGCATGCGTTCGAGTCGCGCCAAATGCTCACTTCCGCCAAGCGCCACCACCGTCCCCGCGAACAGATTGAACTGCACGGTGAAGCGTATCCAGAACCCGGGGCCGTGCGCTGGGGCAAGGCTCGCGAGTAACCGGTGCGCGAGGAAGAACTTCGCCGGGTCGTTTGTGATGTCGGTGAATTTTAGTTTCTGATTTTTCACCAATCCTCTCAAAAAAATCGCGGAATCTTGGTAGCTCACGCCTCGTGACCTTAGATGTGAAACCTCTTCCGCGAACGCTTTCGCCCAAGGCGTGCTCGTGTCAACGTCCCGCACACCGGACGACAAACCGAGGCCGGTGGAAACCGCGGGGGGGGGGCACGTCGCCGGCATCATTTGAAGCGGTGCAGGTTTTTTTTTTCGCGAAAGGCTGACCTAACAACGGAAACGGATGCAGATTTCGGAAGCTCAAGGAGCAGCGACTCAAGCTTCAGCCCTACTCACAATACCCAGGCCTTTCGACTCGACTCGACGCGACGGCGACGGAAGCACTTCCTTCGTCGTCGCAAACGCGGACGTGCGACGAAGGTGCGCCGGTATGTGAGGCACACTGGAGGCACACTGTCAGTCACCTCAGCTTTTTGGTCAAAACGAGGCGTCAACTGCTGACTCAGACCTCCCCACTTTTCGACTTCCGTCCGCTGTTTTCCCGCGGGAACCTCGGGTCGGTCACCACAGTTTGAGGCACGCGCAGGCAGGCGGCTTGACGCGTGACAACGAGGAGAGCCTCGGGTCGGTGTCTTTAGCGTGACGTGAAGCCCGGGTGTCCCGCGCGACGCACGAGGACGCACGCGCGGTAGGGCGCCCTAGTCCGCGGTCCGCCGGTGTTTGATTTCCCTCGGCCCTTTCACACCCAGAGAGACGCTCGGGATTTATTCGAACGCGAGGAATGACGTGCACGACGACGACGCCCGTGTCGCTTCGGCCGTGGACGGCACGCGTGGGGCGTCGTGTGCGGCGCGCGCGCGGTCGCGAATGCGGGCGCCGAGTCACGCCAACCGATCGCACGGCAACGCGGTGCGACGCCGTGGATGGTTCCGCTGTGGATGCGGTGCTCGACACCGTGAGCGAATTCGCCACCGCGCTCCCCCCCGTGCTTTCCGCGGCCACGACGCGCCCTTACGAGATCAGCGCACACATGAACACGCACTTGTTCCCCGGGCTGGCGCAGTACGAATCAATTGGCGCGCACTTCAACGTCCCCGCCGTGTTGTTCGCCACCGCGTTCACCACGTCCGTGGGGGTGCTCGCGGCGTGGCAGCTGTGGGAACGCGGGTTCCGAAAACTGGTCTTCCCCGAAGAGGAACTCGCCGAAGCGCAAACAAACCCATCGCCAAACCTGGTGTGCGGCGTGGATTGCGGTGCGTTTCCCATTTTCACGCACCCCAAAGTGCGAACCGCGGTGACCTTCGCGGAGAGGTGGCACCACGGCCAGTACCGGCGCACGGGCGAGCCGTACGTGACGCACTGCGTCGAGGCGGCGCTGATTTTAGCCGCCATGTTGCCCGTCGCCAAAACCGGGGCGTGCGCTAAGAAAAAGTACGTCGACGCGATCGTGGCGTGCGTTTTGCATGACGTCGTTGATGACACCGAGTGCGACATCGTGGACGTCCAGGATACGTTTGGCGAGAACGTCGCTACGTTGGTCACGGACGTGTCCACGCTAGGGAAGCTTCCGCAGATTTTAAGGAGGTCGCAGCGGCGCAGGGCGGAGATGGCGAATAACTCCTTACCGGAGCTAGGCACCGGCACGACAGCATCAGGCTCGTTGGAACGCGACGCTTTGAAACGCGCGTCGTCCCCCAAGGCGCTGAAGATCGCAGAAACGAAGGAAAACTTCCAAGGCGTGGACGTCGCCGAGCTGGCGAGTCTGCGCCGCATGCTGTGGAGTCTTGTGAGCGACCCGCGGTGTTTCCTGATAAAGTTCGCCGACCGCATTCACAACATGCGCACGGTGTTCGTAGTAGACAGCGTGAAGGCGCAGTTCGTGGCGAACGAAACACTACAAGTGTGGTGTTCCTTCGCGGAACAACTCGGGATGTTCGGCGCGAAAGCCGAGATGGAGGATTTGAGTTTCGCGGTGAAAGTACGTGTGTATTTCCCAGATCCCAAGACTGTGTTCCCATACAAGACTGACACTTTCGTTTATTTATCTCAGGATCCGGAGAACTTTCGGCGCGTCATCAACGCGCGGTACGACGCCTGGGGCGCCGGCGCGGCTGAGGTGCGGAAAAAGAAAATGAAGAAGTTGCAGGTCACGACGGAAGACACAAAAGATGACACGGTTAGGAGCGTGGAGGGGTTTATGTCTTCCGGTGCGGAAGCGTGCGCGACGCACAACGAGCAGTCTTCAGAAGACTACGTCGAGGAGAGTGATAAAAACAAAAACGAGAGAGCGGCGCAGCTCGGGCCTTGGACGTGGGAGCCGCCCACGGGCGCCGATTTGCAGATGTTTTTCGAAAGAATCAGCCGGGGCGAAAACGCGGGAACGCCAAGGGATTTGCGCATCGCGGGGCGCGGGGAGCGGCGGCGAATCGCGGAGCAGGACAAGTCGAGGGTCATTGCGGAGCAAGCGAGGGTCGCGGCGCTCGAGGAGGAACGCGCGCGGAGGGCGAAACCCACGACCAGGTGCGGGGCTTTCCCACCCACCACACACCGCCTCCGCGATTGCCCATACTCGTACCAGAAGGGACGGTTACCTGTGCCCATTACCACGACTGTTCGACTCGATTACTCTGACTGTTTACTCATACCAATCCCTCATACACATGGCCGAGAGACTGACTTTTTCGGCGTTTATCGTATCAGCGAACAAGAAGAGTTGAAAGCGTTGTTACAGTGCGTCCCACCTTTCGACGTGCTTCGCGCCAGCGATCGAAGCGTGAAATCCGCCGCCGCGGCGGCCGCGGCGACGCGATCCGCGGACGCGGCGACCGCCGCGACCGTGGCGGGCCTTGGTTCGGACGCGGCGGCGCGGGGGGTGGCGGATGCGCAGATGGGCGGCGCGAGCCTGGAAGCTTCTTTGGAAGCGCTGAGGCTGTGCAGGGACACCACGTTGCGGTCGCTACAGCTGGACGCGTTAGCCCCGGGTTTAAGAGTGGACATCAAAGGCCGGTTGAAATCGGCGTACAGCACGCACCTGAAGATGCGACGCAAGAAAGTGGGGTTCACGCAGGTGTGCGACGCACGGGCGTTGCGGGTGGTGGTGGGCGAACCTGGCGTGCAGCCTGGGACCCGGGACGAAGTCATCGCGTGTTTCGATTTAGTCACCGCGATTCACAAACTGTACCGCCCCGTACCGGGGGAGTACGACGACTACATCAGCAACCCGAAGCGCAGCGGGTACCAATCACTGCACACCGCCGTGATTGGCCCCGACGGCGCGCTTCTGGAGTTCCAAGTACGAACAAGAGCCATGCACCACGCCGCGGAGTTCGGGGACGCCGCGCACTGGCTGTACAAGGACTTCATCGCGGACGCGGAGGAGCTGGAAAAGGAAGCGGAATCCGAAAAAACAGAAAGTAAAGTTGAGGAACACCCCGACGCGAAACAAACACGCGCGCCGCCGGCCGTGACCGTGGGCCAGCCCGTTTTGATCGTGCGGGACGCGCGCGGCGACCGACTCGCAGCCGGGGTGATTAGCTACACGAAAGGCACACGGATGCACGTGGTGGAACCGAAACGGGGCGACGCCTTCGCGCCCGGGTACGCGAACGCCGCCGGCGTGGTTGATGTCGCGGAGTGGGTCGCCATGGAACTGCACACTTCGCTTTTAAAACGCGCCACGGACTGCGGGTTAACGGAACCGCGGCAAACCGGCCGTGGGTATTCCGTGTTTGAATTTTTGCTCTGCGCGGACGGGCGGTGGCACGAAACCGACGCGTACGGCAGAGTCATGGGCACCACCGCGGACCCGCTTGACGTGGAGTCTTTGTTAGCGGCGCTCGCGAAGACGGAGGAGGAGACGGGGGAGGGAGAGACGACTAACAACGAGATTACTCTGGAGAATAAGTCGGGTCCTACTTCCGGTTCTCAAACTGCCCCAATGCTCGCGTCGCCCGACGACGAGGCGGTGGGCGTGCAGGTCAAGGCGATGCAAGTGGCTCTGCGCGCGTACTTGGACGACGAGGAGGATGACGAAGGAGGTTCGGTACCGGAGCTGTACGGGTTGAGGGAAACCGAAACTGTGTTGGATTCCAAAGAGTTCGTATTCGAAAGCGCGGGCGGGTTTCAGAAAACGCAAAAAACGGCGTCCCAAAAAACAAACTCCCGGGGGGAAACGCCCGCGCGGGTTTCGTTGCGCGTAGCGACGCGCGACCTGGCGACCACCAAAACTTCCGTAGGTTCTTTGTCCTCGGAAGCGGCGCAGGCGGTTGAGAAAGCGAGGGTGGAGCTTCGCTTGAGTTTAGCGGCGCTGGTCAGTATTTCCCACTCACCACATTCCGCCGACTGATTGCCCATACGAGACTGACACTTTTTCTTTTACAATCAGGCGGCGGATGCGGAACGGGAGAAGCGAAAACGGCGCAACGCAAAAGAAGCGAACGCGTTCGCGTCGGGGGACGCGAACTCGCCCGAGTTCAACATCGCGCGCGCCGCCGTGGCGGGTATGCGCGGGCGGTCGGCGCGCAGAGGCGTAGTCTACGATGAAACGGGCGTTTGGCCGAGAAACAACCCGGCCGGCCCAGGCGCGGTTTTCGACGCCGAGGATGCGAAACAGATGGCGGCGCATTTGTCCGGCGCGTCCGCCCGCGATCGGAACGGTTCCGGCGAAGGTAACGAATTCGCGTCGCCTACCGTCACCCTGGACGACGAGAACGTGTTAGTCGTGGCGTGGACCAACACCGACGGCGACGCCACGCGCGCCATGGAGCCGACGCTTTTGAAGGTCCCGAAAGGAGCAACCGCGGCGCAGCTCAGGGAATCGTCCGGTTTGGGCGACGACGGCGACGTGGCCGTGGCCGTTCTCCCGTCCTCGGTTCAATCCCCGAGATTGGCCGATTCAGCATCACAACCGCCCGAGCTCGTCAACGTCAACATGGAAATGGTTCCCGCAGATACGCCCCTGAAACAAGGCGACCAGGTGTTTCTAGGAGACGAGCGGTGACGTGTTTCTTTCGACCATGAAATTGTATTCTAAAAGATGTACTCACCACTTACACAAAAAACGTCCTCGCCGTCGCTCGTTCTACCTACTACTCCCCTTTGTCTTTCGCCGCCTGTTCCATTCGCGCTTTAGTGGTGTCGGGACTCATCGCAATCGCCGCACTTCGCGCTTCGTTCCACGTCTGCAGAACAGGCCTGCCGCCGCACGTCACGTCCCGCCACGCGCGGAGCGTTTTCGACCCGCTTCGCTCGTTTCGGTTTCGGGTTTCGGTGATTCGGGTTTCGTCAAATTCGGGCTCGTTCACGAGATCCGCATTCTCGGGTTGGCCTTCCATCGTCGCCTCCGCGAACGCACACGCCTCGCGTACCGCAACGGCGAGGGCGTCGTGGTCGTTGGCGAGATACCCCGGTAGGTTCAGGGGGGTGACGTCGATGCCGAACGGACGGAGGCTGGGTTTAAAAAGCCGCCCCGTGCGTGTTCTGTCCAACTCCAAACCAGCCGGCCCCACGCCTTGCGCGAGTCTCCATTTCGGTTTGCCCCCTTCACTGGCTTCGTCTCGGTACACAGGAGGCAGCTCTTGGTCATCGAACACCACCAAGTCACACGGCGTGAGAACCGCGAGACCGTCTCGCAGGTACTCCCCCTGTTTCACCTGGTCGAACCCTTTCTCGGGATCAGACGCGGAGGCGAAGGCGTTGCACGTGACACACGCGAGGAGGAATGTTTTGTGCACAGGCGCGAGCCGCTCTTGGAAATCCTCCAGCAAATCCTCGTACGCTTTCTTTCCTTTGATACCCCGCGCGAGCTTGCGATCAGGAAGCAACCCGAGGGTTAGTAACGCATAGCTGTCGCACAGAGCGCACCGGTACAAGGTCGCACCCTCGTCCATTTGTGAATGCTTTCGGCATCGTTCGTGATTTTTAGGAAGATTTTCTGTTTCGTTAAAAAGCCGAAACTCATTTCCATCTGCGCATGTCGGGATCTGTGGATGAGCTCCCGCTCGCGGCCGCGTTCGCGCGCGGGCTCGACGTGTTTACGCGGTCGCAGTCCGGTGATGCGGACGCGGACACTATCGCTGCAGGCACGGCCGCGATGCGCCACGCGGTGACTAGGGTCGATGTGGAAGGGCTCTTGTCTCCTAACGAAACCGGGGACGATTTCCCCACCGAAAACCTGAAGTTTCTGATGGCGACCTGGTACCTCGCGGAGTTGGTGTCCCGGTCGCACACGTTTGACCCGAGCTCGCGCTTGACTTGCTTAGTGGAAACCTCGTCTCTTTACGAGCAGTTCCTGACGCAGTGCGAGCAGCACGAGATGCTCGGTGATGCCGCGAAAATCGTACGTGCCCGTGGGGTGAATGGCGATCGGCCCGACCCCGCCACCGCGCGCGAGGAAAAAGTACAAAGGTTCAAGCGCGAGCGCTTGATTAACGAAAAGCTGCTTGCGTTGGACAAAAGCCAGTTCGAACGACGACGCGTGGCGCTGGCGGAGGCGGACTGGGACGATGAGGACCCGGAGGACCCGGGTTCGGGGGGTGTGGAAAACGAAACCGAAGCACGAACGCGGTGGCTGCTTTTGGTGGAAAACGCGGTTGCGAAAACGCTGGACGGCGTTTCTTTGGTCGCCGCGGAGAAAGAAATGCTGGAACGGCGAATGGAAAACGACGCGCGGAGCGGCTTTGTGACTAATTGCTCATACGACGAGCACGGTGGCGAAACAGGTGGCGAACACGCAGACCGGTCATCTCGAAATGGACGACGACCTTCAAACCCTCCATCGAGCGTATCGGGCATGGGTAACTATATCATCCAGCCCGGCGGGTCCGTAACGCAAATCGGACGGGGGTACGTACCGCCTGGGGCGCGACAAAGTGCCGCGGCGCAAATTGGACGTGCCGTGGAAATGTCGGCGGAGCAGTTACACACGATTCAACTCGCGATGCAATCGCGGAACTCTTCCTCCGACCGGTCAACGATTTTAGGGAAAGTGTTCCGACCAGGCCACGTTTTGCCCACCATGACCGTGGAGCAGCACGGGGAGATCGAGTATTCCGAGCTGGTGGAGCGCACGGCGAGGGAGAAAAGTAACGCCGCGAAAAAAAAACTCGAGGAGAGTTTGCGGAGCGACGAGGAAATCGAAACGCGCGCGCTTGAAAAAGCCCGAACATGGGACGAGTTCAAAGACGACAACCCGTTCGGGTCGGGGAACAGCAAGCTGAGGCCGTGTGGTTGAGTGTTTTGGGGCCGTGGACGGGAAGACGAGTAATTAGACGAGAAGACACGCAGTGAAACACGTCAATCAAACAGTGAAATAAATAAACAAGGTCTTAAATACTGCCGTGGTTGTACGCCTGAGACGTGGGCTTTGTCGTCTCGGCGCGAACGCGCAGTCGTCAGCACGATGATTCATGTGCTCGATGGTTCCAAACTACGAAAAGTAACGAACAAACTTGTCGCACGTTACGAATCTCAGTTCGCACGCTCATTTCACCTCAATCACGTCCCTGCTTTTGCTTTTCTTGACATTGTGCGGTTCGTCCGTCGCGGCAAAGTTGACGTACAACACGGCGACGTACGCGAGTTTCAACACGAACACCATGAGAAGCAGAATGCCGATATCGAGGCCGCGTTCGTCCTTCGACCCGATGGACTCGTACGAAAGCGTCATCGTATCAAGAACCTGTTTCCCCGAGCTTCCCCAGCACCCGAAAGACGTGCCTATGCCGTCGCAGAAAAAACCAGAGGAGGGGCACGCCATGGCGACGCCGCTTGCGAGCGTGACTTGCGTGCCCACGGCGCACGGAGTCGAACCGGTGAACGTGCTAGGCATGTACACCGCGTACCCCGCGACGTTGAACATCCACTTTAGCGGGAGCATGTAGTAGAACAAACGGAACGGCCACACCACATCGGTGGCTCGGAACACGAGCCCGCAGAACACGATGCTGCTGGACCAGTACCCGAGAAACGCCAGCATCCCGATCACCGGGTTCTTGAACAGCACGGCGAGGAGCTGCGATTGTGAACGAAAAGTGTCAGTCTTGTACACGGCAAACAGTGTGCCTGGATTTGGGAAAGGCAAAAGGCCGTACCTGCGCCAAGGAGTCAAACACCCAGAGCGTGATCGCGAAGGCGAGGACGTAGGACATGAAGTGGTCCCACGGCCAGTTCCCGACGCCGAAGCAGCAGACGTTGATTGCGACGCTTAGGAGGAACAGCGCGGGGACCTGCACCAAGGACGTTGAGACGACGTAACTCCATACTTGGTACATACCGGCGCGCAGCTCGTACACCACGGACAAGGCGTCTCGGTTCGTACCAATCAGCGTGGTGATGCTCATGCACGCGGGAAGCGCGAGGCACCACCACAGGTAGAACAGGCGAAAGGGGACCTGTTTCTGGTTCAACTTGCGGCTCGCGATGTACACCACGCCGAAAAACAGCACGAGCTGGGGAACAATGAAAAGGCGCCCGACGTACTGCAGCGGATCCACCAGCGCCAGGCGGGTTTGCCTCGCGAACACGTGCCACGCGGAGAGCACGCCTGAGGATTGCGTGGTGCGCGGGGGCAGGGTCAGGTTTTGCGTGGCATCGGGGCCCGCTCCCTCGGCGATTTGTGTAGACTCAGACGAAGCGTCCCACCCGTCCAGCACCTGCGCGACTTGCGCCGCCGAGGTGGTTTCCTTGGAAACCAAATCCAGAACCGCCTCCGCGGGGTTCGCGTCTCTTGACAGCGGGGTTTTGATCCTCCCGAAGTACTCGTGCATCGCGTGTCGCGTGCCGCAGTACGCGACCCGTCCCCCGGAAACGACGAGCACCTTGTGGAACCCGGCGAACACAAGCGCTGACGGTTGGTGGATCGTGCACACCACGGCGGCTCTGCGCGCGCTCGCGACTCGCGCGAGCAGGGTCAGGATAGCCGCCGCGGCGGCAGAGTCCAGACCGGAGGTGGGTTCATCCAGGATGATCACGGAAGGCTGCTTGACGAGCGCCACGGCTAAGGAAAGGCGCCGGCGCTGGCCCCCGGAAAGACCTTTGAAAAGGAAACCGCCCGCCATCGTGTCCGCGCACGACGTCAAGCCGGTGAGCTGCAGCAAATCGTCAACCTCCGCGTCCCTGGACTCGACACTCGTCAAATCCGAACGGTACACCTTGAACGCGAACAACAGGTGCTGCCGTGGGGACATGGTGGGCCACAAATTATCCTCCCGGGGGACGTAGATTGCGGATTTCACGAAATCGGAGCGTTTCATTTTCTCGCCGTTCAGCGAAATCTCGCCGCTCGGCGCGCCGGGGCCTTTGTTGAAAGTGAGCACGTCCAGCAAAATGGTCTTGCCCGCGCCGGACGGGCCGACGATTGCGAGGATCTCGCCCTCCTTGACGCTGCCTGAGACGTTTTGTAACACTCGCGTGTCGGGCTCGTTTTTCTTTTTGCTCGCGATGGAGTAGGAAACGTTTTTGAATGCGAAAACGACGCCGGTGCCGTCGGCTTTGCGCGTCGCCGCGGAGGCGTCCATGGCGGATTTTTCCAATTCGGACAGCGTGATATCCGCGCCCGACTTGGAACGAGGCACGACTTTGTTACCCCCCCTTGTGTCGTTGTCATCCGATTCGTCACCCGAAAGGATCGCGACGGCGACGGAGTTGGACGGCGCGCCAGGGGCTTGGCCTCCGTACAGCTTGGTTTTCACGTAGCACAGGGTGACGTACCCCACGCGTGTCAGGATTCCGAAGGCGATGATGAACCCGATGTTCCTCGCGTAGTGCCCTTCGTCTCCGAAGATGGTGAACTGCACGGAGAGGGACTCCAAAATGGTGTCCCCGTCCTTGCCGTAGCACACGGCTCCGGAAGGATCGTCAGCGGAGTAGCAATAGAACCCCTGGGAGGTGCACACGTTCCCGGTGGCGTTGACGATTGCGCCCGGTACACACGCCACCGTGCCGCTGTGATCGGGCATGTCGTGCATCAAGCCGTGCATGTACGACTGCAGCGCCCAGCCCAGGGGCATGAAGTAGCAGAACGTTCGGATCGGCCAGATCACGTCTTCGGGATCAACGAACATGCCGCAGAACAGAAACGCGGCGAAGTACAGGTTGAGAAACGCGAACAGACCGATGATGACATTGGAAAAAACGCTCAGCATCTGCGCCAAGCCTTCGAAGGACCAGAACGCCACGGCGTAGATGACGAGCACGATGCCGAAGGATGACCACGGCAAGTCGCCGATGACGTACATCGGCAGCAGCGATGACAACGCCAGGACGAACATCATGGGCGCCTGGACGATCCAGCTCGCCACCGCGGCGGCGGTGGGGTGGTACATCCCGTCTTTGACTTCCTTCTTAAGGGACAGCCACTGGTAGTGGTAAATGAAGTTCGAGACCTGTGATTGTTACACGAAACGTGTCAGTCTTGAGTACGGGTGCGCTGTACGGGCAAACAGTGCGGTTGTGCCGTGTGTGGTTGTAACAGTTGTTACGGGCAGTAGTACACGGGAAACAGTCACGAACGGGTCCGTAAACAGTGTGTCAGGATTTGGGAAACGCAACACGTACCAAGATGAACTGCATGGGGATGCCCATGCAGAACATCAGGAAAAACGTCCTGGAGTTGATTTGCGCTTGGACTTTTTCTCGCGTTTCGATGTAGATGATTCCGAAAAACAGCGTGGCGCCGAAGTTCGCGACGAGGCGAACCAGGTACGCCAGAGGTTCCCTTCGTGCGACGAGGAACGACCGGTCCGTAAGCACGGCGAGTTGTTTCCCGAAACTCGTTTCCACGCCGCGCTCCACAAGCGACAGCGCCTTGCCGTCCGCGACTTTGTCGTCGCACCCGAAGGCGTCGCCGGAGGTTTCGCCCCACGCGTCAAGCACTTCCTTGACTCCAACAAGAGACGTGAAGTCCTTGTTCACCAAGTCAAGAATGAACTCCGCCGGGTTCGTGTCCGCGGGCGGGGCCTTGCCGATGGAGGTTAAATACGCACCCATCGCGCTCGCCTTGCCGAAGTACGCGATTTTGCCCAACGACAACACCATGGTGTTGTCGAAACCAGCAAACACGCTGGCGGGGGGCTGGTGGATGGTACACACCACCGCGACGTTCTGCTCCGCGGCGACTTTCTGAAGGAAACTCATCATGCGCACGGCGGAGGCGGAGTCGACGCCTGACGTGGGTTCGTCCAGGAACAAAATGTTGGGTTGCTTGACAAGCGCCAGCGCCACGGAGAGCCGTCGCTTGTTGCCGCTGGAAAGCCCCCGAGTGATTTCGTTACCCGCCCTGGTGTCCATGAACTCCTCAAGCCCAACCGCGGTGGACAACGAGTTCACCGCAACGGCCTTGGCGTCTTCGTCCAGCTCGGGCCGGAACAAACTCGTGGCGTACGCCAGGTGCTCGCGCACGGTTAACGACGCCCATAACGTGTCGGTTTGCTCCACGTACGCGCACGTGCGGTCGTAAAGCGCGGTCGTGAGGGGCTCGCCGTTGACGTTGATGTACCCAGTAGGGGTGCCTCCGCTTTGCTGAAGCGTCAGCATGTTCAGAAGCGTGGTTTTCCCAGCCCCGGACGGGCCGAGGATCGCCAGGACGTGGCCGGACGTCACCTCGCCTTTGATGTCGGTCAAAAGCGCCTTTGCCACGGCCGATCCTTTGACCGGGACAGTGTAGGACAGGCGCTCAAAGGCGAGCCTCACCTTCTCGCCCTTCATCGCCGCCATCGTGAAGGCGGCGCGTCACGCGGGGGAGAGGTTGGGGGAAGGCAGGGGGAAATTCGTGCGGAACGCGCGGGCGTGCGCGAACGACTGGCGGGGACACTCGCCGCCGACATGTGCATAACGAAAAACAGTTAAAAACAGTCGCGTGACGTGTAGCGTTATGTCTGCTGCAGTGCAGACCTGCAGTGACAAAAAATGACAAGGAAATGACAAATGTAAACGTCCAACCACGAAAAGAAGCAAACGTGGCAGCGACGACCAGCTTCCCGCGATTTTTATTTTCGGTGAACCAATCTCTTTCACGCGCGTTGAAACGATTCGCCGACCGACGATCCGCGATCAACACCCACGGTCACGAACCGTCGCGATTGCTGACTGTCATCAGACCGAAAAAAGCGCTGCAGGCGTTTCGCAACAAAAAATGGGTCTCTAATTTCTTTCTGTCTTTCCCCCGCTTTCATGTTCGAGATGCGTGTGTGGCTTCGTGAGTGTGTCTCGCGCCGGGGTCCCCGCCATGGCCGCCGTGGACAACCCTTTGTTCGCGGAGGAGGACTTCTCATTGTTCGCGGGTGTTGGTGGGTTCACGGCCCCGTCGCACCGCGGATGGCACGGCAACAAGGCGCTGGTGCCGCCCAGCCCGGTGTTCGGCACGAACGAAACAAACGAGACAAACCCGCACCGAGGCGAGACGAAAAGAACGCGCGATTCCGGTACCTCCTCCAAAGCGCGCGCGTTGGCACGACGGAACGACCACCTCGAAGCGGAGCTGGCGAGCTTGCGCACACGGAGTAGCTTGGAGACCACGCAGTCCGCGAAAACCAAGGCGAACGCGTTGAGACACCTCAAGGCCGTGGAGGAACACGTGGGGTTGTTGGTAAATGAATCCAACGCGAAGCTCGAGACGCTTGTCGCGGAACGCGAAAAGGAAAACGCGCTGGATTTTGATGAACGCGACGAGAACGAGAGTGACGTGATGCGACGGCGAGGACGGACAAACGGAGAAGCACGGGAAACAAGCACGCGCCACACAGGTGACACAGGAAACAATCACGGATCCGCCGCATGCGCGGAAACCGAGCGTTTGCGTGACGAGCTCGTGCGGTTTTCGAACAGGGAAGCCGAGATGGACGCGGAGGCTGAGGAGCGGGAATCGGAGCTGGCGCAGGCGGTGAAGCGGATAGAGTCGCTAACGCAGGCGCTACGGTTGGCGGGGGGGGGTGAATTTGGATGGGGACGGGAGAGGTGACGAACGTGATGAGCTTGGATGTAAAACATAAAATTAGGCACCTTTTGCTGAGTTTATCTTAGGAACCTCGTTTTTATTGGCAAAACAAAGCAGATTGGAGAAAGCCCCGCGTCGTGGCCAACACACCCGACCGCGCGCACCGTGCGCGCGGCGCTTCGTCCACTCGCCATGCAGTTCCTGGAGCAGCAGCTAAACAAGGTTGACGCGTTGGCGGCGGAGGTTATTCCGGCAAGACGCGGGTCGGGGTACGACGAGTCGATGGAGGATTTGCTTACGCGGGATCCCGGCGCGGTCGCGACGGCGTCGGGTGTCCAGGCGTTAGGGTTGAGGTTGGGGCTTGGCAGCAACAGGGATGGCCACCAGGTAAAGGGTGGGTACGAGCCCGAGGACGTGCTTGATGAGACGAGTGACCCGGTTGTGCGTGCGCAACGAGGGAAACTCGCGGCGCTTGTGGCTGCGCTGGTGGTTTTGGAAGAAAAGGCACGTACCGCGAAAGCGGCGCGCGACGGCTCAATCACCGCCGCGACGGAGGCGGAGACGGTACGCGCGCGCGAGGCGGCGGATGCGAAGGAGCAACACGTGGCGCTGCAACGGGATATTGAGTCCGAGACACAGGAACTAACGCAAGTCGCGACAGAAGCCGCGCGACGCGAGCGCGACGCGTTGGGTGGCGACGAGGGCGATTTTCACGACGCGCTTTTGCGCGCCACGGCGCTCGCGGCGAACCGGAACGAAGACGCGCGGGGGATGGAAAAACGAGCAGCTGAGCTGTCCGCGGAAGCGAAGGTTTTGGAGGAAGCGTGTTTGTCCGCTGCACTGGACGAAAAAGAAACACAAAAGGCTTCAGCGGAGACGTCGACGTCGACGTCAAAAACGTTGTTGCGTCGCGCCGAGACCGCGCGTCTGCGCCTGGAGGTCTCCGCCGCAACGCAAGATTTGGCAACGCTTCTTGGTGAGGAAACCGTGCGTCGCGCCGCGCGGTCGTCGCAAGCGGTGTCGTCTTCGCACAGAACGCGGAAACACACGGAAGAAACAACCGCCGATTTGCAGAAAAGCGCGGAAAGCCTCGCCGCGCAGCTATTGTCGCGGCGGTTGGAAACGCAAACCCTGGCGCGCGAGAAACTCGCGTTGGAGCAAGCGGTGGCGGAGGCGCTGATGGAGCGACGGCGGGTGACAAGGGAGCACTCTGTGGCGAGTGACAGCGGGTCAGCCGTGAGTGGAGGCGGCTTGAAACGCCGAGCTCCCGGTGAAAGCGAGCGTCCGTTGAAAGCGAGCGCCCGAAAAGGTGGTCCGGCGGGCGTTCGCCAGCGAGTCGCGAGCGCGGCGCGGCGCGTGGACAAGATCGGCATTCGCGCCGGGCGCCACCTCTCGCGCTCGGGCGGGTGGCGCTCCCTCGCGCTTCTGTACGCCCTGGGGCTTCACGTGTTTGCGTTTTGCGTGTTAGCATGGAGGGCGCTTAGCGCAGGCCCGGAGTTGAAACCAATAGAGCGATAGTGCGAGGGGGGGGGGGGTAGTACCGGCGGAGTTGGGAGACTAGTCTACTGTACGGGTCGCCTTGGTAACCGCAGGCAGTGTCCTGTGGTCGGGACCGCGCGCGCGCAGACCCTACACCGCGAGACTGACGCACAAGACTCGTCGCGTTCGTACGTGCTAACCTATCGGTCCTGATTAAAAGCAAAAGCCGCGAGTGCTAAAAGCTCAGCCAGTCCTTCATGTACGCGCAGGTTTCGGGCGACACCAGCCCGCCCGGCGCGCACTCGTTGAACACAGGGCACACCCCGCACGGCACCGCGGTGAACGCTGAGCTTTCGGGAATAGGCAGCGACGCCGGGCGGTACACCACGATGACGTTTTCCATGTAGTCCAAGTCGTCGTCGCTTCCCCCGGCGGCGTCGCCTACGTCGTCGTCCAAGTCGGTGCCATTCGCCAGGTTGTCCCTGTGTTCGACCTCTTCGTGCGCGTCAACCTTTGGAGTTTTCAAGAAAAGTGTCAGTATTCCGTAAATGTGTACTGTATGAGTATGAGTATGAGTACTCATGCTGTATGAGTACAAATTTGTACTCTTACTGTATGAGTACAAATTGTAATTACTCTGGACAATCGGAAAACAGGGAGGCGGGATTTGGGAAACGCAACACGTACCTTCCCGTCGTACACCAAGGTATTAACAATCTGCAGCACCTCTTCCGGCCCAAGATCCACGTGCGACAGCTTGGTTTGTTTCACGAAATCGCACACGTCCGTGAGCGTCACCGCGCCTTTTGATCTGATTGAAATAAAATAAATGTCAGTCGTGTATGGGCAATCACTCAGGGAGGCGAAATGTGGTGGGTGGGAAATACTTACAAAATGAACTTCACGCATTGTTCGCGCAACACGTGAATGAACGTCGCGTCGTACTCGTGCTCCGTGTACCACGCGCCGCCGGTAATTTCTGAGCTGGGTTCCAGCTCATAAAGCATGTACACCTTCCTGTTCTGAAGCGCCACGTGCTTCACCGCTTTGATGAGTTTCCGCGCCTCGAGGCTCTTGAATATCTTGCTTATTTGCGTTTGCGGCAAATTGCTTTTTTGCTTCAGCTCTTTCGTCCAAATTCCCGTGTTTCCGCTTTGCTGGATTATCTGGTACACCAGCAAATCCTCCGACGCCAAGCCCTTGAACTTAACCGCCTCGTCCTGTTTCACGGTTTTGTACACCAAAACATCCCCGTCCCGGAAGATCTGCAGCTTGCGTTGCGAAAGCAGCGAGTTAATCGCGATGGCGCGCTCACCCACCGGGATGTGCCCGATCGTAGATGCCAAGTCGTTGTCGGGAATGCCCTCGGGATGCAACGCGCACTGCTCGAGAATCGCGAGCTCGGCCATCGTGGGACCACTTGTTTTGGGTTGTTTGTGTGTATCAGTTTCTATCGTAAGGTCAAGCAACACACTACCAAATGTTCCGCACTGTGAATCTATGTCTTAAGACGCCGTGGGATGGGATGGGCGGTCGCCGACAAGAAGTGCCGCCTTTTTCTGGGGATTCCGAGGTGCTTCCGGCCTTCCGCAGACACGCGGCGTCCTCGTCGCCGCCGTGACGGAACCGACTCGTCAAGAACGCGCGTCCTAAACCGTACGTCGTGTTGTTATCAAGCGCACGCCTTTATAGCCAGAACCCGAGTCGTAAGAACCGTCTCGCCCCGTCCCGCGCGACCGCGCACTGGCGAACACGATGCGGTGGGAGAAGGTTTTGGCGGCGGTCGTTTTCGCCGCCGACTGCAACAGAAACCACGTTTCTATTTTTTTGAAGAAGCACCCTCCCTGTTCAGTCCGCGGCGCGGGCGCGCACGCCGCGCCTCCGCCTGTTGTTTCGGCGTGTATCTCTCGACGCGGTCCGCGGTGCTTAGAGCCGCGGCGGACCGCGAAAATGGCGCCCAAGCGCAAGCTCGGGCGTCACTCTTTCTTCGATGCGCCCGCTCTTTTGGCATTTCTGGAGAAAGGGCTCGGTGTTGGCAAAGCCGACACCGCGGAGCGGCACCGCCGCACCATCCAGGCCGCCGCGGTCGCGGCCGCGGACCGAGGTTTACGTGGGGTGGATCTTTCCTCGATTCCCAACCTGCCTGGCTTCGCACGGGAGGGTTTGTGTAACGAGTTCGCGCTGTTCACGTCCACGGTGGAATCGGTGCAAGTCTCCATCGACGGCACGTCCAAGTTTGTGATAAAACTAGTGGACGGCCACCGAATAGAATCGGTGCTGATGCGACACGACAACGGGCGGAACACGCTTTGTGTTTCCTCCCAAATCGGGTGCAAGATGGGCTGCACGTTCTGCGCTACCGGTACCCTGGGTGAGCTCGGCAACCTGACCTCTGGTGAGATTCTGGAACAACTCGCGCACGCGCGCGGGTTTGTTGTGGCTGGCGAAATGGAAAAGAGGAAGAAGGATACGAAGGATCATGTCGCTAAAAAAACACAGCACGACGCGGTACCTGTCGGCGTCTCCGCGGCGCACACAATAAACACAGTAGCGCGCCCCACCGCGGTGACGAACGTGGTGTTCATGGGAATGGGCGAACCTTTGAACAACTTCCACGCCGTGATTTCTTGTATCGGCCCGATGTCGGACGCCCGGGTATTCGCCGTCGCGAAAAGCAGAATAACGGTATCCACGGTGGGCGTGGTGCCGAAAATGATTCAGCTCACGACCGAGTTCCCGGAAGTTCGTTTGGCGCTTTCGTTGCACGCGCCCAACCAGACCCTGCGTGAGGCGATTGTGCCCACCGCGACGGCGTACCCGCTTGCGAAGATCATGGGGGCGCTTGATTTCTATCTTCAAGCGGGGTCGCGGTCGCGAACGCGGGCGATGATCGAGTACTGCGTGCTTGGGGGGGTGAACGACACGACGGAACTGGCGGTTGAACTGGGCCAGTTGTTGTTAGGGAAAGACGTCATTATCAACCTGATTCCGTTCAACCCGACGGACACGCCTATGGGTCACATGCCGCCCACCCCAGAAGCAGTGCAGGCGATGCAAGTGGTGTTGGCGCAGCCGCCTTTCAATCACAGGACCACGGTGCGAAAGGAAATGGGGCAGGACATCGCGGGGGCGTGCGGGCAACTCGCGCTTCGCGCGGGTGCATCGGGTGGATTTTCCACAAACGCCGGCGACGTGGAGGACATCGCCGGAAGTGGGTTCGGGGTTCGGAAGGTTCCATTGAGTGGGAAGGGGTCGGTTGTTCCAGGGAGAGGATCGGTCGTCTCAGGGAAAGGATCGGTCGTCTCCGCGCGCGCGGCCGCGTCCACCTCGGTAGCGTCGACGTCAGTACAGACTGGAGACGAGACGCAGACGCGGACTCCGACTCAGACGCAGACGCAGACGAAAACGAAAACGAAAACGAAAACGAAAACGAAAACCCCACAAAGCGTCGTCTTCGCCGTCGCCGCGCTCAACGCGACGGCGGCGGCGGCGTTCGCGGCGCTCGCGTTTGCGACGGCGTGGAAAGCCGGCGCGTATTTGGGGTGGTTCGAGGAAACGACGCACAAAGAGTTGTAGCTTCAAGGGCCTTATGATAACATAGCCCTTGGTAGCTTTATCTAAATAGTACCCTAGCTAGCTAGTAATAATCTATGAAAGAACTATCGAGTTTCTAACTCACTCTCAAAATGCGGTCAGCTCGCTCGCGGCGGTTTCAGCGCCGCGCGCACCGCTCGTTCCAGCCCGACCCAGTCAAACGCCGCGGCGGCGTGGCCCGCGCTTGCGATTTTCTCGTCGAGCGTTTTTCCGTCGGACGCAGCGTCGTTTCGCGCGGCGTCCTCCCCGGTTCCGGTTTGGAGGTGTAACGACTCAAGACCCAAGGGGTCAAACTCCGGAAGAGCACCCCCCTTCGCCTTCAACCGCGAGCCATCCCAGGATGGGGGGGGAACAACTTTCACGATGACTTCGATGCGCGAATCCCGCCGGTACGCGACCGGAAACAACGTCACGGAAGATTTTCCGGATTCGTGCGATTCGTCGTCGCCGGATTTAGTTTCGGAAGATTGATTTGAAGATTCAGATTCACGCGCGCGTTTCCCGCCGAACCGCGGCGCGACCCACTCCTTCCCCACTCGTAACACCCCCTTGCACCGTACCACGCTTGGGTGCTTTTCTAAAGATTCAAACAGCGCTTTCAAGCTGTGCCGTAAAAAAACTTCGTCCCGGTGAAACACGAGTCCGGCGGTTTTGTACTCAGCAGTGCCGCCGAGCGCCTGGCTGGGTTTCCCAACTGTGGGCGCCGGAATCGTGTTTTGTGGCGTCGACGCCCCCGGTTGCGGCTCCGTCTTCTTCGATAGCGCGCCCGCCTTCTTCCTGTGCGCTGACGTAAAAGCACCTCCCCCTCCTTGCGAAAGCTCGAATGCACCTCCTACTGGCGCGCACACCAGCCCGCACGGCGTGTCTAGCAGGGCCAAGTCAACCTCGCCGTTCGCGACCACCGCGACTTTTGACTTTGCGGGGTAAAGCGACTGCGCCCATTCCGTGAATTGCGCGACATCTTCCGCGGTGGCCAGGTCAGCCTTGGTCCCCACCACCACGTCCGCGCAGTTGACTTGGTCCTGGAACGCTTCTGAGTTGAACAGCTCGTTCTTTTTATTTTCCGAATTTAACAGAGAAATGTCCACCAGCGCTATCGTGGCTTTCAGGTCGAGCGCGCCTTTGAGGAATTCGGTGGACAACGCATCGAACAACCCTCCAGGATGCCCCATCCCACTGGGTTCGATGAGCAACCGGTGCGGTTTCGCCCGTCTCAACACCTGGGTCACCGCCACCGTAAACGGCGCAGACACGGCGCAGCACAAACAACCCCCCGCGACCTCACGCACCACCACGCCGCCGTCGCCCCCTCCGGTGGTGGACTGACCGGACACGCCCTTTTCCGCGAAACCGCCCGCGGTGTCCAACACCGCCCCATCGATGCCGAGCGCGCCGAACTCGTTCACCACCACCGCCCAGGTTTCGTGTTTCGGGCGCTGCGCGAGCAAGTGCCGGATAGCCGTGGTCTTGCCAACACCGAGCACGCCCGTGATGATGTTCACGGGGATCATGGCGCGTGCGGTGAGGCGCGCGTCGTGATGACGTCGCGGGGTCGCATCACGAATGCGCAGACGATTTCGGTCAGCACGTCTTGTCGGCACACGTCCAAGAAGACGAAAAGTCGGGGTGGTCCTTTCATTGCTACGATCTCGTGACCACACGACCACAGGGACAGACACGTCTCGCCCAGTGCGGTATGAACGTTCTGCAGTCGCACGATGTGTTTCTTCGCGAGTACGAGGACGCGCGCGGTGCGGTGCGTGCCGTGATTCGCGCCGAAGCCCCTGGCGTTGAGCTGGTGCTTCTGGTGGACGAGATGCACTGCTTCGGGGAGGTGACCGAGGAGATGACATCCTTCGCGCTTCGACGCGCAACTTCCGTGTGGAACGAACACTCGCGAAAACGGCAGGCGCGTCTGGCGAAGACGCAGGCGGTGTACCGGGAAGACACGTACCGGTGCGCGGAATGGAGGGAACGGATGACGACGTGGCTCAAGGAACAGGGGAAGAAGGAGGAAGCAGCCCTCCTGCTGCGCAAAAAAGAAAAAGCGCAAGAGGTTTCGGTGAAAAAAGAAAAGTTTGAGGCGTCTTTTTTGAGCCGCCTGCGCGCGCTGATGACGAACGAACCCGAGTTGATCGATCAACTCGGGTTGATCGCGGGCGGACGACCGGACGCTTCTACTCGGGAACTCGATCTGGATTACGTGATGCAGGGAGTCATGCAGGCAATGCTGAATGGGTTGCCCGCGGCAACGCCGGGGAAGGAATCCGAACACTACGATTTTCTGACGGACAAATTAGGAGGGCAAGACGTGCTCGAGGATACTTTCCGCGAACACATTAAAGTCGCAGCCATTAACCACAAAGAAACTGTAAGAGCCCCCGCCCCCGATCGGCGCGAAGCGGTGGAAGACGCTATCATAGTCAAGCGCATGCGTGATATTTTGAGGAATGACACGGCCTTGGTGCGTGCGATGATGGCAACAACGGGCGCTCCTACTCCGGAATCCGCGATCGATGCACAAGCGCTGAAAATCTTGCAAGATTTGAGGGCGAATGGGGGGGACTTCGATGTGGCCAACAAGATGTGTGACTCCATGCAAGAGCGCGTGGATAACAAATTAGGTTGGGACCCCGCCGTCAGCGGCAGTACCGAAGCCGCCGCCCTCGCTGCAATGCGTCGTATGAGGGAGATGACGACCTCCCCCGAGGTGACGCCTGCCCCCGAGGTCACGGCGGCTCCCCCCGTCGACGCCGAGGAGAAGAAGGAGGAACCACCAGCCCTCCGGTCGAGCAAAGTAGAGTACGCCGCCGTGCAGTTAGCCGCCTTAGAGATCGCCGAAGCTGCTACCTGTCTGGAGGAAGCTACGCGCATGCTTGATCGTGTTTTGGAGGAACGACCCAGGTGGTTGGACTCGGTTATGGCGGAAACGGGCGCTCCTACCCGGGAAGCCGCGACCCTTTTATTGAAGCAGCAAATCACTGAAATGGTGAAAGCCATGGAAGACGAAGAAGAGGAGGAAGACGAAGACGCCGAGGAGTCCTCTTCTTCGTCGTCCGACGTTCCCGGCAACGAAACGAACATTGCAAGTGCGGAAGACGAGGGAGTTTTCCAGGAAGCGTTTCGGAAGCACCGGAAGGCGATCCGGCCCCCGAAGAGAACGGTGTCGCCCCCCCCCCCCGTCGACGCGAAAACGACTCCGCCCTCGGACGCGACTCCCGCGGGTTCGATCGCCGGGCTTCCGCGCCGTTCGCCGGCGGTAACGAACCAAGCTCGGCTCGGCCCTTTCCTCGGGCGGACGCAAGATTCCGGCGCTCTTGTCCCGGTCCCACACTCTTCACGACCGCAAACACGCCCAGAACGCGGTCTTTTCGGTCTTGCCATCAGGGCGTGCAGGTTAGTCGCGAGGTGGGTGCACCCGCTGATGTGCTTCGCGGGCCGAGGGACGAACGGAGGGAATTGATGAAGAACACAGACGCGCGATTGCGCGAACGCAACGTGTCGTCACACCAAACACGCGCCGATAGATACTAGCTAGACGTTGACTACACACTACTTTTCCTACCGACTACTTCCAATTTCACCGTTTCCCCTTGGCTCGCATCTGCTTCAGTCGCGCCTCTATTCTCTGCTTTGGCGTCGGTTCGTCACGCTTGCGCTTGGCCTCGCGCGCTTCCGTTTCCGCCAAAGCGCGCGCGGCGTCTTCGTTCGCCTCGAGTTCGCGTCGCCGCCCCATGACGTTTCCAAACCCGGAAACCCCGTCCCTGTGCGTCACCCCGGATTCGCCGAGCTCCCGCATCACCGATAGGTTGTGTTTGGACGCTTCCCTCGAGGCGAAGATTTTGCGAGCGCGAGAGTCAACTGACCCGAGTGAAGCGTCCAGACCGGAGGTTTTCGCGGCGGCGCTTTGCGATGTCGACGGCCGACCCATCCAGAACGGCGTACCGGGGTCTCGCGGTTTCGGGCGTTCACTCACCGCGTTTTGCCTTCCTCGGCGCCTTCGCGCGCGTTCCAACAGCGCATCCAGCGCCACGGTGTCTCCCTCTTGAGGCGTCTCTTCTTCGTCGCGCGGCGGCGCGGCGACCAACCGAGGCACGGTCACCACCAGCGCGCCGCTGTGTGTTTGCGCCGCACCCGCGTTCGCTTGTGTTCCATCCGTATCGCCGGTACCTATATCGTCTATACCTGCACCTACAGCGGTATCACCCATCAAACCCGCTTCCAAAATTCCGACTGAGGCGCACCTGCGTATGTACAAACACAGCTCGCGCTTCAAATCGGCGATGGTGTTGAGCCCCGCGGCTCTTACCTCCCCCGCGACTCCCGGCGCGCCGAGTTCCGTGTCGGGTGCGATTCGCGCCAGCAGCGACGACGCCGCGGCGAGCGCGGGAACAAACCGCGTCTTCGCGAGGAGACAGGCTTGGCGAAGCGTCGCGAGTGCTTGGCGGTTTTGGAGGGTTTCCGTGACCGATATGGGCACTTCAGGTAACACTTCGGGTAACACTTCAGGTAACACAGTTTTAGGGTACGATGCGTTCGCGAATGTCTTGTCATCCGCGTTACCCGAATCCGCGGTACCGTCCGCGTCCACGTCCTCCCACTCGCCTTCGTCGTTGTTTTCGTTTTCGTGTGTCTCATCGCCCCACGCATCGCCCCACGCATCCCCCCCTCCCAACACCACCCCCAAACACGACCGCATTGAGTCTATCGCTTCTTCCGCCAGTGTCGTGAGTCGCGGCAACTCCAATTCGACGCGGCGCCACCGCTCCACGAGCCGCGCGTTTTCGCGTCTCTGCGATTTGCGATTCGCAATTAGCGTCGCCGCCGCCCTCGCCGCTGGGGCGTCCGCCCCGAGCGAGTCGTTCGCGAACCTCACCGCCAGTGCTAGCCGTGGGTGGTGAACACCGAACTTGTCGTTCCAGGATTCCAACGCCGCCACGGCTTTGTCGATGAGCTGTCGAGTTTCTGTTGGCGGCCCGGGAAGCGGATGGTTGTCCCCATCAGTCCCCACGCCTAAATGCAGAAAAACATCAAGCGACACCAACGCCAACGAACGGAACACCACGCTCCGGTGGAACAGGATGTCGAACACGGACACGGCGTGCGATCGAGGGCCGCACTCCTTGTGCGCAAGCGCCTTACACAGCACGTCGTGTACCCGGCCCATCGCGTTTTCGTCCCGTCGCACTTCCTGTTTCAACGCGCGAACGAGCTCCGCATCGGGGCCAACAGTGCCGAACGGCGGGGTCTCGCACGTCAGCTTCGCAAGCTCCGCAACCTTGCCGTACGGGTCCGCCGGCGGTTTCCGCGGCCACCCGAAAAAAGGGGGCATCGCGCTCGGGGAGACGCAACCCCGCCGCGCGACACGTTGTGTCTTCCACTTTTTGTCATTGTCTGCAGCCTGATTTTTTCGAGGCTGGCTGGCACTTTCGGCGATTCCCAGGCAGCCAGGTTCTGCTCGTTTTCGTTTGTCCAAGGGCACACGCCGCCACTCTCGGGAGACCGCCTGGCACGACCGCCGCGCGCGTGAAGTTGGGTCACGCCCCCATCGGCAATGGCTCTCGCGTTCGCCTCACGTGCCCGTTCGCGTGCCCCGCGCATCACCCGACCGGCGCGTGTCATGACAAACACAAACGCAACCACCCTGTGCTCCTTTCGTGTCCTTTCGTTTCTTTTCGTGGCTTTCCTGTGCACCCCCCCCGTACGCGCGCAGTTCGGCCCGTTCGAGGGTTCGGACGCGACGTGCAGTATTGACATCTCCACCGTGCGCGTAGACCCTACCCTTGGGGAGCGGTGCGACCCGAGGACCCAAGGTGACGGCTTGTGCGACTCCTGCATATGCGACCTTTCAGACCGCTTACTGGAAGCAGGCTACCAAGTTCGAGGCGCCACCTCAATTCCGTTCGAGTCGTGCGCGTTTACGCACCTTTCGACGTTACAACGCAAAGGCGGCGTGACGCTTATGGGGATGATGCAAGTAGCGTCGCAGTGCGGCGATATACCGGACTGCATCGACGGCCTGGAACGGAAATACAATCCCACGGAAGAAACCGAGACGCTGGACGTCGCGGACGCCGACGCTCCCGAGTCAAACGACCTGACCAACTTCGACGACCTGACCGACGCCGCCGCGGTCCTCCCCGAGGACGCTCCTGAGGGAAGCAAAGCGCAAGAGCTGTTGCGCGCCGTGGCGGGTGCACAACTCACCGCCGAGGAAAGCGCCGCCCCCGCCCTCGGTGACTTAACAGTTGATGGTGTGGTGATCGGTGGGGACGGTGGCGGTGCCAACAAAGCAAACACAATTGCCTCCGCTGTCGCGCCGTCCGCTATAATCGCCGCCGCAGTTCTGGTTCTATTCTGGTACCTGCACCGCGAAAAACGACGTGCTTTTCTCGCGGTGACCCACGCGAACGCCGTGGAAGAAACCGCCGCTGCGGGTGCGTCTGAACTTTGGTTCTCAGACGTGACGTGCGCGGCAAAACGCGGCGGCGGCATTTTCGGTTTTTTCAAGTCCCCGTTTTCCGCGCTTCTCCAAAAGAAACCAAGCGCGTTGGAACCCACGAACGCCCGAACGTTGGAACCTTCCATCACAGGTAAAATGCTTCTGTGCCGCGTTTCCGGGAATTGCACAAGGGGGGAGATGATGGCCATTATGGGCCCGTCCGGGTCGGGGAAGAGTACGCTGTTGGACGTGCTCGCCGGGCGGACGGAACAAAGCGTTACCGGCGTCGCGAAAGTCGGCGGAGTCGTGTCTCTCACCGGCAAAAGCGGCGCCTCGCTCACGGCGAAGCAGCTGGCCAACGCCGTGGCGTACGTCCCGCAGGACGACAACCACCTGCTGTCGTACCTCACCGTGGAGGAAACCGTGATGTACTCCGCGGAGTTGCAGCTGCCTTGGTTCATGGCGAAAGCGGAGAAGCGCGCGCGCGTCGCGGGTACGCTGCAAGAACTGGGGCTTTCGAACGTGCGCGACTCACTGGTGGGCGGGAGCGGGCGCAAACTCGGCGGGTGGGGGGGGCGAGGGTCCGGGGCAGTGGGCGACAAGAAAAAGCAAGGCACTGATGCTTCTTCAATCGATTTGGAAACCGGGGGTGACTCAGTCAAGACGCCGGGTATCAAAGCCTCCGATCCAATCAGTCGCGCTGCAGCGGGCGGCGCCGGCGTGAGCGGCGGCGAGCGCCGGCGCGTCGCCGTCGCGGTGGAGCTCGTGGCGTCGCCTTCTTGTTTGGCGCTTGACGAACCCACGTCTGGTCTTGACGCGTCCGCGGCGAACTCCATGATCACGACGTTGCGACACCTTGCCAGCGCTGGCGCTGGGCGAGTGGTTGTGTTCTCCGTGCACCAGCCCTCGCCGCGGGCGTTTCGGCAGATGGACCAAGTGCTGTTGCTCGGGCTGGGGGGTACGACGCTGTGGCGCGGGAACCCGAACCAAGCTGCCGCTCGGTTCCGGGAACTCGGAATAGGCCCGCCGCTGCCCGACACCTCTTGCGACGCAACCGACCCATACCAGGTCGACATCAGCGAGTGGATCCTGGAGGTTGCGAGCGATTCCTTGATGCGGGAAAAGCTGATTGGCGCGTCACCCGCGTTTCCCACGGCGACTCTCGACGACGTCGCGAAAGACGACTCCAAAGACGACTCCAAACCCCGCAAAGACTCCCCTCATCCCTCCGACCGGGAGACGACCCAAGGGCCTCACCCAAAGAAGTGGCGTTCCTTCGCCACCGAAATGCGGGTGCTGCTTTGGAGGGCGTTCGTTACGTTGCTAAGGGACCCGGCGCTGGCGGTGGCGCACCTTTTGGTGGGAATAGGCACGAGCACTTTGCTCGGGTGTTTGGTACGTATTGCGCGTTTCCCAAATCCCAACACTGTTTACTGCCCCTCTGTGACTGTTTGAGTACACGGCCGTCATTAAAAGGAAGTATACTACATACATCACAAGTGCTCTGTTTTACCGAAGCTGGTGACTGTTTGTCCATACATCGCCCAATACAGTACACCCATACTCAAGACTCAAGACTGACACTTTTCTTTTACAATCGCAGTACCTTTCCTCGCCGCTGACCCTAGCGGGGTTCCAAAACCGCGCGGGGGGTTTGTTCTTCACGCTCGTGTTTTTCGGCCTAGCCTCCGTCTCCGCGTCCGACCGCCTCGCGAGCGAAGGTACGTGTGTAAGGCTTTCCCAAATCCCGCCTCTGCGTGTTCCCACACAATACTGACACTTTCGGTTATTTATCGTAAGCGAAAGCGCGTCAACGGGACATAAAGTCCGGGTACCACGGGTGCGCGTCTTACGTCATCGCGTCGCTGGTTTCGGACATCGCCGTGCTCCGAGCGCCCGCGGTGGCGCTGTACTCGGTGATTTTCTACACGATGATGGGCTTGAAGAAAGATGCGGGCGCTTTTTTCGTGTTCCTTGGGATCCTGGAGCTGTTCGTCACCTGTACGGTCTCGTTGACCACCCTGATCGCCCTGGCGTACAAAGGCTCGCCCGCCGTGGGGAACCTAATAAGCACGTTTACGCTGCTGCTAAGCGCGATGTTCGGAGGGTTTCTCATCGCAATCGACTCCATCCCGGAATGGCTGCGGTGGCTGCAGTGGCTCAGCGCGTACCGGTACGCCTGGGGCGCGGTGCTTTCCAACGAAATGAGAAACCAGGTGTTTCTGTTCGACACCGATTTCGAAGGCACCATGATCGAAGTTGACGTGTCAGGCCAGACCTACCTAAACACCTTCGGACTGCACCCCAAGGTACGTGTGTAAGGCTTTCCCAAATCCAGGCACGGCACACTGTTTGCCCATACAAGACTGATGCTTTCTTTTATGTAAAATCGCAAGTTCATCGAAAGAGACGCGCTCGCGCTGTTTGGGATATTCGTGGGGACCGGGGTTTTCGCGTGGCTTTTTTTGAAACGCGCGTCGCGAACGGAAGCGGTCGTGACTAACTGCCCATAGGAGCATTTGGTACCTGCAAATCCTCAAAGCATTCCCGGACACGTTCCCGGGGACGGAAAACCGCCTCGCCCCCGCCCCCGCCGCCGCCTTGGGGAGAAACGGGGTGTCGCTGGAGAGACGCGTACCCAGTGAAATAAAATACAATCGTCCTTTTCTCACCTCACAAAAGCCGTTTCGTGGTTTCGAGACGCGTCAATCTGCGCATACACTGCAATTGAAGTCGATCTCTCCACCACACCCAACCGACCAGACCTCATATGTTCGTGGTGTACGAGGGGTAAATATTGATGTTCGAAAGTCCAGGGAAAACTTGGAAGCGGATCATCTACGAACTTCGTACTACGTGGTATTTTTTCAATCGCACGCTCACCTCTACTCGCTCATCGCTGCACGTGCGCGCCTCGTCGTTTCCGTCGTCACACGGCGCCGGCATCCCGGAGCATCTGAACCACAGGCTCATGACCAATTTCAGCGGCGATGTGCAGCGGTGTCGTGCCGCCATCTGCCGCCTTGTTGACGTCAGCGCCCGCCACGATCAGCGCCTGCACCACCGTCTCGTTGCCATCTAGAGAAGCCATGAACAGCGGCGTCACGCCGTCATCCCTCGCCTTGTTGACGTCCGCTCCCGCCTCGATCAGCGCCCAGACCACCACCTCGTGGCCTGTTCCAGCGGCGATGTACAGCGGCGTCAAGCCATTATTCTCCGCTTTGTTGACATCAACGCCCGCCTTGGTCAGCGCCCGCACCACCGCTTCGTGGCCCTCTCGAGCTGCATGGAACAGCGGCGTCATGCCCAGCGGCGCATCGTCATCCGTCGTCTTGTTGAAGTCTAAGCCCGCCTCGTCTATCAGCGCTAGCACTACCGCAAGGTGTCCGCCCTCTGCCGCCGCGGCGAACATCTTCGCATCCCACGGGCATCCGTTTGCGCGCGCCCACTGCAGCACCTCGAGATGCCCGCCCTCCGCCGCCCCAGCGCAAGTCTCCTCGTCCCACTGGCAATTCTCCACGCGCAAAGCCTTCAACTCGTCAAGCTGTCCGCTCCTCGCCGCAGCCTGGCACAGGTGTTCTTCATACTCGAGAAGACCTCGCCGTAGCAGGCATCGAAGCGTGGTTAAACAGCCAAGGGCAGCAGCGGTAACTTCACCGAGCTCCTCAATTCTTCGTCCCGTCGCATCCACTGCGTCACGCATCCCACGACTTGCGCCGCGAAGCACCGCAAGGTCCGCGGGATCGGGTAGATTTTCTTCTCGGAGGACGTGCGTGACAACGACTTCGAAGGGAAGACCGGGGATGACGACGCCCGCTTGAGCATCGAAGTTCCGCCGTCTCTTACGCGCGCGTGTCTCGACGCCGCGCGGCGCGTCGACGACCATCGCGGACGGTTCTGTGCGCGCGCGCGTCGTTGTGGTGTGGTCACAGATGACAGATCTAGAGGCTTTCGATTTTTCGAAATAAGAACTTTTCGTTTCGTTCGTTTTCGAGCGCTCACCCACGTGTTTGCAACGGGACGTGTCGTCTCCGCTCCAGTCCCGGAGGCGCGCGACGACACTACGATGTCGTCGCGGCATTGGTGCGGGGCCTCCTCGAGTGGAAGGGGGCTATCGCCTGCGTTTGCGCCGGCGCCTGGAAAACGCCAGTGGCGCGCCGCAGTTTCCGCGCCTCGTTCGCGGCCCCAAACACGTCAGCTTCGGGGGACCGAAACCAGATCTCCCGAAACCTTTCGCGTCAAGTCGTCCTCCGGAAACACGAACGTGGCGTTCCCACTCGGTATTATCCGCGTAGCCGTGGAGGCGGGGTGGAGAAGCCGCAGGAGCTTCGACCGGAGTTTGCGGGACGCACCCGGGGCGGTGTCCAGAGGGCTGGTGGTCGATGCGCTGGAGAAAATCACAGGCCTGGACGTCAAAATCCAAGGCTCCCTGCGTTTCTTCCCCGACGGCGTGGTGATTCACGATTTGCAAATAGGCGACGGCATGCATGTGGAGAAGCTGTTGCTACGCGCGCAGCTCCAGCCGTTGCTCGCCGTGCTCGATAACTGGAAAACGGACCCGGGAACCCGGGACATAGCGAAAAGCGAGTTGCGCGTTGTTTCCATTCGTCTGGGCGGCGTGACTGTCCAGGAACTGGATTTCCACGGCATCCGCAAGATGTTCAACCTGTACGTCCGCGCGCCCGGCCCGATTGTGATTGAGAGCTTACGGCTGTACGATCTGAATTTGCAAATCAAGGCGCACGACAAAAGCCGGGTTTCCGAAACTCTGCGGCTGAAAGCGTTCGAGATGCAGAAGCTGGACAGCCGCGCGCCAGCGGCGACGATGGCGGGGTGCGTGGTGAAGATTGACGAGACGAAATCGAGTGCTGACTACGACGCGAGATCGACCGCACGACGTACAGCAGGCGGTACAAGTACATCAGGCACTTCCACATCTGCTTCCACGACTGCCGATTCCTTCACGGTGAAAAATAAAAACAAGATTGACCCGTTCGCGCAAGCGCGCCGCTTCATTCCGTCTGAGTTGATGTCGCGTCTGGACAGCGCGGTGCCTGTAGAGTTGATCGGGTTCGCGGTCGCGTCGCAGGCGGTGTTTCAATCCCTAGCGCCGCTCGCGGCGGCGGAGGTGGGTTTGCTTCTGGAGCAATCCGGTAGCGCGTCGCTGGCGGAGCTTGGTAAAATCGGCGGTACCGGCGAGGCGTTGCTGGATGCCGGAGTCGTCGCCGCGCTTCTCGCGCAAGGGTTCCCGAAGCGCATGCTCGCGGACGGCGGTGCGCTGGCGGTTAAGCTCGTGGAGAGCGGCGTGGGCAAGGTTTTGGTCACGGAAAGCGCGGACGTGTTGAAAGTGTTGATTGAAAAGCGAATGATCGACCGCGTGTTGGACCTGGATTTGATGGACGCGCTGCTTGACCGACCCGAGCTGACGAAGGAGATGTTGCGCTCGGGGGTCGTGAAAGGCGTGCTTCGAAACGGCGTGCTGCGCGTGTTGCTTACGAGCGGGAAAGAAAAAGTGGCAACGTCGTTACTGAGGGGGCCGATGATTGAAACCCTGATGAACACCGGGTTGTTGCCTGCGATGATGACCTTCGAAGTCCCGGGGGATGAACGCCTTCCGCCGCCCACGGGGAGCGTGGACGATTCCGGGGACGAGTTCGAGGCGCAGAAGCCGTGGGCGACGGGAACGGCGAGGCGACGGTGAACGCGACTTATCATGGGTAAACAACAGCGGGTACGGTAGACTATTGGGATTCGATGGGGATGAATCCCCATCGAATCCCCACGGGCCTTCGCTGAATCCCCAACTACCACTACTACCACTACTACCACTACTAAACAAAGACTATACACTACTGCTGAACATAGCACCGTCTCAAAACAGCCCTCGCAGTGGGTTATTCTGCGACACGTGTCCGGACCGCCTTCCACGAAGCAACGGATTGAAATCGATCGTATCTCCGCTGGAGTTGAGATCGTTCGCCGCCGCCCTGGCGAAGGCGTTTCTTTCGTCGCGCCCGCGCTTCTTCGCGTCGCCGACGTTGTCCGCGCTGGTCTTCGTTTTTCCTTTCTCTGTAAGCTCAGCTTCTTTTGCTTTGTTGTTTTTCCAAACTCCTCCTCCCGGTTCGACCTGCCTTGCTGCTTTTCTTTCTTCTCCCACCACATTCAGTACGCGTCTCTCCGCCTCCGCCGCGCCCACGCCTCTTCGCGACGTTTTCTGTACCACCCGCACCGGTTCGATGGCGCCCTGATTTTGTCTGCCCAGGCCCGTCCCAACCCGCCACCCCGCGTTTCGCAGCATGCGGAACCCGACGTTTGTGGCGTTCAGCGTGGATGGGTGTTGGGTGTTAGGTGTTGTGTTTGGACCTTGCGCTTGTGCTGCAGCCGTGCTCCGGGATGTTGACACACCACCACCTGACACGACTCTTCCCGAACCAGCAGCTTCGTCAGGGATGGAAAAATCCACAACCCCGCCGGACGTGAACCGCGTCACCGACCGCGAGGATTGAACCCGGTCATCACGCATCGTACGTTTCCGTACCAACCAGCAGGGAGGCTCGTACCGGACACCAGAAGACCCGCGGCTCGGAGGCGCGCGAGTGCCGCGAGCGCGGCCCAGAGTGTGTCTTGAGACACGGTGTGACGATGAAAAAGCGAAACAAGCGAGTGTCCGTTTTAAAGATCTCTGAGACTCTGTTCCCTTCCGACTCCTCTTCACGTCCCCATTCAAGACACACGCGGACCTTGGGTGACCGTCGCCACACCCCTCGCGTCCACGAGAGCTCCGGATGACCTCGCGAGAGATATGCAAGTACTTCCTGCACGGCGCGTGTAGAAACGGAAGCGGGTGTCGGTTCAGCCATCAGATGGATGCGCCTAAATCCACGGTGTGCACGTACTACCTCGCGGGGAACTGCGCGTACGGGGATAAGTGTCGATACGACCACGTTCGGCCCAAGGTGCGTGCGCGCAACGGTAACCGCGGTTCACGTCGGGACACACCGCGGTCACCTTCGGGATCTTTGCTAAGAAGAATCGGGAAACCTCGGATCACGCCCCACGAGACCGCGGCTCCACGAACCACGACGTCATCCCGCAAGTGGGCACAGCACGCGGCGCCAGATCTGGGACAAAAATGACACAATTAAATTGACAAAATCTCGCGCCTCGTCTTCCATCCCCCAAAAGCAGGACAACCCGCCCGGCGCCGTTCCAGGCGGCCCTCCCCAGAGGCACGGCGGGTCGGCCGGCCCTGGCTCCATGAACTCCGGGGCGGCGGCGTTCGTGCCGGGCGGCGGGTCGGGCGGGTTGGGCGTCGCGATGGGGCGCATGCGTCTTGGCGGCGGCGGACACGAATCGTTCCAGCCGCCGCTTCCGCCCGGGACGCCGGCGTGGCAGGGCGGCGGAGGCGCCGCTTACGAGAGTTTGGACGGGCCTGATGACAATGACGAGGACTGGGGATACGTCGACGAAAACGGGAACTGGGTTTCGTTCGGGGATGACGCGTCGGGGAACCGGGAGGAGGTTGAGTTTTTAAAATCGCAGCTGCCAAGCGAGGATGACTTTTTGGACGGCCTCGGCGCGGACACGGGCGCCGGGTACACAGAAACCGCCGCCGACGCCGACGAGTGGGGGTACTACGACGACACGAACACGTGGGTGTCTTTCGGAGGGCAAACAAGCGAGTACCTGCAAGCCGCGGGGGGTGGGCGTTGATAGGACGATAAAGTGATTGGCAAAATTTCCGCGAAGGCGAATGGGACTTTTGGCGAGGATCGATGCCCGATTGTTTTCGCGGCGGAGAGAGGACGTTCCGTGCGCAATATAAGCCGGTCGGCACGCCGGGCTTGTTGTAATTCTACCACAAAAGTGAGCGATGAATAAATTGAAATTAAAATGAAAAGAATCACCGCCTGGAAAAACAAAACGTCGTCGACGAGGCCGACGGGCGCACATTTTCGCGAGCCCGCGTTCGGCTTTCGTCCCCAGCGTGACTTATTTGCAACAATAGTCACCTGCGTATGTACTAGTTCTGGTGGACAACGAACCCACGCGAACTTAAAATCCCCTTTTCCCCCTTCGAATCGAACCCTTACGGCTCGTACGATAGAATGGGTGACAGCCACCGTTCCGCGGTTTTGAAATCCTGTCCTTTGCGGTCGGCGTACTCCTTGACCTGATCCGTGGGGATTTTCCCGACGTTGAAGTACGTGGACGATTTACCCGCGAAGTACATCCCCGAGACGGACGCGCTCGGAAGCATGGCGAAACTCTCCGTGAGCTCCACCCCGATTTCCTTCTCCACGTCCATCAGGTCCCACATCGTGCCCTTCTCCGTGTGGTCGGGCTGCGTCGGGTACCCGGGCGCGGGGCGGATGCCTTGGTACTTCACCTTGAGCAAGTCGTCGCAGTTGAAGGCTTCGTCTTTCGCGTACCCCCAGTGGTCTTTCCGAACCTGTTCGTGCATCAGCTCCGCGAACGCCTCCGCCAAACGGTCCGCCAGCGCTTCGGCCATGATGTACGAGTAGTCGTCGTTCGCGACTTTGTACTCCGCGACGAGCTCGTCAAGCCCGATGCCCGCGGTGGCGACGAACATGCCGAGGTAATCCTTGACGCCCGAGGACTTAGGCGCGATGAAATCCGAAAGCGCCATGTACGGCTCCTCCACGTCCTTCTCCGCTTGCTGGCGCAGGGTGTGGAACGTGTGCGTCTTCTCCCCGCGGGTCTCGTCCGCGTAGATCTCGATATCGTCCCCGACCGTGTTCGCGGGGTAGAAGCCAATCAAGCCGTTGAGCTTCAACCGCTTCTTGTCCATGATCATCTTGAGCATGGTCTGCGCTTCTTCGAAAAGTTTCTTCGCCTCCTCGCCGACGGCGTCGTCGTTGAAAATCTTTGGGTACCCTCGGTTCGGGTAGCGCCCGCGCAACTGCCAGACCTGGAAAAACGGGTTCCAGTCGATGTAGTCGATGACGTCAGCGATAGGCACGTCCACCAAGGCCTTGACCCCCACGAACTTGGGGGTCACGGGGAGGTGTTCGGGTGACGTGAAGTCAACCGCGGCGGCCAGAGCGGTTTCCCTCGCCTGCTGAATCGTCAAGTACTTGCGGTCCTCCAACCCGGCGTAGAACTCCTCCCGCATCTCCGCGTACGTCTCCGCGATGTCCTCGAGGTACTCGCCTCTTTTGTTCTTGTCCATCAAGGTTTGCGCAACCGGTACCGCTCTTGACGCGTCCAGGACATGGATCACGCCCCCGCTGTAGCTGGGCGCGACCTTCACGGCGGTGTGCATCTTTGAGGTGGTGGCGCCGCCCACCAGGAGCGGTATTTTTAAACCCGCGTCCTCCATGGCTTTGGCCATGTCCACCATCTCGTCCAGGGACGGGGTGATGAGGCCGGACAAACCCACGATGTCGGCTTTGTGTTCCTTAATCGCGTCCATTATTTTTTGTTTAGGGCACATCACCCCGATGTCGATCACCTTGAAGTTGTTGCACCCCAACACCACGGCCACGATGTTCTTGCCGATGTCGTGCACGTCGCCCTTGACCGTGGCGATCAGGAAAACCCCGGCGTTGGCGGCCTCGCCCGTTCCGCCGTTCGCCAGCCGCTCCTCTTCCATGAACGGAAGCAAGTGCCCCACGCTCTTCTTCATCACCCGCGCGCTCTTAATCACCTGGGGAAGGAACATCTTACCGGCGCCGAACAAATCGCCCACAACGTTCATGCCGTCCATCAAAGGGCCTTCGATGATCTGCAGCGGGCCGGGGTAGTCTCCGTTCACGCGGCACTCCTCCGTGTCAGCGACGCAGAACTCGTCAATGCCTTTAACAAGCGCGTGCTCCAGCCTCTTGCCCACGGGCTGGTTCCGCCACGCCTTGGTGTCCGCCTTCGCAGCACCGGCGCCTCCCGGGGCGGCGCTCTTCTTGCGGAGCTTCGTGGGCCCGGACTTGGCGTCCAAAGTCGCCGCGAATTGAAGCATGCGCTCCGTCGCGTTGCTGCAGCGGTTGAACAGCACGTCCTCGACGTACTCCAGCAGTTCCTTGTCCAGGTCCTCGTACACATCCTCCTCTACTTGTGCGCTGTTCACGATGCCCATGTCCATGCCCGCCTTGCAGGCGTGGTACAAAAACGCGGAGTGGAACCCGCGGCGCACGGGCTCGTTGCCGCGGAAGGAAAACGCGAGGTTGGACACGCCCCCCGAAATCTTACATCCGGGGCACAAACGCTTGATCTCGCGAGTGGCGTTGATGAAGTCGACGGCGTAGTTGTTGTGCTCCTCCATACCAGTACCGATGGTCAGGATGTTGGGATCGAAGATGATATCCTGGGGGTTGAAGCCAACCTTCTCGACGAGGAGCTTGTACGCGCGCATGCAGATGCGCACCTTCTCAGCCTCGGTAGCGGCCTGGCCCTCTTCGTCGAACGCCATCACCACGACAGCGGCGCCGTGGCGCTTGACAACCGTGGCGTGCTTCAGGAACTCCTCCTCGCCACCCTTGAGAGAGATGGAGTTCATGATGCACTTGCCCTGGCTGCACTTCAGACCGGCCTCGACGACGTGGAACTTCGACGAGTCGATCATGAAAGGGACCTTGCACACGTCGGGCTCGGAAACCATGAGGTTCACGAAGCGCGTCATCGCGGCCTCGCCGTCGATGAGGCCGTCGTCCATGTTGACGTCGATGACGTGGGCACCGTTCTCGACCTGCTTGAGGGCGATCGCGAGAGCCTTCTCGTAGTTGCCGTCGACGATGGCCTTCTTGAAAATCGTGGAGCCCGCGACGTTGCAGCGCTCACCGAGGTTGATGAACGTCTTGCGGTAGTCGCTGACGTTGGGGTCGTAGTTGAAGGGCTCCAGGCCGGAGAGGCGCATGAGGTCCTTGACGGGGTGCTTCTTGCGGGGCTTGAACTCCGACACCATCTTGGCGAGCTCGCCGATGTGGTCCTCGGTGGTACCGCAGCAGCCGCCGATGGCGTTGATCAGGCCCTTTTCGGGGAACACGCGGCAGTCACCCGCCATCTCGTGGCCCTTCTGGTCGTAGCCACCCATGGCGTTGGGGAGCCCGGCGTTGGGGTAGCAGAACACCCAGCAGTCAGCAGCCTTGGCCAGGTTTTCGATGTAGGGAACCATGTCCTTGGCGCCGAGAGCGCAGTTAAGACCGATCGCGATGGGCTTGGAGTGGGACATGGAGTTCCAGAACGCTTCGTTGGTCTGGCCGGAGAGAGTGCGGCCGGAGTTGTCCACGATGGTACCGGAGACGAAGACGGGAATCTTCTGGCCCCAGTTCGCGAAGAACTTGTCGATGGCGAACATCGCAGCCTTGGCGTTCAGGGTGTCGAAGATGGTCTCAACCAGCAGCATGTCAACGCCACCGTCGACGAGCGCCTCCACTTGTTCGTAGTACGCGGTGACGATCTCGTCGTAGGTGCACCCGCGGAATGCGGGGTTCTCCACGGACGGAGACACGGAAAGCGTCTTGTTCGTGGGGCCCACCGCACCCGCGGCGAAGCGGGGCCGCGTGGGGTCCTTCTTGGTCATCGCCACGCAGCACTTCTTGGCGAGCTGCGCCGCGATCTTGTTCAGGTCGTACACGACGTCCTTCTGGTCCAGCTCGTAATCAAGCTGCGAGATCATCGTGGAGTTGAACGTGTTCGTTTCGATGATGTCCGCCCCAGCCTCGAGGTACTTCATGTGGATCTCCTCCACAACGTCGGGGCGGGTGATCACCAAGATGTCGTTGTTGCCCTTCAGGTCGTGGGTGTGGTTCTTGAACCTCTCGCCCCTGAAGTCTTCTTCCTTGAGCTTGTACGCCTGCACCGCGGTGCCCATGGCGCCGTCGATGACCATGATCCTTTCCTCCATGATCTTGTTGATCATTGCGAACGCGGCGGTGGGCTTGACAGGGTCGACCCACGTGGCGTACTTGGGCACGGGAGGGAGCTCAGACGCGGGCTTAGGCGCGATCTTGTTCTCGCTGGTGTAGTTCTCCTTGGGAGAAGCGACGAAGAGAGGCGCGGCGGCGGGGGCAGGGCCGCAACCTTCCTTGTACTTGAGCGCGCAGGGCCCGGACTTGGCGTCCAGGGTCGCGGCAAAGTTGAGCATCGCCTCGGTGGCGTCGGGGTCACGGTTGAACAGCACGTCCTCGACGTGCTTGAGGAGGGTCTTGTCTATCTTCTCGTACACATCCTCCTCGACCTGCGCCGAGTTCACGATGCCCATGTCCATGCCCGCCTTGCAGGCGTGGTACAAAAACGCGGAGTGGAACCCGCGGCGCACGGGCTCGTTGCCGCGGAAGGAAAACGCGAGGTTGGACACGCCCCCCGAAATCTTACATCCGGGGCACAAACGCTTGATCTCGCGAGTGGCGTTGATGAAGTCGACGGCGTAGTTGTTGTGCTCCTCCATACCAGTACCGATGGTCAGGATGTTGGGATCGAAGATGATATCCTGGGGGTTGAAGCCAACCTTCTCGACGAGGAGCTTGTACGCGCGCATGCAGATGCGCACCTTCTCAGCCTCGGTAGCGGCCTGGCCCTCTTCGTCGAACGCCATCACCACGACAGCGGCGCCGTGGCGCTTGACAACCGTGGCGTGCTTCAGGAACTCCTCCTCGCCACCCTTGAGAGAGATGGAGTTCATGATGCACTTGCCCTGGCTGCACTTCAGACCGGCCTCGACGACGTGGAACTTCGACGAGTCGATCATGAAAGGGACCTTGCACACGTCGGGCTCGGAAACCATGAGGTTCACGAAGCGCGTCATCGCGGCCTCGCCGTCGATGAGGCCGTCGTCCATGTTGACGTCGATGACGTGGGCACCGTTCTCGACCTGCTTGAGGGCGATCGCGAGAGCCTTCTCGTAGTTGCCGTCGACGATGGCCTTCTTGAAAATCGTGGAGCCCGCGACGTTGCAGCGCTCACCGAGGTTGATGAACGTCTTGCGGTAGTCGCTGACGTTGGGGTCGTAGTTGAAGGGCTCCAGGCCGGAGAGGCGCATGAGGTCCTTGACGGGGTGCTTCTTGCGGGGCTTGAACTCCGACACCATCTTGGCGAGCTCGCCGATGTGGTCCTCGGTGGTACCGCAGCAGCCGCCGATGGCGTTGATCAGGCCCTTTTCGGGGAACACGCGGCAGTCACCCGCCATCTCGTGGCCCTTCTGGTCGTAGCCACCCATGGCGTTGGGGAGCCCGGCGTTGGGGTAGCAGAACACCCAGCAGTCAGCAGCCTTGGCCAGGTTTTCGATGTAGGGAACCATGTCCTTGGCGCCGAGAGCGCAGTTAAGACCGATCGCGATGGGCTTGGAGTGGGACATGGAGTTCCAGAACGCTTCGTTGGTCTGGCCGGAGAGAGTGCGGCCGGAGTTGTCCACGATGGTACCGGAGACGAAGACGGGAATCTTCTGGCCCCAGTTCGCGAAGAACTTGTCGATGGCGAACATCGCAGCCTTGGCGTTCAGGGTGTCGAAGATGGTCTCAACCAGCAGCATGTCAACGCCACCGTCGACGAGCGCCTCCACTTGTTCGTAGTACGCGGTGACGATCTCGTCGTAGGTGCACCCGCGGAATGCGGGGTTCTCCACGGACGGAGACACGGAAAGCGTCTTGTTCGTGGGGCCCACCGCACCCGCGGCGAAGCGGGGCCGCGTGGGGTCCTTCTTGGTCATCGCCACGCAGCACTTCTTGGCGAGCTGCGCCGCGATCTTGTTCAGGTCGTACACGACGTCCTTCTGGTCCAGCTCGTAATCAAGCTGCGAGATCATCGTGGAGTTGAACGTGTTCGTTTCGATGATGTCCGCCCCAGCCTCGAGGTACTTCATGTGGATCTCCTCCACAACGTCGGGGCGGGTGATCACCAAGATGTCGTTGTTGCCCTTCAGGTCGTGGGTGTGGTTCTTGAACCTCTCGCCCCTGAAGTCTTCTTCCTTGAGCTTGTACGCCTGCACCGCGGTGCCCATGGCGCCGTCGATGACCATGATCCTTTCCTCCATGATCTTGTTGATCATTGCGAACGCGGCGGTGGGCTTGACAGGGTCGACCCACGTGGCGTACTTGGGCACGGGAGCTGTTGATGAGAGGTGGCGAGATGGGAGGGGGGGGTAGACGGGAGGTCAGAGAAGGAAAATCGTGCTTGTTGTCAGAAATCTCCGAAGTTTTTTAGTCGGGGCGCTTTCGGTGGATGGCGGTTCGAGAGGAGAGACGACGCGCTGGCGAAGGCCATCGCGGGGCGTCCGATTCGATCGAAACAGGGTGGGTCGCCGGAAAAGCACACTTACGAAGGTTCTGCTTGGGCGTGACCTCGGGGTACATCTCCGCGTAGCTGGCCCCAGGGCCGACGCTTGCTTTGGGCTTGGGCTTTTCGATTGCCGGCGCGTTGGTGTGCTTCAACACGTACGACGCGATCATGGCGCCCGGGAAAACCACGGGCGACAGCGCCACGAGCACCGCCGCGAAGGCGATGAACAGCGGCCACGCTAGCAGCAACGCAGCGGATGCTTGGCCGGGATTGACCCTCGCGAAGTTATACGCGTCGATCCAGTGGAGCTTGGCCATCGCGGCGGACATGACGTCGGCGTTTCTTGCGTCGGCGCGAGAGGCTGCGCAACTGTTAAACGGATGTGCTGCGACTCCGGAGTCGGGCACCTGCGTTTCGTCCGAGCGAACCCAAACGTTCGTGTCAAGCAATACCCGAGTATCCACGACGTCCCTTAGCTCCGAGAGACTTACTGTTCCCAACGGCACGCAGGTACGAGTACCACACAGCCTTGAACAATGGCTCCACGTCGACGCCATCATCGCTTTTAGCGGAGAGTCGCGGCGTGCTGCAGATTTCAGGTATTAGGAGGGCGCAGCCAGGCATTTTGCGGCACAGCGACGGAGTCCGAAACTCTTGTGACTGGTAAGCACGTCAAACCCCGTTACATACGCTTGTAAGTGTTTGCAATACAAAGTGTCCCCAGCCTACCGCCCCCATTTCTTCTCGCGCTTGAACCCGCCCGCGCTGTTGTGCTGCGCGCGCCTGTTTTGCTGGAACCGGGTTTGGCGGTTCCGGAAAATCTCAGGCACGGAAAGGCCTGTTTTCTTTTGCTCCTGCTTGTAGCTCTCCAGCACCTCTCTGACGTCTTCTACGTTAAGGCGCACGATGGATTCAAGAAAAGGCATCAGGTCCAGCAACTCGGTGTCCACGCGCGTTTCGTCGTCACCCGATGTAGACGAACTCGACGTGGACGTGAACTCCCCGCCCGCGAGCCGGTACGGGTTGATTTGCACCACGTTCTCCTGTTGCATCGACGTTTTGGGTTTGGCGGTGACGTAAATAACTTTCCCTATGTTCCGGTTTAGCTTGGACAGGTCTCTTAGGTACTCGCCGTTCTTGTACTGCGTGGCTTCCCGGTACAAACGGCCGGCTAAGAAATGCGACGGGTCAAGTCTCTCCACGATTGGATCCACGTACGTACTGAGTTGTTCCGAAAACACCACGACTTCGTAGAACTGCGCCATGTGTTTAATGAAGTCGTTCGCCCCTGGTCGTTTGAACACCCGCCACCCGCGTTCGCGTCGCCAGTCGCTGAGAATCAGGGTGTCGTCCAAATCTAAAACCAACGTGTGCGGCACGTACGTAATCTCGGGCGGGTGGTCCGGAAGCAGCTTGTCGCTCACCGGGTCTAGGTAGGTGTGCGCCTGCTGGTCCGTCCATTGTCGAAATTCCACAAGGTTGTGGAACAACAAGTCCACGACCTGTTCTGCTGGTGTGCCTTTCAGGACGTATGGGCAATGCCCACCCGCCTGCACGGTCTTCTCCAACTCACCCGTGGTTTGCAAGTACCAGGACACGCCAACCCCGGTCGCGACAAGGCACCCCAGCGCCGTGCCTGCGGCGGAAACGGTGTCAACCACCCTGCTGATCACCGTGGGCTCTTCCTTCGCAGCGGCACCGGCCGCGGCTTCAGAGGCGCACCCGCGCCTCACCACAGCGCGGCCGAACACGCGCGCCGCCGCGACTTGCGTGGGGCGAACGCACTCGTTCGCGATCGCAGAAACGCCAAGCAAAGTAGGCCCGCCAAATTGCAATCGGGGGGACGCCGCGGCCGCGACCCGTACGCCGTGCGCCAAACAACCGGCTCCGCGAGCGAACATCGCGCGGGTGCGAGTTCGATGGAGCGAGGAAACCTGGTGCACCTGGTGCCGGACACAAGCGCCCGCCGTGTGTTGCGCGCGCGCGATCGATTACAGACAAACCCTTTTCGCGAGTGGAAAAGTTGAAAAGTTTTGGAGCGAATCCAAAGTATTTTCTTGGCACTCACACATCGTAGCTTTTGGCACTTCGCTTCGCGCACACACTGCGGCACGAGGTAGCGTGACGCGTATCGCGCGGTATCGTGGTAAAACCCCCTCGGTCGCGCGTTCCAGGGTCGCGCGTTGTTTCGGGTGATGACCGCGTGCGACTAGAGTTGACCACGAGAAGAACACGCGAAGGGCAAGCTAGGATTTAAAGTGGGCACTCTAGGCACTCGCCTGGCAGATCTGGCCCGTCGCGATGGCGACGCATTCTCTTCGCGACCTGCTGGAGCGTCTCGCAGGTGTGGTGTCTGGAAACGCCGGGCAGTCGCACGACACCCCCGTCACGTTAATCGACGAGATAAAGGACGTGCTGGACCACCTCGCGTGCGATGAGCTCCCTGGCGCGTCCTGCGTGTTCCTGTCCAAGGATCTGCCCGTCGGGGCGCTTCGTGTTTTGGAAAACGCGCGCGAGCAAAGCAAGCCGCCCGCGAGCGTCACCGCGGGCAGGGCCAAGTTGTTCGAGCTCGTTGCGCACTGGCTGGCACGTATAGGTACCGCGGCGTCCGAGCCTTACGCGCAGGACGTGAAGAAGGAGTGTCTACGCACGTTCCGCACGGAACGCGGGACCTCGAAAACGGTCAAGGCGGCGTCCCTCGTGCCGCTCGCCGTGTTGTTCAAACTCAGGGCGCTTCAAGCCAACGCACCCGAAACAATCGCAACCGCGAAAGAGCTCCGTGTTGACTTCGAAAGGCACACGGCGAACACCCAACGGGTCAAGGCGAACATCCTGAGCGCCATCGCGGCGATGCACGACGGGACGGGGGCGGGGGGTCGCGCGGGCGGCGACGGAAAAGAAGAAAAAGTGCACCCGCTTTCCTTCGAGTTCCAAGCGCAGTACGAAGAGTTCGTGTCTGCACAAAAAAAACACACAGGCGCGGCGGACGAAGACACGCAGAGTCAGACGCAAAACACGGAGGAGGAGGAGGCCGGCCTCGATGTTGACTTCGCGAACGACGCTCCATCCGATAAAGGCCACGAAAAAGAAAAAGAAAGGCCCACGCCCACGCCGTCGTGGCTTCTGCGGGTCGGTCTTTTGACGGCGGATTCGAAAAACAACGCTTCGTCATCCGCGACGCTAGTCGCGGAGGCGTTCGACGCCATCGGATCGGCGCTTTCCGCGCTGCGACGTTCGGCGCGTATTTTCGAAAACGCAAACGTAAACTCTTTCGACTCTTTCGCACCAACACAAACGGCCGTGGGTCCCGTGGACGACGCGGCGCGGCGTCGCATCGCAAACGCAACGCTCGCCGCGCTCGCGCTTCCCAGTTCCGGCCAGCGCAGCGACGTCACGCGCGCGGCACTGCGCATGGTCACCGAGCATTGCTTATCCTTCATCAGCCCGCCAGGTATGCTTACGCACACCGTGGAGTACTTCAGCGCGCTGCTTCTTTGCCGGACGAGCTGCAACAAAAACATCCGGCAAGCCGCTGCGCCCGCGCTTGACGCGTTTCTAACGAGCACCGCGTCCGCGTTGGCGGATCCAACGTGCGCCCCCGAACCGGAGCGCGCGTCCATTTGGTGCCAGCTCTCGAAACACGCCCTTTTGTTGATGGACGCGAAGGAAACCTCCGCGAAGGAACGGACGGTCGCGGTGCGGGCGGTTGGTAAGCTGGCGAAAGCGGGCGCCGCGGTTGGCGGTTTCGCGTGTACGTATTTCCCACCCAACACGTTCCGCCTCTGCGATTGCGCATACGAGACTGACACTTTCGGCTTTTATCGTGCCAGGCGGCTCGGTGCACTTCGATCCCGACCAGATGTTGCACCGCGTTTCCAGGTGGACCACGTCTGGTGAGTCGTTCGTGGAAGGGGACAACGACTTCGATCGGCGGTACGAAGCCATGGAGCGACAAATCGCGGTGTTGGGCGCGTACGCCGATTTGATTTTAGCGCGGTGCAGTATGTCATCCAGTGCCGAATCGGGTAATCAAGTGCAAGTACCAAACACGGCGCTTGAACAAATAGCGCAAGTCACGCGGTGGTGCTGGGAACACTACTTCGTGGCTGGGGAGAAGAGTCGGGAGGATCTGCGGTTCCGGCTTTGCGAGCTTTTCGACGCGCTCGTTGAGACGGGCGGGGCGGTCACGCTTGCGAAAGTGCTTTCCAAAATCGCGCGGCCGTTACTCGCGCTGACGCTGCGAGTAGCGCCGCCCGACCCCATCGACTCAGCTGTGTTCCGCGCCGCGCCGACACCGCTCTGGCCGAGGTACGTAACCCTGTGGACGTTTATTTGCGGCGGCGCGGATTCGGACGGGGTTTCCGGTTTTAAGGGAAGTAGGTCCTTATCGCTTTCGTCACGCTCGGGGAAAAAACTACTCGCAGACTCGCAGCGCTCGGATGTTTCTTCCCGGTCGGATGGCACCGAAAAGGAAACCGAGGAAAGTATTTCCCCGTCCAGCGCCGCCGCGGAGGTCGCGTACCGCGCGTTTATCCGGGAAGTGCTGCAACTTTGTCAAACGCTTCAGCTCGGGGTTGTGCCGGTTCGCCAGAACGGGCTCCCCGTTGTGGAAAACGAACCCGCCAACGAAAATCAATCGGAAGACGACACCACGCAAACCGCGCTGGCGCTGGAACTAGGACAAGACCTGGTCGCGCAAAACCCAGGGGATATGCAGACGTTCCTGTGCTTGGTGGATCTGTGCGTGCAGGTCTTGGCGGGCGCGCCCGCGCATTTCATCAAGCCGTGGCTCACCACGCTCATCGAAAACGTCGCCGCGCTTTCCGCGGCGCACCCGTTGCTTTCTGGTTTTTATAAAATCGCGAGAGCGGCGTTGGTCGCCGCGGACGACTCTGGGCTCTTCGCGTTGTCTGGCACGGACGGAACCGGAGACGGCGACGCCGCCGCCGCGAAGGAGACGTGCCGCGCGTTTCTGCTGGACGTGCTCGCCGGGTCACAACGTCTTTCCGATGAACTTCGGGCGTCCGCGCTGCAACTGCTCCTCGCCGCGCCTGCCGGGCTGCTCACCGCGTTTGAGCTCGCCCCCGCGCTCCGGGCGGCCCTGGCCGTGGGCGTGCAGCACCCGCCCCTCGCGGACGCCGCGCTCGAGGTGCTGGAGCAGTGGACGTGGAAGCGCCAAACCTTTGGCGACGACGAAGCGACGGATCAAAACAAAAACGATTCGCGACACGCGCTTTCCGAGATTTCCATTTTGCTCCCCTCGCTGGTACACTCGCTGCGCCCGTACGTCAACCGAGCGCAGCACACAAACGCATCGTCCAAAGAAACGTCTCGGGACGACGAAGACGAAAACGGTGGTGGGGAACTGGACGGCGCGGGCGCGGCGTACCGCGCCGCCAAGCGGTACGTATTGGGCCTTTCCCAAATCCCAACACTGTTCGGCCCGATTACTCTAACTGTTTGCTCATACACATTACGAAAGACTGACACTTTTCTTTGCAATCACAGCGCGCGGGAAAGCGCGCGTATCGCGGATCGGTTCGCGGACTTCAAAGCGGACGTCGACGTCCGGGTGGCGCGCATTCTGGGCGCGGTGGGTGGGGTGGCGCACGTATTGGTGGATGACGTTGATGATGACACGTTTGGAGTCTCTGCGCGTCTCAAATCATCAGCATCAGCATCATCATCCGCACTGACTTCGTCCTCCACGTCTGCTTTGTGGGATTTCGAAAAGCGCGTGTCCCTGGACGTGGAGGTTGGCGAATCGTGTTTCGTCACGATCTGGCTGGACCAGATCATCCCGCACGTCTCCCTTGTCGCGCTGTCCTCCACGGACCGAGCCGCGAAAGTAGCCGCCGCCGAGTTCCTGCACGCGGTGACGTTGCTGATGGTTGGCCGGAACGCCCGGCGGTGGTCCCCCGAAGCCGGCGACCACGCGCGGGAAGCCACGCCGTTTCACAAGGTACTTTTTGTTTGTATTTCCCAAATCCTGACGCGCTGTTTGCCCATACTGGACTGACACTTTTCTTTTACAATCACAGTTGTACCAGAAACTGTTTCCCGTGATTTTGGAGCTCGCCATCGATGCCGAGCCGGTGACGAAAACGCTGTTCTCCGCGCTCGCGACGCAGCTTATTCGGTGGTTCACGCGGAACCAAGCTCGGGAAGCCGCGGAAACCATGGCGCTGTTGGACGCGATCGTGGAGGGTTTGAAGTGGAAAGACAGACGCTATTTGTGCGCGGGACTCGCCGCGGAGTGCTTGAAGTGGAGCGTGCGTTCGCTGGGGGCGGAGGACTTGAGCGCCGTGAGGGGAGGCCGAGGAAACGCGAGCGCCTCCGCTTCCGCCGCAAACAACGTCGCCGTGAACGTTTCATCCCTGCTACGCAGGCTGTTCGCGTTCCAGACGCACCCGGATCCAAACCGAAGGCTCGGCGCCGCCGTCGCGCTGAGGCTGTGTTTGAACGAACTGCGGCAGTTCCCAGATCACGCCGAGGCGCACGCGCTTGAGATTCTGGAGACGTCGCTCCGGAGTCTGCGCTTGGCGGAGCGCGACCCGCCGGGCGCCGGGACTGCTGAGGCGGGGGCGCTGCTGGCGCGCGCGGCTACCAGGGCGTGCGCGAGGCATGCCACAGCCTTAAGTCGAAGGCACGCCGGGTCAGGGGGGGACGACGCTTCCTCCACAAAAAACAAAAACCCCGCGCGAGGCGGATCCTTCGGCACGCTCCCTCGCCTTACTTCCTGGATCTTCGCAACCGGCACGGCGCGGGTTGAGACTCGCGCGAGACTCGAGTCGCAGCTCGCGTTCAGCGCGCTCGTGCAGCGCACGCCGGGTTACATCTCGCCGTGGGCCTGGGTCACCACTCAACGGGCGAAGTATTCTCAAAATTCGGCGAAAAGCGGAGACTCCGCTGGTACCCTTACAAAACCCGACGACGACTTCGCGTCGCTTGACGGTTTCTGGCCGTTTAGGGTTGCCGGTTCCCTGCCAACCCCGGAAGCGCTTATGCATGACGCCGATACGTTTTCTTTTTCCTTCGGCGACGCTTTTGCCGGCGACGCGAGTAGCGACGTGGATGTTGAGCTCACCCGAGTTTCCGCGCGTAAAAACCTGGACGCAGGAGAACAGTGGATGCGCGCATTAATCGGCACACTGCACTGGGCGCGGTGGGCGCTTGAGCGGAAGCTACTCACGGTGGAGGACTTGCTTTCCAGGCGTGCCGTGACGGGCAACGAACACCCGCTCAATGCGGCGGCGTATTGGATCAAAGTCGGTGTGCCGGCGATCGATGGCGAAGACGTCGATGGCGCGAAGGATGGCGCGGGTGATGCGAATGGCGCGCTTGCGAATGGCGCTATGGATCACTCACTACATCACACAAGACGCCCTGCCTCCTCATCCCCCGCCGCCAGGAAGTGGCGCAAGGCCCGGGTGAAGCTCGCGGTACAAGTTTTGGTGCTCGCCGAGGCTGTGGCGCGCGAGACGAGCGGCGTGGGGGCGTTTTTCGCGGCGCTTGATTCGACGGCGTCGGGCGAAAACTTGTCAGGTGACTCGCAGCATGCATCCGGCGTCGCACACCTGGCCTGCGTCGCATCGCTCGCCCCGGAAACCCTAGGCGCGGACATCGTGGGCGGGCGCATGGACGACGTCGCGCAACTCGCGGGGGCGGCGGCGAGGGTGTTGGTGCCGATGATGACGGTGGGCGAAACCTCAAACCCAGACGTCGCGCCTGTTCGTTTGGCGGCGAGACACACGCTGCGGCGAATGTTCGCGCAACACAACGGCAGGTTCGATCTCGGCGCCGCTGATGTCCTTTCCGCAGAGGGCTTGCGTGCCGCACGTCGTCTCGCCGCAGGGTACCGCGCACTGGCGAACGTCAACTTGTTACGGCCGTTGTTGCCGAGTCAAAGCGAGGAACCAAACGCCGCGGTTGTCCCCACGTCGCGGGTTAACTTAGCCCGAAGGCTGCTCCTCGCCGCGCACGGCCTCGGGCCTGACGCCTCCCCGGCGCAGATCGAAGCCGGCCGGGAGTGGGTGACGCTCGCAGCGCACATAGGCGCCGCACCCGAATTCGTCGTGCAGCTCGTGCTTGGGGACGTGGAGGTTGGCGGGTCGCTTTCTGGACGACGCGACGCGAACTCGCACACGATTTGTTCAAAAACGCCAAACCGCGCGGCGGGTTCCCACCAAAACGCCGCCGCCAAGTTCGGCGAGGCGTTTCTTCAGAACTTTCCCAAAGACGTCGTCGCGGCGGTGCGGTGGCACTTCAAGAGTTGCGTGGAGAGTTTAGTGCAACGGGTCGTGGACGGTTCACCCGGGTCAACAGGCGCGCTAAATTTGCTGTTCGCGGTCCTGGAGCTCCCAACCAACGGCGCGGCGACGACGATCGTGGAGACGCAGATTCTCACGGCGCTCGCGGTGCGCGCGCCCGAAATCGCGTCGCTCGTCGATCGGTCCACCGTTCACAACTCAGGAACAGGGCATGGTTTGGATCACGGCGAGGTCAGGGAGGCCGATGACCACAAAGACGACAACGGCGCCGCCTTCAGGCGCCACGACGAACGCAGGCGCGCGTGCGTGGAGCTCGTCAGAAGAGCAATCGCCCTGGACCAGGCGTGCGCCGGGTTCGGTCCCGGCCGGGGCCGGGTTCTTTTCCCGGCGCCAACGAAACCGAAACCGAAATCCACCGATTCCACCGGTTCCACCGAAACCGAAACCGGTTCCAACGCACCGGGCGACCCTCTCGCAATCGCGGTCGCGTCCGTGGCGTGTCCTGACACCGAGACCTTCACGGGCGATGACGTCGGACCGGCGCAGCGGGAAGCGCTTGACGTGTTTCCCCAACTTTTACTCGCGGGGGGGGGCGCCGCCGCAATAGCCGCGGCGGCGGCGAAACGACTGGTAAGTATTTCCCAATCACCACGTTCCGCCTCCCTGATTGCCCATACGAGACTGACACTGTCTTTTTTATCGTATCAGGCGCGTCTGCTTCGCGACTCGGGGGCGTCGCGCGCCGCGAGCGGCAGCGCGGACGGCGCCGCGTTCGCGGCGGCCAGAAAGGGCATTTTAACAGCCGCGGCTACGCCTTTCCCGGACCACGAAGCAGCTTGCGCGCACTCAATTTTGGCCGCCGTGGTCGCGGTCGTGGTGGACGACGCGGATGGCGGCGCAAACGCTGTCGCGGCGACGCTTTGGCGATTCGAACGTGACTGCAATTCGGCGGTGCGCGAAAACGCCGGGACCGAAATTCCGTCGGGTGGTGTTTCAACCGACGATTCATCTTCCAAATGGCCCGGAAAACACCTCGCCGAAGCGTCCTGGGACATCGCGTGCGACACGAACGTGGATGTGGACGAACGCGTCGTGGCGGGGTCGCACGTGCTTCCGTTTCTCATCCTTGGCGCGCCGTGCGAAGAAGCAGTCGGGGCTTTTTTCGGCACACGCGCGGCGAAACTCGTGGAGCTTCTGGATCCGCAAACCGCGGACACGGAGCTAAGGTCGGGGGTGACATCACCCGGGTCGGTCGTGGCGACCGCGCACATCGCGTACGCAACCCTGTCTGCGATGTACACGCGCTGCAGTAAAGAAACCGTGGCGAACGGCCCTGGGTTGTCGGTCGACTCATTCAACGCCGCGGTGTCCAGGCGCGCGATCGGCGACCTGGACGGCGCCGGCGCGGTCGGGGTGGCCTGTAAGTGCGCCTCTGAGGCCACGGAGGCGCTTAGACGCGGCCGCGGATTCCACGCGGACGACGTGATGGAGCTGGACAGGAGTGATGAGAGTGATGCGCTGGATGGGAAAACGGATTCAGAGCCGGCTCCGGAGCTTCTGCCGCGCGCCTCGGCGGTCGCCGCGCGAAGAGCCGCCTTCGCCGCCTTTGCCGCGCTCGTTTCCACGACGCAGACGAAATCGAAATTCTACGAAAAGCTGTTGGAAGGCGGCGCTTTTCGCTGGAACGGTTTGGTTTGCGCTGATGCGGTTGTTCCGTTGGAGGTGGAGATTCGGGTTGGCAGGTCGGTACATAAACACGGTGTTCGATTCGGGGGCACGAACCCGGGAAATAACGCAAACGGCGATCCCGTGCGCGGCGGCAACGAACCAAGCGACCCGTCGCTCGCGTTTACGCTAAGCGCCACGCTCTCGGCGAACGACAGCACGTTGCGAACAAACTCTTCTGGGAGTCAACCGGGTTTCTCTGGGAATCAACCGGGTTTTTCGGCACGGCACGGCACGTCCAACACATCCAACACGGCGCATCCAGCGCACGCCGCTCCAGACGAAGGCCCTGTTGATGAACTGGAGTGCGACCCGATCGCGGAGAGTTTCTTCGCGGCGCTTCAGCGCGCGGCGAGCGGGAACGTATTCGGCGTTCCCTCCACGGAAACCTACGTCAAAGAAAATCACGGCGGTTCAGGAAAGGACAAGGACCGCAACACACGCCATCAGACGCCCCGTTTGTTCACGCTCGTGGCTGACCTGGCTAAGGACGCAAACGTGTCACCCGTAGTCCGAATGTGCGTCATCAAAGCCGTGTTGCGGTTGCACCGGCGGGAAGTCGCGGCGGCGGACGCGGCGGCGGAAATCGAAAAAGCGGCGGATCTTGCGGCAAAGGCGCAGCTCGCGGCGCTCGCGACGAAACACCCGGGCCCCGCCGCGGAGGACGACGAGGATGAGGTATTCGTGGTGGCTGAGAAATCCTTGGAGGAGATTGAACAGGAGCGGCTTCGCAAGGCTTTGGAGGAAGGCAACTACCTTGATTTGACGAGCTTGCAGGTGGAGACGATCACCACGGACGACCCCGTTGCGGGCGCCGACGATACTACAACCGTGAATAAGATTTACGTTCCGCCGCCGCGCTCGACGCTCTCGGCGCACGCGTTTGTGATGCTTCCCGGTTTGATTCGCGGGGTTTTGGACATCACCAAAGATGCGAACTGCACAATCGTTCACTCCACGTTATGGGAACTCGCGGTGGCGGCGCTGGAGTGCGAGTCGGCGTGGCACAAGCGAACAGGTGATGATGTTGGCGTTGGGAAAACGACCTCGGAAACTTCTTCGGAAACGACAAAAGAAACGTCACAAGAAATAGCGTCCGCGCTTCGCGAGCTCGCCGCGGCGGTGGTTTCCTTCTCGCCGTCGCGGAACCAGTTCACGCTGCGCCAGAACATTGGCCTGGCGGTGCGTCTGAACCTGAGGTTGGCGGACTGCGCAGCACGTGATGCGATCGCGTCTGGGGCGTCTCCAGCTGAGGTGGACAAAGAGGCGGCCCGAGCGCTGCGCCCGGCGCTGGACGCTGCTGTCGATTTGATAAAGGGTGACGAATCTTCCCAAAACAAAAGCAAATCGTACGACGCAACGACAAAATCAAAATCGCGCGCGGATTCCGAGCAAGGCAGACTGGCTCGCCTGTGCGGCGTGCAGATAATAGGCGCGCTGGCCAACGCCGGCGTGCTTGATCTGGGCGGCGAGGCGCCGGTGGTGAGACACGTGCCTTGTGTCACAGAGGGCGGCGAGGGGGGTGATTTGCCTGGTGATGAAAAAAAAACGAAACCGAAACCGAGCGCGCCGAAAACTCCGGGGTGCGCCGTGACTGACGGCGACGCCGCGTTTCTTTGCATCGGCGCCACGACGTGTTTGATGGAACCCGGTGCTACGTCCGGCCGGCCCCTGCACGCCGCGGCTGCGTCTTTGCTAGGCGTGGCGCTGGCGCAAAGAGCCGAAACAGTGCGACTTGCTGCATTTCTCAATAACAACGACGATGACAAAGACGACGCCGTGGACATGGACGACGACGACGACGACGACGAACCGGCTTTTGGCAAGTCCAAAACCCCGACCGAGCCGAAATGGTGCGCGACGCTTCGCAAGCGGTTACGTTTTCTGTACCAGAAAGGCCCCCTGGACGCGTTTGCGATCGCGGTGGAGAGGATCGCACGCAGAGAACCGGGTTGGCTCACCGGCGACGACGGCGCAATCATCGCGCAGCTGCACCAGCTGTTTCCGCGACTGCACGGCGAACCGCGGTTCGTCGCGGTGAGCGCGTTGGCGCGCGTCGCGGGGGTGGACGCGGTACAAGGCGCGTCCTTCGCGGAACGCGCGCTGACATCGTCCGTGGACGGGCTTGATGTGCTTCTCAGCACCAAGGACGCGCAGGTGCACGCGCTCGTCATGCGTGCCCTAGCGGACGCCCTCCCCGGGGTCGCCAAGGAAAACTCACGGTGGCCCAAGGGGAAGAAGATGGACCACAACGCGTGGCAAAGAGTGGCGACGAGGGCCGAGTCCGCGCTGTGGAATGCGACGGACGGCGACGTCAAAGACGCGCACGTTTCGTTCTGCGCCGCGCTCGCGGACGCGGCGCCTTTATTAGCGGCAGACCCTTCCGTGCAATCGCCTTTGTTGCGAGCCGTGGTGGACGGCAGGCCAAACGACTTGGAAGGAGGACGCCGACAAATCGCACTGGAGTTTTGGCGAAAACACCTTCCCGGGACGGGCGGTGTCGCGAACGCCACGCTTTCCAAGGAAACCGTTTCAAAAAACTCCGCGAGCGCGGGAAACCCGTTCAGCCGGCGGCTGCACGCCGCGCTTCAGGTGTTACCCATGGCGCCGCCCGGCGATGGCTTTGTGAAAAATGAAAGCGCCGCGCGCTCCACCGCGTCTGGGTGGCTCGCCTCCATCTGCGACGTCGTGTTATCAGTGCCGCGGTCAATGCCGTCGTGGAACAACTCCCTGTGCGACGACGACCTGGCGCGGTGCGAGTTCCGCGACGCCGTGGTGGACGTTAACTGGCAAGGCGCCTCCCTGCCGATGGCGCCGCTGTTCTCCACGCAGAGCACGCACGCGAGCATGCATTCAAGTTTCGGTTCTGGGACACAGCACATCGGCGGTTCGCTTCAACAAACCGCCTCCCTGGCGGGGTCGTGGGCGGGCGGCGTGGGGGTGCTCGCCACGCCCGTGGCGTTTGCAGGGCGGGACACGTTCGCCACGCAGTTCGGCGCCGCGACGCTGACTGGGTTTCGCGGCGGCGGCGGCGGCGGCGGCGGAGTTAATACACAAAACGTTGAGCTCACGGCCACGCAAGCCGAGCTTCCGCCTTGGTTACGAAGCTCGCTTGGCGGTGGCGCTGGGTCTGGGAACGCGGGGATGCGCGACGGGATGGACGGACTCGTCACCACAGGAAAGCCCATGCGGCGACACTTACCGGGAAATACTCAAAACGTTTCCAACACGCAAAACGCGTTCGGGGAAGGAGGTTCGGGAAACGCGAGTTCCGTTTCCACTTTGGCGTCCGCGGCGGAGCGCCGGCGTCGCGTTGAACGCGAACGCGCGCTCGGACGGAAACGGAACGTGAAGCTGATTCGGCAGTACCGATCCGGAGAGCTGCCTGACGTGCGCGCGGCGAGTGCAGCGGCTCTGTTGGACCCGCTCGCGCAACTCGCGAAGCGGGATACCCAAACCGCCTCGGCGCTGCTCACGGCGCTGGTGGACGCCGCGCTCGTGGCGGAGGAAACCGGAAATCTCGGAGTCGGCGCGAAACGCAAAGCCACCACCGCTGAAACGGAAAGCACCACCCGAGCAACAAGCACCACCGCCAACAGCACGAATAGTTCCCTTCGCGACGGCGTGCGCACCGCGATCTCGGCACTGCTTCCCCTGGCGTCCGCGGACGATACCCTGGCGGCGTGGGCGCTCTCCGCGGCGTCAAAGGACCCTGGTTTCAAATTCAAAGCGGAACACATTCGAACTGCGGCGTTCGACGGGCGGTGCTTGGCCTCCGGGGTCGTCGCGCTGGAAGCCAGGGCGCTGGTGGTGCAGGCGGAACGGTCGTCAGTTAGACATGCAGTGGCCACCACGACGAACAAAGACAACACCTCCACAATCACCGAAGACACAGAAACTGAAGCGCTTTGGAACGCCCTCGCAGGTCTGCACCGCGCGTCGGTAAGGACCTTTCCCAATCACCACGTTCCGCCTCCCTGATTGCCCATACGAGACTGACACTTTCTTTTGTTTCGTACAAGGGCGACGACGCCAACGCGCGTCTTTGCTTGGCGCGCGCGTTTTCCTTTGGCGAAGCGTTCCACGGTTTGGAGGACGAGGAGTTATTACCTCGTGACAACACGTACGGTGATACCCAAGCAAGCGTCACGAAAAAAACAAGAGCTGCGCTTACTGCGCAGCTGGAGGGCGACGCCAAAAGTGCGCGCGATATTTACAACGCGCTGCTGATGGAAGAACCCGAACCCGATTCGGAGCGAGACGTTTCAGACGTTTCGGGAAACAAAAATCACGGCCAAGCGCATCTGCGGCGGTTGTGGTTCCGCGAGCGCGCGCGGTGTTCGCAGAAACTGGGGGAGTGGCACGACCTGGCGCTTGACATTTGTGATGTTGTTGACCCTCCGTGGTCCGTGGATACCCTGAGAGGCGGAAGAGTAAGGGAAGAATCGGAACGCGCCATCCCGGGCGCGGCGTTCGGGGGTGACGCGCTTTGCGCCGTAAGTATTTCCCAATCACCACATTCCGCGCACTGATTGCCCATACAAGACTGACATTTTTTTTCATTTTTTCATTTTTTTTTTCAATCAGGCGACGCGTGCGCTCGCGCGGCGATGCGTTTATTCCTCGGAACATAACGTCCCGGACGCCTTACTTCGCGCCGCGTTGGACGCATCCCTGGAGTCGATCCTGGCGCACGCGTCCGCGCAACCCGGAGCCCCCCTGGCGGAGGAGCTTGGTGTTGAGATCGCCACCGTGCGTTTCGGGCAGGGCGCCGAGGATGTCGTCGTGGCGCACGTCTCTTCGATCCGCGCGTGTTTCCGCCAAAGGTGGCTCGCCACGCCGAGCGCCGCGACCTTCGCGCGTAGAGCCGCGCTGCAGCCCCTGCAGTCCGCCACCGAGCTCGAGGAGGTGCTATTTGCGGTGCGCTTGGCGCGCGCTGCACGGGACGACCCGGGTGCTGGTGTCACCGCGCTGCAAGACGTCGTCAAGAGGTGGGCCAAACGCTGGCCGTCCGACGCGAAAGACCCGCCCGAGGTTTGGGAAAGGGTCGGGTTTGTTCGCGACGCCGCGACGCGCGCTTTTGCGCAATCGGCGCCGCCCGCGACGGCGGCGGCGTGGTTGCGCTCGAGTGCGTCGTCTGCCTCGCGTCGTCGGTCGTGCGAGTCCTTAGTAAGGGCGGCGAAAGGCATGCGGCGCTCTGGGGAGGTGAATGGCGCGTACGCCAGGTTGGCGCTGGCGAAATCCGTGTTGGAGCGAAAAGACCCCGACAGCGACGCGCAAGTCGCCCCCGCCAACGACTCGTGGCTGGTGCAGAAAGCCGTGGTGAAACTGCGTTTGGCGCAGGCGGAGGCACCGGGCGCGTTCGGGGTGGACGGCGACCGGGTTTCCCAGGAAGTCACGGATACGAAACGCGCCAAGTTGTTACACGGGGTGCTTAAAAACCTCGTGACGTTGAGTGCGACGGGGAGTTTACATCAGCACCCCGAATCGGAAGCGGAGGCGGCTATGTGCGTCGGGGCGTTGGCGGCGCGGTTCGCGAACCTGCCGTCAAAAGCACAAAACTTTCAAAACTCGTCCACGCAGGCACAACTCGGCGACGTCGCCGAGCTGGCGCTGGTGGAGTTCGCGCGTGGGACAACTTTGGCGACTCGCAGGCTACAATCGCTGGTCACCGGGTCCAACAAATCCCTAGAGTACCTCAACGCCGCGCGCTCCGCCGCGAAGGCGTCGCTGCGATTAGCCGCGCACTGCGAGAGTTTGTTGTGCGACTGGGAAGAGCGGAAAACGCGGGGCGGGGCGGACGACGACCAAAAGGAAAACGTTCCAAAAACGTTTCCCCCAACGAGCGCCGTTTCGGATCAAACCGCGCACTCCGCGTTTCACCCTGGCGGTGTGGAGGCGACCCTGGTGCGACACGCGCTTCTCGCGCTCGCGGGGGGCGCGGGCGCGAAAGCGAGACACCTGGTACCGCGCGTGCTCGCGACGCTTCGCGAGACGGCGGAGGTAAGGGCCTTTCCCAATCCCCACATTCCGCCTCCCTGATTGCCCATACGGGACTGACACTTTCTTTTTTCTCAGGCCGAAACCGACCAAAACGAATCCGGCGACGAGCGGTCCACGAACGCATCTGCCGCCGCTTCCGAGTTTTCACGACTAGCCCCTCGCGTGCCGGTTTGGATTTTCCTGGAGTGGCTTCCCCAGGTCTTGTCGTTGCTTGACGCGCCCGGGCACGGCGGCGCCGCGGTGGTCCAAACGGTCCAAGCCATCGCGAGTAAATACCCCAGCGCCGTGTACTGCGATTACAAAATTTCGCGCTCCGAGTTTTCCGAAATCGGCGCTTCGCGATGCATCAATTCGAATTTGGACACCGCGCTTACGTCGCGGGCGGGCGAGCAGTTCGCACGCGCCGTGACCCTGCTCGACTTCCCCTCGCAGCGCCTCACGTGGTGGCGGGCGCACATCAAGCTTCTGGTGGCCGGGGTCATCGCCACCGGCGGCGCGAACGAAAAAACGTGCGAAACCGTGTTCGCCGCCGCCGACGCGATGGTTGCGGACGTGGGCGACCCGGATGAGCAAAACCTAGGGGCGCTGAACCGGCGGTTCGCGCAGAGCGCGCGGCTGGGCTTGGTTCGGGCCGTTGGTGAGTCTCGGAAGAAACTGAACATGGCGCTGAGTAAGCAGAAAGGGACTCACGTCGAATCTTTAGTCTCGGGGTTGAAGTTTTTGGTCGCGCAAATCGTCGACGCCGAGAAGACAATTCTGGAACGGTGGCGGTCGTCGCAGGGCAGCGCGGCGACGGAGGCGCGGCCTCGTCTCGCGATGGCGCACTTTTCGCGCTGGTTCTCCGCCTTCGAAGACACCTCCGCGAACACCGCCGGCAATCAATCCTCGCAAAGTATATTCGCTAACGGTGTGGAGATCCCCGGGCAGTACGACTCGCTTTGCGCGCCGCCTGATGTTTTGTCGCACGCCACTCTTGTCGGGTTCGAGCCTGAGACGGACGTGTTCGCGTCGAAACAGCGGCCTAAGAAAATCGTGCTTCGAGGGAGCGACGGGTGGGGGTATTCATTCATCGCGAAGGGGAGCGAGGACCTGCGGCAGGACGACCGCATCGAACGGCTGTTTCGAGCCATGGATGCTTTGTTAAGCAACAACCCCCAAGCCAGGCAACGCGGACTTCACGTCCGGACGTTCCACGTCCTGCCCCTCTCCAAGCGAGCCGGTTTGCTGCAGTTCGTGAAAAACACGGTACCCCTGTTGGAAGCGCTCGGGGCGAAAACCAAAACAGGCGACCTGGTCGGGGGGAAGCACCAGCACTGGATCAAAGCGCAGGCGACGTTCGAGGAGAAGGACGGCGAGGGTGTTCAGGTTGAGAAGGATGACGGTGAGAAGGATGACTCGAAAAGCACACCTTCAAAGGATCAAACGAAGGATCAAAGGATCCTTGCGAAGAGCACCCATTCAACCCTAAATACCGCGAGCCGACGTCGCGCCACTCCGGGGGTCAAGTTATCCGCCCCCGCGGGCGCGACGTCGGCGACGCACTTTCTTGAAGCCATGTCGCGGTCTCCTAGGGTGGACGCGCGGAACGCTTTAGCTTCGTTGAAACGGCGAGCCGCGAGCGCATCTAAACCCGCGGCGTCACCCTCCTCCCCCGCGCTACGCCAGACCCTGTTACGCGTGTCAGGATCTCACGAGTCGTACCTGGAGATGCGGTCAAAGTACGCCGCAAGCGTCGCGGCGGCGTCCATTTGCGGGTACGTCGCCGGCGTCGGTGACCGGCACTTGCAGAACATCTTGCTCGACGTCGCGACGGGCAGCGCGGTGCACATCGATTTCGGGTACGCGTTCGGCACCGCCACCGCGGTCTTGCCCATTCCCGAATTGGTGCCGTTCCGCGTCACAGACTGTGTGTTGGACGGGTGCGCGCCTGGGGACACGAAGGTTGCCCTGAAACAAGACATGGCGCGCACCATGCACGCGCTTCGCGACGGCGCCGCGCTTTTGAGGGGCGTGATGGACTGCTTCCTGAGGGAACCGCTGCTTGATTGGAGGCGAGAAGCGGCGCAGAGCTTGGTGAAGGCGGGGAAGGAAGCATCCGAGGATGCGGTCGGAGTTGGTCAACCGAAGAAGGAGGAATACATGCACGACCAAGATGACATGGATTCTGATTTGCACGTCGTGGCCGGCGGAAGCGAACTCGAACAGCGCCACGTTTCGCAAAAGATCGCAATCGCGTTCCGCAAGCTGCGTTTAGGGAACCCCTCTTTGTTGACCTTGGCGCAGTGCGAAAGCAAGCACGGCGGTCGGAATCACTGGTTAGGGTTGAGGGAGATGGTGCTTGGTACGTCCTCTTTGGGGGATGACGATATTGCGCTTCAATCCACCAAAACCAGACGTTCGGTAGGGGACAAAAGGTACTGCGCCTCCGTGGAGGAGCAAATCGATTGCTTGATGGAACTCGCGACCGATCCGCTGGTGCTCGCGACGTCGTGGAGCGGTTGGAGACCGTGGCTTTAGCGGGGGGCTTAAGAGGAATTAGAGTTTTGATAGGAAGCTTGCATGCTTTTAATACCTTCAGGTACTTGGAAGTTTTTTTGTGACTCGACAGTTTCGTCCCCCGTCCCCTCTATACTTCTTTGAAGTACTACAACACAGTCCTACCACCCATCGTGCGACCTGTCCCCCTCTCTGGTCACTTCTTCTTTCCCCACATCTTCATCGCCCGCCCGATGACCGATTGACTCGGATCGAGTTGTAACTGTAACTCGTTGGGTTCCACGTTGAACGTGTCGACTACTTTCTTGAACCTCGCGTCGCTTCGTACGTTTTCCAACCCGGTATCCCGCATAAGCCGGTCGTAGTCCTCGTTCGCCTTACCGAAACCATACAAAGACGCCGAGCAATACCCCGCGCGCAGCGTCAACTCAAGCGACTTCAAAGCCTTGTCGTTATCCCCGAGTTTGGAGTGCGCGCATGAGAGGTTGTAATACACCGCCTGTTGCTCCCCGAGGCTCAACTCCGCGGGTTTCGAGCGGTCACGTCGCGTACCACTCCCCCCGAGCTTCAAAGCGCCTTCCAGGGTGGCCACTGCTTCGGTGTAATCGCCGCTTTCGTAAAGCCCCGTAGCGTCCGCGATTGCCGCGCTCGCGTCGCTCATCTCGATCCACTCGGATTCGCCCGTGAGTTCGTTGATACCCGATTTTCCAGAACGTCCCAAGATGGACGTTCTGGGTTTCACCGTGGTGCGCTTGGCGAATCGCGGCGCTGCCGCGGGGGAGACGAACCCGGAAACCGCGCTCGACGCGACGGCGAACATCGTGCGAGGACGGTGACGGTGTTCGGTGCGTTCGGGGTTGTGGAGGGGGGGAAGGATCGGATGGATGGAGTTTGCAACGCCAGCTGCCAGGTCAGCAATTCTCCGCCGGAGTCGATCGTCCGTGCCGTTCGGGTGTCGGCGCTCGGCCCTCGCGGAAGCAAAAATGCAAAACCTCCTCCTCCGTGCCACCACCACAACGCCCCACACGTCGTGGAGCCTTCTTGTTTCTTCGACCCGGTCGTGGCATCGACGCGATCGAACTCGTTGACCTTCCCGGCCGGCACTCGCGGTTCAAACCCCCGGGTCTTCCCAAAGAACCGGCGCGTCTCAGCGCGCGGAGTCGCGAATCTTGAATCACCCGCCGTGGATAAACGCCGTGCAAGTCGTTCGCGAACCCACGATGTCCGCGTTTGCCGCCGCCGCGCGCGTGGGCGTCGCCCCCCGCGTTTCCACCGGCGTCTCGCGCCACACGCACACCGCGCGTGTTCCGAATACCGCCGCCGCGCCACTCGCGCCTCGCCGCGCGGGTGCCCCCCCCCACTCCGTCATCACCCGCGCCGTTTCCTCCCCGGACACGCGCATGAGCGACTCGGAGTACTCTGAGTTTCGGGCGGAGGACGCTATTAAGCGCGCGGTGGAGGGCTGGAAGAAGCTTGACGACACGCGCGGCGTGGATTTGGAGGATCTCCAAACGCAGTTTCGGGAAGCGGACAGGACACTGAGTGACACCCGGCGACGCGCCGCGGCGGATTCCGATGCGAGCGCGGAGAAACTGAGGGTAGCAGAAGCCGCCGCGGCGCTGTGGGAAGGAAGGGCGAAGGAAGTGCGGAGGGACCTGGAGTTCAAACAAAAACAACTCGAAGAGCTGCAACGTTCGAGCAGCGGCTCGTCGTACGGTGGCAGTGGCGGAGGCGGGTCGAGTTCCTACGGCAGTTCCTACGGCGGCTCCACGACGCAAAGCGGGACGGAGCGAGAAGCGCTGGCCAAGGCGGAGGACGCGCATCACCGGCTGCGACAAGGCGAGCAGCGCGCCGGGGAGCAGGCGAAGGCGGCGCTCCGGGACCTCGAGGAGCTCAAGCGAGGCGCACGGGAGTCGCAGCAAAGGGCGGAGGAGCGCATTCGCGGCGCGGAGAGTTCCGCGGCCGCGCTTGAGCGAGCTTCTCTGGATAAAGACAAGGAGCTTATTTTGATGCGCGAGGCGCTGGCGCGGGACCTGAACGCGTCACACAAAGACTTGCAGACTGCGAGGGCCGCGGTTTCGCAGCGGGACAACGTGATTTCCGAGCTAGGAAGGGCGCGGGACGACGCAATCGCGTGCGCGAATGACCGGGAAAACGTGATCGTGGCGACGCGAGGCGATTTGGACAAAGCGCACGCCACGCTGCACGAGCGCGACGGCGCGATTGAGATTTTGACGCGCGAGCGCGACGAAGCGCGGCACTTGGCGTGGGAGCGGGAGCAGCACATCCACGTCGTGGAGAAGGAAAGGGATGGCCAGGCGCACTTGGCGTGGGAACGGGAGAACGTGATCAAGGAAAGAGACGCGTCACTCGTGGAGCGGGAAAACGAACGCGACGCGGCGCGGCACGAAGCCTGGGAGAGACAAGAAACCATCGTCGCGAAAGACGCGGCGTTTGCGGAGATGGAGTCCATCGCGAAGCAACTCGCGGCGAGGGCGATCGCGGGGAAGGAACATAAACACAAATGAAGTTGGAAACGCCAAGGGGGCGCGCGGGTAACGCGGCCGGGAATATTTACGCGCGTGAAAAATACGAACACCGTTTATTTTTTTGCATTCGTCTCGTCGTCTCTGCTCGCTCATCATTACACGTGCGTCGCGTGCGCAGTTCGCTTCCGCCCGGTTGGGGAGCGACACACACCGGTGTTTCCGTCGTCACACCGCGCCGGCATCCCTGAGCATCTGACGAGTCGCCTGACCCCCTCAAACCATCATAAAAGCGGGTGTCGTTAACATGGACAGCGGCGTCATGCCGTCATTACTTACCTTGTTGACGTCCGCGCCCGCCTCGATCAGCGCCCGCACTACAGCCTCTTTGCCCGAGTATGCGGCGATAAACAGCGGCGTCACGCCGTTAGCCTTGTTGACGTCCGCACCCAACTCGATCAGCACCCGCACCATCGCCTCGTGGCCAAGTTGAGCGGCCATGTGCAGCGGTGTCGCGCCGTTACCCCTTGCCTTGTTGATATTCGCGCCCAACTCCATCAGCGCCCGCACCGCCCCCTCTTTGCCCGTTCCAGCAGCGATGTACAGCGCCGTCACGCCGTCACCATCCGCCTTGTTGACGTCCGCGCCCGCCTCGATCAGCGCCCGCACCACAGCCTCGTGGCCGTTTTGAGCGGCCATGTACAGTGGCGTCGCGCCACTATCCTCCACCTTGTTGACGTCCGCGCCCGCTTGGAGCAGCGCCCGCACTACAGCCTCGTGGCCAAATTGAGCAGGGCTAAATAGTGACGTCACGCCGTTATTCTTTGCCTTGTTGACGTCAGCACCCAACTCGATCATCAACCGCACCAACGCCTCGTGGCCAAATTCAGCGGCGAAAAACAGCGGCGTCACACCGCTATCCTTTGCCTCGTTGATGTCCACACCCGCCTCGATCAGCACCCGAGCCACCGTCACGTGGCCGTTATTAGTGGCGATGAACAGCGGCGTCGCGCCAGTATCCTCCATCTTGTTGATGTCCGCGCCCGCTTCGATTAGCACCCGCACTACCGCCTCGTGGCCGTTTTGAGCGGCCATGTACAGCGGCCTCCCGCCGTTATCCTCCGTCTCGTTGAGGTCCGCACCTAACTCGAGCAGCGCCCGCACCACCGCCTCATGTCCCTCTAGAGCAGCGATAGACAGCGGCGTCACGCCGTTATCCCTTCTCTTGTTGACGTCCGCACCCAACTCGATCAGCGCCCGCACCACCGCCTCTTTGCCCGTTTTGAGCGGCGATGAACAGTGGAGGCGAGCCGCTATAATCCGTATTGTTGACGTCCACGCCCGCCTCGATCAGGGACCGCACTACAGCCTCGTGACCCTGTTCAGCGGCGATATACAGTGGCGTACTACCGTCATTCACCGCCTTGTTGACGTTCGCACCCGTCTTGATCAGCGCCCGCACCACCGCCGTGTGGCCATTTTCAGAGGCAACGTACAGCGGCGTCCAACCGTCATCATCCGCCTTGTTGATGTCCGCGCCCGCCTCGATCAGCGCCCGCACCACCGTCTCGTGTCCCTCTTGAGCGGCGCCAATCATCGCTCTCTCGTTCCACGAACAGCCGTTTGCGCGCGCCCACTGCAGCATCTCGAAATGCCCGCCACCCGCCGCCAAAGAGCACGTCCTCTCGTCCCACGGGCAGCCGTTCGCGCGTGCCCACTGCAGCACTTCGAGGTGACCACCCTTCGCCGCTCCCAAGCACGTATTCTCGTCCCGCGGGCAGCGCTTCGCGAGCGCCCAAAAGCCTTTTGGGCGCAACCACTTCAGCACCTCGAGATGCCCGCCCCTTGCCGCCGCCCAACACGTCGACCTGCTCCACGGGCAGCCGTTCTCGCGCAACACCTTCAACTCCTCGAGCTGTCCGCTCCTCGCCGCTGCCTGGCAAAGGTATTCTTGACGCGACAGGCAACCTCCCCGTTGCAGGCGCTGCAGCGCGCTTAAACATCCGAGCTCCGCGGCGCGCTTTTCATCAAGCTCCTCAAACTGAAGCCCCGTCTCTGCCATCGCGTCGCGCATCGCGCGGCTCACCGCTGGGAGCCGTGCGAGATCTGCGGGGTCGTCGAAATTCTCAGATCTAAGAATGTGCGTGACCACGAGGTGGTCGGGAAGGCCGGGGATGGCTGCTTGCGGGGAGGATCGGCGCGCAACGGCCGCGGTAGTACGCCGCGGACGGGTAAAAATACCGCGCGCCCATGAGGAGGAATCCATCGCTGAGGGTGTCGTGTGCGCGTCTGTGCGCGTCGTTGTGCGTCGAGGCTTCCGAGAAAATCGTTTTTGAAAGGGCTGGCAAAGAAAACGAAAAAAAGAGCCAAGTCCGACGGACGTCGCGTCGGTCGCGGCGTCCGAGACGACGTGGATTCTGGGAAGCGCCAACAGGCGGGCATCGGAATCCGCGATACGTCGAGAGCACGAGAGGTTTCCTTTTTCGGCTCGCGACCACGAAGGTTACAACCCCCCGCACATTTCTCTTCCCGCACGTTTCTCTCCTCATGAAGCTTCACTTCGTCGCCATCTCCCTCGCAGGTCTCGTGCTAGGCGCGCAAGCCGGCGCCGTGGACCTCACCGCGAACACCTTCGACTCCGAAGTGCTCGAATCCGGCAAAGCCGCGTTCGTGAAGTTCTTCGCGCCTTGGTACGTTCCCGGAAACCCGGCAGCGCGCGCGTTCCGGCAAACACGACCGCACGCGGCCTCGTTTCCCGAGCGTTTTCCGATGAAAAGGTCAAAAGGATAGATTCAAAAAAATGTAAACTCCAACGCTCGCGCGCCGCGCGGACCGCTCCGACCGCGCCGACCGCGCCGACCGCGCCGACCGTTCGCGTTCGCTGACCCACACCCCTCTGTTTCCACTGCTTTCTCTCTATTCAGGTGCGGCCACTGCAAGTCCATGGCGGGTGCTTGGGACAAGCTCGGGGACGAGTACGCCAGTTCCAACACGGTCGTCATCGCCGACGTGGATTGCACGAACGAACTTTCCAAGGAGCTGTGCCAGAAGATCGGCGTCCGCGGGTACCCCACGATCAAGTACTTCACCGGCGAGACCGCCGCGACGGGTGACGCGTACATCGGCGGCCGTGACTACGACGCCCTTTCCGCCTGGGCCAAGGAAAACCTCGGCCCGTCGTGCGGGCCGGAAAACATGGACTTGTGCGACCACATGCAGAAAGCGGCGATCGAAGCCAAGCAAAAGCTTTCGGGAACGCAACTGGACGCCGAGATCGAAGCCGTCGAGGCGGAAATCAAGGACGCTGACGCAACGCTTAAAGTCCTGCAGTCCACGTACGAGGAAGGCAAGAAGACACGAGACGCCACCGTCGCTGCCAAAAACGCGTACATCACGCTGCTTCGCTCCGTGAAGCGCGCCAAGGCGAGTGACGCCGAAACGGAGCCCACCAAAACGGAGCTTTAAGCGCCGTCGACGGCGTTTTGTCAGAAGCACACTTTGTGTACATCTGGTGTCTACGCAGGTTTTTGGCCGCCCTGAGTGCTAAGCACTCCTACTCCCGCGAGTACAAAAGACAAACACCGACAAACAACCACTCGTGCGCGTAATAAGAGAAGAGGCACGTATTTTCGTGTAATACGTAAGTTACGTGTTCTCTGCAAGATTCGTCAAAGGCGTGTATCAGCAAACACCCCGTTGTACTTGTAGTTTCAAGAGCAAGCACTCGAAAGTTTGGTTCATATTTTTGTTCACGTACATTGGCCTAGTACTAATTCGCGCGCTCGTCTCTTTTCATTCGTCACGTTTTCACGTACGCGTCGCAGTTCGCTTCCGCCCGGTTTGGGAGCAACACACGCCGGCGTTTCCGTCGTCACACCGCGCCGGCACCCCTGAGCATCTTAACAATCGCCGCGATTTGCCCTTGATCTACGTTAATAACGGGTGCCATCGATACGGAGAGCGGCGTCCTGCCGCCTTTTATCGCCTTGTTGACGTCCGCGCCCGCCTCAATCAGCACCCGCACTACCGTCTCGTTGCCGTTTTGAGCGGCCATGCACAGCGGCGTCACGCCACTGTTATCCGCCTTGTTGACGTCCGCGCCCGCCTCGAGTAGCACCTGCACTACCGTCTCGTTGCCCTTTTGAGCGGCCATGCACAGCGGCGTCACGCCGATATCTATCGCATTGGCGACGTCCGCTCCCGCCTCGATGAGAATCCGCACTACCGTCTCGTTGCCGTTTTGAGAGGCCATGAACAGCGGCGTCACGCCAATATCTATCGCCTTGTTGACGTCCGCACCCGCTTCGATGAGGATCTGCACTAGATTCTTGTGGCCCTTTTCAACTGTGATGTACAGCGGCGTCGCGCCGCCATCCCATGCCTTGTTGATGTCCGCATCCGCCTCGATCAGCGCCCGCACCACAGCCTCGTGGCCCCGATCAGCGGCCAAGTACAGCGGCGTCGTGCCGTTATCCTTTTCCTCGTTGACGTCCGCGCCCAACTCGATCAGCGTCCGCACCACCGCCTCGTTGCCCACTTGAGCGGCCATGTGCAACGGCGTCCCGCCCTTATCCTCCGCCTTGTCAATGTCCGCGCCCGCCTCGATCAGCGCCCGCACCACCGCCTCGTGGCCGTTTTGAGCGGCGATGTACAGCAGCGTCGCGCCAGTATCCTCCGCCTTGTCGATGTCTGCGCCCGCCTCGATCAGCGCCCGCATCATCGCCTCTTGACCTCTTTGAGCGGTGAGATACAGTGGCGGCATGCCGTCATCCGTAGCCTTGTTGATGTCCGCACCCGCCTCGATCAGCGCCCGCACCACCGACTCTTGGCCCTTTTCAGTGGCGATGAACAGAGGCGTTGTGCCGTCATCCACCGCCCTGTTCATGTCTGCGCCCGCCTCGATCAGCGCCCACACCACCGCCTCGTGGCCGTTTTGAGCGGCGACGTACATCTCCTTCTCGTCCCATGGACAGCTGTTTGCGTGCGCCCACTGCAGAATCTCGAGATGCCCTCCCATCGCCGCCTGCTCGCACGTTTTTGCGTTCCACGGGCAGCCGTTCGCGCGCGCCCACTGCAGCACCTGGAAGTGCCCGCGACCCGCCGCCCCCACGCACGTCCTCTCGTCCCACGGGCAGCCGTTCTCGTGCAACCACTGCATCACCTCGAGCTGCCCGCCCTGAGCCGCCGCCCAACACGTCGAACTGTCCAACGGCCAGCCGTCATCGCGCAACCCCTTCAACTCTTCGAGCTGTCCGCTCAACGCCGCTGTGCCACAAAGGTATCCTTGACGCGACAGAGGACCTTGCCGTTGCAGGCGTCGCATCGCGCTTAAACATCCGAGCTCCGCGGCGTCAACCTCATCAAGCTCCTCAAACCGAAGCCCCGTCGCCGCCATCGCGTCGCGCATCGCGCGGCTCACCGCTGGGAGCCGTGCGAGATCGGCGGGGTCGTCGAAATTCTCAGATCTAAGAATGTGAGTGACCACGATGTCGTTGAGAAGGCGGGGGATAGCCTCGCCCGCGTTAGCCGTGTTGCTTGCGTTCGCATCGCGGCGCTCGCGTTTTTCTTTCTTTCGCGCGCGAGCCTTCTTACCGGGCATTGCGTTGGACGGGTGGATGGTTTTGTGTGCGTGTCGTGCGCGTCGTTGTGCGTCGTTGCCTCGAGGCTTCCCAGAAAAGCGTTACAAGAGACAAAAACGGGGTTTATCACGCACATGATTCTCTGTTTCTCTCGGGCAGATGTTTGAAAAAACCGTTGACAAAGCGCTCCCCTCAGTATCCGCCGCGCTCCGCCTGACGCTAGGGAACGCCGCGGCAGACCTCACGCTTCGCCTCTTTCGAGAGGCATCTCCCGGCTCACAGTCCCGCGCGTCCGGGGTCGTGCACGTCACGCTTCCGAGACGCGGACTCGGTTCCCGAAATCCTTCGGTCCGGTCGAGAAAAAGCGAGGCACAGGTACACGTGGCTGCATCGTTTCTCCCCCGACGGCACCGTAGATGGCCGCGCCTTCCGCGTTGGCGGCTTCCTCGCCCGCCGCCTCCGCGGCTTGGCGCGCTCGCGACTCGGGGCTTTCACGCGGCTCTAAGCCCAGGGCGGTGGCGGTGCGTCGCGTGCCTGCCCGCCGGTCCAAGACGGTCACGACCCGCGCCGGTTTTTGGGAAACCAACCCCACGGGGTTGAACAAAAACGCGGATGACGCGGCTCGCAAAGCCGCGGAGAGTTGGTTGAACCTCGACAAGAGCCAGTACACCGCGGCTGCGGCTACTGCTGCTGAGCAATACGCGAAGCGCGTCGCATTGGAGGCGGAGGCGAAGCAACGAGACGCTGAAACGAACGCGCATTTGTGGGAAACGCGCGCGAAAAACGTGCGCGGTGACTTGGAAGAAGCGCAGAAACAGCTCACCGAGTTCAGAGCGGCGCTGGTGGAATTCACGGACCAGCAGCCGGATTTGGAAGCCATAGACAACGAACGCGCGCTCGCCGTTGCAGCCGCGGAAATCGCCGCAAGGAAAGCGGACCAGGCGCAACGGGAACTGGACGAAGTGCGAGGTCTCGCGCGTCAAGCGGCGAAGGACGGCGGCGCGCGAATCGCGGCGGCGGAGAAAAGAGCCACGGAGCTCGAGCGTGGCGTGGAGTTCAAAAACGCAGAACTCGTTGGGCTTAAGCGCAATCTTGAAAGCGACATCGAGTCCTTGCGCGTGGACCTGGCCAGCGCGAAGGCTATGGGGAACCGAAGGGAAGACGCGGTTGCCGCGGCCGCGCGCGACCGCGACGAAGCGCGGAGGATGGTCGGTGACCGAGAAAACAAGTTACGTTTTGCGGAACAATCTCTTGCGGAGGCGAAGAACTTGTTCACAGAGCGCGAGCGCGAGCGCGACGAAGCGCGGTCGATGGTGTACGAGCGCGATGCGAGGCTGAGGGACATCGACGCCGCGCTCGGTGAGCGCGCGCGCGAACGCGACGAGGCGCGCGCCGTCGCGGATCGCCGATACGCGCTAGTGGATGAGCGCGAGCGCGAACGCGACGAGGCTCGGAACATGGTTAGGGAAAAGGAACAAGCCTTGGCGCAGCACTTGAAAGAGCGCGACGAGGCGCGGCGCATGGTGGAGGAGAGGGATTTGAAGCTGACCAATTCCATCCGCGAAAGAGACGAGGCGCGCGCTGTGGCAGACAAACGGCAGGCGCTGGTGGATGAGCGCAAGCGCGAACGAGACCAAGCTCGGAACACGGTGCGCGACCGCGAACAAGCGCTGGCGCAGCACGTGACGGAGCGCGACGAGGCGCGACGCATGGTGGAGGACCGTGATGTGATGATGGGTAAGTCCATTCAAGAGCGCGACGAGGCGCGCGCTATCGCGGACAAACGACAGGCGCTGGTGGAGACGCGCGAGCGCGAGCGCGACGACGCCAGGAACGCGGTTAGGGACCGCGAACAAGCGCTGGCGCAGCAGTTGACAGAGCGTGACGAGGTGCGACGCATGGTGGAGGACCGTGACGTGAAACTCACGCGTCACCTAGGTGAATTGAACGCGGCTTTCTTTGCCCTCGCCGAGCGTGAAAAGGTTTTGGAAGAGCTTCGTTTGGAGCGCGACGAAGCGCGGTCGATGGTGCTCCAACGCGACGCCGCGATTTCGGAGCGCGACTTGTTGCTCAAGAACAACACCATCGCGATGGACTTGCGTCTGAAGGAACGCGACGAAGCCCGGTCAATGGTGCACGACCGTGATGCTTGGCTCGTGGACCGCGAGCGCGAGAGGGACGAAGCCCGGGCGATGGCCAAGGAACGGGAGACTTTGTTAGCGGAGCGCGAGCGCGAACGCGACGACGCGCGACGCGTGGTGCGGGAAAGGGAAAACGCTTTGAAGGACATCGTGAAGGACAGGGATGATGCGCGACGCGTGGTACAAGAACGGGACGATCAGTTGACCGCACGTACGCGCGAGCGCGACGAAGCGCGGCGCGCGGTGCAGGCGGCCAACGCGTTTCTTCGCGAACGCGAGTTGGAGCGCGACGAAGCGTTGGCAATGGTCAAGGACAGGGACGTTACGTTACGGAACAACTCGGTTGCGATGAATACGCGTTTACAGGAAAGGGACGAAGCAAGGTCAATGGTACACGAACGCGACGGGTGGCTGGTGGCTCGCGAAAGGGAAAGGGACGACGCGAGACGGATTGCGGCGGAGCGCGAAACCTGGCTTGCGGAGCGCGAGCGCGAACGCGACGAGGCGCGGAACGCGGTTAGGGACCGCGAACAGACGCTGCAGAAGCACTTGACGGAGCGCGATGAAGCGAGAAGAATGGTGGAGGAGAGGGATGCGAACCTTGCCAATTCCATCCGCGAAAGAGACGAGGCGCGCGATGTGGCGGACAAACGGCAGGCGCTGGTGGAGCAACGCGAGCGCGAACGCGACGACGCGAGGAACATGGTTCTTGAGCGCGACGCCGCGCTTTCGAAACGCGACGAAACGCTCACAGAACGCCTCACCGAACGCGACGAAGCCCGGTCCATGGTACACGCGCGTGACGCGTGGCTCGTCGATCGCGAACGCGAACGCGACGAAGCGCGCGCGATCGCGGATCGCCGCCAAGACTTGGCGGCGAAACACCTCGCGGAACGCGACGAGGCTCGGGACGTCGTGACACAGCGAGACGCTAAGATCGCGAAGCACGCCACCGAGCTCGCCCACGCGCTGGGTGACTTGGCGGAGAGGGAAAACACGTACACAAAACTCCGGGGCGAGTACGACGGGTTCCGGGAAGAAGCGGTGGCGCGCGTGCGCGGTTTGGAACAGCGCGTGCGTGAGACGGAGGAACGCGTGGCAATCGCGGAAACGCAGCGGGATGTGATGACCGGCGAGCTTGACATCGCGAGACACTCCCTGGAGGAGGCTTGGGCGAAGGCCAAGGCGGACACGGCCCGGTAAGTATTTCCCACCCACCACATTCCGCAGACTGATTGCCCATACAAGACTGACATTTATTATTTTTCAATCAGGGCGGACGCGAACGAAACCAAAGGCCGGGACTTTGCGGATAAGTTCCGCCAAGCAGATGAGCTACGGGGTGTGGCGGAGGAGGCGCGGATTCGCGCGAGCAAGGCGGCTGAGGAAGCGGGGGAACGGTTGAAGGTACGGCCTCCTGGGCTTTCCCAAATCCAGGCACCTACGTTTGCTGATTGTCCGCCCGTAATTACGTAATACATGTGGCCTTATAAGACTGACACTTTCTTTTGTTTATCGCCCAGGATGCGCAAAACGCGGCGCGCGCCGCGATGGAGGGAAAACGCGTCGGCGAGGAACGGTTGGCGTCCGCTGTAGCAGCCGCGCAATCGGAACGCGAGGGACGGGTTGACGCCTCGCGGAAAGCCGAGGAAGCCACGAAAGCGGCGACAGAAGCGTGGTCGCAGCTTGACGGCGTTTCAAAAGTCCTAGAGGAAGCGGTGACCCAAAGCCAGCTGGACCAAAACGCGTTGCGAGGCGAGCGCGAGGCGTTTCACAAGACGCTTGAACAGGCGAAGGCGTCCGTGTTGGCGGCGGAGAAACGCGCGCTGGAGTGGCGCGACGCGGTGTCGGCGAAGGACACGGAGGTTGAGGAAACGCGACGCGCGGCGAATGCGGCGGCGGAGGACGGACGGGCGCGTTTGAAGAAGGCGGAGGAGCGCGCCGCGGAGTGGGCGAGCGCGATGGAGGCTAAGAAAAACGAGATGATTGAGTTGCGCAAGGCGCTTGACTCGGCGAAGGTTGGTGAATCCAACGCGGTGCGTTTGGCGGACGAGCTGGAACTGGTGAAGCGACAAGCCATCGGCGCCGCGGAGAGCGGCCGCGCCCGTATCGCCTCCGCGGAACAAAGAGCGGAGGAGTGGAGGGTCGCGGTTGAGGCGAAGGAAGGGGAAATGCGCTCCGTACGCGTGGCGCTTGAAGAAGCCAGGGATGCCGCGACAGCGGCGGCGAACGCGGCGAGGGATTTGGAGGACCGGCGGCGTGTGGCGGAGGCGAGTACGGAGGACATGCAGCGGCGTTTGCGTGAAGGCGAAGCACGGGCCACGGAGCGGACGAAAGAAATCGTTGAGGAGCTTGAAGAAATCCGGCGCGCCGCGGCGGGCGCGGCGGAGGAGGGGAACCGGCGGTTGAGGGTCGCGGAGGACCGCGCGCTTGAGTGGGCGGACGCGGTGAAGCGTAAAGACGTCGAGGTCCGGGAGATGACCCTGCTTCTTGATGAAGCCAGGGCCGCGGCCAGAGCGGCTTCGGACGCGGCTCGTGAGCTGGACGACGTGAAGCGCCAGGCCAACCGGGCAGCGGAGGACGGCAGGGCGAGGATTACAGACGCGCAGGACAAGGCTGAGGCGTTGATGCGGGATTTGCGAACGGTGAACAACGAACTCGCCACCGCGAACGCGAGCCTGGAGGACGCGAAGCGGTTCGCCGCGGCGGCGAGCGCTTCCGAACTGGAAAGCCGAGCCGCGGTGGCGGAGGTTGAGGATTTGCGCAAGCGGCTTGTGAACGGCCAGTTACGTGCGGAGGAGGAGTTGCGGGCGGTGCTTGTTGATTTTGAAGCGCTGAAAGCGTCCGCGGACTCCGCCGCCGTCGCCGGGCGCGCGCAGATTCAAAACTTGAAGGAGGAAACCGTTTCCCTGAAACGAGAGCTGGAAAACGCACGGAATTCAGTTGGCAGAGCCAAGGACGCGGAGTTTGAGTTGGAGGAAGTTACGAGGAACGCGGCGGTTGCCGCGGAGAACGGGGGCGCGCGTATCCGAGCCGCGGAGACCGCGCTCGCGGAGGCCCTGGCTGCGCTTAAAAAACGCGAAAACCAAAACGATTTCCAGGAGGATTTCGAGTACGCGAAAGCACGCGCGCTCGCCGCGGAGGCGGAGCTCGAGGACGTGACGCGTGACGCCGCTGAGGCCCGGAAACACGGCACGGCGAAGATTTTGGCGCTTGAACAGGAAGTAGAGAAAGGACAAGACGCGTACCTTGAAATCCAAAGGCTGGAGCGCATCATCGAAGGCGAGGGAAGCACCGGCGCGAAGTTTCTGCTCGCCGCCGAGTTGGAAGACGTCAAGCGAAGCGCCGCGAGGGCCGCCGAAAGAGGCGGCGCGCGCATCCGCGAAGCGGAACGGGAACTCGCGCGAGTCAGGAAGGAGCTGGCGCGAATGGCGGAGGAGAGAGGAGAAGTTTCCTCCTCTTCACGTCAAAGTGGTGGCACGGGAAGCGGGGGGGGCACCGACGGCGAGGAGCGCGCGCGGCGCATCCAGGAAGAGCTGGACGACGTGAAAAGACGAGCCGAACTCGCCGCCGAGAACGGGCGCGCGCGGATCAACGCGCTGGAACTTGAACTTGAGAGCGCCTTGGAACATATCACGAGCTTGAAACGGGCGCAGCTTGAGGAGCACGTCACGAGTTTGAATTCCAACGAGCGACGCGAAAACGCGAGTCGCTCGAGTGTCGCTGATACCGACGCCGCGCACGCGCGAGCGAAACAGCTGGAGGCACAGCTGCGTGACGTGAAGCAAAGAGCCACCAGCGCCGCGACGGAGGGCGGCAAGCGCATCAAGGCTGCGGAAACGGAGCTGATGAAAATGCGCCGAGCCGTGGACGCGGCGAACGCGGCGAGGGCGGCTGGCGGGAACGCGTCCCGGGAGTTCGAGCTGCGCATGCGGGACAAGGACGCGGAGCTCGACACGATGCGCGGCGATTTGCGGGAGGCGCGTGAGACCGCGCGCGCCAACGCCTCCCTCGCGGTGGAGGCGGCGACACGGTTAAAAAGCGCGGAGCTCGTGGTGACACGCGCTCGTGAAGCGGCGGAGACCGCGGCTACGCGTGCGCGGGTTTCCAAGGAAGGCGCGTCGAAAGCGGGACTACAAGCCGCAGCTGCAGCTCGAGAGAAGGAAAACGCCGTGAGGGTGACGTTAGCGGAGGCGGAGAGCAGGTACGAAAAATTCGCCCAGGAGGCGCGGAAGGCGAGTGAAGAAGCCGCCGTTGCCGCCGCGGACCGGGACGGGCGCGTGGAACTGCTGGAACGGTCTCTTGTTGATTTGGAAACCAAAGCGCGGGACGCGGTTACCGCGGCTGAAAACGCGGTGTTTTCCGCGGAACAGGCGCGGGAAACCTCGGAAAACGCCGCGGCGAGAGCCGCCGCGGACGCAGCGGCTGCGTATTCACGTCTGGAAGGCTCGCTTGTACGGGCGGAAACAGAGATCGACACGCTGGAGGCGCAGACCCTGGCGGATTTAGCAAACGTCCGCCAGCACCAACACCACGGCGACGCCTTCCAGTACTACAACGCCGCGGTGAGCGCGGGGGTGGTGCCTAGCATCACGGGCGCGGCGCTTACCGGTTTGCGCCGAGCCGAGCGCCGAATCACAGAGATCTGCAGGCTGTCCCAAACCCTTTTCCTTGCGATTGAAACAAAGGGCGAGGTGCCGGTCTCTTCTGTGCCCAAACCGCCTAAGTCGGTTTCGGGAAACATGACCGCAGAGGCCCCCGAAGTCGGCGCGGCGCTGCGAAACGCGGAAGCCACCGCGGATTTGTTCGAGGAATGCGCCGCCGCGCTCTGGGCGCAAGCCGATACTTTGGGGCTGGACCCCAGCGCCGCAGTCGCCAGAGCTGTGGAGACCAGGCAGTGAGTGTATGTATCAATAGACAACCTAGAGTGCTATTTATTGCCATTTGAGTACTAAAAGAATTGTGTCGAGCATGCGTGTTTGAAACTTGCAAAGCAAAGTTTGCGAGAGATTTCGGAATCATCGGTCTCCGCCGGTCTGAACTATCAGATTTGTGGCGGAGGCGTCACGGCTCGCGGATTTGCGGTGTCGGCAGCAGACTCGATACGAGTCACACGTCGTATTGTCTCCCGGTGCGTATTTGTATTTACCCTCGTTTCGTCAGGGCGGCTATTATTTCGGTTTGCGCGGGGCGTCCGTTTTTGCCAAACAAAGCCTGTTGCCTGCCACTCCAGATCGTTTCCGAGTTCTGCGTCACGGTCACGGTGATTGGGTAGGAGTCTATGCGGTTAGGGACCACCGTCGCGTTCTTGTGCACGCGTGTGATGGCATCCTTAGCAGCGTTGTACTCCTGCTGGCCCCCGTCTCAGTTCTGAGGGAGGGAGGGAGGAGGTCAGGGGGGCGAACAAAGGCGAGTAGGTAGAAAGATGATGACACATGACTGACACGCGCGTGACACACCGTCGGCGGTGGGTTTTCACAGACGCGCTGGGACGTTATTGGGAAACCACGCGCGTACCTTGCAGTACGTGACGACGTATTCGTCCTTGGCGCCCGTCGGGCCAGAAGCGGTAGCGCCCATTCCCATGCTCGTGCCGTGGGGGTGTGTCGGAAGTGGATGTGTGTCAGCTTTCTTTTACGCGGCGGACGACGCCACGAAGGGACGAGAAGACAAAGGGAGCGCCGGCGCGCGGCGCGCTGCCTGATCTGGAGCTGTGTTCGATAGGACGTGCGCGCCGGTTCGTCGTGATGGCAGGCTGGCAGCTCTTGCAGTGGGAAGAAGTAACAAATGATTTTTAACCAGGTTTAAACAGCTGATCCCAATTTCAAACGCACTTCATTCCAACCACCACGGGGCCGAGTCTGGTGGAGTGCTGACCACGCGCTTGTGTCGATCGCGAACCTCGAACGGGCGTGTGACAGAGCGCGCGCACGTCTCGCAGAAAGTCCGCGCCAGTTCTTGGGGTCGCGCCTCTTCGGTTCAACGGCTCGTCGGGGTTCGTTTTCATCTGAGCTGCGCTGAGTAGGACACCGCCCCGTTGTTCGGCGTTTCCGAGGCGCGCGTGGTGATGTCGAGCACCGCAGGCCTTGGCGCCAACCGCCCCGCGCTCGCGCCCGCCGCGGGTGTGCCAATCGCCCGGTCGTGGCGACGCGGCGTGACGTGCGTGAGTAGCCGGGTCACCGCGAAGGCCGGCCTCGGTCTCGGGCTCGGCTCGCGGATAGCACCGTCCGATGTGCGTTGTCGAAACCTCGGGTTCGGGCACGCGTTGGTCACCTCTGGCGGCGGCAACGGGCGCCACCGCGTGGTGACACTCGCGAAAAAAGACGACAAGCTGCAAAACCACCTTAACGACGCGCGGAAACAGGTGGAAAACACTACCCGGCAACTCGGGGAGGCGCAAACGCAGTTGGGAAGCGGGCACGAGGAGCGGAAGGTTTTGCAACGCGATTTGGAACAAGCGCGCAAAGAAGCGCGGGAGGCGGAGGCGTTGTTCGCCGCCGCCGCGGATGAACGCGCGGCGAAGGTCAAGGAACTGGTCACGGAAATTGACCACTGGCATGACGCCGCTACTTTGGCGCAGCAGATGGAACAAGAAGCGCGTGGTGAGTTGGACGAGGCGCGCCGGCAGTTGAACGAAACCGGCGGCAGGGCGGAAGATGCGCAGCGTTCGAAAGATGAGTCATCGCGCGACGCGGAAACGCAGCGCCAACGAGTGGGTGACCTAGAGCGCGCCGCGGGCGAGGCGACGAAGAGAGCCGATAAGGCGACGGAAGACGTGCGTCTGCAGGACATCGAGTTGGACCGGTTACGGCAAGAGCTGGGAGGTTTAAGGGGCGAGCTGAGCGGCGCGAGGGGCGAGTTGGAAAAGTGGGCGGACGAAGTTTCCTCGGAAGCCGCGCGCGGGGGCGCGGATGCTTTGATGGAGCTGGAGCGGCTGAAAAACAAACACGAGGAGGACAAGACGCGGTGGAAAAGGGCGGCGGCTTCGGCGGAAGAGGCGTTGTTGCGGGATAAGGAGACCGGGCTTTCAACAGCGCAAGGCGCGCTAGTGGACGCCGAGCGCCGGGTAAAGGAAGCGGAGGACAGGCGGAAGCGCGCGGAGGAGAGCGGGCGTTTGTTCGCGGAACAGCACGGCCACAAACAGAATGAACTGGAACAGCGGTGCGTCGAGCTGCAAGACGCGGCGGAGAAAAAAGAGTGGTACCTCGGGGAGGCGCGGGCGGAGATTGAACGCGCGAGGGAAGAGTTGGAAAAAGCGAGCGGCGTTAAGGGCGAAGTCGCCGCCGCGTTGGCGGCGGCGAGGGAAGAAACGGTCGCGGCTGAGCTGCGAACCGCGGAACGGGACGCCGAGCTCGTTACCGCACGTGGTGAGCTTAGGGAAGCGCGGTCCATGTTAGAGGCCGTGGCGGACGGGGTGGAGTCCGCGACAATGGAAGCGGCGGCGCGCATGCGTAAAGCGGACGAGCGCGTGCGGGAGGTGCACACGTCGAAAGCCGAGGCGGATGTTGAGCTTGACCGTTTAAAAGCCGAGCTTGAGGAAGCGCGCGCGCGCGCTGATGAAGCTGAAGCGGCTGCTGAGCGCAGGGTGGATGACGCGAAAGGCCGAACCGACGAAGCGTGGGCCGCGGCGGAGGAGAAAGGCCGGGCGCTGGACGCGGCGAAAAGAGACTTTGAGGAACACAAAGCCAGCGCGTTGAGCGCCGCTGATGAAGCGACGTTGAGAGTACACCAAGCCGAGCACAGAGCCGATTCCCTGAAAGCCGCGATTGAGCAGAAGGAAAGGGACGCCGGGCGGTTACGCGAGGACCTCGCCGCGGCGCGTGACGCCGCGTACGAAGGCGGCGCGTCGTCTTCGTCGGAAGCCACGGAGCGGGCGCTGCGGGGCGAGGAACGGGCGGCCGCGACCGCCGACGAAGCGCGCGCCGCCGCTATTTCCGCGCAGGAGAAGTTGGAGCGCGCGAAGAGGCTGGAGCTTGAAGCGCGAAGGCCTGAAACCACTGCGCGGGAAGCCACCGAGCGGCTACTCGAGGCGGAGGGCAAGGTTGACATCACCGAGCGAGGCGTCGCGGAGAAGGCGGAGGAGCTGAAAGAAGCGCGCAACGAGTTGAGCAAGGTGAGGCAAGAAACCACGGAGACGGCGAGGGAAAGCGCTAAAATCGCGGAGAAAGCAAACGAACGCGTGTTAACCGCGGACGCGGCGACGCGACGCGCGGAGTCCGAGCTCGCCAGGTTTAACCGCGATTTAGACTCAATCGCGGCGGAAATCAAGCGAAGCATGCAGCGAGGGGACCACGAAGTCGCCAAGGCGCTTGAGGGACACCAGCAACAAGGGTTCGAAGCGCGTGACGCGAAACACAAGCAAATCGAGGGGTTCAGGGGCGACGCGCACACCGCGCGGAGCGACGCGCGGGACACGGCGCGCGACGCGTACGCGCGGACTGACGAAGGCCAGCGCCGGGTGAAGCGGGGCAAGGAAAGGGTCGATTTCTTAACCACAGACCTTTCGGAGGGTAAAAACGCGTTGGAAAAGTACAGGGGCGAGTGCGCGCGGCTCGCGTCGGTGCGGGACGAAGCCGCGCGAGGGTCCTTCCGAGCGGAGAACGAGTGCCTCGCCACCGCCAGGGACGCCGCGGAAACCGCCGCGCACGCCGTGGAGAAAATGCGCGTCTCGGAAGCCGCGGCGGCGAAGGCGTACGACGTCGCGTCGCTGCGCGAGCGGGTTTTGCGGGACGAACTGGACAAAGCCGTTGGCGCCGGCCGGAGCGACGACGCGGACGGAATTTCAACGGAAACGCAACGCAGAATACAAGACGCGAAGAACACTTGCGACTGGGCCGCTGGGTTGGAGGAGGGAAGGAAGGCGCAGGAGCGGTCCGTGGAGGAGGCGAAGCGATTGTTAATCGTCGCGGAGGACCGCGCGCGCGAGACGTTGAAAGACGCCGGCGATACCTACGGCGAGTTTGCCCGCATGACCGAAGGTTCGTATTTTATTTCCCAAATTTACTACATACATCACAAGTGCCCTGTTCCGCCCGATTACTCGGACCTCAATCCCCCGTACAGTACGCCCATGCGTCGCGCAACACGAGACTGACACTTTTTTTTATCAATCGTAAGCGCTGGAGCAAACCAAGCGCGCGGCGGCGGAGGCGAGCGAGGTTGAAGAATCTCGACGGGTCGCCGCGGTGGCTTCCGTTGACGCGTCGTACAAGCTCCGGGTCGCGACGGAGCGTTTAACGGAAATGCGGTCCAAGATGGGCAAGAAGGAGCGCGAGTTTTCAGACTCGGAGCGCGACATGCAGAGCGCGCAGAGGGAGGCGGAGAGCGCGCAGCGGGAATCGGAAGAAATGAAAGCGGTTGAGCGACAGTTAGCGCAGCAAAGCGGGCTTGGCGGCGGGGGCTACGACAACCGAGGTGGGGGTAACAACGACGCGCGCGCGGTGTACGAGCTCAAACGAGACGAACTCAGCGCCATGCGAGGGCAACTCGAGGAAGCGAAGCACACGGTGATGAGGGCGGAGGAGCTGGAGCGTCTGCGCAGGACGGCGCACGAGGCGTTTGAGCGAAGCGCGCGGGAAAGCAACAGCACGCAGAGGCGGTCCAACAACCAACAGCACTCGCCTGGCACTGAAAATGCGGTGCATGACCGGCGCGGGGTTCCCACCAAGGCGCAGCTCGAGTTGCGCGAAGCCGAGCTCCGGGACATGCGGAATCAACTGGACCGGCTTTACGGGCGCGAGTTAGAGGACATGAAAGGTTCCGTGGGTCGTTTGGAGGCGCACGTTTTCGAGATGAAATCCGTGATGGCGAGTGCGAACGGCGGCGGTAACGGCAACACCTTCGGCGGGTCACCGCACACGACGACGACTACGCCACCCAAAGCCGTCAACGACCGCGCCGGGGACGAGGGGTACGACCCGGAGAACGACACGCGCGGGCGAAAAAGCGTTTCGTCTTCCCAAACCTCAAACTCGTTTTCGTCCTCACAAAACTCGTCAAACGGCAACGACGAAGCCGACCGCAGGGCCGCGCAACTCGCCCTTGAGGAGGCAGAGTACGTCAGTCGTGAGGCGAAACGCAGGGCGGAGGAGATCCGGTTGGGGTTTGACGGAAAGCAAAGGGCGCTGGAGAGTATGAAACGGGATATCGAGGGAGGGCACCGCGGCGGAGGTAACGACACACGCGGGTTCGGTGGCGGCGGTGGTAACAACGACGTCGAGGAGAAGAGACGGCAAGCCCTTGTGACCGCGGCGGAGGCTTCATTCCGTGCGAAGCAGGCTGACACACGAGCGAAAGATATCCACGCCGCGCTTGATGAGCGACGCCGGGAACTGGAGTGGATGCGCGGCGAGATTGAAAAGGCGCAGCGCGATTTGGAACCCACGCGTCGCGCCGCGGGGGACGCCGCCGCCGCGGAGCGCGCGGCGGACGCCAACGCGGCGCGGCTTGCCGAGGCGCGTCGAAGCGGCGCCAATGACGGCGGAGGCGCTATCCGCGGCAGGGACGAGCACCCCGTGGACGGTCACCGCCAGCGCGAGGCACGGGAGGCTTCTGAGCAAGCGAAGCGGGACCACGAGTGGGTGCGAGGTGAGCTCACGGCGAAAACAGATGAAGCGTCGCGCGCGGCGCGGACGCGCGATTCCATGATTGAAGCGCTGGAGCTTTCCCTGGCGGGCGTGGAAACAGGCCCTTTGGAGGCGCGGTACAACGCCGAGGACACCGCGACCGCGTCGTTTCGTATCCGGCAAATCGAGGACCGCGCGCGGAAGAAAGCCGAGGACACGCACCGACACGCGGGCGTGCCGAAACAGGAAGAGCTGGAACACGCCAGGTCCAAAGCGATGGCCGCGGCGGCGGCGGCGGAGGCGCAAAGGGCGAAGACACAACGCGCGGAAACCATGGCGCACGAGGCGGCGAGATTGTCGGACACGGTGGCGGCGCGGTGCAAAGTCGCGGAGGAGATCGCGGAGGCGATGCGGGTCGCGGCGAGGGACGCGGCGCAACGACGGGAGCGTTTGTTACAGACTGAAATGCAAGCGGCGGCAACGGAGGTTTTGGTGGCGATGGGCAAAATCGAAAGCCTCGAGACTCTGGTGGCGGAGTTGGAAACCCGCGGGCGCGAGTTGGCCAGCGTCTCAAGGGTCGCCGCGGCGGAGGCTCGCTTGGCGGAGACGGACGCGAGGGACGCCGCGGCGAGCGCGGCGGCTGAACACGCCGCGACGGCGAAAAGACTGACCTCCGCCCTGCACCGCGCCGAGCGCGAGCTCGCGGCGATGGAGCAGGCCATGGTGGAGGAGCTCACGTCCACGGAAACGCGGTTGATGGAAACCAGCGGCGAGAGTAACGTGCGAGGCGAGGCGATGGAGCGGATGCGGAGGGAGCTGATGGTGGAGAGGGAAAAAGCGAACTTGGCGATGAACGAAGCCAAGATCCAGGAACACCGGGCGCTCAGTGCCCGGGCTGAAGCAGAGACCGCGCTGGCGTGGCAAGACGGGTCGTCAATCGCGGGGGAACGGTCGTTACTGGTGGACGACGAAGGTACGTGTTTGTTTTCCCAAATCCGACACACACCGTTTCTGCCGCCCCTCTTTGAGTGCACCCCTTGTGATGTATGTAGTGTTGTACAGTACGGCCGTAACGTTTCCTGGCGTACTAGCAACTGTTCCAAACCCACACTCGAGACGGAAGAGACTGACGCTTTGTTTTACCCATCGTAAGTGTACGAGCTGCGTCGCAAAATCGACGACCTGGAGGTCACCCTGGCCGAGGTGATGACGCACGGCCCGGAAAGCACGGTTGGCGACCGCGCGACGGGGAAGCTGATGCAGCACATCCAGGCGCTTCAGGAGAAGGTCCGGGAAGGCCGGGAGGTCCGGGCGATGTCCGAAACCATGCTCGCGGAGCAGGCGCTTTTGCGCGAGCAAGCCGAGGAGGCTAAGTTTTACATGAGCGAGGCGGAAACGAAAGCCAAGGAGTTTGAAGACATGAGCGCCAAGCTGTGGAGCGCCTTGGACCGAGCCGGGATTGACGTGGAGGTACGGCCTCCTGGGCTTTCCCAAATCCGACACACACTGTTTTACCTCTAACGCTGGTGACTGTTGTCCATACATCGCGATATACGCGTACCAGAAGGGACTATTACCTCTGCCCTGACTGTTTACTCCTACACATTACGAAAGACTGACACTTTTCGTTCCCAATCTGCGCAGCACATCGTGTCTAAACCGGCGCCGCGGCAACGGCCGGTGTTCGTTTCTGGGCTTTCCATCAGCCAAGGCGGCGGGTCCCTGGACCCGGAGGTAGAAGCCATTCAGCGGAAACTTTTAGAGGCGGACGAGGACCTCACCGAACTCATGAACGAAATCATGACCGACATGGTCAAGGTGGAAACCCAAGTCGCGCGTCACGAGCTGGACGAGGCGCGCGCCGAGGCGGAAACGCTGCGGGCGCGGCTCGCGGACCGCGGGGACCGAGGGCAGTAGTGGTTTTCACTTACTGCCAGAGAGAGTAAGGTCAGTTACTACCAGAGGTAGTAAGGCCACGTGACCTTACTACCTGAGATAGTAAGGTCACTTGCTACTGACTGGTCAGTACGTGTTATTTACACAAGAGATGGGAGGAGACTCATTTTTGGAACGATTGAAAATTAAAGATGATTATAAACTTGAGGTGTTAAAAAAGAAAAGCGTCTCGCTCGCGGGCGGAAACGAAATCAGCCGCGCGTTCGTGCTGACTCGGCTTGGTCGGCAGTTTCGAACGGCGGCGTCACTTACGTGTTGCACGTGCGACGAGCGCTTTTGGTGTTTCTTTGTTGCTGCTTGTTCGTCACGAATAAAGCGCACTCATTTTTTGTATCCCTCTTCCCGTCAGGTTTTGGATTACTTCGCCTGCATCGCTTTCAGCGCAGCCGCGATTTCCGCCTGCGCGGGGCGTCCGTGTTTCCCAAACAAACCTTGTTGCCGGCCGGTCCAAATCTGCGTCTCGCCCCTACTCACCGTGACCGTGATCGGGTACGAGTCGATTTTGTGTCCCACCACCTCCGCGCCAGCAACCACGGACAGGATAGCATCGCGCGCGGCGTTGAACTCCTGCCCGCCCCCGTCTCAGTTCTGGCAGTACGTAACGACGAATGCGTCGGGGGACGCGGAAAAATCGGGCACGCCCGCGGCCGCGGCGACGCACCGCGCGCTGGTGCGCACCGCGGAGGACGTGCGCGCGGCGAACCCGCCGCGGCGCGTAAGCGCACTCCGCACGGACGCGAAGGAAAGGGTAAGGGCCGCCATGGTAGATGCGCGTCCTAATGACGTGGCAGGTCATCAGGTTTTCCGTGCCAGCGCAAAATTTTACTTTGAGAGGCTTCTTCAGGCATGAACAGATGAAGGTGCCTACCGACGACTTGGAGAGGGGTACGAATCTGCAGTGAAGTGCAGGTTCCGGAAGTTTTGTCGTGGCTTTCGTTCGCGTACGTTCGCGTGTCGTCTTCATACCAGCAAGCGCGCGTCGGCTCGTCGTTGCCGCTTCGTTCGAAGCTCCCCTTCGCACGTTCACGTCCACAGCGCCGCACCGCGCTCGACGACCGTACTCGGCGTCACTCGTTTCACACGCGTCTTCGTCCATCGCGAGTTTTTCCCGAAACGCAATGAGCGCCAACGCCACGATGAGCATGCAAGCTCCGCCGACCACGTTTGGCGCCGCCGCGCGCGCCGCGCGCCGCGTCGCACCCAGAGCGACGGACGATAGGTACGTCATTCGGAAGTGTTCCACGCCCGCGCCACACATTCCACGCGTTCCCGTCACCACGCGTTCCTCACGACACCCGCGGTCGCCTCCGAAACGCGCATCGGTTCGCGACGGAAAAAGCCCGTCCAAGCGCGATTTTCCCAACCGTCGTTTCTTCTTTCCCGTCTTTGCATCGCCGAGCTGACGTTCCCCTCCCCGCCTCATCCCGTCCTCCCCAGGCCCAGCGCAGCTGTGCCGAACCCTTCCGGTGCGGTGCGTGTCGCCGGTCCCGCGAGCGCAGGCAGGCGCGCGGTCGTGGCGCGTGTCAGCAAGCCCCCGACGTCGGGCGGCCACGGCAGCATCGGGGATAACTTGTCGCCGCACGTCGTTTCGGGGGAGCACCAAAGCGTTTCGTACGAAAACTGGGCCGTGGAAGCGGCTAAGCTGGAAGCCGCGTCCCGGGAAAGGGAATCCTCCCTGAATGAACTGCAAGCCATGCTGGCGTCCATGGGCCAGCCCGCCCCTCCACCGCCGCCAACAGAGGCGCCGCCCGTGATGTCCGTCACAAGCAACGTCGTGCCCGCCGCGCCCGCGCCGGCGCTGGTGGTGCCGGCTATGGACATCATCTTGCCCCCGCCGTCGCCAGTCAAGGTAACGCCCGTCGCGCCTGTCGCGCCCGCGGTGCCGAAACCGGTGTCCTTCCCTGTGCCTGTTGTCGCGCCTGCTGCGTCCGTTGTCCCTGTGCCTGTTGTCGCAGCGCCACCCGTCGCGGCAGTCGCCCTTCCACCCGTGGCTCCCACCCCAGCAGTGGCTCCCAGTGTTGCGGTCTCCACCGCGGAGCGCGCGGAGGTCAACTCGTTGTTAGCGGCGCAAACGCCTGCCGTGGTTTCGCAGCAGTGCACCGCCGAGGTCATCGGGTTGTTGGACAGGTACCAGGAGATGGTGATTCCCCCCCCACTGAGCCGGCGGCGGTTCAAGATGAAGATGGCATCAGAAACCGCGCCCAAAGCGGTGAAAGGCCCGCCCTTGGGCACCGCCGCCACGAAAGTGGAAACCGAAAAGTTCGAGGTCAAGGCGATGATGGCGGAACTGAAGAGCTCAAAACCGGTTTCGGTTTCTGTTTCCGCTGTCGCCGCGGAAACCAAAACAATGGAGCAGGAAATCGCGGACGAGATTGACGCGATGTTGAGTGCCAAGAAGGCACCAGCCGTCGTGGCATCAGAAGTAGTCTCTGTCCCAGTTGCCATAGCCCCAGTTGCGAGCTCAGAGCAGATCCTTCTTTCCGAGGCGGAGGATTTCCTTTTCGCGGAGGCGGTTTCGGCGGAGGCGAAGCGTTTGGAGCTGGAAGAAGCGGCGCTGGATTTCGAGGACGAAAGCGTTCCGGAAATCGTCACTGACGCGGTCGAACTGTTCGACGACGCGGCCGCTTTGGAAACCGAAACCCCGGTGGGGTCGAACGCGTTTTGGGAACACCTTCCGGAGGAAAGCACAGCGCCGGAACCGGTTTTTGTCGGGTCACCAGTGGGGGTCGGTCTGACGGAAGTGTTCCCGGAAGCTGTACAGTGGAGCACGCCGCAATCAGTGAAATCAAACGAGGAGTCTGTCTTCTCCACCCCGGCCTCATCCGAATCCGACTTGGAGTTCCCCAACAAACTAGCGAGGGCGGTTCGGTCAATCACGAACTGGTTCACGGGGGTGCCGTTTCTGGATTTCGAAGAACCGCCTTCGCTGGTTGTGGCGGTTGCTACGAAAGTTGAAGTGCTCGTCGCAACGCCCGTCGCCTCGGGCGCCGTGGCCCGGGCGCTGCGAACGCTCGACGCCGGCGCCGGAACCCTCACAGTGGCTTCGTCGGTGTCGTCTTCGGTGTCTTCGTCAGTGTCTTCATCGGTGGAAGCTTCCGTTGACCTTTCTTCGAAATCCAACGACTTGTACGGCCACAACGAGCCCATTGTTTTGGACCCGGCTTCATCCGCAGCGTCCCTGGAAGAGATGGACTACGAGGAGTACCTCGAGTTCCACGACATGGAGGTTTTAGAGGGCACCCCCCCGCAGGTGCTGCAAATGATGGTCGCGGAGCTCAAGGCGAGTGACGCCGCGGACGCGGTTCGCGTGTTGGACGCGAAAGACGCGCGGCGCGCGATGTCGTCGTCAACGGCGAAAGTCGAAACCGCCGCGGAAACCGCGGCGGGGATCATTAAGGACTTGAACGACCCGAAATCTGCGGTGTCCACTCTCGCCGCGCAGCTCGCCGTGTCCGAGGACCGGGCACAACGAATGGCCAGCAAAGTCACGCGTTTAGAAGCGGAGCGTTTGGCGCTGACGGAAACCGCCTCCGCCGCGAAGACGGACGCGGAGCAGTCAAAGGAACAGCTCCAGTCGCTCTACGCGCGTGGCGAGCGCGTGGATGAGCTGTACACCGAAGCGGAGAAGTGGAAAGCGAAAGCGGAAGCGGCGGAAAAAGGCAGGGTGGCGTACATGGAGGCGCAGTCCAAACGCAAAGCGCAGTTCGTGGCGGGTGCGGAACAGCGGGTAAACGAAGCCGTCGCCGCCGCCGCGCGCGCGGCGGCGGAGGCGAGGGAGTTGCGCGAGAGGCTTTGTGTGGCGGAGGGTAATTCCGCGAAAAGCGCGAAGACGCACGAGGACGTGTCAGTGCAGGTCAAAACGCTGAAACAGGCGCTGCAGGAAACGCAACAGGCGCTTGAAAAGGCGGAGGCGGACGCGATGCACCTGGCGCGCACCGCTGACGCCGCGGCCAAGTTGAAAACCACAAAAGCCGAGAGCGACGAGCTGCGCGCCGCAAGACGCGCCGCCGCGGAAGCTGCGGAAGACGCCGCGACCAAGATCCTTTCGGCGGCGGAGAAGCTTCTGGATGCGAAAGCGAGGGCAGTGCGCATGGAGGAGGTTGTGGCGCGGAAGGATTTCGAGCTCGCGAGCGTCAGGGCGGAGCTGGAAACCGCGTACGCGAAAGCGACGGAGTCGATTACGATGGAAAAGGAACTGAAAGACGCCGCCGCGGCTGCCGCGTTCTGCGCCGCCGCCGGCCTCATCGCCGCGTGGAGGTCGAACGGCGTGAACGGGCTGGTGTTCGCGTAAATGTGTGTCACCTTTTGTGTTGCCTCCGTTAAAAGAGTACTCTGGAAATATTTGGGGGTATTGCGCGCGCTCCGTTTGCTTTTCGCCAACGTCGAGCGCGCGAGGGGTTGCGTCAAATTCGACGTGATACGCACGTAAGACTGTACGTGTAGGTTCGTTTCACGTAGCAGCGTAGACTATTTATCAAGCCAAGTCTATTTACACACTCGCCAAACGCGGGAAGACGGCGAGCGCCGGACGCGCGCGGAAATCGAACCCTGAGAAAACAACCAAGCAAGATCTTTCCAGACGCCATCGTTTCTGCAGCTCTTCCCGCGAAAACCAAAATGTCTCGGAAGGTTCGATTAGTTGTCACACTCGTACTGCACACCTCTCGTGGACTTGGTCCGCGTTCAAAGGTGCGTCTCAGCACTTCTCCACGCATTTCCTCCGTGACCTTCCGCGCGTTCGTGTCGTCGCGAGCGCGTTCTGTGTCATCACGCCACTCCAACGCGCTCGCGACGCTACTACGACGTAAATTCGTCGTGGTAATTTTGTGCCAGCGTGGCTCCACAAGAGGACCAGGACAGAGCACCAGACGACGCGCCTGGCAAGACCGCGGGTGAAAAGAACCAGATCTCACGGCAGTCAACCTGGAAGTCGCGGTCGCGTCAAGACTTCACGCGTTGGAGCGGCACCCACGGCGTCGCGACCCGCGGGGCAAATTACACAATTCAGGGCATTGCAAAAAGCTGACCTCCTTTTCCCCACCCTCGAAAAATGTCTCGAAACGCGCAGCATTGGCGGCATGTCGTTCGTCGACTCGTCCCGGATCCGCATGGGCGCTATCTCTGGGGTGTTTGCGCATCGCGGTGGGCATGTGGACAGTGGCGCGATTTCGCGGACGTTCGGGAGGGAGCCTAATTGCGCGTACGGCCCGGCGGAAACGGCGTTTGGTTTTCCCTATGTTCCAAACCCCCGCGCGCTTTTCGTTCCAAACGCGTCCGAGCCGTCGCCGTTCCCGGTTTCCCTGGAAGACGCGGTGGACCGAATCAGTAAATCTCTTGCGTACGCGAAAGAGACGCTCAGTTCGTTCGTTGGCGACTTCGCGATACCCGATATCGCGCGAATCACGGGCGGTTACGACACACCGGACAAAGCGCTCGCGACTGGAACGAAAGAGACTCTGTCCTCGAGTCCCACCCAAACGAACTCTAAAACGACGCTTGCTTTTTTCCTCGCCGGCGCCGGCACCTCCCTCGCCGTGTACTACCTCGGCCCTGAGTGGCTCCGGAAACGGTGCCGGAGGTACGTCGCGGTTTCCAGACGCGTGCTTTACGGGTGGTCCGTCAGCGCAGAGGCGTTTGTTGTGAAAATCGGCCTAAAGGAAGGCTTGGCGTCGGCGTATTTCTGGACCGCGAATCTCGGAAACCACGAACGCGTGGTTTCGGCGCGAAAACACGTTTCGCACGTGCTACTCACCGCCGCGCCCCTCGCCCGCGACGCGGAAGCGGCGGTGAGAAGAACACTTGGCGACATTCAGGTAACAGGTACGACTGTGTGTGTTGGAATCGTCGAGTTCGCGACGCCTAAACTGCAAGGCGCGGCGCGAGCGGCGGGGCAACAAATAGCGGCGGCGCGTTCGCTCGTGGAACGAAGCGTCATGATCGCGATCGATTTCGTGCAAACAGCGCTGGCGGGGAGTGAGAAGAAGCAATGAAAGACGGAACGGTCATCGGGCGGGCGAGTCGAGACGCGGAGGCGAACCGCGCGCGCGCTGTGCATTTGTAAAAACTCGAGATTTTCTGACAGAATGACTACCTCCTCTCCTTGTAGTTTCAAGCATTACGCAAACAGTCACTTACATTTTTGTTCACGTACATGGCCTAGTACTACATCGCGCGATCGTCTCGTCTCGTTCATCACTACGCGTACGCAGTTCGCTTCCGCCCGGTTTGGAAACAACACGCGCCGGCGTTTCCGTCGTCACATCGCGCCGGCATCGATTAGAATATGAACAATCGCCGCGTGATTCCCTCGAGCGACGTTAGAAACGCGTGTCATTGACACGGACAGCGGTGTCGCGCCGTTATCCCTCCTCGCCTTGTTGACGTCTGCCCCCGCCCCGATCAGCGCCCGCACCATCGCCTCGTGGCCGAAATAAGCGGCGATCAACAGCGCTGTTGCGCCGATACCCCCTGCCTTGTTGACGTCCGCACCCAGCTCAATCAGCGCCCGTACCACCATCTCGTGGCCGGCTTGAGCGGCAACCAACAGCGTCCCGCCTTCATTACTTGCCTTGTTGACGTCCGCGCCCAATTCGATCAGCGCCCGCACCACCGTCTCGTGGCCGGTTTGGGCGGCCATGATCAGTGGCGTCGCGCCGTCATCCTGCGCCTTGTTGATGTCCGCACCAAGCTCAATCAGCGCCCGCACCACCTTCTCGTGGCCCACCTGAGCGGCCATGTACAGCGGCGTCATCCCGTCATCAATTGCCTTGTTGATGTCTGCGCCTGCCTCGATCAGCGTCCGCACCACCACCTCGTAGCCGGTTTGGGCGGCCATGAACAGCGGCGTCGCGCCGTTATCCTGCGCCTTGTTGATGTCCGCACCAAGCTCAATCAGCCGTTCGCGCGCAACCACTGCAACACATCAAGGTGCCCGCCCCTCGCCGCCGCAAAACACGTCGACCCGTCCCACGGGGAGCCGTCCGCGCGCAACGCCTTCAACTCTTCGAGCTGTCCGCTCAACGCCGCTGCCCCACAAAGGAGTTCTTGACGCGACAGAAGACCTCGCCGTTGCCGGCGCCGCAGCGCGCTTAAACATCCGAGCGTTACGGCTTCAACCTCATCAAGCTCCTCAAACCGAAGTCCCGTCACCGCCACCGCGCCGCGCATCCCACGGCTCACCGCTGGGAGCCGTGCGAGATCGGCGGGGTCGTCGAAATGCTCAGATCTAAGAATGTGAGTGACCACGAGGTGGTCGGGAAGGCGGGGGATAGCCTCGCCCGCGGCAGCATCGCGGCGGCGCTCACGCTTTTCCTTTCGCGCGCGAGCCTTCTCACCGGACATTGTGGTGAAAGACAAACGCGGAGGGTGTCGCGTGCGCGTCGTGTGCGCGTCGTTGTGCGTCGGGGCTTCCGAGAAAAGCGTTACTCACGAGTCGGGCATTTTTGGCGTAAAATCCGTTTGCTGAGTTCACCTCGGTTTCCTCATCCGTGGTCATCACACTGCTCATCGCGCACCCCTCGCGATGACCGCGGACGACGAACCCGCGTCTCTCGCGGGCCGGCTCGGCGGCTTGGCGCTCAGCGCTGGTAAGACCTTAGGGTGTGTTTTCGGGTGCGGGTACATCGGCGTGTGCGCGTTGCTTTACGTGTTCCAGCGGAAGCTGCAGTACTTCCCCACTAAAGATCCGCCCCCTTCAGTGAGTTCCCTCCCAGCGGTGTGCCGTGACATCGAGGAGTTTACGGTTCGCACCGAGGACGGCGAGACCTTGCGTGGGTGGTACTGGGCCCCGGTGGTCGGGGCGAAGCACGCGGACGTCACGCTGCTGCAGCTGCACGGCAACGCGGGATCGCGACACAACCGTTTGTACTGGGCGCATCACGTAAGGAACTTTCCCATTACCACAATCCGCCTCCCTGATCGGCGCGATTACTTACACTGTTTACTCATACTATGGAGTACAGTATACCTTTTCCAATCCTTCATACACGCGGTCCGAGAGACTGACACTTTCTTTTGCATCGTGCCAGGTGCGTTCCCGGCTGGGGGTCGGTGTGGCGTTGCTTGATTACCGCGGGTACGGCGGGAGCACCGGGACGGTTACGGAAAAGGGGATGATTTTAGACGGCGTCGCGGGTATTCAATGGGCGCGGACACGAACCAACGAAACCAAATCGAAACTCGTGCTACACCTGGAATCAATAGGAAGCGCGGCTGGGATTTGCGCGGCGGCGAGGCTTGGTGAAGATTTTGTCATCGACGGCATCGTGGCGGAGGGCGGGTTGTCAAGCTGCGTGGAGATCGCGCAGAAGCTGTTTTCGTTTCTTCCGGTTGGCATGCTGATGGCCGACACGTGGCTCGGGACCTGCGCAAGCGCGTCCAAGCTGAACCCCCGAATGCCGTTCATGTCCATGCACGGCGACCGCGACGAAATCGTCCCGCTTTGGTGCGGCCGGAAACTGTTTGACGCAGTCAAAGGCACAAAGGTTTGGAAGGAGTTCAAAAAAGGAGGACACAACAACCTGATGGAGAAAAACGGGTACTTCGAGGCGCTTGACGAGTTCTACGAACAGTTCGTCAAGGCGTAACAACGGGTTGCTTGGGTGGGATTCATGATTGAAGTGTGTTGAGTGTTGTACCTTCGGTATATTTCTTTGATAATTCTAAATATTTCCAAAGCTTAAAACCGATCGCCGTCGTCGTCCCTACGCGCTAGTCTCCTTTTCGTCTCCACCCGGCCCAGCGTAAAAACCGCGTGGTCCCTTTGTTTTGACACTAAATCGGTCGCCTCCTTGTCCCGCGTGAACTGCGAAAGCTCCTTCGCGAGTTCCCACTTCAGGTACTCGGCGAGGGATTGCAGGTCGGCGCGTTTCTTCTTTGTCGCTGATGAAAGCGATTTCGGGTTATTCGTTTCCGTACCCGTACCACCATCAGTACCCGTACCAGTCTCCTTTTCGTCTTCACTGGAGTCACCATCAACCCGGTCACCCGGCGCTTCTATGTGCAAGTCCCGCCGCACTTGTTTCCGTCGCGTCTCCCGGTGCGCCCTCGCTTCCTCCAAACGAACTTCGCGGCGAGCACTTATCACTTCCGCTTTGTACGTTTCTTTTTCCACCTGCGCCGCGTCGTCTGATTCTTTGCGTTTCCGTAACTCAGCTTCCAGCCGTTGCGCTTGCTCAAGCGCAGCACATCTTAACGCTTCCTGCTCAATCCGTGTTTGCCTTGCTTCTTCCTTCACTCGCCGCCGCTCCACCTCCCTGGCTTTGATTTCGCCAACCTCGCGCTTGAGGCTTGCGCGCGATGTTTGCGCGAGTTTCGCGTTACGCGAATCGCTGAACCGTATCGCGTTCACGCGCGACGCCTCGATGGACGCCTCCATCTCCGTCTCCGCGGCGCGCGCGAGGTTAAGGACGAATCGGAGGTTCTGCGCGCTTTGAGAGACCCTTTCGCTTTCGCGTCGGGAAACGCCGCCAGGCATCGAGTGACTCGGGAAAAGAAAACGCCGCTCGCTTTTTTGTCGCGCGGCGCGTTCCGCCTTCTCCAAGCGCGACGCACGCTCCGCGGACCCGGCGGGCGAAGACGTCCAGTCTTCGTCGGAGGAAGAAGAGGAGTCTTCGTGGGAGTCCGAACAGGAGTCTTCGTCTCCGGAAAAAAAGTCGTCCCAGAATTTCGTGTTTCGCGTGGAAAACGGTTTCTCCGCCGGCTTCGCCTTTTCCCGGTGCGTCCCCGAGAGGTGCTGTGTTTCGTGTTCGCGGTGTCGAGCGCGCGTACTCCACGGAACGCGGTCCGTGGCTGAACCTCGAAAAGACATGGAAGTGTCGCTCCAGGAAACTTCGCGTCGCGGGTTTCGCGGCGAGCCCGGAAAACGCGACCGCGCGCGTTGTGTTTCCCAAATCCAAACGCCGTTCGCCCGTACCTCCTCGGCCCTCGCCGCGTTCGTGGCGCGAGCCTTACTTGCCCACCGGTCCAAGGACCGGAACGGGACTTGACGTGCTGATGCGGGTCGGTGCGATGATCCAGGTTCGGGTGTTAATAACAATTCGATTTCGTCCCCGAAGCGTTTGGCGCGAAGTACCGAAACCGGCGGTACGGGCGTTTGCGAAACCTCGGGGCGAATAGCCACGCGCGCGCTGAATTTTGTCAGTGGGTATTTAGTCTGGGGAGAGGAAGGCACGGATTCGACGGACAAGCGAAACCGAGTAAAAGAATCGTGACCGCCCCGGGGTGCCGTCCTTCTGGCCGGCGGCGCCGTGGCTGGCCGAGGGTTTGTGCGTTGCGACACAAACACTTTTGAGTCGTCTCGTTGTGGCGTCAAGGTTTGTGACCCAATTTTTACGTCGCGCGTGGGAACCGCGGGCGTTTGGAACCGCGCGGCTTCGTCGTCATCGCCGGAGTCGCCACGTTCGTGGTCCAATTTTTCGAAACCTCGCGTCGTGCCCGTGTTGGCAAAGGTTTCGTACCAGTAGGAAACGCCGTCGTCGAGGGACATGTTCGCTTTTTGGAACTCCGCCGGCTGCGAGCTCCCAAAAGTATGTGTCGCCGTCGCGGCGGATGCGGTCTCGGCGTTTCTCGATTCCCACGACGCAAACGACATCCACCCCGGCGACCGCGCCGGCGCTCTGGCTAGGAACCGTCTTTTTTCCATCGCTTCCGCTCTTCGCGCGTTGCCGTCGTACCCCTGGACCGCGTTCGGCGGGAGTTCCCGGTTAACAATCACGAAAAGCCATCGCAGCGCTTCGTCGCACGCGCGGTACGTCCCTCTGGAAACTTCCCGAACATCAATAGGGACGTCCAAGCCCATTCGGTCAAGCGTCGCGACGACAATCTCCAGGTTACGCGACCGGTCGTGCTCGTGCCTCGTTGCGAAATTTAACCGGTAAAGAGGCACGCGCGACTCCGGGTACGCCGCATCGATAAGCTGCGCGAACGCGATCCCGTCCGCCACGTCCTCCACGCGAACGTACGCCACCCCGACCGTCCGATTCACCCACTTTAGCAAATCTCGCCGCCCCACCGCGGTGAGCTCACTTCGCCGCGGTGTCCTCACGGGCGGCGACGCACGAGACGCACGATGCGGAGAGCCGTAGCTGGTCGAGGGTCGCGACATCCTCCGGAATCGCTGCGGCGCCCACCACGGCGCCCGCGGCCGTCCGCTGTGGCAATTCGAAGGGAGCCAAACATTTACAAAATTGTTTTTTAACGAACTCGCAGTTTTCTGCCAAAATTGTTCTCATTCTCATCGCCGCCGCCGCCGACAGAGTGGCGAGCACGCGACGGCCCGACGCCCGAGTTCGGCGTGTTTGGTTTTCCTCTTCCGGGTGTGCGTTCGCGATGTCGTTCTGCGACACGTGCGGGGATTTGTACCGCATCGAAGCGGCGCACGGTGCTTCGGCGGCGAAGGGCACCGAGGGGCTCGTCGCGCAATGCACGAGCTGCGGGAAGGTCGAGAACGTTGTGACGGCGTTGGCGGGGGGAAAGACCACGCGGTCGAGCGGCGGGGAGACGTTTCTGTTTAAGTTCGGAATCGAACCCATGAACCCGGACGGCACGAAGTTCGGGGCGGTTACAGAGGTGCAAAGGGAAAGAGCGGTGGTGGATGAGAAGTGCCCGAAATGCGAACACAAAGGCTTGAACTTCTACACCATGCAGCTGCGTTCGGTGGACGAAGGCCAGACCGTGTTTTACGAGTGCCCGCAGTGCGGGTACACGTTCTCGCAGAATAACTGAGACCGAGGGAAAGCAGGGTTTCGAGGGTTTTTGGGAAGTACGGACGTCTGGGTCAACACGTTGAAGCATCCGCGTACGCTTCAAAGTAGTCCACGAAGAGCGAGGCGGAGTGACCGCTGACAAAGTCGAAATATCAAATGTAAAATAAACACATCACGCTTAGGCCGCTCTCTTGACCTCCGCCCTGGATTTGCCTCTCATTTTCTTCCCCGACGCGCCCGCCGCGATTGCGACGTCTCGCACGCCCTGCGCGGCGACCGCGAGTAGGTTTTTTCGTGACTCGCTTGTGGTGGTGTGTAACCCCCTTTCGCCCGGCACGAATCGCGGTAACGGCGGCAACGCGCTCGCGTTTCCGCTCAAATTTGCGTGCCCCGCCGCCATCAGCGCCCGGAACGTGGGTTGCCGCGCGACCTGGTCGAAACAATCGCCCAGCTTTGCAAACTCGTGCTTCTCCACCAAGCCTCGGAACCGGTTGCGAGTCGCGGCTTTGTCGTTTTCTTTTTCGCCAAAGGTTTTGCCCGCGCCGGCGCGAGCGGCGCGCGCGCCGCCGGACGCCGCGAAGTTGGGATCGCCGTTGTCCTCCGCGTTTTGGTTTTCCGACTGACTACCAACACCACCTGCCTCCCCGTCCAGCTCCAACTCAAGCACGGTTTGAAAGTACACCCTGTTTTCTAACAAATGACCTACCAGCTCCCCGGACTCGGGGAACAGCTTACTGAAGTTGGCGTACAGGGGCGCCACCACGAACTCGATGAAGTTAATTTGCGACATCGGTTTGTTCGTCGCGGCGGGGTCCATCATCGGCGATTTCGGCAGCCCGAACTTTTGTTCCAAGTCGCCTTGTGTGAAGAACTCGCTCAGAACCCGGTCCGTCCACTTGTTGTACGTCGCTAACGGCTTCACCGGGTTCCCGATGTCTGCCGCGTGTAACAGGACGCAAAGAATGAACCGCCGGTCGTCTTCCTTTTGGTATATGCAATCCACCATTATGCCGCGCTTGACGCGCCGCGTGTTCGCCTTGATGCCCTCGCTGCGATTGCGAAAGAAAAGGGTCAGTCGCGAGTGGCACCACGTAGCCTGTATGGGGGATTGGGTGGAGTAATCGGGCCGAACAGTCCACTTAGAGTAATCGGGCCGAACAGTGCACTTGTGACGTATTTGTAAGAGCCGCGAGTACGCCAGTAAGTGTTACCAATCTTCCCTTAAGTCCTTTAAACAGTGGCCGTTGGATTTGGGAAACGCCCAAGGCCGTACCTGTGCAGCTCGTGGAACACCTCCATCTGCGACACCATTTTGAAGTGATGGGACATGTCCGTGTGCAGCACGCACGCGATTATGGTGGCACGCACGTCCCGGTACAAATCGTCGTCAAGCAATGCGAAGACGTTGGCGGTGTCCACGAGTCGCGGGGCTTTGGGGTTATCACCGATACCGGTCTCCGCCGAGTTTCCCGTTTCCCGTTTCTGCCGCGTGTTGATAAGGTTGTACAGACACGCGACGTGCGCGTTCTCCAAAACGGACGAGTCGTTGTACACGGTCGCCAGAGGGTCGCGCGTGTTCACCAAAAACGCGTTGTTCACCCCGGGGTGGTCCAAGTCGTGCGAAAGCGCCGCGATCATCAGCGCGAACTTCTCGACTTGCGTCACGTGCGTGCGCGGTTCCGTTAACACGACGTACCGGTAAACGGTGTGCGCCACGTCCACGGCGTGCTCGAAGCAGTGGTACGCGTTTTTGCGGTATCCGCTCTGCACCCTTTCCAGAAAGGCACACACCGTCTTCGCGTCGCAAAAACCGTCCGTGGACGCGGTTTCGGAATCAAGCGAGTTCAACGCGCACGCCGCGCGGTCGACGTCGTCGTCGTTGTCCCGCAACAAACCTAGGGACCCGAACATCATCAACACGTGCGCCCGCGCTTCTGTGGAGGTCATGGAAAGCACGTCAAAGTCCCAGGTGTCGATGATCTTTTGGTCCAAACAATCGGGCAGGTCCGTTACTCCCGCGTTGCGCGCGCTCAAAACAGCCGCGACGGCGCCTTGCGCCCTCGCGCGCGACCGCGCGCGCGCTTGCCTTAATTGTAACTCGGGCCCGGCTCGCAACGGCTGGCCGTTGCCGTCGAAGAAGTCGTCATCGCCGCTGTGATTGTTAACGAAACGTGTCAGGTCAGTCTTGTATGGGAAACCAGTGTGCATGGATTTGGGAAAGGCCCAAACACGTACCTGTCCTCGTCAAACGTAGGGTCGTTTGGGTCAAAAACGTCGTCACACACTGACGTTCGCTTGCTCGAGTTGTCCCCGAAGCTCACAGAGCGATTGCTGACACTCAGGGTCGCGGTGGAAACGAACGCGTCGCCCTCGTTGACGAGAAGCTTCTCGTCGCCGGTGGCGCCATGAATGGTACCGTTTGCGGAAACATCGCCGCCGGCGTGAAACAAATCCTCCCCCTCACCGGCCGCCGCCACGGCATCGAGCTGTTTCGTGAGCGAGCGATACGGCGACCGGACCTTTTGCAACGGCGTCCCGGGAGGCTTCTCGGGGGTTTTCGTACAATCCAAAAGCGACGCGCTCAGCGAAAGACTTCCGCGTTTCGAGTTTCCCGCGTTCAACCCTCCGAATATGGTCATTCGCTTACTTGGTGACGGCGACGCTCTGCCACTCAGCACGGTCCCGAGGGTACCCGCCCTCGCGTTGTGTGACCTGGGCGGGGACTTTTCGTGTTCGCGCCCTTCTCCGCCCTTCTCCGGCGTTTTCTTCGGCGTTTTCTTCCCCTCGGCGTTCATGTCCATCAACCAAGCCCGCGTGCTTTCGTCCACGTTCTTGTCCCCGACGTATTCGTTCAGCATGTGCGCGCCCTGCGGGCCGGAACCAGCGACGTGTCGCACCAGACGCGCCATCTTGTTGATCGCGGCTTCCATGGCGTCCAGGCCGTCGCCACTGGTGTGGTCGTCGGAGTTGTTGTTGGAGCTGCTTTTGCCGTTGGAGTCGCCCGGAGTCCCGTCTTTCCCCTCGAAGCTCACGAACAGCTGGTCCATGTTCTTTTTGATGTTGGCGAAGATCCGTTCAAGCGGTGTCACCACCAGCTTGGTGGTGCTGTAGTTCAGTAACAGCGAAACCAACACGAGCTCGCAAATCACGAAAACGACCATCCCGATGTTCAAAAACGCGGTCCACTTGTTCACCAGCGCGATGTCCAGCTCCAGGGCGACGCACGGCGAGGAGTTTGTTGTCGAGGTAGCGGTAGTGGTAGTAGCAGCAGCAGTAGCAGCAGTACCCTCAGTACTGTTGCTTACTTCATCGCTCGTTTCTGAACGGACGAGGTTCACGTCGTCACAATTACCCGAAGTGACCACCAGCCGGTCACTGGACCGCAACGAACGCGGGTATTCGTCCAGCCACTGCCACACGTTCCCCGCGAACGCCAGGGACACGGGTTTCCGCTCGCTGAGAAATTAACAAGAAAGTGTCAGTCTCTCGTAATGTGTATGAGGGATTGGTATGAGGGATTGGAAAGGTAATAGTCCCTTCTGGTCGTAATAGTCCCTTCTGGTACGAGTATGCGCAATCGCGAACGGCGGAACGAGTTGGGTGGGAAAGCCCCGCACCTGGATTTGAAGAAATCGTAGTACCCCGCCGCGACGGTGTCCCCTACGTCTTTGCGAAAAAAAGCGCTCGTGTCGTCCGAGTACCCCGCGCTCACCGCGGAGAGCGAGCTATGGTACGCCTTCGGTATGGTGTCGCTGTCGTCCCAAAGCAAAAGAGGCGCGGCGAGAATGGTTAGCAGCACCACGATGGCGACGGATTTCGACATGGATTCGTCCAGGTTCTGCGCGATTTTGCCAGTCGACCCGACGCGCCGCGCGTTTATCCCCGAGCCGTTTTGTTTCTCACCACCCCGGGTCGTTTTTCGATGAGAAAACAGCGACCACGGCCGCAACAGCCGCATCGCGCCTATTGACCGGAAGAAAATCACAAGGCGCACGCCGTCTTTGGAGACCCGCGCGCCTATTTTCGCGGCCCTGGAGACTCTTAACGTGGTGCCGATTTCCGCGCCGTCGGGAAGCCACCCTTTTGAAAGCGTGGGGATGTCGGCGACGATTGAAAACGTGCCGAGGATGTCCATGTAAAAGTAGAAGCTCCCGACGTAAGCTTCTCGGCAGGTACAGTTCGCGATGAGCTCTATTGTGAACACGATCAGGGTGAGGAACATGACGAGCTCCACCGGTTTGTCCACGTCGTCGGGCGCGCTGATAAACGCCACGACGTCGGTTAAAAAAAGCGCCACCAGAAGCACGGCGAACAGAAAAAGCTGAACGATCGCGTAGTCCAACACAAACACCACGTTCTTTCGGAGCTTGGCGTATTTAGGGTTCTTCGTGAACCTCCCCCTGGGCTGCTTCGTCGCCCCGTCAACCTCCTCGTCGTCGTCGTCGTCGTCGTCATCCCCCCGTCCCGCCCATCCATTCTCGTCCGAGACCGCGCCGAGCGATGATTGGTGCGAATCCGACCGCACGCTTCGCTGTCGCGAAGGCGAGGGGAACCCGTGTGTGCGTGCGCGGGGGAAGGACGGGCTCTTTCCCGGGTGATTCGTGTCCGCAGAAGCGGCGGCGATATCGGGTGACGACTGCGTGAACGGAAGCGCACCGAATGAATCCCCGCCATGGGGGGGGTCGCCGGGCACCACGGTCACCACGAGCGTTTCCGACGCCATTTCGGGATGACACTCAGTCGTCGGGTTCGGTAAATCTCGGACAACGCGCCGGGGGCCACTTGTTTCCCCTCCGGTCCGCCCACCGTGCGGTGCGTAACGTTTAAACGCGGAGCACGGGTCGCGAAAGCGTGTCAAGACTTCAATACGTGCGTCCAAAAGAGTGGACCTCACGCACGCGAACTCGCGCGTGAGCGGACAACATGACGCGCGCAGGGCGAACCCTTTTCGGGGCGAAGCCCAACAGTCGCGTTCCCAGAAAAACGCTCCACCTTCTGGGAAGAGGAGAAAAAAAAAAATCTACTCGAGAGAAAAGTTTTGGGGCAGATGACGTACAAGCCGCCTCTGAACCGCCTCTGAGGGGTGTACGGTCGGCACGTGGTGTGATGGGGCGATACGAGTGTCCGCGCACGAATAACAACTGCGACCGTATCAGTACAGCCGTTCCCGTTTCATCACAAGAACTTTGGCAAGATCTCCAGCGCCACTTTCTGCACTCCCGGAAACTCGTCGCTTGTGTACACCAGTTCGTAGGAATCGTCCGCCCTTCGTCGGCGAAGCACCTGCCACGGTTCGGGATAGGCCCGGAAAAGCACCGCGGGGTTGCTTCCTTTGAAGTTCGATACCCAATAGATCCCTTCAAACTCCCGGGCGAACTCCCGCAGCGGGCCCATCTCCCGCGCGTTCCAAAACGGAGGGTAGTAGTCGCTCCGCGTGCGCTCAAGCTCGCCGTTGCACACGACCACCGGGACGTTCTGGAAGCGAAAGAAAAGGGTCAGTCTCTTCCGTCTTGAGTATAGGTTTGTAACAGTTGCCAGTTCTGGTAATGTAACTAGTAGTGTTACTAGTGGCGTAGTCAAAGAGGGGCTGTAAACGTTGTGCCTGGATTTGGGAAACGCGCAACGCGTACCTGTCCCGAGTCAATCCCACCCCGCTCGCCGTCGAAAAGCTCCTTCGTGCGTACCAGCTCCGAGATGTTCAGACTGGGGTAGGCCACGACGAAACAGGAGTCTTTGTTTTCGTCTTTGTTACCCGCCGTTTTCGCCTTCGTGGTGTCGCTTAAGCTCACCCGTTTGTTCAACAGCTTGTCCAGCCCCGAGACGGAGAGAAAATCGGGCGCCTCTAGAAAATCGCACGGCCCGGGCCAATCCGCAAACGTGGCTTTCGTCGAGGCGTTGTCAGGCGCGCCGATGCCATCCGGCGAGTTCGACGCACCACAAAGGGCGATGTCCAGCTCGGTGGGGTCGGGGAAGAACACGCGCGTGGTGCGCGCGGTTTTGTTTCGCTCGAACTGCGCGCAAATCCCGCGCAAATACAAAGTCGTCAAGTTGTTCTCCGTGTTCCCCTCCACGTCCCCGGCCACGGAATCCAGCCCCCCTGGTGGGAATTGGATTTCCATCAGCGGTACGTCGTCGTCAAGCGCGCGCTGTAGGCTTTTCTGACACTGTGCGATGAGCTGGTCGTAGTCTTTCGGGAACGGGGTGAGGTTTTTTTCGGTGGATTTTGGCGAAGAAGAAGATTTGGCGCCTCCTTCGGAGGATCCCGATGGCTCGCGTCGCCCGAACAACCCCACGCGACTCAGCGCACCACGTTTGGTGCCAACCGGGTGGGGGCTCGGCACGCACGTCCGGAAAGGGGACCCGTGAACGCAACGACGCGCGGGCGCGGTGCCGCGAACAGAAGGCACCGAACACAACCGATGACAACTCATCGTGTGCCGTGCGTTGTGAGCGGGCACCCGAAATGCTGAGATTTGCAAGAAAAAAGGAAGAGTACTTTGTAACCTCCTCTCCGCCCTTGGCCACGCACTAGCATCGCGCGCGGCAGCCACCCCGCACGCGAGTTTAGGTCCGAGCGCACCGCACCACGCATACGCGAAACTCTCGTGGAGTCGTTTCAGGTGCGGAAACAAGCCTGATGCGGTCGCTGCACTTGTTTCGGCAAGGTTTCCGGCACACCACACGCGCGCGCGAAATTCCGACGCCCCGCGTCGCGCGATGTCCGCGTTTCCCATCCCCGATCCCTGACCCTGGTTCCCCCCCCACCAATCCGCAGCTTCGCGCTCGACCGGCCATGGGCGTGAACGATGAGTACCTTCCCCTTGGAGGTACGTGCGCGACCCCTCACACGATGACCAAACAACCCGGAGACACCGCGCATCCCCCGCGCGGGGAGCGTCGTCCCCTCAACACCCTCCTCGTCATTTTCAGCGCGCTGACACCAATCCCCACTCGACACACGCAGGCTCCGCCCCCACCACGAGCCGTGGCACGCACGTCGCCGCGGTGGCCCTTGGTGCTCTTTTGGTGTGCAGTTGTTCCTTGAACGTGGCGCAGTTCGTGGGCGGCGCGCGCGGTGTGTCGGAGGGCGCTTCCCTCGGCCAGGCCCCCGCTTTGGGTTGGGGGGCGTCTTTACCGAAAACGCACGCGTTCGCGCGCATGGAGGACCCGCTCATCGACGGCAGGTGCAACAACGGCTTGGTGCACATGTGCATAGACGACGCGAGCGCAGCGAGTTCCGCGACAGCAGCGTCAGCGAGCAGGGCGGCATCCTTGGGACAGGTGCCGGTGCAGGTGCCGGTGAGTGTCGTCGCGGCGACCGCGGCTGCGTCCGCCGCGAACGACCCACTCTCCGTCGCCGCCGCGGACAATGACGGGATCGATACGTTCAGGCAGTCAGGCGCCGAGCCTGGCCAGGTATCAGTGACGCCCGCGGAGCAAGGCGGGGACAGGTACTGCAGGAAAGACACCTGGTTGCTGTCGTGCCTGTTCTACAAAGCAGACGTGAATGATGAATTAACAGATTGGAAATCAGTCAAGAGCGAGTGCGACCGCGAGCCGCTTTGCGACGGGGTGAACAAATACTGGACCAGCGATTTGTGGCACATCTCGTCATCGGGTGAAGCGCCGGGGTGCGACGATTCCCTTTCCGACGGGTACGGCACGGACGCGTCCGCGTTCTACAAAGAAAACAGCCCGGGGTGGAACGTGTACACGCAAGATAAATCCTGCCGCGAAGTGGACGAGTGGGGAAACCCGTTCCCGTGAGTGTTTTCATCAGCAGTGGTTGTAACTTCCGGCTCATCCTACCGTCTGTCTCCTCGTCCTAAAAACTCCAACCTTGTCCCGAACCAGGCGACCGCAGAGAGCCCCTACCCGGTGTTGGCGGGTACGTGACTTGGTCAGCGAAGCGACCTTGTCCCGAAAATGCCGGCAATGCCCTTCAAGTTTGAGCGTTTTTGCCGATCGAATCGACCGTTTCAATTTGGATTTCTCAAGCTGGGTACCGGTCAAAAGAAGCTTCTCTGTTTTTTCATGCCTCAGCACTTGCCGTTCATCGACCTACAAATGTGTCTTCTTCAGCGCCCTCCTTACGCACACAGAAAGCCGGTCGCGCGAACGCGATCGAACTACGCGTGCATCGCAAGACAGACGCACGATGGTGCGTGTCCTTGATCCGATTTGTTGGCCGCGTCGCGCGTCGCACGAAACCCAGGGGTGGTTTTCCGACCACCGGGTTCGCGCAAATCGATGCGCGTTCCCGCGGGCCGCGGTCCCGATTTCCCGACCATCTTCCGAACGCCCGAATCTCACCCCATCCCAATCCTACCCCACCCACAGGTCGTTCTCGCCGCGTCCGTGGTGACCAAGGGCGGCAAAGGTGAGTGAAACACTTAGATTTCCCGGTGCTTTGAGTGCTCGCGACGCACAGGACACGCGGACTCCGGACAAGGACACGAGAGGCCAAAAATCCTGACACGCTGACCATCTTTCCATTCGATCCGTTCTCACAACAGCCTTGGTGTCGCGGCAGTTCGTGCCGATGACGCGTATCAGGATCGAGGGCCTGTTAGCGGCGTTCCCGAAACTGGTGGGCACGGGGAAGCAGCACACTTATGTTGAAACCGAGAACGTCCGGTACGTGTACCAGCCCCTGGAGCAGGGGGCTTTGTTTTTACTGCTCGTGACGAACAAGGCGAGTAACATTTTGGAAGATCTCGACATTCTGCGTTTGCTTAGCAAGGTGTTGCCGGAGTACACGGGCGGGCAAACGGACGAGGAGGGTATTTCTCGACACGCGTTCGACTTAATATTCGCCTTCGACGAGGTCATCTCCCTGGGGCACAAAGAAAACGTCACCATGACGCAGGTGAAAACATTCACCGAGATGGAATCGCACGAAGAAAAGCTGCACAAGATGATCATCCAGTCGAAAATCAACGACACCAAGGACGTGATGAAACGAAAGGCGATGGAGATTGACAAGTTCAAGACTGACCGGAGCGGGGGCGGCCGGGGGGGGGGCGGGATGGGCGGCGGGATGGGCGGGGTCGGGGTTAGCGGC